>JGI12053J15887_10001423_pt1 | contig 11123 bp, 9 predicted proteins | sample MedBloCAOM1_O3_FD_15887 | JGI IMG/M metagenome (IMG submission 15887) | reverse complement strand
AGGCCGCGCAGGCCGACGCGAAAGACAACGCGCGATGAAGTTCGTCCGCACTGATCCGTGCCAAAGACTTGGCTTCGATGCGATCCACTGCCTGCAAAGCGAACAGAAGGGCGGCTTGAAAGCTGTCGCCGGCACCGATCGTGTCCACGACCTTGCCCGGCGGCGTCGCGACCTCGACGGCCCCCGCCGTTTTGTGCCAGGCCTGCGCGCCGCGGGCGCCGCGCGTGACGATCACCAGGCTGGCCCCCGCCGCGATCAGCGCCCCTGCCCCGCTCGCATAGTCGTCGGCGCCGTAGATATACTCGAAGTCTACGTCGGACATGCGGACGATGTGCGCGGCCTGGGCAAACGCGGCCATGCGCTCGACGTAGCGGTCCTTGTCGCGCACCAGGTTGGGCCGGCAGTTCGGATCGAAGGAGATGGTGACCGACTTACGCGCGTCTTCCACCAGGGCGAAGGCCTGGGCAGCCGCCCGGTCGTCGACGAGTGTCGTCGAGCCGACATGGATCGCCTCGACGTGATCGAACGGAAGCGAGCCGCTACGATAGGTCCAGCTGCGCGACGCCGTGCCTTCGTCATAGAAGGCGTAGCGCGGCTCGCTGGCAACGGTTTGCACGAAGGCAAGCGTGGTCTGGTGATCGCTGCGTGTCGCATGGCGAAGATCGACCTGCGATGCCAGAGCGTGATCGGCGATCATGCGGCCGAAAAGGTCGGTCGAAATGCCGCCGACGAATCCCGCTAAAGCCCCTAGCCGCGCCATGCCGACGGCGACGTTGAGACACGATCCGCCAACCGCGGGCACGACCGCGTCGCGCCCGTCCACCGCCTTCACAGGCAGGAAGTCGACCAGGGCATCTCCGCAACTCAGCATCATGGTCGCACCTCTCTGCCTCACGAGCGGCAGGCGTTCGCGGCGTCCCGCATGGCGACGCGGCTGTCGTGGTCGAGCTTGCGCATCAGCCGATGCACGCGGCGCTTGGACTGGTGGAAGTCCGCCATGCCGGTCCCCGTCGGCTCGCTCGACCAGCCGATCGCCGACATCGAGGTCATGGCCTCGCCGATCGATCCATAGACCTTGCCGGCGACCGCGCCCAGCATCGCCGCACCCAGCAGCACCGGTTGCCGGGTTTCGGGCAGAGCGACGGCAAGGCCGGTCGTATCCGTCATGATCTGGCGCACGAGGGCACTGCGTGCCGCGCCGCCGCTGATCACCATCGTCTCGCTCTTCACGCCATGCGCGCGGAAGGCTTCGACGACGTCCGCCAGACCATAGGCCAGGCCGCAGAGACCGGCGACGAACAGCCGTTCCATGGAACCGATATCGGCGTCGAGATCCAGCCCCGCGACGATGGCGCGCGAATCCGGATCGGCATAGGGCGAGCGATTGCCTAAAAATTCCGGCAGCACATGGATGTCGCGCGCCAGCAGAGCGGCCTCGCCGGGATGGGCGAAGCGCGAGACAATTCGGCGCTCGAGATAGTCCAGCACCTCGAGGCCTGCGACGCGCGCCGCCTCGACGGTCTCCTTATAGGCGGGATGCGATCCAATCAGATGATCGATCGCGGCGCCGGCCGCGGACTGGCCGCCCTCGTTCAGCCAGAGCCCAGGCACCATGCCGGAGTAATAGGGTCCCCACACGCCCGGCACGAAGCACGGCTCGGTCGTCGTCGCCATGACGCACGCCGAGGTTCCCATGATGTAGGCGAGGCGATTGCAGACATCGACCGACCCGCCGGACTTCGCCTGCCCGCCGATCGTGCCGACGCCGCCGGCGTGGGCGTCGATCAGCGACGCACTGACGGGCGTGCCTTCGATTAGCCCGAAGTCGGCGGCGGCGGATTTCGACAGGCCGGCGCCCAGCGCCGTCCCCGGTGCTGCAATCTCCTTGCCGATCCTTGCGTAATCGCCGCTTGCGAGGTCGCTGAGGCCGACGCGCTCGAGATAGCTGCGACTCCAGCCTCCTTTGTGGGCGAGAAAGTTCCATTTGCAGGTCAGCGTGCAGATCGAACGCGTCGTCGACCCTGTAGCCTTGAACGACAGAAAGTCGGCAAGATCGAAAAAATGGCCGGCCCCGTCGTAGGTCGACGGCAAATGCCGCTTCAGCCAGAGCAGCTTGGGCATCTCCATTTCGGGCGAGATCGAGCCGCCGACATAGCGAAGAACGTCGTCCCCGGTGTCGTTGATGGCGCGCGCTTCGGCCATGGCGCGATGGTCCATCCAGACGATCACGTTGCGGCGCTCGTCGCCGGAGGGGCTGACGCTGAGCGGATTGGCGCCGGCGTCGAGCACCACCAGCGAGCAGGTCGCATCGAAGCCTAGCCCCTTGACGGCCGACGGCGGCAGGCTGGCCTCCGCCATGGCCCCGCGCACGGCGGCCGCGCAGGCCGACCAGATCTCGGATGATGATTGCTCGACGACGTTGCCGGCCTCGTGCCAGACCGTGATGGGATGCCGGGCGGTCGCCAGCAGCATTCCGCGTTCGTCGAACACGCCGGCCCTGGCACTCGATGTACCAACGTCGACGCCGATGAAGGCTTGCCTCATTGCGACCCCTCAGCTTCAGGCAAGCACGTCAGCTCCAGCCAAGCCTACCAGCAAGTGTAGCCGCCATCGACGAGGACCACGCTGCCGGTCATCAGGCTCGCCGCGTCCGATGCCAGGAACAGGACGACGGATGCAATTTCATCCGGTGTGCCCATCCGGGCCATCGGCGTGCCGCCGATCCAGGCATCGTACATCCGGGGGTTGCTCTTGACGAACGCGTTCAAGGGGGTCTCGACATAGGTCGGCGCCACGGCATTGACCCGCACGCCACGGGCGCCCCACTCGGCGGCGAGCGACTTGGTGAGATGGTGCACCGCGGCCTTCGAGGCATTGTAGTAGGATTGCTCCTGCGGCTTATTGACGATGAAGCCCGACATCGAGCCGATATTGACGATGGCGCCGGATCTGGCGCCGAGCATGTGCCGGCCGAACGCGCGGCAGCACCAGAAGGTGCCGTTCAGGTTGACATCGATGACGTTCAGCCAGTGCTCGTCGGCGACCTTTTCCGCCGGTGTCTCGCTGCGGGCGATGCCGGCGTTGTTGACCAGGATGTCGACCTTGCCGTGCCGCGCGGCGAGCTCGGCCGCCACCTGCGAGACGCGTACGGAATCGGTGACGTCCATGACGACGGCTTCAGCCGCGTAGCCTTTGGCCTTGAGCCCGGCGGTGCCGGACTCGGCCATCTTGGGGTCGCGATCGGTGACGACGATCCTGGCGCCTGCCTCGCCCAGCGCCTCCGCGCAGGCAAGTCCGATGCCCTGTCCACCGCCCGTCACGACGGCGATGCGACCCTCCAGCTTGAACTTCTCGAGATACATACGCGCCTTCCCGTTATCGATCTCTACCGCTCACGTGCGGATGGCCGCTCCGTCCCTGTCGAAGCGATGCAGCCGGGCGGGATCGGGCGACAACCAGACGCGATCGCCGCCCTTCAGATGGATCTCGCCGATGCCGCGCACCGTGAGCAGTCCGAGCTCGGCGGCATCGACGTAGAGAAAGGTGTCGCTGCCGAGATGCTCGGCGACCGATACCGTGCCCGGCCAGCCCCCGCCTTCGCCGGCAATGCGCAGGTGCTCGGGCCTGATGCCGATGGTGTTGGCGCCGTGCTGGCTGGCTGGCGCGCCGGCGACGAAATTCATCTTCGGCGAACCGATGAAACCCGCGACGAAGAGATTCGCCGGCCGCTCGTAAAGTTCCAGCGGCGAGCCGTACTGCTCGACCCGGCCGGCGTTCAGCACGACGATCCGGTCGGCCATGGTCATGGCTTCGACCTGGTCATGGGTGACGTAGACGGCGGTCGTCGCCAGTTGCTTCTGCAGCTTGGTGACTTCCATGCGCATCTGGACACGCAGCGCCGCGTCGAGATTGGACAAGGGCTCGTCGAACAGGAAAGCCTTGGGTTCGCGCACGATGGCGCGCCCGATCGCCACGCGCTGGCGCTGTCCGCCGGAGAGTTCGCGCGGCTTGCGGTCAAGATAGGGCGTCAGGTTCAAGGTCGCCGCCGCGGCTTCCACCTTGCGGTTGATCTCGGGGCGCGGCAGGCCCGCCATCTTCAGGCCGAAGGCGATGTTGCCGCGAACGCTCATGTGCGGATAGAGCGCGTAGGACTGAAACACCATCGACAGGCCGCGCTTGGCCGGCGGCACATTCACCACGTTCTGGCCGTCGATCAGGATCTGGCCGCCGGTCACGTCCTCGAGCCCGGCGATGAGCCGCAGCAGCGTGGTCTTGCCGCAGCCGGAGGGTCCGACGAAGACCACGAAGGCGCCGTCTTCGATGTCGAGGTTCGCATCCTTGATGATGTCGAGCGCTCCGAAGGACTTGTGGACTCCCTGCAGCGTGATCCGGCCCATGTTGCTTCGCCCTTTCGCCGCGCTACTTGACGGCACCGAAGGTCAACCCGCGAACGAGCTGACGCTGGCTGAACCAGCCGAGGACGAGGATCGGGGCGATGGCCATCGTCGACGCCGCCGACAATTTCGCCCAGAACAGGCCCTCGGGACTCGAGTAGGAGGCGATGAACACCGTGAGCGGTGCCGCCTTCGAGGTCGACAGGTTCAGTGTCCAGAACGCCTCGTTCCACGCCAGGATCAGGTTCAGGAGCAGCGTCGAGGCGATGCCGGGAATGGCCATGGGCAGCAGCACATAGACGAGCTCGCGCTGGATGGTCGCCCCATCCATGCGCGCGGCCTCGAGGATGTCCCGGGGGATTTCCTTGAAGTAGGTGAAGAGCATCCAGACGACGATCGGCAGGTTGCCGAGACACAGGATGGCGACGAGCCCGCTGCGCGTGTCGAGCAGGCCGAGATTCTTATAGAGCAAATAGATCGGCACGAGCACGCCGACCGCGGGCATCATCTTGGTCGACAGCATCCAGAGCAGGATGTCCTTGGTCCGCTTGGTGGACGCGAAGGCCATCGACCACGCCGCCGGCACCGCGATCAGGGCCGCGATCAGGGTCGAGCCGCCGGCGATGATGATGGAGTTCATGGCGTGGTGGAAATAGTCGCTGCGGTCCTGAACCGTGGCGTAGTTCTCCGTCGTCCATTCGAAGAACAGGAACGACGGCGGTGTCGCGAACGCCTCGAGCTCCGTCTTGAAGCTCGTCAGCACCATCCACAGGATCGGGAAGAAGATCAGGAATCCGAAGAACCACGCCGCGACCGTGGACACCACCATGCGCCTTGCGGTTACTCTGCGCGCCATCGCCTAGGCCTCCAGGTTCCGCCCGACGATGCGCACGAGGAAGAAGGCGACGATGTTCGCGATCACCACCGCGACCAGCCCGCCGGCCGAGGCGCTTCCGACATCGTACTGGATGAGCGCCTGGGAATAGATCAGGAAGGCGATGTTGGTCGTCTGCAGGCCGGGACCGCCGCCCGTCGTCACGAAGATCTCGGCGAACACCGTCAGGAGGAAGATCGTCTCGATCAGGATGACCACCGTGATCGGCCGCGCCAGGTGGGGCAGGGTGAGATAGACGAATGTGCTAAGGGCGCTGGCGCCGTCCATCTCGGCCGCCTCCTTCTGCTCCTCGTCCTGGGATTGCAGGGCGGTGAGCAGGATGAGGGTCGCGAAGGGCAGCCACTGCCACGCCACGATCAGGATGATGGCCAGCATCGGCGCGTCGTTGAACCAGTCGATCGGTGTCGCGCCGACCAGCTCCGATACCCAGGCAAACAGGCCGGAGACCGGATGCAGCAGCAGGTTCTTCCAGACCAGCGCGCTCACGGTCGGCATGACGAAGAACGGCGCGATCACCATCAAGCGCACGATGCTTCGCCCGATCACCGGTTGGTCGAGCAGCAGCGCCAGGGGCACGCCGAGCACGATCGTTATGGCCAGCACCGACCCAACCAGCACCAGGGTGTTCTGCAGCGATGCCAGGAAGGCGGGGTCGGTGAGGAAGTAGCGGAAGTTGTCCAAACCGACGAAGGTTTCGGATCCGGGGTCGAGCAGGCTGTAGCGCAGCGTCGAGAAATAGATCGTCATCGCCAGCGGCACGATCATCCAGACGAACAGCAGCGCGACGGCCGGCGTCAGCAGGCCACGGGCGAGAACTTGCGTCTGTTGGGTCGCCATGGGGAACCCCTGCGGCGGACAAAGGGGCCATCGGATCGCCACAGCGATCCGATGGCCAACAGCGCGTTACTTGATGTAGCCGGCGCGCTTCATTTCGCGCTCGGTCGACGACTGGGCAGCCGCCAGCGCGGCATCGACCGTCGACGCGCCGGACAGCGCCGCGGAGAATTGCTGGCCGACGGCGGTGCCTATTCCCTGGAACTCGGGAATGGCCGCGTACTGCACGCCGACATAGGGCACCGGCTGGACCGTCGGCTTGTTCGGATCGGCAGCATCGATCGACGCAAGCGTGAGCTTGGCGAACGGAGCCGCCTTGAGGTAGTCCGGGTTCTGGTAAAGCGAGATCCTCGTTCCCGGCGGAACGTTCGCCCAGCCGTCCTTCGCGGCGACCAGCTTGGCGTAGTCCTTGCTGGTCGCCCAGGCGATGAACTTCTCCGCGGCGGCTACCTTCTTCGAGCCGGCCGGAATGGCGAGGCTCCAGGCCCACAGCCAGTTGGCGTTCTTTCCCAGGCCCGCGTTCGGCGCCAGAGCGAAGCCAACCCTATCGGCGACCCTCGAATCCTTGGGATTGGTCACGAAGGAGGCCGCGACCGTGGCGTCGATCCACATCGCGCACTTGCCGGCATTGAACAGAGCGAGATTTTCGTTGAAGCCATTGGAGCTCGCACCCGGCGGGCCGGCCGCCTTCATCAGGTCGACATAGGTCGTGAGCGTCTTCTTCCACTCCGGCTTGTCGAACTGCGGCTGCCATTTCTCGTCGAACAAGCGCGCGCCGTAGGAATTGGCCATCGCGGTCAGGAACGCCATGTTCTCGCCCCAGCCCGCCTTGCCGCGCAGGCAGATGCCGTAGACCCCGGCGGACTTGTCGGTGAGCTTCTTGGCGGCGTCGATCACGAAGTCCCAGGTGGGCTTTTCGGGCATCGTCAGCCCGGCCTTCTGGAACAGGTCGGTGCGATACATGATCATCGAGCTCTCGCCGTAGAAGGGCGCGGCGTAGAGCTTGCCCGAGACGGAGACGGCATCGCGGATCTTGGGCAGCAGGTCGGCCACGTCGTAGCCGGCGCCGAGATTGTCGAGCGGAACGAGCCAACCCTTCTTGGCCCAGATCGGCACCTCGTAGGTGCCGATGGTCAGCACGTCGAACTGACCGCCCTTGGTCGCAATGTCGGTGGTGACGCGCTGGCGTAGCACGTTCTCCTCGAGCGTCACCCACTTCACGGTGATGTCCGGATTCTTGGCAGTGAAGTCGTTGGTCAGCCCCTGCATGCGGATCATGTCGCTGTTGTTCACGGTGGCGACGGTGAGCGTCGTCTGTGCAATCGAAGGGGCCGAAATCGACAGGATGGCCGCGCCCAACAGGGCGCCAAATACTGGCTTCACGGTATCCTCCCAAGCTCGCGTTGAGCATATGCCCACGCGTTGGGTGTATGTTCAGACCGGGCCATGTCCCTGTCAAGGCTAGATGACGCATAGGTCGGCCTACCACGCACGACGGCAACCCGACGGCCGATGCAGTGCTTGTGCTCTATTCAACCGACCAACGAGAGGTCCTGCCGCCGGCTGGCCTACCGCTTGAGAATCGCGCCGGCGGTTGCTTCATCGGTAATCAGACCGTTGATCAGGCGGCCCTTCAACGCCGCCCCGATCGCCGGCACCTTGGCAGGACCGACGGCGGCGCCGATGGTCAGGCCGCGGGCGGGGACCTGCAGGGCGATGCTGGTCAGGCGATTGTTCGTTCCGCCGTCGATGATGCTGCCCTGGGCATCAAACGCCCATCCCGCCAGCTCGCCCACGGCGCCCAGCCGCCTCATCTCGAACAACTCCTCGCGCGAGACGAACCCATCGACGTAGACCTGTGCGGCCTGGTCCATCTGGCCGATCCCGACCAGGCGCAGATCGGCCTTGGCGGCGACCGCCCTCACCTTGGCGATCGGATCGAGGCGAAGCATCTGGTCGCGAATGCTCCGGGACGCCATCAGAAACGGCAACGGCATGGGATAATGCCGCGCTTTCGTCCGGTCGGCGAGGCGGCCGACCGTGTCGAAGAAGCTCGCCGAGCCATCGGTCGATATATTTCCCACCAGCGACACGATCTGGTGATTGGGACAATCGATCGGAGAAACCCGCTCGACCGAAGCCCGCACGGCTCTCCCCGTCCCCAGGGCGACGATCGTCGGTTTTTCCGTGCGCAGGGTCGATTCCAGAATGTTCGCGGCGCGTTCGGCGATGCCGCTGGCGGCAAGCGGTGAGGCCGGATCGGTCGGCACGACCTCGCAGTAGGCGAGATGGAACGAATCCCTGAGCCGAGCCGCCAATTCCATGCAGGCCGAAATCGGATGCTCCAGCCGGAAGGTGATCAGGCGCTCGGCGAGACAGAGCGAGACGAGACGCTGGGCAGACGCGCGGGAGATTTTTAGCGCCTTGGCAATTTCATCCTGCGTATGACCGGCGATGAAGTAGAGCCACCCGGCACGGGCGGCCTCGTCGAGACGCGATTTCTCATTGTCGGATGACGCCATTGAGCTCTACCGATCGGTTCGCCAGAAATCTGCCATTCGCGCAAAAACCCGATCGGCCCCCGCGTCACTGAGATTGGCCCTGCCGTCGCGCACCTGATAGTGACTGCCGCCGACAAATCCCCAGACCGACATGCCAGCGGCCTTGGCGGCCGTCACACCGCTCACGCTGTCCTCGATCACGAGCGTGCGGCACGGATCGGCCGCCATTCTCTCGGCGGCATACAGGAAAAGGTCCGGGGCGGGTTTGCCGCGTTCCACCATCTGCGATGTATAGAGCCGATCGCCGAAGTGCCGCGCAAGGCCGGTCAGCGACAGCGACAGGGAAACCCGATCGAGCGCGCTGGACGAGGCCACGCAATGCGGGATTTTCAGGCCTTCCAGCACAGAACCTATGCCTTCGATAGGGCAAAGCGCGGAGCGGAAGGTCTCACGCACCTTCACCTTCAGTTCGCTGGGGAATTGCTGCGGAATGGAGTGTCCCATGCCTTCGTAATGCTCCACCACCGCGTCGAGGCTCCGGCCGAGAAACAGGTCGAGGGTTTCGTCCAGGCCGATCTTGATTCCACACCCCATCAGGACTTCGGCAAGGCAACGACAGCTCAATAGCTCGCTGTCGACCAGCACGCCATCGCAGTCGAAAATGATGAGGTCGGGCTGGTTCATCGTGCGCCTGAGGGACTCTCCTTATATGATCATATACCCTGGCGACGAACAATTGCCCAAAGGTGGATCAGCGGGAGAGACAGCTCGATCAGGCGAGGAAGTCTACGTCAGCCCGCGTTCCTGATCTTGAAGCTGTTGACGTAATCTTCGGGACGGGCCGGATCGAAGGGCTTGCCCATCACCGAGAACGTCTTCGAGCGGGCGGCGGGCGGCGCGAGGCCTGCGTCCTTCATCGCCTTGGCGGCGTCAGCCGTCAGGAACACCTTCTTGGCGATGCCGGCATAGTCGACGTCGCCCTTGACCTGCCCCCAGCGCTTCATCTGCGTCAAGATCCACACGGCAAAGCTTTCCCACGGGAACGGGTCGAAGGTCACGCGGTCGGGATCGCGCTTGATGCCGCCCAGCCCGTCGGCGTAGGTGCCCGTCAGCACCTGATCGAGGACCTGGACGGGCGCGTTGAGATAATTCGTGGGCGCGATCGCCTCGGCGATCTCCTTGCGGTTGGCGGGCTTGGAGGCATAGGCGCTGGCTTCGATCAGCGCGCGCAGCAGCGCCGCATAGGTGTTGGGCAGCTGGGTGGCGAACTCCTGGCTCGCCGCGAAGGCGCAGCACGGATGGCCGTCCCATATTTCCTTCGACAGGATGTGGATGAAGCCGATGCCGTCGAACACCGCGCGTTGCACGATATTGTCGGGCGCCAGGAAGCCGTCGATGTTGTCGGCCCGCAGGTTGGCGACCATCTCGGGCGGCGGGACGACGCGAAGCTGGACGTCGCGGTCGGGGTCGACGCCGTGTTCGGCGAGGTAGTAGCGCAGCAGATAATTGTGGTTCGAACAGTCGAAGGGGATGGCGAATTTCATGCCCTTCCACGATGCCGGATCGCGCCGGTCTTTGTGCTTCAAGGAAAGGCAGATGGCCTGGCCGTTGACGTTCTCGATCGCCGGAACCGTGAACGGCACCGCGGTCGATCCGAGGCCCATCGAAATGGCAATCGGCATCGGCGCCAGCATGTGCGCGGCGTCGTATTCCTTGTTCATGGTCTTGTCGCGCACCACGGCCCAGCCCGCGGTCTTGACGACTTCGACGTCGAGGCCCTGCTTGGCGTAGACGCCGAGCGGCGCCGCCATGATGATGGGCGTGGCACAAGTGATCGGGATGAAGCCGACGGCGAGCTTCTTCTTTTCGAGCGGCGCGCCCTGGGCAAACGCTTCGACCGCAGTCACGACCGGAAAGACTTCGGCGAGTGCCGCGGATGCGGTAGCACCACCCACCGCCCGCAGGAAGGCACGCCGCGTCTCCGCCTTGGGCATGATCGCGCGCAAAAGAGCGTTCTCGACGCGGGCCTTGAGAACCTGCTCCACGGCCGAGAGCGGCCCCGGCGAGCCACCGCAGGTCAATCCGCGATCCGTCGGTTCGGGCGCGCAGCACGTGCAGGCGCCGGCGGCGTGGCGCACGGCTGCATCAAGTCGGTCGATCATGGAGCGCTCCGTCGGAAACAGCTTGATGGCTGCACCCGACGGGGCGCGTCCATCGAAACGTCCAGCGAGCGGCCGTCACGCCGCCTTGGACGACGCGGCGGCAGCCGCCGTGGGAAGCCCTTCTTCGATCGGAAGCGCCGGATCGCGCGACCACTCGTTCCAGGAACCGAAGTACATGCGAACATCCTTCACGCCGGCGTTCTTGAGCGCCAGCAAGGTGTTGGACGCCCGTGCGCCCTTGAAACAATAGAGGTAGACCGGCGTCTCCTTGGTGATGCCGACCGTGGCGCACTCGGCCAGGATCTCGTCGCTCGACTTGAAGCGCGGGCCGTCGGGC
>JGI12053J15887_10001422_pt1 | contig 11128 bp, 12 predicted proteins | sample MedBloCAOM1_O3_FD_15887 | JGI IMG/M metagenome (IMG submission 15887) | reverse complement strand
GGTTTGCGGATGGCGCGGCCGATGCGCTCGGCAAGAATTAGGAGAGCCGCAACTTGCCAGTTTCCAGCGAAGGCCATCGCGGGAACGGCGAGCAGGTTGATAGCGTATCCGATGAAAGTGATCAGCCAATATCTCCCCGTCCTGTCTGCGATATAGCCGGAGACGGAGCGCAGGCTGTAGCTCAGAAATTCGCCCGCGGTGATGCTAACGACAGCAGCGCTTGCTCCGAGCGTCGCCATGAATTGACCATTGATGGCCCCGCCGCCCTCATACGTCATGTCGCCGAACAGGTTCACCACCCCCATCGTCAGCGCGAAGTTGAAGGCGGGGGACGAGCCGAGGCGCGATCCGGCCATGACGCCCTATCCCTCCATTAGCCCATCGGCCGGAGCAGACCCGAGTTCTCGGCGTGCTATTGCGCCCGCGTCCGGCCGACGGTTATCGGTTCTTGGCTGATCACGCCGCTGGCAATCCGGTAACCTGCGCTTCCTGCGGGATCGGTGACGTAGTCATCCTTGCCGCTGTGGATCACCACTGCGGCGCCGTCGGGATGGAAGACGGAATTGGCTTGGCGTTATCGATGGTGATCGCCGTATCGACCAGTTCGACTTCGAGCGAGCCGCTCGGCGGAATGTGCAAGTTCGGCATGTCGCCTGTATGACCGGGGACCCGCCATAAAACCGTGATGCGTGTTGCCCGGATTGAAGTGCGGACCCGCCGAATCGAACAGGGCGGCTCGCACTTGCCCACGGCATGAATGTGGATGGCATGCTCACCCGGAGGCATTCCCTTGATCGAAAGCTTGAGCAAAACCCCGGCCGGCGTCTGCGAGAGACTGTACCGACATCCTGGCGGCTAGTGTCCCTGAGCAGCGCATTGGCAGACTGGGCGGCGGCGGCGGGAAGGATCAGTGCAGTCGTCAGCAATGCGGTCAGGCTAACGCTGTGCGTGCATTTCAGAATGTCCATGCCCGGATCTCCTGAATGTAGTCCCCATGATTCCAATTATTTCTCGAACGTTGGCGATGCCAAATCTACGCCAACCATCTTCGTCGTGGCGTCACGAGGTGGGACCATACAAGTCGAATTGGACGATTGCGTTGACGGCCGCCAATTGGGGTACCCCGAGCGGGAGGCGGTGCCTGCAATTCGTTTCAGGTGCGTCAGGGTCGTGGACCTCAACCTAATCAGGAACGCAACAACAGCGCTGCGGCGTTGCTCTGGATGTTGGCATCCGCGCCAAAGACCTATTGCCGGAGGTGACAGGGACATCGNCGTATAACGCGCATAATTTTCGTAAACGGGCCGAATATGCCCAGCAGATGGCCGCCGTTCTTCAAAACCAAAGACGGCTGTTCTGTCTGCAACTGGCGGAAGAATGCTTGAGGCTCGCCTAAGGCAGGCGAAAATGACCAGGCATACAGCCCCAAACTTCAAACCGGTACACCACCGATTTAGGCTACATCTCTTAGCGATTAACGTTTAGCAATCGCCGGATAGACGAGCGATTGATCGTCCAGTTCCTGGACAAGAAGCTTATTTACACCCGCCATTGTGTGGAGTTCTAGCAGCGTCGGCATTGCAGCCGTTCCAGCCAATAGTTCGATCGAAGCAGTTCGCGACCGCCACATCACGGTTCCAGCCACAATCAAAGCGGCGACCGCGATTAAAGAGATCATTGGATGCGTCATGGAAGCCTCCATTTCCCAGCTATAAATCTGTAAGCGGATCAACGCTAAGGTTCAAAACGTGGGTGCTGTGAGCGCCGACGCCCGGCATCAACGATCCGTGAGGCCAAAAACAAAAACTCTAATCGTGGGCGTCTCGCGGCCTGGCGGCTCTAGTACCCTGAATCAGAGCTGAGTGATACGGCGGCCTTTGAATCGGCGTTGACGGACCTTTTTCTTGGTCCAAACGAAGGGCTCAGCTTGGCCGTTATATATATTGATGTAGGCATCGATGTGCTGCTCGAGCTGTTTGAGGCTTGTAAAGGAGGCGCCGCTGAGCGACTGCCCCTGCAAGATCGAGAACCATACCTCGACCTGATTGAGCCAGAACGCGCTTGTCGGGGTGAAGTGAAATTGCACATTGGGGTGGGCCTTCCAAGGTTCGTGTTTGGTGTGGGTGTTGAGGTTGTCGAGGATGACGTGAATCACACCAGGACTTGCGAACCACGAGGTCAATCTTGTGGCTGCGCAGGAACCGCCAGACATATTGGACGTCAACATCGCCCAGCGCCTCGGCCAGCAGCGGGCCGGTCCAGCGTGCAAACCCTTCCGGTGGCGGTTTGTCCAGCAGCTTCAGAATCCGCTTGTCGGTGGCCTTCGTATAGATCGGCTGCTTGCCAGGCCGCGGCTTGTCTTTCAGCCCTTCAAGGCCATGATCGGCATAGCGATGCCGCCAAAGGCTGACAATCCGCGGCTGGACCCCAACTTCCTTGGCTATCGAGCGGGTGCTGCGCCCCGCCGCCGCCAACAGAACTATCCGCGCCCGCTTCAAATCGCGCTGCAACGTCACCGGTGAGCGACAACACGCCTCAAGCACCTTGCGATCTTTGTTCGAAAGGCGGACTTCTCTTGCTTCGGGTATCATCCCGATCTTGAATCACGACTCGCGCTCTAAGAAAAGTGGGTACTAGACCCTCACGCCGGGTTCCGTAAACGCTGCCGCGGAAGATTCCTGTACGAAACTGTCGAGAGCGGCAGCCGCTCCGATGGCAACAATGCCGACGACAAAACATGCGACGATGAACACGCGCATTGTGTCTCTCCTGTTTCCCGAAATTATCTAACGCTTGCCCAATGGGCAGCCCACAAACGTTCATTAAAATCAATTGTTCGATCCGAGAAGGGACAAGGCCTCCGTTTCAACATCCACGAAAGTTCGCCCAAGTGTGCCGACGCGGGCGTAAAAGTTAGCTGATTTAGCTTGCTCCAAATCGGCAAAAAAGCGCCCGATCCAGGGCGCGAGGTGTCTTTCAAAGAAATCGCGATCGGCACCGGCGGCAGCTGCGACACCGCCATCGACAAGCCCTGCCATGATTTCGCAAACGATCGCGGCATGGTCCTCCGGCTCCGAATGCCCTGCCGCTTTTTCGATGCCAAGATGCCAAAGGGTTTCGCGTAGTCGCGCAAGCGGACGTCCGTAGAGCGCGCCGGCTAGATAGTGGGACGAATACGGCAAGAGCGAGCCGCTTCCCACGCCGACAAATAGATCGAACTCCCGTGCCAAATCATCTCCATTCGCTCCCCTCGCCGCGTCACCGAGTCCAGCGTGCGCGGCCCCGAGCGGGCTTGCATCGCCGCGCAGCAAGGCCAGGCGTCCAATCATCTCGGTATCTGGGCTGCGCGAAAGCAAGGTTGCCAGTAGCGCATATTCTTGTGCACGGGCGTGATCAATCTCATCGACGTGCTGCTTGGAGGAAACGTTACTCTCGGACTGTTGCATTTAATCTCACCGCGGTAAGGCACTGCCGTGCGACCGGTGATTTCGTTGCAAGCCATCTCCTTCCGCGACAGGATTGTTCTTGTGCGCTTTATCTTCCTCGTTTGCATCGTCGGCTACGCCGCGAGGGCCATCGCTGGTCGACGGCGAACCGTCAAACGTCACTCTGATCGGGATTGGCCGCTCGTGACCAGTTGCGGCCGGCAACGACTGCTCCACGGACGCCGGCATATCCGAGACCATCTCGGCGAGTTCGTTGCGCATGCCAAGCGCCTGAGTGAGAACAGCCGGCACATTCTCTACCGTCGGCAGCGGACAGAAGCCGGGTATCGCATTCGGATCGTTGAAATTCCATTGGTTTTCTGCGATGCCGACAAAGTCGCGAATTGCCGGGTCGCTCGTCCAAGCCCGGCGCAGTGCAGCTCGGGCCAACTCGGCGGGCACGCCGCTTTGCAGGAACCTGCGGACGTCCGTGTCGGCGGCGATCGCGTCAATCGATGGCAGGCTTGCCAAGTCAAAAGGCTCAACGGCCGCCGCGTCGATTCGAGACAGCGGCGCTGCTGCTTCGGCACCGGCCGCAACTGTTTCTGCCGGCTCAAGTGATTTGTCCCCCGAAGGGTCAGCCCTATGGCCGGCATCCGATGCGCGCTTCAATCGCGCCCAGCGAAAGATGAAATTATCTGCCTCGGTCATTCCTCTTTCTCCCTTCCTACTCTCCGATCCGAGGGCGCTTTCCGATCACGCTGACGCTTGACGAAGGGACGTTCGACATGATGTTGGGTAACGAACTTAGCGATGACTTCTACGATGTCAGGCGGCATCGGCACGGCTTCGACAAGGTTGCTACCGGCGTCGGTGAATGCCTCTCCTTCGGCCGGATCAGCCGTTACGGAAAGAATCTCATATGGCCGTTCCGACGCAGCTGGACGCAAGGCTATCCATAATGCGGGCGCCCCTGACGCGAGATTATCGCGATAATTGGTAGTCTCGGTCCGGTGCAATTCGACCGCGGCTTCACCTGCAAAGAACAAGGTCGTGTCTGCTTGGGTATCGAGCGGTGTCCAAGGCGCGGCCACTGGCTTTCCGACGAACACTGAAACCGGTCGCCACAGAAAATCCGCCCACGCACTCTTGGCCCTGCGCCGTTCAACCACGACGCCGACCGGAATAAGCGAAAGAGCTGTCGATCTCAATTGACCGCCTCCTCGTGTCGGACCGGCAGGCCGCTGATAAGATTTTGCGGCTTCAACCGCAACATCTTATCAGCCGTCATCGCCGCGAGCAGATACACCGGTTCGCCTCTGATCTTTTCAATGATATCTGCCGGGTTGCGGAACGTCAGCCGGAACAGGCTAACCAGTTGAGCTCGCATCGAATCGTCGAGCTCGCCGGCGTCCCAGACCGCATCGCCAATACGCGTCGCGTCAGCATCGAGTCCAACATACCACGATAACGGCGCATTGCGGAGTTCGATCAAAGGTTCGATCGTGACATCGATCGCAAGCAGATGCGAGAGCCAGCGCGTAAGGACCTCGCTAAGTGCGACCAAACCGTGCTGGCCGGCTGTCAGATCGAGCGCGAAGTCGAAACGATCACTGCGTTCCCAGTAGCTGTTCGCCGTTGTATCGTTGAGCATCTCGACCTCGCCGGCGGCGGGCAATCCCAGCAGCGCGAGCAACGGCGATCGGAGCGGCGCCTCGGTCTCTTCGTCGACCGCAATCACCGACCCTTCCTGAACCCTTAGCTTTTGTGGACGGAAGAGCATCTCGGCGGCGCGCAGGACGAATGCATCGTCGCAATCATCTAGCGCGTTCCTCAGAATCGTCTGCGTCAAATGGCCAAGAAAGACATGGGGGATCTTAAGCTTGCGGCGGACGATTTCGAGATAAGTGGCCTCCAGAGTACGGTGCTCGACCAGCTGATCGCGCCAGGCGATCATCGTTTGCCAATTCTCGCGAGCGTCCGCATCAGTGATCGCAGCGAGCTGCGAGGCCGAGACTCGCTGCTGTGGGTCTGACAACAATGCCTTGTGCAGTCTTTCCTCCGAAGGGCACGCCGCCGGCGGCGGCACAAGCTCCGGACGTGCCAGATAGGCTTTCAGGAATTCGTCGGTAACCAGCAACTTACCCGAGGCGTCGCGATCGAGCAAATGATGGCCGCAGAAAAGCCAGAAATCGCGCGCTGCACTCAATCGGCCGTTCCTTTCTCCAACCCGGCGAGATCGAGGTGCTCACTCGGCACATCATCCTCGCCAACAACTTCCAGAAACGCGAAAGCGCTTGCGTGAGCATCCTTACTACGTGGGCGCAGCGTTCGAAATACCTCGCGGATCGTTCCGCTATCATGGCTTCGCGTAACAGCGACGAGCACGCCCGCCGCATGATCGCAGAGCGACGCCGCGAAATTTGTCTCTTCTTCGGCGGCCTCGCGGGCAGTGGCGAGGTCGGGCGCACCGAAACGCGCGACCAGTTGCGCAGCAAGCATGTCGACAACGTGCCGACGATCTTGTTCGTTCGCTTCGACAATCTGCACCAGCGTCGAGCGGCCAAGCGAACCTAGTCCCAGAAAGCCGGCCCGGAATGCGGTGCGCGCCTTGCCCTGTAAGCTGGTCGGGTCGCAAGAGGCAAAAGCGAAGGCGCCCGACACGGCCCACTCACCAGGCTCGGCCGGTTTTTCAAAGACAAACGAATCCGACGCATCTAGCCGGATGGTCCGGAGCAGCTTCACTGTTGGGTGCTCCCGCGATCGGATCGGGCGGATCAGCCGCTCAACGACAGTGGCGGTTCCAGCTCGCAAAACACCTAACGCCGGGTGCGACGGATATTCCGTTCGTTATCCCGGTATCGCACTTTTCAACACGATTAATATATACTTTTACAGGAGTTCCGGCCAGTTGATGCCGCAGCTGGTAGACCGGTCCGACTACAAGAATTTGTGAGAGCGATGGCTGATCTCACGAGACATCTCTTGATCTGCTCGTGCGACGACACGATGCCTCTCGACGGTGACGCCATCCGCCGCGGTTGCCGTTGTCAAACGGCGACCGCGACCCAACTATGCCGCGCTGAGATCAATCGCTTTCGGACGATCGCAGCCGAGGACGCGCCGCTCACGATCGCATGCACGCAGGAGGCAACGCGCTTTTCCGACGTGGCCGCGGAAAGTGGCCGCGCAAACCCGATCCAGTTTGCCAACATTCGGGAATCGGCCGGGTGGTCCAGCGAAGCTGACCGGGCGGGACCGAAAATGGCCGCGCTGCTTGCTGCTGCAGCGGAGCCCACGTCGGCCGTGCCGGTCATTGACCTCGAAAGCGCCGGTGTCATTCTCATCTGCGGCCGCGACGAGACCGCTGTCGAAGCCGGCAACCTGCTCAAGGATCATCTCGATGTCACCGTGCTGATCGAGCCGCCGGCGGCGATCGTTCCACCGCGAATGACCGATTTTCCAGTGGCGAAAGGGAAGGTAAGAAATGCCCGGGGTCATCTCGGCGCGTTCGAGCTCACAGTCGACAATTTCGCGCAAGCTGCGCCATCCTCGCGCGCCGCATTGGTGTTCGGGCCGTCGCGCAACGACGCGCGGTCCAACTGCGATATCGTTCTCGATTTGACTGGCGGACCGGCGTTTTTCCCCGCGGCCGATTTGCGCGACGGCTATCTGCGCGCCGATCCCGGCAGCCGCGCTGCAATACTGCAGGCGATCCTTAAAGCGCGCGACCTCATCGGCATTTTCGAGAAACCGCGTTACATCACGTTCGACGCCACGCTGTGTGCCCATTCACGTTCGCAGCGCGTCGGTTGCACGCGCTGTCTCAATCTCTGTCCTACAGCAGCCATCACGCCTGCCGGCGACCACGTGACCATCGACGCGAACATTTGTGCAGGCTGTGGGCAATGCGCCGCAGCCTGTCCAGCAGGTGCTGCGTCCTACGCGCTGCCACCGGAAGAAGTGCTGATGCGCAAGCTGCGCGCGATGCTGATTGCCTATCGCGAAGCCGGTGGGGAACCGGCTGTCGTGCTGGTGCACGATGATCCCCATGGCGGACCGCTGATAGATGCGCTGGCGCGATTCGGTGACGGACTGCCGGCGCATGTACTGCCGTTTGTAGTCAACGAGATTACACAGGTCGGCCTGGAGAGTGTCGCTGCCACTTTCGCCTACGGGGCATCGGCGATGCGCTTCTTGCTTCGGGCCCGGCCGCTTCATGATGTTTCCGGATTCCTGCGAACCATCGCGCTGGCTGATCCGATTCTGACAGGGCTCGGCTTCGGCGCTGGCCGGATTTCGGCCATCGAAACGGATGATCCGGACCTTCTGCTGGAAGCGCTACATGCAATCCCATCAATGCCCGCGGCACCGCGTCCGTCGAATTTCCGCCCGATGGGCGCAAAAAGAAGTGTGTTGCGATTTGCGCTGAGCGAACTGCATCGCGCTGCACCGGAACCGACCAGCGTGATCGCACTTCCGCAGGGAGCGCCATTGGGAGCCGTCGAAATCGACGCCGGCGGCTGTACGCTATGCTTGTCCTGCGTATCGGTATGCCCGACCGGCGCATTGCGCGACGACCCCGAACGGCCGCTGCTGCGGTTTGTCGAAGATGCCTGCGTTCAATGTGGCCTGTGCCAGGCGACATGTCCGGAGAATGTCATGACACTTAGGCCTCAGATCGATTTTGACGCCGCCAGGGCCCCGGCCCGCATCCTCAAGGAGGAGGAGCCGTTCTGCTGCATCCGCTGCGGCAAGCCGTTCGGCGTGAAGAGCACGGTCGATCGCGTGGTGGCGAAGCTCGAAGGCAAGCACTGGATGTATACCGGTTCTTCCCGGCGCCTCGACGTCATCAAGATGTGCGAAGATTGCCGGGTCGCTTTCGCCGCGGAAGCAGGCTTTGAACCCTACGGCGCGCCAAGCCCGACCGTCCGCACGACCGACGACTATCTTCGACAGCACGAGATCAGCAAGCACGCCGATGGGGACGGCTGATCAGCCGCCGGTTCCTGTCATTGCCATTAGCATTCGGCAGTCATACCGGTACGACCGGAAACTTCTCCTTGTGGAAAGCCGCTAAGGTCTGCGGATCCAGCTTTAGATGCGCTCTCACCAGTTCGGGGGGCGTCAGCGCCAACCACTGGTTCAGCGAAACGTCGGCGTAATAGTTGCTCTTGAATACCTCCAGGAAGCGCAGCGACATTGAGCCGGTGTTTTCGATATAGTGACCCATGGCGAACGGCACGTAGCCGACATCACCAGCCATAAAATCGAAGGTACGCGCCTGGCCTGACGCCGCGAACACGCCCATCCGCGCCTGCCCTTCAATGTAGTACTGCCATTCATTGGTGTTGGGATGCCAATGCAACTCGCGCATGCCGCCCGGTTGGACCTCCACCAGCGCGGCAGAGATCGTCTTCGAAGCCGGAAACAGGCTGGTATCGGTGATCCGAACCGTGCCACTCTTGGTCTTGATCGGTTGCTGCGCCAGCATTTTGTGGCTCAAGCTCAGCGATACCGGGGCTGCTCCCGCGATCTTGTCGGACTCGAGCGATCCCGGTACCGGTGCAGCGAAAATATAGAGTTCGCCCGGATCCGGAACATGGGCGAAGGACGAGCCGGAAATACCGAAATTCTTTGACAGCACTTCGTTCGGTGTGTGTTTGAACCAGTCGCTGAGCAGGAAGGTNTTGTCCTCATCGAACTCGCCGTCGTCGAACACCAGCAGAAATTCGCAGCCGTCAGGATTAAGACCCTGGATCGAATGCGGAACGCCCGATGCGAAATACCAGAGATCGCCAACGCCGACATCATTGACGAAGTTGTGTCCCTGAGCGTCGATAGCGGTGATGCGGGCGCTGCCGTAAAGCATGTAGGCCCATTCGGCAGCCTTGTGCCAATGCAGTTCGCGAACACCGCCGGCATTCAGGCGCATATTTACACCGGCGATGTCCTTGGAAACACCGAGTTCGCGCACGGTTACCTGACGGGTCCAGCCGCCGGTCTCCTGCCGCACATGAGAGTCGGAGAAAGAGAAGCGCAGATTAGGCAGTGTGCCGTGATCGGTGGGGGGTGGAACGAGCAGATCGGGATTCTGCCTGTCGCGGGCGAGGTTACGCGGCCCGGGATCGGTTCCGCCGTGTCCAGGCCGCTGCGGCTGCGGAATCGGTTCATTGGTTTGTGCGCCGGCTGTCGTCGCCGCAAGCAAGCCGCCGGCAGCCGTTGCCGCCAATAACGTACGTCGCGTGACATTATCCATAACATTCACTCCTTCGAGTATTTCGCGGATTTCCCCGAGATCCGCGAGGTCAAGACGTTTTTGGTGATGGGTCAGTTTCGTCGTGATCGTCGAAAATCAACGTGCCGTCCGACCCCTGCTCATTCTGCTGGTGTAGCTGAAGGCTGTCCCTGCCGGTCTTCATTTGCAAGTTGTTGGGCAAGCCAGAGATCGTGATGCTCCTTCGCCCAATTGAGATCGACCTCACCGGTTCCCATGGCCTCAAACGCACCCTCCATCCCAAGCGTGCCGATATAGATGTGGGCCAGGATCAGGGCGATGAACAGAACGGCCACGACGGCATGCACTACCTGCGCCAGCTGCATCTCGGCGATATCGGCGCCGTAAAACGGAAACAGCAGCAGAAATCCGGACAGGGACACCGCGATGCCTCCGGCAACGGAGAGCCAATAGACAAGCTTCTCGCCGAAGTTAAAGCGTCCGGCGGGCGCATGTTTGTTCCTGATGAAACCTCCGCCCTGCTTGATCCACTCGAGGTCGACCCTTTCGAACAGATTGTCCCTGAAGAAGATCACCATGATGAGGATAAGGCCGGCCACGAATGAGAAGCTGACGAAGTTATGCACGTATTTTGCCGCTTGCGAGACGCTCGCGAACGCGTCCGGCCCGATAAGCGGCAAAAGCAAACTTTTTCCGAAGGTGATATTCAACCCGGTCAATCCGAGAATGACGAATGAAACTGCCGTCAGCCAATGCGAAAATCTCTCAAAGGCTTCGAAGCGGAGGATTCTCTTGCCTGACCTCCCTTCTGCGATTCGGATCTTTCCCAAAATGAAATAGGCCAATGCGAGCAACGCGATCGTGCCGAGGATCACGATCGCGCCGCCCCGATGCAGCAGCATCTCGTGGAAATATTCCCAGGATCGTCCCGCAGGCTGGATCAGAACGCCAGCCCTTGTGTCGGGTATGTCGATCCGGCCTTCGATGCGGGGCGCCTGTTTCAGCAGCGTCTGTTCATCGACGACGCTTGCCGTCGGATTTGGCGCGCCATCGGGGCCGTGCTTCTGGGCGCGTGCGGGACCTGTCGCGTCAACGGCAATCGAGAGCAGCGCGACGGCGACGATGAGAAGGCGAATGCGCTCAAAAAGCGTCATGACGATCAACCTCTCCCCCGCCACATGACTTGCCGATGTCAGCCGCGGCCGCGGCTCAAACCCCGACTCCCTCGCGGTAAGCGGTCATCCAGCCCCACGCGCCGGAGCCGTAACCCCGCTTCAACACCCGTTCCTTGTAGATCTGCGCGATGATATCGCCGTCGCCCGCGAGCAGCGACTTGGTCGAGCACATCTCCGCGCATAGCGGCAGCTTGCCTTCGCCAAACCGGTTCGAACCGTACTTCTCGAACTCCTCGGCGCTACCGGCGGCTTCCGGTCCGCCACCGCCGGCACAGTAGGTGCATTTGTCC
>JGI12053J15887_10001421_pt1 | contig 11129 bp, 9 predicted proteins | sample MedBloCAOM1_O3_FD_15887 | JGI IMG/M metagenome (IMG submission 15887) | reverse complement strand
CCCTCCATAGGACTACCCCGTATGCGGGAAATGAAACTCCAAGACCTCAAGGCCAAGACGCCAGCCGAGCTTGTCTCGTTCGCCGAGGAGCTCGAGGTCGAAAACGCCAGCACCATGCGCAAGCAGGAGCTGATGTTCGGCATTCTCAAACAGCTCTCGATGCGCGAGACCGATATCATCGGCGAAGGCGTGGTCGAGGTGCTCTCCGATGGGTTCGGCTTCCTGCGCTCGCCGGAAGCGAACTACCTGCCGGGGCCGGACGATATCTACGTCTCGCCCTCACAGATCCGTCGCTTCGGACTGCGCACCGGCGACACCATCGACGGCCACATCCGCTCGCCGAAGGAAGGCGAGCGCTATTTTGCGCTGCTCAAGGTCAACACCATCAATTTCGAGGACCCGGAGAAGGCGCGCCACAAGGTCAATTTCGACAATCTCACCCCGCTCTATCCCGAGGAGCGGCTGCGGATGGAACACGAAGACCCGACCAAGAAGGACCTCTCTGCGCGCGTGATCGACATCGTCGCGCCGATCGGCAAAGGCCAGCGCGCGCTCATCGTCTCACCGCCGCGCACGGGCAAGACCGTGCTGTTGCAGAACATTGCGCACGCCATCACCGCCAATCACCCCGAATGCTATCTGATCGTGTTGCTGATCGACGAGCGTCCGGAAGAAGTGACCGACATGCAACGCTCGGTGAAGGGCGAGGTCGTCTCCTCCACCTTCGACGAGCCGGCGTCACGCCACGTGCAGGTGGCGGAGATGGTGATCGAGAAGGCCAAGCGCCTGGTCGAGCACAGCCGCGACGTGGTCATCCTGCTTGATTCGATCACGCGCCTCGGACGTGCCTACAACACCGTGGTGCCGTCATCCGGCAAGGTGCTGACCGGCGGCGTGGACGCCAATGCGCTGCAGCGGCCGAAGCGCTTCTTCGGCGCCGCCCGCAACATCGAGGAAGGCGGCTCGCTCACCATTATTGCTACCGCACTGATCGACACCGGCAGCCGCATGGACGAAGTGATCTTCGAAGAGTTCAAGGGCACCGGTAATTCCGAAATCATTCTCGATCGTAAGGTGGCGGACAAACGTACGTTCCCCTCGATGGACATCACGCGGTCCGGTACGCGCAAGGAAGAACTCCTCGTTCCACCCGATCAGCTCAAGAAGATGTACATCCTGCGCCGCATCTTGAATCCGATGGGCACGATGGACGCCATCGACTTCCTGCTCGACAAGCTGCGCAACACCAAGAGCAATTCGGATTTCTTCGAGTCAATGAACGCGTAAGTCCATTACAGGTGGGCGACGGAGCTCGCCGTATCGGGAGGGCGCGGTATCGAACACCGCGCGCGCGAAGCGGGCGCTCGTTGAGCTATTTGTAGAGGCGCAGGGCCTGGAGTCGCGACGACAGGGCGAGGCCGTCGAGACAAGCGCCTGGCTCACCCGGGGCGCACGCGGTCACGTCGTTGACCAGGATCGAGCCGAGCTGTCGGCAATCGGCGTCGACGGCGTATGTCTTGACGATGGTCTTCGCGGGCCGGACCGGTCCCATCTCGGCAATCAACCGCCGCAGAATGCTGCCGTCGGTGCCGAATGCGACGAGATCAAGCTTCATGCTTTCGAGCGCGACCGGTGATTTATTCTCGATGACGAAGTTCAGACGGCAGCGGTTGTCGGTCCCTTCGATGCTGTTGAGCTCGACGTGCACATTGTCATTTGCTGCCAGCGCGCACAGCGGTACCAGGACCGAAAGCATCGCCAGGGCACGCAGTGGACCGCGCATCATCTCCCGGTGTCGCCGATGTTGTTTGCCCTGTGGAATTCATAGACCGACTTGTTCGGAACGGGCAAGCATGCGCGATGCGGCGGCATCAGCTTGGAATCATTCCGATCTCGGTGAGGCGTCTGCTGTGTGTTGACGGCGCAGCCGAGGTCAGCCGGCAGATGTGCTCGGACGCGAAGCCGTCACGGCCTGTGCGAGCGCGTCGGGTTCCGTGACCGGCAGCGAGCAGGTCTCGCCTATGCACACGAACGCCGCGCTGTGCGCGGCAGCCTTGATCTTCTCCTGCGCCGGGTGTGACGTCGGCAAGGCGCTCGTGGCTTGCAGCACGATGCGATCGAGGTAGGGAAGCGTGCGGGCGGCGGTGAGCAGCGTGTCCGCGCGGGCGTCTCCGCCCGCCACGACGATCTCGGCGGCACGCAAGCGCAGATCGAGGGCGTTGAACGATGCAAGGTGCGCGAACAGATTTTCTCCCGCGCTGGCCACGATGCCGTCGAAGAGGCGGTCGGCCTTGTCGCGCCAAGCATGCTGGCCGGTAAACACCGCGAGCCGGATCAGGTTCTGTGCCGCGAGCGCATTGGGGTTCGGCGTGGCGTCGTCGGTGGTGGCGCTGGGCCGCACCACCAGATCCTTGGCGTCGTCTGCGGTGAGGAAGTAGCCGCCGTTGCCGGGATTGGCGTAATGGCGGTCAAGTGTGCCCTGCCAAGCGAGCGCTCGTTCCAGATAAGCGTGGTCGCCGGTGGCCTCGTGAAGCGCCAGCGCGGCCCGGATCATGGCGGCGTGATCGGAGGCGAGGCCGGGAAGCAGGAGCTTGCCTTCCCGCCAGGAATGGCCGAGGCGGTCGCCATGGGCCATCTTGGCATCGATGAACAGGAAGGTGCGTGCGGCCATTTCGAGCCAATGGGGCTGGGAGAACGCCAGGCCGGCATTGACGAGCGCGGCAATCATCAGCCCGTTCCAATCGCCCAGCACCTTGTCGTCGAGCCCGGGCCTGACCCGCTCGCCGCGTGCGGCGAGCAGCTTTTCGCGCATCGGCGCGAGCCTTTTCTCATCGTCCATGCTGCGCGGTAAGTGCTTGAGGCGATTGAGAATGTTGTGGCCCTCAAAGTTGCCGTCCGGGGTCACGTCGTAATGCGCAGCAAAGAAAGCCGCATCGTGCGGATTGCCGAGCACAGCTTCGATCTCGGCGAGCGACCAGACGTAGAATTTGCCCTCCTCGCCCTCGGAATCGGCGTCGAGGGATGCGCAGAAGGCACCCTCCCCGGTCGTCATTTCGCGCGTCAGCCATGCGACGGTCTCGCGGGCCCGGGTGCGAAAAAGTTCGTTGCCCGAGCGCTGGTACGCGACCCCTAGCAATTCGAGCAGGAGCGCATTGTCGTAGAGCATCTTCTCGAAATGCGGGACCAGCCAGCGGTCGTCGACGGAATAGCGCGAGAAGCCGCCCCCGAGGTGGTCATAGATACCGCCCTCGCACATCCGGGCGAGCGACATTTCGACCGCCGCGTAATAGCGCTTGTCGTTCATGCGCTGGCCGGCACGCCAAAGGAATTCCAGCATCATGGGCTGCGGGAATTTCGGCGCGCCGCGCATGCCGCCATGGACGGGGTCGATCATGCCGGCGATCTGATTGGCCACGCGGTCGAGTTCCGGGGCTGCGATGATGACGCGCCCCGCGGGCCGCGCGCTTTCCGCCAAGCGGGCCATGAGTGCACTGCGATTCTGCTCGACACTTTGCGGTTCGTGACGGAAGACGCGCTCGACCTCGCGCAAGAGATTGACGAAGGCGGGTTTGCCGTAGCGGGCGGTCTTGGGAAAATAGGTGCCGCCCCAGAACGGCTCGCCGTCCGGAGTGAGGAACATGGTGAGCGGCCAGCCCCCGTGTTCGCCGAGATGGTGCAGCGCCGACATGTAAATCTGGTCGATGTCGGGGCGTTCCTCGCGGTCAACTTTGATGTTCACGAAGAGTTCGTTCATCACGTCCGCGGTTGCCGGGTCTTCGAAGCTCTCGTGCGCCATGACGTGGCACCAGTGGCAGGCGGCGTACCCGACGGAGAGCAGGATGGGCTTATTGGAGCGCTTGGCTTCGGCAAGCGCCTCGGTTCCCCAAGACCACCAGTCGACGGGGTTGTGCTTGTGCTGCAGCAGATACGGACTGGTCTCGCGCGCGAGCCGGTTTTCGTGGGCAGTGTCCGGTGATGACGACATGTTTCAGTGCGCCCTTAGGTTCAAGCCTCATATATAGGCCGCCATGACGAAACCGCTGAAAACCAGTCATTGGCATAACGGCATGATGGTTTTGCCGTGATGGTACGATTTTAGACATGCCGAGCGATCGCGACACGATCTTCGCTCTTTCCTCAGGCCGGCCGCCGGCGGCGGTCGCGGTGGTTCGCATCTCGGGTCCGCGCGCGGGTTTCGCGCTCGAAAAACTCGTCGGCCGCGTACCGGCGGCGCGACGGGCGTCGTTGGCGCGTTTGCGGGATCCGGCGACCGGTGGCGTCATCGACGAATGCTTGGCACTTTGGTTCCCCGGCCCAAACAGTGAGACCGGTGAGGACGTCGTCGAGTTGCAAGTTCATGGCGGCCGGGCGGTGATTGCGGCGGTGCTCGCAGTGCTGGGAGAGTTTGCTGGTTTGCGTCATGCGGAGGCCGGAGAGTTCACCCGTCGTGCGTTTGAGAACGGCCGCATGGATTTGACCGCGGTCGAAGGATTGGCGGATCTGGTTGCGGCCGAGACCGAAGCGCANCGCCGACAAGCGTTCCTGCAGCTCAAAGGCCTGCTTGGCGAACGTGCCGAGACCTGGCGACAGCGGTTGATCGAGGCGGTGGCCTTTGTTGAAGCCGGTATCGATTTTTCCGATGAGGATGATGTCCCGTCGGATCTGATGGCTCGTTCGCTCGAGCGCATTGGGCCATTGGCCGATGAAATCAGCAAGGCCATGGCGGGGCAAGGGGAGCGGCTGCGCGACGGACTGCGGGTCGCGATCGCAGGCCCGCCGAATGCGGGGAAGTCGACGCTATTCAATCGGCTGGCGCGGCGGGAGGCGGCGATTGTGTCGCCGTTTCCTGGAACCACCCGGGACGTACTCGAACTTCACCTCGATCTGGGCGGCTATCCCGTGACCGTGCTGGACACCGCGGGCATTCGCGACACGAACGACCCGATCGAGCGCGAGGGCGTGCGGCGCGCGAGCGAACAGGCCATCGGCGCTGACTTAGTCCTTTGGGTTATCGACGCGACTGGGCATGAGTTCCGATTGGCACAGGTCCCGGCGGCATGGGTCGTGGTTAACAAAATGGATCTGATGGATTCCAAGCAGAAGGTAAATATTGAATCTAGATTCATGAACGAGAAGGTGGTTCACTTCATCTCCAGCGCGACCGGCGCGGGGGTGGATGCATTGGTTAACGCCATTTCGGTCTTTGCCGAGGGTTATTTCTCCCCGGAGGCCGCCTTGGTCACTCGCGAGCGCCAGCGTGCACATTTGCGGGAAACCGTCGCGGCCTTGCATGGTGCTCACCAGGCAGCTCAAGAGGGACGGGAGGAAATCATGGCCGAACAACTGCGGCTCGCGGCGCGCGCGCTAGGCCGGTTGCTTGGCCGTGTCGACGTGGAAGACGTTCTGGACGTGATTTTCCGTGATTTTTGCATTGGCAAATAGCGAATCGTTGCGTGCACGGATTCGAAGCCTGACAGCGGAAATGGCCGTGTCGAGGCTTGCTGTTACCACAACATATCGGGCAGGGGGCTCTCCTGGGCAGTCCAATGTTTCACGTGAAACAGCGCGCAGGGCAGCAATGGACGCTTGGCCCGCCCTGAGCTAAAGCCCTGCAATGGAGATATTGGACTCGATGAGCGCGCAGTACGACGTCATTGTCGTCGGCGGGGGCCATGCCGGCTGCGAGGCGGCCGCGGCAGCCGCGCGCATGGGCGCTGAAACGGCGCTCGTCACCCACCGATTTTCTACCGTCGGCGCAATGTCCTGTAATCCAGCGATCGGGGGCCTCGGCAAAGGTCATCTCGTCCGCGAAATCGATGCACTTGATGGACTGATGGGAAGAGCGGCCGACCTTGGCGGCATTCAGTTCCGTGTGCTCAACCGCCGCAAAGGCCCGGCGGTGCGCGGGCCGCGCGCCCAAGCCGATCGTAAACTCTACGCCTCAGCCATGCAGCGGGCGATTTCCGCCATCGCAAATCTCACCGTGATCGAGGGCGAGGCCCACGACCTAGTGATCCATCAAAACAGCGTTTTTGGCCTTAAGCTCACGGACGGACGGGAGCTTCGGGCAGGGGGTGTGGTGCTGACCACCGGCACCTTCCTGCGCGGTCTCATACATATCGGAGAACACCAGACGCCGGCCGGGCGCGTCGGGGAGGCGCCGGCCGTTGGCTTGTCATTGACGTTGGAACGCCTGGGCTTTGCGCTCGGACGACTCAAGACCGGAACGCCGCCGCGGCTCGACGGGCGCACCATCGACTGGGCGGCGGTACAGATGCAGCCGGGAGACGAGCCGCCGGAACCGTTTTCGGTGCTGACCGAGCGCATCGACAATGTCCAAGTCCAGTGCGGGATTACCCGCACCAACGAGGCGACCCATCGCATCATTCGCGACAATGTCCACCGCTCGCCCATGTATTCCGGCCAGATTTCCAGTCGGGGACCGCGCTATTGCCCTTCGATCGAAGACAAGATCGTACGCTTTGGCGAGCGCGATGGGCACCAGATCTTTCTGGAGCCGGAGGGGCTCGACGATCCGACGGTCTATCCCAACGGCATTTCCACTTCGTTGCCGGAAGAGGTCCAACTCGCACTGGTGGCGACGATTCCGGGGTTGGAAAAGGCGCGGATACTCCGGCCCGGATACGCCATCGAATACGACCACGTGGACCCACGCGAATTGAAGCCCTCACTGGAGGCGCAGCGTCTCCCCGGGCTGTTCTTGGCCGGGCAGATCAATGGCACGACCGGTTATGAGGAGGCCGCGGCCCAGGGCTTGATCGCCGGTCTCAACGCCGCGTGCCGAGCGGGCGGGGGAGGGCCGATCACCTTTGACCGCGCCGATTGTTATCTTGCTGTTATGATTGACGATTTGGTGACGCGCGGGGTAACGGAACCCTACCGCATGTTCACCTCGCGGGCGGAGTACCGGCTGACGTTGCGGGCCGACAATGCGGATCAGCGCCTGACCGACAAAGGCATCGCCTTGGGCTGCGTGGGGACACCCCGCCGCCAGCGGCACGGGGAGAAAATGGCGGCGTTGTCCGCCGCCCGCGAGTTCGCCCAATCGGTCTCGCTTACGCCGAACGAGGGTGATCACCACGGGCTTGCTCTCAACAAGGACGGCCAGCGGCGCAGCGCTTTTGAGCTGCTGTCCCATCCGAACATCGGCATCGCCGAACTCACACGGATTTGGCCCCGCTTCGGCGAGCTCCTGCCGAAGATCGCGGAGCAGCTCGAAATCGACGCCAGGTACGAGGTCTACCTTTCGCGCCAAGCTGCCGACATCGCGTCCTATCGCCGGGATGAAAGCCTCGAACTGCCGGAGAGCCTTGACTACGCAGAGCTGCGGGGGCTTTCCAACGAGGTCCGGCACAAGCTGCAATCCAGCCGCCCCCGCAGCATTGGACAGGCCGCCCGCCTCGACGGCATCACCCCGGCGGCGCTGACGCTCCTCGTCGCTCACCTCAAGCGGCGCCGGCACAGTGCCACCCGCGCCGCTTGCTCACAGTCCTGATATCCTTGTCGTCGGCTCGGACTCCCAATGCTTTCGTGCGCAGGAAGGCCGGCATCCATCTTCCCTAGCGTTGACGCGGGGGTTGCTGGGCCATGATCCGGCCAGATGCCGCCTCCGTTCCCGATCTTGCTTCCGATCGCGCACGCGCGCTGGCGCTCACACCTGTTTCACGTGAAACGTCGGAACGTCTCGACACATTCGTTGAGCTGTTGCTGAGCTGGCAGCGCACCACCAATCTTATTGCAGCCTCGACGATTCCTCACCTCTGGACGCGGCATATCGCCGATTCGCTCCAACTCCTCGATCTTGCGCCCGATGCCCGGGTTTGGGTCGACCTCGGCTCAGGTGCCGGTTTTCCCGGCCTCGCTATCGCGATCGCGCTGGCCGAAAAGCCCGGGGCCATGGTGCATCTCATTGACAGTAATAAGAAAAAAGCCGCATTCCTGCGCGAGGCTCAGCGCGTCACCGGCGCGCCGGCTGAGGTGCATACCCAGCGGATCGAAGATTTCGCGAACAGCTTCACCGCTCCCCTTGATGCCGTCACCGCGCGCGCGGTCGCCCCGCTTAAACTATTGCTAAATCAGAGCTTTCCGCTTCTGGGGAAAAGCGGCGCAATGGGCTTGTTCCCGAAGGGACAACATGCAGAGCTTGAACTCAAAGAGGTCCGCGCGGTCAAGACGTCTTGGAAAATGAATGCCACGCTTGTGCCCAGCCGCACCGATCCGGCGGCCCGCATTGTCGTCATCCGGGATGTGGAGCGCGGCAAGACAAAGCCTTAAGATTCCGACCGATTCGCGAAGCGGTTGCGAAATTGGACGCAATGCCATGACCGATCCCGCGGACTTGCCGGCGGAAGGACCTCAGGATGCCTCGCACGAGCCGTCTCATGTCATTCCGCTGGTGAGCCGCATTCCCAATCCTCAGCCGCCCCGCGTGATCGCCATCGCCAACCAAAAAGGCGGCGTCGGCAAGACCACGACTGCCATCAATCTTGGCACCGCGCTTGCCGCGATTGGCGAGCAGGTGTTGATCCTCGATCTCGATCCGCAGGGTAACGCTTCGACCGGGCTCGGCATCGATCGGCGCAATCGCCGTTATTCGACCTACGATGTGCTGATGGGTGAAGCGGCCTTGCGCGATGTGGTGTTGCCGACTGCTGTACCGCGGCTTTCCATTGCGCCTTCGACTCTCGATCTCTCCGGCGTCGAGCTCGAAGTCAGCCAGGAGCGCGATCGCGCTTTTCGGTTGCGTACTGCGCTCGCGCCGCTGCGCGCTGCACCGCGGCCTGGTGACGTCACTTATGTGCTGATCGATTGTCCGCCCTCGCTCAACTTGCTCACTGTCAACGCCATGGCGGCGGCGGATGCGATCCTGGTGCCGTTGCAGTGCGAGTTCTTCGCGCTCGAGGGACTTTCGCAACTGCTACAGACCGTTGAGAGCGTGAAATCCACGCTTAATCCGGATCTCGTGATCCACGGCATCGTGCTCACCATGCACGATGCGCGCAACAATCTCTCCAATCAGGTCGTCGCCGACGTGCGCCAGAACAGCAATCAGAAAGTCTACGACACTATCATCCCGCGCAACGTGCGCGTGTCGGAGGCGCCGTCTTACGGCAAGCCGGTGCTGGTTTACGATCTCAAATGCGTCGGCAGCGAAGCCTACCTGCGCCTCGCGACAGAGGTCATCCAGCGCGAGAAGGAATTAATCGCGCGCCCGCCGCAGCAAAATGGCACGATCAACTCGGACCAGCAGCACGGCGCGGCGTGAGGTGAAGAGGTCGGGAGACATGGCTATGCCGGATGAAGGCCGATCTCGACTGGGGCGCGGCCTTGCCGCGCTCATGGGTGACGTGGGAGCCGAAGCCGCGATCACGGACCGCGCGCGCAATCAACGCCGCGTGCCGATCGAATATCTGCGGCCCAATCCGCGAAATCCGCGCCGTAATTTTTCGGATGCGGAACTCAATGACCTGGCTGCGTCGATCAAGGAGCGCGGCATCATTCAGCCCGTGGTCGTGCGTTCAGTCCCTGGCGCGAAGGATGCGTATGAAATCATTGCCGGCGAACGGCGCTGGCGGGCGGCGCAGCGCGTGGGCCTGCATGAGATTCCGATCGTACCGTTCGAAGTGAGCGACAGCGAAGCGCTCGAACTTGCCATCATCGAGAACGTGCAGCGCACGGACCTCAATCCGCTGGAAGAGGCCGGCGGCTATCAGGCCTTGGCGAGCGAGTACGATCACAGTCACGAGGACATTGCCAGGATTGTCGGCAAGAGTCGCAGCCATGTCACCAACACGCTGCGCCTGTTGAAGCTGCCGGAGCCGGTCAAGGCTTATATCCATGCCGGCAAGATCACGGCCGGCGCCGCGCGCATGCTCATCGGTGCGTCCGATCCCGAAGAGATGGCGCGCGAGATCGTCGATCGCGGGCTCAATGTGCGTCAGGTCGAGGCGCTGGCGAAGGACCGCGGGAAGAGATCGGGCAAGTCCGTCAGCAAGCGCGCACTAAAGAGCGCCGATACCCTTGCGCTCGAGCGGCGCGTCTCCGATGCGCTTGGCCTGAACGTCACGGTCGATCACCGCGGCAACGGGGGCGTGTTGCAGATCCACTATCGGAGTCTCGATCAACTCGACGACGTGCTGCGACGGTTGGATAAGACCTGATCCCGCTATCTCGCTAACGACAGGCGCTTGAAGCGACGCAACACGCCGCGTTGCTGTGCCTAACAACAAACAAATCGAACATCGCAGGGAGAGAGCGGCGATGGCCAAGCAGGTCAGACGAGTAGTCACGGGGCACGATCCAGACGGCAAGGCGATCGTGATCTCCGACGGCCCCGCACCGTTCGTGCACATCAATGCCGTAAACCCCGAATGGTACTCGACCGACATCTGGCGAACCAAGGAGACGCCGGCGCGTATCGCAACGGCCGCAGCGGAGCCGACGCTGGGTCCACGGCGGCAAATGCCGGACAAGCGCGGCACCGTCCTGCGCATCAATCATTTCCCGCCGGAAAACGAAGCAGTGCGGCAGATGGATCCGCAAGCGTCCCGCGCGGCCTTCGCTGCGCTGGGCAATGAGAAGGCTGCGACCTTCGGCAAGGGCGGGCGCCATCCGCTCATGCACCGAACCGAGACCATCGATTATGCGATCGTGCTCTCGGGCAAGATCACGATGGTGCTGGACGACGTTGACGTTGAGCTCGGCGCCGGCGACATAGTCGTCCAGTGCGGCACGAATCATGCCTGGAGCAATCACTCGAACGCGCCGTGCGTGGTTGCTTTCGTGCTGATCGACGGAGAGTTCGAGCCGGATTTGACCGAAAAGTTTGGTTGAGCAATCGCATTCCGCATGAAGCGAAGCGGAATGCGGGAATGATCCTGGGTTTCGCTGATGGCGCATTCGGGCTGCAAGTTGACGTCGAATCCATCCGTCGTCATTCCGGGGCGACGGCCAAAGGCATGAGCCCGGAATCCATAGTCAGAGGCGGTGGTTGGATTCCGGACCCCCGCTGCGCTCGGGGCCCGGAATGACAGCCGAGTGACCGGCGTCAATCTCCTCAAGAGGATGGCGGATCAAATGCGGCTCAATCCAAACTGATCCCCGCCATC
>JGI12053J15887_10001420_pt1 | contig 11135 bp, 10 predicted proteins | sample MedBloCAOM1_O3_FD_15887 | JGI IMG/M metagenome (IMG submission 15887) | reverse complement strand
TTCTTCGAATCGTCATCCCGCTCTATCTTTTTGTTTGAGCATGATCTCCGCGCAAACGCTTCGCGTTTGTCGCGAGGGAAAACCGGGACCCACTTTTCCGGATCATGCTCTACGGCGCCGGAATTGCCAGCAGGCTGGAAATGCTGCGCCCGCGGATATCGTAGACGCGCGCGAACACCACGTCATCGCGCTTGATTTCCACCATCACCGGCGCGGTCAGACCCTTGCAGTAGAATTCGCCGAGCGTCATCGCAAAGTCGGCCGCATGGCTATCCCAGCCGATCGTGAAGTCGGGGCCGAGGGCTACTTGCGCTGGACGCTGCGGACCGCACACTGCGACCTTCCATTTGCGTCCCCGTGGCGGGGCTTCCTGCCGCTCGATCAGTTCCTCGCGCAGGCCATCGGATGCCTGCTTCAGCGCGAGGCCCCAGTAATCCAGCATGAACATGCTGTCGGCTGATCGAACCGTGCCGGCGATATGATTGAAGTGCGTATATTGGTAGGGGTGCAACCGGATCATTTCGCCGAGCGGCAACAACAGGCCGAACGAGAAAACGGCCAAGGCTGCGGGCTGCCAACTGCGACGATTTTCCTTCAGCCAGTTCATTCCCTGCGCGAACGCCGTGCCTGCGAGCACCGTCATCGGTGGAATAACAAAAATGAAATGGCGAATGCCGTTGTAGAGCGCCGGGCGTTTCACCATCGCGACCACGAGCGGCAGCGTGGCCGCCAGCGTCAGCATCAGCAGGATGGTCTTGCGGCGGGCCGATACATCGGTGCGCGACAGCGACATGAACGTGCCCACGACACCGGCGATCGCCAGACCAAGCAGCACTTCGGGAAGCTGCAGCGCGAACAGGGTTGGCAGATACGACCATGGCATGTCAGGCACTGAGACCAGCGCGCCATCGAACATTTCCTTCCATGGCTTCTCGAAGAAGTGCGAGAAGTACGTCAGCGCGTGGAAGGGATTGGCCGGCTCCATGATCGACCACGGCCAGATCAGCCCCATCACGAGGTAGCCGAGGACCAGGCCGGGCAGCAGCACATAGACAACATGCGCGAAGCGGTGAGCAGCCTCGCGCGCGCTGTGAGTGTGAATTTCCTCCAGNAACAGCGGCATGAAGCCGNCAAAGGCATANANGAGCGCGAGCCCGCCGAGGATGCGCGAACCGATCGACAGGCCGGCGCCAAGACCGACGATCAGGATGGTGCGCGGCGAGGGCGAAGGATATTCCTCGGCCAGACGGACAAGGCCCAGCATCAGGATCACCATCGCAACGGCGAATGGCGCATCCTTCGGATTCATAAACATATGCCCGTAGAAGGTCGGGCACAGCGCCAGCATCAGCAGCGCTGCGAGCCCCGCAAGCGGGCCGCCGACACGCCGGCCGAGCCGCCATGTCACCGCAAGTCCGATCACGCCGACGAACGCGCCGAGCAGGCGGCGAGTTTCAAACAGTTCGAGCGGGATGACCTTGTGCAGCAGCGCCGCCACCATGTCGAAGCCGCCGCCATACATGTAGAGATTGGCGAACGACAGCGCCCCGGTATCCTTGAAACCGGAGCCATACATGCGCAACAGCAGATCGGCATATTCGGCGTGGGTGTAGTCGTCCCAGCCTAATCCATAATCGCGAAAGGTGAGGCTTGCGATCAATGCGACCGCCGCCAGCACGATGATGGCGAGGTCGTCGCAAGTCCGCTCGACCGAGCGCCGCGAGGGCGTGTCGATGGCCGAAGTCGTAATGGATGACATGGCTATTGGTAACCCGGAGTCCCTTTATGGCCCAGCGTAAGCGCTTTGAGCCTCATTCCCCGGCATCCATATAGCGCAGTTCCCTTACCAAGTAATTGGGAATTGTGGCTTAATTTTCCTGATGCAGTGCAACAATCGCTGCAAAGCAAAAAAATTGGCGTGCCCAACTGGTGCTTCGGAGCGGGTCTAACGGTCAATGGAGTTTTTTGCGGGAACTGCGCCCACATTTGTCCGTTGGCGGTGTGCACAATATGACAGTATCGTTGCCTTGGCGGCTTGCGAGCATTTCGGGCGCAGCCGGGGGTGAATTTGATGATGGTTGTGTTGTTGATCGGTGGGATTGGCGTGCTATTGGCCGGTCTCCTCACGGTCGGTCTTGGCATCCAGATGGACCTGAGTTTCGGCAATACCCTGATTCTGTCGGGTACTGTCGCGGCTTGCGCCGGGGCGATCATGCTCAGCCTCTGGGCAGTCGTTCGGGAACTGAAGAAAATAGCAGTGCGGCTCGGCCTTGGCGTTCCGGCGGGAACCAGGGCAGCTCCAAGCGCCCCGCGCGATCAGGCCCCGGAAAAAGGCAGTTTCTCATTCAGCCGCGACCTCCCGTCCGTGGAAGAAGTAGACCATGCAGAGTTGCCGGCGCCATCCTCCGCACCATGGCAGGAGACCGCGGCGCGTGATCGCGGGCCGTCCGCGCCAGAGCCGGTTGAGGCCGCGCCAGCCGCCAAGCCGCGGCGTAATCTGCTGTTTTCCTCATCATCGCGGAAAGATCGCGAGCGTGCTCAGGGGCGCATGAGCGATCCTTCCGAGGCTGATCTCGGTCCGGAGCCGCGTCCCGAATCAAGCGAGGTTCCGCCGCCATCGTTCGACGATGCCTGGCCAAAACCGGAACGTTCGAGGGGCGATGCCGCAGCGCCGCGCCGTCGCGGTCGGACGCCCCCGGCGTTTACCGAGGCAAACGCCGGGGCAGCGGCGGCAGATCGTAACCCGCCGGCCGCGCAAGATCAGCCGCCGGTGACGATTCTCAAATCAGGTGTCGTCGATGGAATGGCCTATTCGTTGTATTCCGACGGCTCGATCGAGGCGCAATTGCCCGAAGGCTTGATGCGATTCGCGTCCATCGATGAACTGCGCGCGCATCTCGACCAGCGTTCATGACGAGGTGTACTTCCGGCGAACCTGCCTCGAAAAATAGAGTGCCGTTGTTCTTGTCACGTCAGCAGCAATCCGCTCATATTCGACAGTAGTGGAAGGTTCCGAAAGCGTATTGGTTGGCGCCGGATACTTTCCGATCCACAAGTTCCGAGCGTGATTACGATCTATGGAAGGTTCAGGCCATGACCGACGCTGCCGGCAAGAATTTCATCGACCTGACTGCGAGCATCGTGTCGGCCTATCTCAGCAATAATCCGACGCCGGCTTCCGAAATCCCGGCCCTGATCAGCCAAATTCACGCGGCCCTGCTGCGGGTCTCGACAGGCCGGGTCGAAGCGCCTCTCGAGCCCGCCAAACCCGCCGTTTCCGTGAAGAAATCGATGACTCCGGACTATCTGGTCTGTCTTGAGGACGGCAAGCGCTTCAAATCCCTGAAGCGCCATCTGCGCACGCAATACAGCATGACGCCGGAACAATACCGGGACAAATGGGGCCTGCCGGCGGATTATCCGATGGTCGCGCCGAATTATGCGGTGGCGCGTTCCCAACTCGCCAAAAAAATGGGGCTTGGCCAACAACGGCGGCGGCGGAAATAGCCGCGCAAGGCGCCTGGCCTGCCCAGCGGCGCGAATTCTCTCAACGGTGAGAGTGAGCTTTCAGAAGGCCGCGGCCACCGCCTCGCGCGCGTCGGAGCGAATGCGCTCGACCATGGCGCGCAGGCCGTTGGAGCGCTGCGGCGTCAGGTGCTCGCGAAATCCGAATTCGTCGAATACCGCGATGGCGTCGGTGGCAAGAATCTCTTGCGGCGTGTGGCCGGAATAAAGTGTCAGCAGGATTGCGATCAGTCCGCGCACGATATGCGCGTCGCTGTCGCCGAGATAGTTCAGCACTGGTGCGTCGCCGTTGCCGCGGTCGATCTGCTTGGAAAGCCAGACCTGGCTGGCGCAGCCTTGCACCTTGTTGGCAGCGGAATGCTCGGTTTCAGGCATCGGAGCCAGGGTGCGGCCGAGTTCGATGACATACCGATAGCGGTCGTCCCAATCGTCCAACAGCGCAAAATTATCCCTGATTTCGTCGATCGTCATCATGTCCCGCGCTCAATCCCACAGCCATATATAGGATTTCGGGAGACCGAAAGCGATATTGCCGGATCAAAATCGAAAATAGTTCCGGGCCTAATTTGCGGTCATGGCACGCCGCGCCACTCCGCCTGCAGATCATTCGGCGTCAGCGTGTCGTGCGACGCTGTCTCTGCGAGCGAAGCATCTGCGTTCTCGATCCCGCCAATCGAGCTGGTGTGATCCGACGCGCGCTTGTCGGTGATGATTTGATATAGTTTGCGCGCACCTGCCTGGGCGCGATGCCCGANCGCAGTCGCGGCCTGGCCGCCAACTTCGCACGCCGCCGGCTGCCGCTTGCAGAACTGACTCATGTCTGACACTGCCGCGGTCGCAGCGGACACGGCTTCCGACGCCCCGACCTGCGGTGACTTGTCCGATTCAGGCGTCTTCTCTAGGGGCAACAGCACAAGCACCAGCCCGAGCCAAAATGCCATGCGAAGCAGAAAAAACATCTCGCGACCCCGGTCGTCCATTTCGTTCATGCTGCGGTTGATTCCGCAGTTGGTCTTTGACTAGCAGCCGTCGATAAATCGCAAGTGTTCGCATTGAGGCTAAACCGGCGAAAATTTGTTGAAAATGCGATTCATTAGATTCGATGTAAATTTTCGATTGATGACGGCTTCCCGTAATGGAACGGATACGCCGGCCACATCCACCATTTCGAAACCATACCCGGTGCGCTCTGGAAACCGGACGTTCACCATCTGCACCGAATGCGCCGTCTCCCGGCGTGCGAAACCCCGCTAAGACACGGTCTTTGACTGCGGAATTGCGGGCCTTAGCGTTCGCTTAATTTCACTCTGACACGGTGCGGTAACGATAAGGGGGCGTTCCGGCGCGTCATTTTTGACGAACAAGCCGCAGCGCGAGAGCTGTGACAATTTTGAGTAACATTCGCGATTGCCTCGATACGCTGCTGCATTCGTCGGCGCAGCATGATGCGTTGACGCGCGCGCGCCATCGCGCCTTCATGGCGCCGCGACTGCTCGGAAGCCTGGCTGCTTTCGCGGCGTTTCCGGCCTATCTTGCGATGCGCGGCGCGCCCACCGCCCTTGAGGTCGCGGCATTCGCCTGGCTGATCGCCCCCATTCTGCTGTCGTGGTTCTTGTCGCGTACCGGCCGCTACGAAGGCGCGCATGTGCTGTCGTCGCTGGCGTTGGCGGGTCTGGTCATGACGGTGGCAATGACCACCGGCGGCATCGAATCGTTTGCTGCGATCTGGCTTGTCGTTGTTCCGCTCGAAGCTGCGCTCTCGGCATCGCGCCGCGTGGTCGCATTGGCATCGGCGCTGGCGCTGACATGCGCTGCCATGCTGATCGCGTTCGGATATTTCGGCATGTTGCCGACACCGGAGGTGAACACGGTCTCGCGCAGTATATTCATGGCATTCGGTGTCGCATCGGCGACGCTCTATGCAGCCGGGCTTGCCTTTGGCGCCGAGTCGCTCGCGCGCACCAGCGTTGCGCTGCTCTACGTCGAGGAGAACCGCTATCGCCTGCTGGCGCGAAACATGAGCGACGTGATTTCGCGCCATCATCGCAACGGCGCGGTGCAATTCATTTCGCCCGCGGCGGAAACGATGCTGGGAGCGCCCGTATCGCGGCTGCTGGGGCACGGTCTGTTCGACCGCGTCCACGTCGTCGATCGTCCGGCCTATCTCACCGCGCTTTCGGACGCCGCCCGCGGCGGCGAGGCGCGCAGCGTCGAATTTCGGCTCAAGCGCGATGCGCCACGTGGCAGCGAGCGCGGTAGCCTGGCCGATTTTATCTGGATCGAAATGCGTTGCCGGCCGCTCGAACAGGCATCTGACACAACGGCCATGCTCGATGCCGAGGTCGTCGCCGTGATGCGCGATGTCACCGACCGGAAAATCCAGGAACAGGCGCTGGATCTGGCGCGCACAGCCGCCGAGCAGGCGGACGCGTCCAAGACCCGCTTCCTCGCCACCATGAGCCACGAACTGCGTACGCCGCTCAATGCCGTCATCGGGTTTTCTGAAATGATCGTTCAGGAAGACGTGTTGATGGTGGATGCTGCGCGCCGCAAGGAATATGCCCAGCTAATCAACGATTCAGGTCAGCATCTGCTGTCGGTGGTCAATGGCATTCTCGACATGTCGAAGATGGAATCCGGCAATTTCGAGATTTCGCCGGAGCCGTTCGCGCCGCGGGCCGCGCTGCTCAATTGCTGTAACCTGCTGGCGTTGAAGGCGCGGGACAATGCGATCGATCTGGTGAGCCGCGCGCCGGAGGATTTGCCTGATATGACCGGCGATCCGCGCGCGTTCAAGCAGATCGTGCTGAACCTCGTCTCCAACGCCATCAAGTTCACCGAGCGCGGCGGCAGGGTGACGGTTTCCGCCAGTGTCGAGGGATCGCGGCTGATGCTTCGCGTCACCGATAACGGCGTCGGCATCGCGGCCGACGATCTCAAGCGGATCGGTGATCCCTTCTTCCAGGCGGGCAAGACCTATCAGCGGCGGCACGAAGGAACCGGCCTCGGGCTGTCGATCGTAAAAAGCCTTGTCGAGNTGCATGCCGGCGAGATAATTGTACAGAGCAAGATCGATGAAGGAACCACTGTAAGCGTCGCGTTGCCGCTGACGTTCACGCCGCCGGCGCCGCAACCGCCCAGCAACGTGGCCAAGCTCACTCCGCGATCCACAACCCCGGACAAAGCTCACCAGGTGAAGAAAAGTGCCTAGACAAAATGCGAAGAACGACATGCCGCGCCGACGTCGCGGCGCGGGTGCAAAAGCGGTTGCGGTCGACGCTGACGCGGAGCGCGGCCTCGCGATGCGCATTTTTCTTCATAGCCCGAAAGACATGATTGCCGGCGTGCTGGCATTTGCAGCGGTCAGTGCGATCATCACCAACGCGCTCTTTCTGCAAGCCGGACGTCATCCGTCGCCGATGTTCGGCTCGGCGGCTGCTCTGTCGGCGACGGGATCGGTACCGGCCAGCCCATTGCCGCGGCCGCGCCCGGTTGACGTCATGACAAGATCCGCCGAACCATCGCCGGCAGACCCAAAGCCCGCTGAACCGAAAGCCGCGGATCCACTCGCCAATCTCGTCAAATCGACCAACGCGCCATCTGTGGCGCCTTCCAATACCGCGCGACCGCCCGCGTCGATCCCGGCTTCTTCCCACAACGAGATGGCCGCCAGTCCAGCCGCCAGTCCAGCCGCGAGCCCGCGCCGCGTGGCGGCGGTGCAGCGGGCGCTCACCGAATACGGCTACGGCCAACTGAAACCGACCGGCACGGTCGGTTCCGACACCCAGGCCGCGATCCAGAAATTCGAGCGCGAGCGCAAGATCCCGGTGACCGGGCAGGTCTCCGATCGTCTGGTGCGTGAACTCGCGACGGTGACCGGCCGGCCGGTCGAGTAGGGCGGCGTTACAGCGCAGCAATTGCGTGAGGGCACCCGAACAACGAACACATCACCTTGGCTCACCATGAACCAGGCGAGCCACGGCGCCGGCCACTTCGGCGGCATGGGTCGCGATCATGAAGTGCGCGGCGCCTGCAATCGTCAGGAGGCAGGCCCCCTTGATGTGGGTGCCGAGCAACTCATTGGCGCGCTGCATCGCCGGGTGGCTTGCCCCGCCTCGGAGCACCAGGGTCGGGACTTTAACGGCGGCGAGGACTGTCTCCGATAGCGCGAAGTCATATGCGCTGGCCCAATCCAGAATGTTAACGGGTGTGGTCTCTACCGCGTAGGCTCTCACGCGGGGAGGCCATGAGGCATAGGTGCCGGCGCCGCCGTAAAAGTCGATCATCGACGCGATGGCTTCCCTGTTGCCGTTTTCAAAATCGGCGAAGTAAGCCTCCGTCATCCGACGGAACGCGCGATAGTGTCGATGCTCGTCGCTTTCCCGCAGCAGCTCGACCGCCGGGGCCTCCACGATCGCCAGGCTCGCCAGAGGAACCCGGTTGCGCAATGCCACGACAAGCGCCACCACGCCGCCGAACGAGTGCCCGACGAGATGGACCGGGCCACCGGTCCTGCGAATGACCGCCTCCAGGATCTCGGCCTCGTGAGAAATGCAGGGATCGTCGGCGGTGCGGCGTTCCGCCGTTCGTCCATAGCCGAGCAGGCTCGTGGTCACGCAGCGGAACCGGCCTTCCCAAGCCGCGATCACAGGCCGCCAAGCGGCGCCTGTGCTGCACGATCCCGGCACCAGCACGACGGTCGGACCGGCGCCGCAGTCATCGTAGTCGATCGGTCCACCGACGTCGTCGATCATGCCGGAAATCCCGGCCCCGGATGACGGCCGCGAGCACCCTCGCGGCCGGTGGGCACGGCTAGCAGCGTGGACACGCTCTCAAGGCCTCGCTTCCATGATCATGTTGAAAGGCGTCTCGGCAGCGCGACGCACGCTCGTGAAGCCGCCCTTGAGGATGACCTCGCGCAGTCTGGCCTCGCCGGCCTGCGCGCCGAGCGCGGTGCCGACCTCCTGCGACAGCGACGTTGGCACGCAAATCATGGTCGATGCTGCGTAGTACAAACGCCCCACCGGATTGAGATTCTGTTCGAGACGATCGCCGGCCATTGGCTCGCAGATCATCCAGGTTCCGTCGTCCTTCAGGGACTTGCGTATGTGGGCAGCGGCGCCCGCGGGGTCACCCATGTCGTGCAAGCAATCGAAGCACGTCACGAGATCGAAGTCCTTGCCGGGATAATCCTTGGCGAGGCCCACCTCGAAGCGCGTGTTGTCCGAGACCCCGTGGCTCCTGGCGTGAGCCTTTGCATCCGCGATCGAGCCCGGATGGAAATCGTAGCCGACAAATTGGGATTTGGGGAACGCCTTGGCCATCAGGACGGTCGACCAGCCATGGCCGCAACCGACGTCTGCGACTTTGCTCCGGTTTCGAGCTTCTTCAACACGCCGCCGGCCAAGGCAGGAAGCCACGTGGATATGAGGTGGTTGTGATAGCTGGGCCGGAAAAAACGGGCCACCGCGCAGAACATGCAGCCGGCCTGATCGCCCCAGGCGACACCGCCACCAGACTTGAAAGCAGCCTGAACCTTGGGCTGGTTGTCGAGCATGGCCGCCATCAGATCGAAGCCGCCCATCAGGTAGACCGGGCTCTCCGGAACCGCGAACACCATGGCCTGTTCGGGCGTCAACGTGAACTTCGCCGATGCCGGGTCGTAGGACAGGTAGTTGGAGCTCGCCTGATTGGACAGCCACTCGCGCAAGTACCGCGGATCGACCTTCGCGCTGCTGGCGAGCTCGGCGGATGTCATGGGTCCTTTGCTGTGCAGTTCCTTGTACAGTCCAAGCGCATCGCCCATCCGGACCATGGCGATGCTGGACGCACCTCCGAGGTCGTTGAGCATCTGACCGATAAATGCGTTGAGCTTGCCTTCATCAACCTGGGTCGCAGTATTTACGCTAGTCATACTTTCCTCCAATGAAATTGAGTTCTCAATCAGACAAGATCCGCAAGCATCCTTGCGGCACGGGCGGCACCGCCGGCTTCGACGGGTTTGAATGTGGTCGGCGCGCGCAGCGCATCAACCATCGCATCGGCAATCATGTCCGGCGTCGAGGTGGCGTACTCCATGCGTCGTCCGGCGCCGTAGCGGTCGAGACGATGGGCGACGTGGAAATTCTGTTCGAAATGATTCTTGAGCGGGAAGTAGAGGAACGGCGTTCCGGCCGCCGTCAGCTCCATGCAGGTCGTGAGGCCACCCTGCACCAGGGCCAGATCGCATGCGGCGAGATGCCGGTCGAGGTCCGGCACAAAGGCGCGAACTTCGACGCCATCAGGCGCGTTGAGCGAAGCGGGATCGATGCGCGGGCCGGCCACCACGATCATGCGCAGCTCAGGCAGCTTGGCTCGGGCCATCGGATAGCTCTGCAGGATGCGCCGGATCAGATGNGCGCCGACGCCCGATCCGCCGACCGCGACGATGCAGACGCGTTCGTCCGGCCGGTAACCGAGGCGCCCCCGCAGGTCCGCGCGGCTGCCGAAGGCCCGCGGATGTTCGCCGATGATGTAGCCCGCGAAATCGAAATGCCTCGGCACCCAGTCGCGCATCGTCGGCAGGTCCTTGCCGAACGACAACGGCACAATGTCTTCGGGCCCGCCGACGAAGATGGCGCGGTCGCGCACGGCGGGATGCCGCTCGATGTGTTCGATCATCTCGGCGTTGTAGTCGCTGGTCAGGAAGGCTTCATGTTCGCCGCCCGATGGTATCGGCACATAGCCGACGAAATCGGTGAACCAGGCGAGCTTGGCTTTCTTCAGCTCCGGGTGCTCGTGCCAGTAATGGTCGATGTCCCAGGCCTCGTCGGCGATCACCAGATCGTAGCCACCCTCGTCGACGGCATCCTGGAAGATCATGAAGTTGGCGATCAGCACTTCGTCCATGCGNCGGATGGCCTGGAAGCAGTGCAGNTCGTGCTCGCCCGACTCCAGCTCGATGTGCAGCGACTCGCTTGCCAGCCGCGCACTGAGAGGATGGATTCGCTCGCCGCTGGCTTCCAGCAGCCGCGTCACGGGATCCTGCGCCAGCCAGTCGACCTCCAGGTCCGGATGCAGCTTGCGCAGCTCGCGCGTGATGGCGATGTCGCGGCGTCCGTGCCCGAGCCCGATCGGGGAGGAGAGATAGAGCGCTCGCTTGGCCTTCCGTGTCGCCGGGTTTGCGCGCCTTGCGGGGGCGGCAATACCGAGCTTGCGGTCGAGGAAATCGACGATCAGGGCGTTGGTCTTTGCAGGAATGCGACCGAGAGCATTGTGGCCGCCGCCTTCAATGGTCACCAGCTCAGCCCCGGTGACCTCGGCCACCGCTTGCGCGCGCGCATAGCTTTGGATCTGGTCGTTGTCGCCATGGATCATCANCACGGGGCAGCGGATCTTGCGATACATGGCCTCGCNGACATCGAAGCGCGGCGGGATCGTTCGNGCTTCGACCGTCTTGATCAGCACGGGACCCGTGGTGCCGCCCGCCCAGTCGATGCCTTCCTCGATCTGCCTGGTCGAGTGCGGCTCGGAATGGATGTTGCGAACGAAGTGCTCGGCGAAGTCGGGATAGTTTTCCATCCAGTACTCGCGGTTGAATTTGTTCCAACCCTCGTACTGCTCCTGCTTGG
>JGI12053J15887_10001419_pt1 | contig 11135 bp, 13 predicted proteins | sample MedBloCAOM1_O3_FD_15887 | JGI IMG/M metagenome (IMG submission 15887) | reverse complement strand
GGTCTTTTTCGTCCATTCATAAAGAGGGTAATTTTCGATTCCGTTGGCCTCGGCCTCGCTGACATAACCTGCGAAGGCATCGAACTGGCACTTCAAGACAGCATCGTGCCTGTTCAAAATATTTATGAGCGAAGAAATTGACGCATCTCCGGGATTCTTCCGTGCCACCAGCGCGGATTCTTCGCTTAAGGTCAACCGCAGCTGGAATTTCAGATCATTCATAGCGCTATGCCTTCACTTCCGACCGCTGCCGGTACATCGGATTTGATGGGTCTTCCGTCATTTGAAGTTAGCCATCTCGCTGTGTTTTGTGGAAGCGACCGTAAACAGGAACTACTTAGCGATTATGCATCGCGCACGTGGATGTGTTGGCGGTCCAGCCGGACGGCAAGGTGCTTCTGGGCGGTGACTTCTTTCAGATCAATGGCCAACCGTGGAACCACATGGCGCGGCTGAACGCCGACGGCAGCCTCGACCCCAACTTCGCCGCCGTCGCGGTGGGATTCGCGCTCACGCTGGCCCTCCAGCTGGACGGCAAGGTGCTGATGACCGGGGAGTTCGCCCAAAGCAACGGCGAGTGGAGCGACAGAATCACGCGGCTCAAGGCGAACCCTCGGTGATGTGGGCCGCCACCGGCGCGGCCTTAAGTTTAAGCGCCAAGCAGCTGATTTATTGGTGCCGGGTGAGAGGATTGAACTCCCGACCAACGGTTTACAAAACCGCTGCTCTACCGCTGAGCTAACCCGGCATTTATCCTTGCTTGTCAGTGTCTTGGGCTCTCCGCCACATGGCGGAGAAACCCGTTTTGCTGCCGGATTGCTACCGGCCGCTCTTTTGCCGATGAAGTAACGCAGCCGATATCAACGTGTCTACCTTGATGGCCGCCTCCTCCTGCACCCCTGGCAGAACATGGCTGTAGAGGTCGAGTGTGATCCCCACCTTGCTGTGCCCCAAGCGCTCGGAGGCGATCTTGGGATGAATCCCTGACGCCAGCATGTGCGCCAGCGCAGCGCGGCGATCTCGCCTCGGCGCATCCCGCAGAGAACCGCGAGAATGATGGGGACTAAAAGCGCGTAGTTGCGCGCCTCCTCGATAACATCCGCGGTCCCGGCGGGGTCGAGCACTGCCCCTTCCGACCAAGGACGGCAGCGTCCTGCGCACGATCGGCGAGGCTGCCAATTACATGCTGGCGCTCCCTCATGAGCAGACCGAGTTCTGCCAACGCTGGCGATGTGCCGCCCAGCTCCTCCTCGACCAGGCCGACGTTGGCGCGGTGAGCCGGCAGATTCACCTTGCGCTGTTCTATGATGCGCAGCTCGATATCGGGGCCATGCGATGACGCGAGATGATGGAGAGGCGTCGGCATCTTTGAACCTGCCTGGCGAGGGCGTACAATCTAGCGCGACGCCGCTAATCGGATGGAGGGTTCGATGAGGTACGGAATCGGAGTGGGCGTTCTACTTGCAATGCTCGGCGTTTCCGCTGCTTTTGGGACCGAGCGGGTCAGGCTCGCTCAGACTCAAAACATACCGCCGCCGCCTCCTGTGCAATTGCTGCCGCAAACATCAATCGCCAACACCTGCACACTCGGTTGCGACACAGCCGCTATGGGTTGCTTAAACACGTGCGTGCCAATCGGGCCGGCAACGAGCACTAGCTCGGGCGCCAGTGGGCAGTGCAACCTAGCCTGCACCAGTCAACAACTCGTCTGCAAGCAGCGGTGCTAGCAGGCAAGCTGTCCCCGAAGAGGCCAAACTGACCGGGCCATGCGGCAGTCGGGAAACGGGAACGCTACCCGTTTGCTACCGGATTAGACAGTACGGGGCGGCATCACGAGGTATGGAACAGACGGGGAGGGGCGATTTAGCCCCGCAAAATCGGGACATGTCGCAACAGGGCGGTACAGAACAGAACGGGGAAAGCCGAGTTACAAAACCGCTGCTCTACCGCTGAGCTAACCCGGCATATCGAGGATTTGGCATTTGAGCGGGCGGTTTGCCACCGGATTACCGCCGGGCGCAAGTGATCTGCTCCAATGCTGCCCCCGGCGATGGCGACGTGGCGTATCGTCCCCGACAGTTCTTCATCGCTCCCTCAGAAGCCGATCTCGCCTGCGTTGCTCGCTTGCTGTCCTTTGCGGCCACCTTGCTCGAGGATCCGTTTTGCGTCCTCAGCGATCCGGCGGATGTTCAATGTTGAGGGCGGCCCGCTGGTGCGGCCGTCGCGCCCTGGCCGACAAGACGCGCCGATCGGACGCCTCAACTTGGTACCCCGGTGCCCGAAGCCTTGCCAACTTGCCAACGCCTCGCGGTCAGCCGCCGGAACTGCGCCTGGATGGCGACTTGGCTAGGCTCACGATCCTCTATCGCCCACGGATGGCCTCTAGGGCCGGGCGGGAAGGCGGTGCCGGGTGAGAGGATTGAACTCCCGACCAACGGTTTACAAAACCGCTGCTCTACCGCTGAGCTAACCCGGCGTTTTTCATTTCCTGTCAGTGACTTGGATTCCATCTCGGATCGAGAAGGAACCCGTTCTGCTACCGGATTGCGACCGGGCGCGCTTTTGCCGATGAAGTAGCCGACATCAGCGTGTCTACCTTGATGGCCGCCTCCTTCGGCATCCTTGGCAGAACATGGCTGTGGAGGTCGAGCGTGATCCCACCTTGCTGTGCGCCAGGCGCTCGGAGGCGATCTTGGGATGAATGCCCGACGCCAGCATGTGCGTCGCGTGCGAGTGCCGCAGGCGCCACATGTCTGGCCGGCCGGCATTCGCGCGGTGACGCGCCGCAATCGCCTCGCGCGGCGCAGGACGATTGGGCAAAATGAGAGAGGGAAGGGACTTGAATCAGTTGCGAGCATTCTCCCGCAACCGAGCCGCTGCGTTATTCAATGCCTTGGAGCGCTCCAATACCGGTTCGGCCAAGAACACCCCCAAGTCTGATATGGACTTGCTGGCGTGCATACAGCACTTGGCGAGCTTGAATTGGGCCTCCCACCGAATGGCGGCAATGAGCTGAACGAGCCGTGGCCACCGACCAGGCGCTCGTTCATGGATGTTGGTTGGCATATCCTCTCCCCTTTGCTGTTTCCTATGTGTCGCAAAGGCGTGGAGATGGTTCAAACACCGTAGCGTGATTGCCACACGCTCCGGCCGCGACTGAGCGAAGGCCGCTCGGAATTGCTTCCGAACGGCCCGCGGCAGCTCAGCCTTAAGTCAGCCTAAGAAAGAGAAGGCTTCTGTTCCATCATCTCGCGAATCCCCACATGGCCTTCCACATCGGGGATTTGGCTTCGATAGAACTCCAGCACAAACAGCCGGAGTGCAGACGAAAGGTTGCCGTGCTGACGCTGGGCGTCGATCGCGCCCACCAAGTCCGACAGCGACATGAGTCGCCTGCCGGCGATCTCCTTGAGCCCCTTAAAGAATGCATCCTCCAGGCTCACGCTTGTCTTGTGACCCCCGAGGACGATCGAGCGCTTGACGACTGCTGATTTCATACAGACACCCCCATTTGTAGTCGACGGCACACAGACAACAAAAAATTGGCGCGCTAGTACGGCCGTTTCGCAATAATTCTGAAGCGTGACAAAAATCACACAACACCGCAGCGTCCGCGTGCCGCTGAGCCTGCGCCCGAGCGGCCTTAGCTCTGGGTCGACAAGGACCACCTCGATGACTGCGCCTTCGCCGGCGAGTGGAGACCCGCATCTGCCGACCGAAGCAACCGCACGTGTTGGACATCAAATTGAATCCGTTGATCCAATCGCGAACTTGGTCCGGCGTGTTGCGGCAGAGAAGAACGTCGGCGATGAGTAGCCTCAACGTCGCCGGATTGCTTGTGCTAGGTCGGCTACGCGCTGGCCGCGCATAAGCTGGGTCGCTGATCGCTTGGAAGACCGCCATGCCCAAGATCGACATCGCCGCCGTGCCGGAACGCAAAGGCTCGGGCTATCCGCCGCCATTCGACGCAGCCTGTGCCGAACGCGTGCGGCAGCGGCTGGGCAACGCCGGGGGGCTCATTGATTTCGGGGTCAATCTCATGCGCTTGCCGCCGGGCAACTTGTCGAGCCAGCGCCACTGGCATTCGGCCGAAGACGAATTCGTCTATGTGCTCGAGGGCGAGCTGACACTGGTCGAAGACGGCGGCGAGACGGTGCTGCGCGCCGGCGATTGCGCGGCCTTTCCGAAAGGCTCGGGCAACGGCCATCACCTAATCAACAAATCGGGCGCGATGGCGGTTTATCTCGAAGTCGGCGCGCGCTCGCCCGCCGACGTCACCATCTGCTCCGACATCGACATGATGAGCTCCAACGCCGACGGCCGGTTCGTGCACAAGGATGGCACGCCCTATCCCGAGTCCTAGCTGTGGCCGGTGTCGCAAGCACTCATGATGCTTGCCGCGGAACACTGGGAACGGGCGACCGATCTCGCTGTCACACCGGCAGCGCAGCCGCGTGATCCTGCTGATCGGCGTGTCGCCGGCGGGACTGCTGTCGCTTGCCCGGGTTCAAATCCGGCGCTTGGCCTAGCACCGCTGCTTGCAGACGAGCTGCTGGCTGGTGCAGGTCAGGCTGCATTGCGGATTGGCGGGTTGGTTGGGCGAGAGCGCCACGCAGGTATTCAGGCAGCTCATCGCAGCCGAATCGCAGGTGATGGCGCAGGTGCCGGCTATCGATGTTTGCGGCAGCAGCTGCGGCGGGGGTACCGCGGGCGCCGTTTGAAAACTCTGCGCCAGCTGGATCTGGTCTGTCCCAAACGCGGCCGAAGTACCAAGCACGCTGAACAGGATGATTGATTGCAGAAAACACCTCATGGACGCCTCCCATGGGCCGGTTCCCCGCGCAACAATACTCCTTTTTCACCCTCGCCGCGAAACCCAAAGTCAGCACCTCCATCGATCCGGTCATGACTGGCGGTGAGCGACCTCCGGAAACAAAGCGCACGGGATGACAAAGTCGGCTTGGCGCTTTCCAGCGAAAGAGACCCCGGCCGTGGGTGGCGGCCGGGGTCGGGTGCTTGAGACCGGATGTCGGAGGGTGTCCCGACGCTTCGATACTGTCAGAGGATGGTTAGCATTCGGTAAAGAAGACGCTTCGCTGGAGCGCGAAGCGAACGATCCTCGCCTGGCCGACAAAGCCGACGGGAGCGCCAGTCTTCGTTGATCCGCGCTCAAGCGTGCCGGGCGTTGAGCAGTCGGCGCCCCGGAGGGCCTTGGTTTTTAGAAACATCAATGGTTTACGAGATCGAAGTGAAGTTTTGCAATAACTTTGCGTTGAGAGGAACGGTCCCGCAAGCCGCGTGTCTTGTCCGCGGCAGCGGGCACCGAAAATCTTTTCCGCAGGCAGGAACCCGGGATGGGGGGTCGGAATTAGGTGTGACGGGACGAGCTCAAGGACCCTCGAGTTCGTTTGTCCCAGCACTACAACCCCGCCTCGGCGGGGTTTTTCTTTGCGGGGTGAGAATGTCCTGCGACGGTGCCCGCGGTTCCCGGATGCCGTCACGTCGTGTGTCCGGGATCGAGAGGCGACGGGGTCTGTAATTTGCTGTCTTCCGTCATCGTCGCGGTGTCGGGAACGCCTTTTTCGCCGCGCGGTCCGAGATGCTCGCGGGCGATGTCGTCCTCGCTTGGCCGATCCTCTTCACGATTCTGGCGTATCTTGGCCTTCTCACGAATGGTCTGAGCCATGGCTTTCACCCTCAAGACGCCCCAGCCCAGGATAGCTGGAACTCGGTTCCAATTCATAGCCTGCTGCAGCAGCCGACAGGGCGTCAATTGGCGCCGCTTCGTCGATTTTTTGAGGGCGCGACGTTCTTGTTTCGCACAATTCCTTCCCTAAATAGCGAGCAGTGTCGCGTCCCTCCCAGCCCCCCTGCGATACGCGACATGAAGAAGCCCCGGCAGCGTAAGTTCGCCGGGGCTTCGGATTCAGAGACCCTGCTCGCGTGACCTGCTCGGGTAACGTGAGCAGGTGCCGGGCACGGGGCGGGCAGGGGATCTGCCCGCCTCGCGCCCGCTCAATATTTGGTGATGTCGACGTCCTTCGTCTCCGGCAAGAAAAAGGCGGGGCGTTCGACGCCCCGCCTCTCACGTCTGATGTGCGGCTCAGCTCTTCTGGATCGCCACGCCGGAGCTGGTGACGATGTTGACGCCCTTGGTGTCGCGCAGGAACAACGACCCAACGATCAAGGTCATCACCGCCACGCCGATGGGGTACCAGAGGCCGGCGTAGATATCCCCGGTCGCGGCCACTATGGCGGTTGCGAGCAGGGGCAGCATTCCGCCGAACCAGCCGTTGCCGATGTGATAGGGCAGCGACATCGAGGTGTAGCGGATGTTGGTCGGGAACATCTCCACCAGGAAGGCGGCGATGGGGCCGTAGACCATGGTTACGTAGATCACCATGATGACCAGGATCAGTTCGGCCATGAACCAGTTGACCTTGGCGAGGTCGGCCTTCCCCGAATAGCCCGCGGCATTGAGCGCCGCCTGCCACTTTGCCGAATCCCAGCCCTCGACCTTGGTCGATCCGACCGATAGGTCGACGCTCTTCGCTCCCGGCGTGCTCACGATCTTGAACGACAGGCCCGATTTGGTCAGGAAATCCTGAGCCCGATCGCACTGCGTGAAGTTCGACCACGGTCCCACGAAGATGTGGAAGTTGCAGGTCGACTGGTCGGCGGAAACGGTGATCGGGTTCTTCTGCGCGAACGCTTCGAGGTCGGGGTTGACGTAGTGCGTCAATGCCGCGAATAGCGGGAAGTAGGTGACCGCGGCGATCGCGCACCCCGCCAGGATGATCTTGAGCCGTCCGATCCTGTCCGACAACCAGCCGAACACGATGAAGAACGGCGTTCCGATCACCAGGGAGAGCGCGATCAGCCCGTAGGCCGAGAGGAAGTCCAGCTTGAGCGTGATGAGCAGGAAGAACAAGGCGTAGAATTGCCCCGTGTACCACACCACGCCCTGGCCGGCGGTGGCGCCGAGCAGCGCCAATAATACGTACTTGTTGTTAGGGTAACGCAAGAAGCTGTCGGTCAACGGTGCCTTCGAGCCTTTGCCCTCTTCCTTCATGCGCATGAAGATCGGGGACTCACTCAGCCTGAGCCGGATATACACCGAGAACACCAGCAGGATCAGCGACACCAGGAATGGAATGCGCCAGCCCCAGTCGGCGAACATCTTTGCGTCCATGTAGATCCGGCAGAGGCCGATCACGACGAGCGCGAGGAAGAAGCCGAGCGTGGCCGTGGTCTGGATGAAGCTCGTGGTGTAGCCGCGTTCATGCGGACGCGAATGCTCGGCGACATAGGTCGCGGCACCGCCGTATTCACCGCCGAGGGCGAGGCCCTGGCACAGGCGCAACGTCACCAGGAGGACGGGCGCCAGCCAGCCGATCTGGGAGAACGTCGGTAGCAAGCCGACGAGGAACGTCGCAGTACCCATCACGACGATGGTCACGAGGAAGGTGTATTTGCGTCCGACCAGATCTCCGATGCGGCCGAAGATCAGCGCGCCGAACGGGCGCACTAGGAATCCCGCCGCGTAGGTGGCGAAGGCTGACAAGAGCGCGGCAGTGTCATTGCCGGGCGGGAAGAACAACGAGGCGAAGAACGGTGCCAGCGTCGCATAGAGATAAAAGTCGTACCACTCAAAGACCGTGCCGAGGGATGATGCGAAGATGACGAACTTCTCGTCCTTCGTCATTCCGCCCGCGCGGGTTGAGGTTTCTGTTAGCGTTGCCATAGGCGTTTTTCCCTGACTGGTTCTGATGCCTGGGAGGCCAACGAACGGCTGCCGAGGCGCCCCACTTGCTGCGACGCCTCCGATCTGGGTCGGGTGCCGAAGCGGCGGAAAGGTATCATTGCCGTGTCCGGCGCCCGTATAAGACTTTCGGCCTAGGAGAAGGCCCTTAGTCGTTGAAAATATTGCGATGACGGCGCCTGGCCCGCCTGCGAGCTCGGTCGCGGGGCAAGGGCCAAGCGGAGGTCTTGGACCTCATTTGGATTTTCTCGCGCGCCCGCAAGTCTGCGATAGGTCAGACGGCGGCTGGCTTTATTGACATTGACGGGGAGGACCGCTGCTGTGGTTGCGCATCAAGTCGCGCGCTTGCTGGCGATGTACAGCGCCAGCGCCGCGGCATTCGAGACGTTGAGGCTCTTGATCCGGCCGGGAAGATCGAGCCGCGCCACTCGGTCGCACGTCGCGCGGGTCAATTGCCGCAGTCCCTTGCCCTCCGCGCCGAGAACCAGCGCGAGCGGCGCGCGCAGCGGCGCGTCGCCGAGGTCGACGTCTCCCGTGCTGTCGAGGCCGACCAGGAGGTATCCGCGCTCGCGCAGCATCTCGAGCGCGCGGGCGAGATTCTGCACCGTGACGATGGGCACATATTCGAGCGCGCCGGAGGCGGATTTCGCCAGCACGCCGGTCGCTTCCGGACTGTGCCGCGCCGTGGTCACCACCGCCGCCACCGCGAAGCCCGCCGCCGTGCGCAGGATGGCGCCGACATTGTGCGGGTCGGTGATCTGGTCGAGCACGAGCACGATGCCGGCGGGTTCGAGCTCGTCGAGCTCGGGCGAGGGCAGGGGATCGGCTTCGGCCAACAGTCCGTTGTGCACGGCATCCGGTCCGAGCCGGCGCGCGATCGCGTCCGGACGCACGAGCTCGGTCTCGATGCCGGCCGCCAGGCCGTCCTCCGCCAGGCGGCGGGCCGCGTTCTCGGTGGCGAACAGCCGTCGGATCCGCCGCGCCGGATTCTCCAGCGCCGCCTTCACCGTGTGCCAGCCGTAGAGGATGACCGCACCGTCGCCGGCTCGCGCCTCGGCGCCGCGCGGCGGGCGGCTTCGCTCGGGCTTGCGGTTCCAGCCGGTCTTGCGCGGCGGGCGGGCGCGCGGCGGATGGGTGGCGGGCGGGCGTGGGCCGCGCTGGCGCATGGAAGGTCCTGCTGTCGAGGCCACACTCCCGTGCCGGCGGTGCAAGATCAAGCCGGTGGGGTGTTCGGCGCGGCACCGTCCCCGGTCGCGCCGCTTCAGGCGCAAGAACCGGCGTGGCCGCGGTCGCGTGGACGGACCGGCGGGAGCCGTTCTCGCGTGGTTGACACCGCGCTAGGGGCTCCCCATAACCCCGCCCTGCTAACGGGAACGCGCGTCCCCGAGGATGCGACGTTCGACGGCGGGGGAGTGTCCCGAGTGGCAAAGGGGGCGGACTGTAAATCCGCTGGCTTACGCCTTCGTAGGTTCGAGTCCTACCTCCCCCACCATCGTAAAGGAGCAGAGGTCAGTCATCCCTGCGGCGAGCGAGCGAATTGCCGACGTCCGATGACTGTCCCCCCGGCGCGGGTGTAGCTCAATGGTAGAGCAACAGCCTTCCAAGCTGATGACGAGGGTTCGATTCCCTTCACCCGCTCCAATGATTTCAACTACTTGCGCCATGGCCGCTCCGATTTTCCGACAAGCAGGCTGCTGATTTTCCGACAAAAGATGCAGTTTTGTTCTTCCTGACCATCACGGCGTCTCTCTCTGTGCCCGTCGTTTCGTGGCGCCCGCCGCCACCTGTTTCATGGTCCGTTTGGCGTAGCGCGGCAGTACTTTCGCGCTCTTCTGCCGGCCGGCCGCGCGCATTTCGGCGTCGCTGAGATCGGAGTCGGCCGCCTCTGTGAAGCCGCCATGCCGGAATGACGTGAAGGTGAGGGCGTCGCGCAGCCCGGCGGCGCGGATGACCTCTTTCGTCTTGCGGCTCATGTGGGTGAGATCGACCTCGTCCGGCGTCGGCCATGTCGGCCATGGACCGCGATCGCCCCAATCCCGGCACAGCATCAGGCCGCCGATGCGCTGGCTGCCGATTTCTTTCCGACGCATAGGTTCCCGGACGTTCCGATTGGGCCGGTGAGCCGCCGAAAGCTCGGTTGGTTTCCTCCGAGATGGGGAGTCGCAAGCCTTCAAATCTGTGCGGGGGGTGCGGGTGGTTCCGCCTGTCCATGGCTGCTCGCAGACCTACAGCGCGCCGAGGCTGGCTGCCGAGTCGGCCGGCATCGTTTCGATTTGAGTTACCAGATGCTCACTAAAAAGTTTGTCTCGACATCGCAGGCGCGGCGCGACACCGTCCCAGCATGCCTCGCAGTCGAATCGAGATTTACTGGAAAACAATCGACACGGCTCCCGAGGGGGTGATCGCACAAGTCCGCGTCACAGACGGCAGCGGCTCCGATTATCTATTGCCCTATCCGTGCAAGCTCACGAAGGACGGATGGGTTAATGCCGCCTCAGGCAAGCCCCTGGCAGTGCGCGCAACCCGCTGGAAGCTGTACGTGGAGACCCTTCCGAGGAAGAAGGTGCAGCGGAATGCAGAACTAACCCTACCGCAGGCCGCGCCCGAGTAACGGCGATTGAGACCGTTTGTATCTCGTTGCCACGGGAGTCTGGGTTGAGTCTCCCAACGAGGCTGTCGGGGCTTTGGCCTAGCGTCCCGTATACGGCTTGCACAGCCCGTCCTGGACCGTGAAGTTCGGCGGGCAGTTGTTCCAAGTCTTGAAAGCCGGATTCGGCGGCGAATATCGGCCGTCATCGTCTTGATCAAAACCGAACTGCGGCCCGCGTTCCACGGGTAGCTCGTAGTATTCGCGTTGATATGGTGACGGTTGGAAGTAGCCGGCTGGTGGCGGTGGGGGCGGTTGGTAGTAGCCGGGGGGTGGCGGTTGGTAGTAGTCGGGCTGTGGCGGCAGCGGCACACACCCTCGTCCGTTGTAATACCAGCCGCGTCCACAGCCATCATCTTCGGCTTCGGCAACCGTTGAGATAACGGCCAATGCAGCGATCCCGACCAACAAGCAAGCAGTGAGGTGGCCCATTTGCGTCTCCCTGTATATGGCAGCAACTCAAATAGGACAGTCGTAGATACAAATTAGGACAGACGGCTAGGAATTATGAGGACTACGAACAGCCCAGTACGTCCAAGGCGGACAACGAACCAGCCGGTCATTTAGTTGTGTTTGACGATCGAGGCCCTGGAGCATTACTCTTACCATGGCCCGTAGCGGGCATCGAACGTATCGGCAGGAAGGGCTATATAGGGCGGCGTCTCCCAGGCACCACCGATGCCCTGGAAGCCCGCGAGGCTAAAACCTTTCATGAGGTCAATCAGA
>JGI12053J15887_10001418_pt1 | contig 11136 bp, 9 predicted proteins | sample MedBloCAOM1_O3_FD_15887 | JGI IMG/M metagenome (IMG submission 15887) | reverse complement strand
AGCACGGAAAATCAATTGAGCCCTTAATAAGGAGAATGACCTTGTCAAAGCTGATATTGCGCACGGTTGTGTTTCTATTGCTAGGAATGCTGACGGCAGCTAATCATGCGCGTGCTCAGGAACTAAGCGCGTATTTTGGATTGGGCACGGCGACCAATAGCACCGCCACTACTCCGGGATGTGGTTCGAAATTTATCTTCGATAATTTCACGGGGAATTGCGAAGCAGCCCCTACCATGGGCGGCCTATTTGGCGTGTTTGGGGCGGACTATATGTTCGGCACACATCTTGGTTTTAACGGCGAGTACGCTTTTCGATTCGCGCAAGCTTCGTATTTGCCGGATGCTGGAATCAAGGCTCGCCCCGCGTTTTACGATTTTAACGCGGTGTATCAGCCACTTTCGCCAAAGGCACGCATCGTTCCCGTAGTGGAAGGTGGAGTTGGCGGCGCGAAAACGTCTTTATATTTCAGCCAGCAAGCCTGCGCCACCGCCACAGTTTGCAATAACCAGAGTTCCTATTTCGCGAGCGCCAATCACTTTCAGTTGCACGGCGGGGTGGGCGTAAAGATTTACGTGAAACCGAACATTTTCATCAAGCCACAGTTTGATCTTCACTGGGTTCACAATATGGATCAGGAATACGGAAGAAACATCGTGCCGCAATACACCCTCGCGGTGGGCTACACTTTCGGCCGTCTCTAAGAACTCCCTGTTTTTTCGGGGGCGGACAGCAGATGATGACGGGTTACTGACTGCGGTTTTTCGTCGAAGTAGTGTGAGTGATGGCGATGGAAGTTTTGTCTTCACCTTCATCGCGGCCGACAGTTACCATAATGCCCTCGTTATCATTCTTGGCGGCGGTCACAATGCCCCCTTGCGGAGTCTCCATCACGCTGGTCTTCGGCCCGAACTTGTCACGGTAAAAGGCCAGCACCTGCGTCACGGAATCGGAAGTCTTGAAGACGTAGGTAGCCATGGATCCGCTCTCAGCCCCCAATTTAAAACCGCCTTCTTCAGCAATGGCGCCCGGATAGATTGGCGCACCCACTTCCGACTCGGTTAGATGGGCTCCCGAAGTCCCGCCAGCAGAGAATTTTCCTCCCGGCGTAGAAATGGTCACGCCTCCGGATTGGTCGACATGAACTGATTTTGAAATACGCCATATTCCAAACATGACGGCAACAGCGCTGAGCAAGCCCAAGCCAACAAGAACACCAACAATAATCAGCACGATTTTGAGAGCTCCGCTGGATGGCGCGACAGCGGCGGGAGCCTGTCCGGCGGGAACTTGCCCACCTGCAGCTACCCCGGCGGGCGCCGCTGCTGAAGCTGCAAAGCCAGTTGGCGCGCCACAACCCCCGCAAAATCTCGTATCGGCAGACAACTCAGCCCCGCACTTCGAACAAAAGCTAGCCATGGGAACGCCTCACGTGGACCCTCACATAACCGCCGTTATATATCACATTAGGTGCCCGAACGACACCGACGTGACGGCGCGTTCGCTTCGGACCTCACCACAGGAGCTTAAGGCCGAACTGCACTTGTCGTGAACTCGTCGCCGTCGAAGTGATCACGCCAGCCGTTGGCGACGGTTCACCTGTCGGGGCTGCGTACACGACTGGATTCGGCGAATTGAAGTTGGTGTGATTGAACAAATTGAAAATCTCCGCGCGGAATTGCAGATTCAGCCGCTCCGAGAGCGAGAATTTCCTCGCGACAGCGATGTCGGTTGACACCAGTCCCGAGGCTTCCAGGGTGTTTCGCCCGACGTTGCCGTAGGTTCCGGGGAGCGGTTGGATGAAGGCATTCGGATTGAAATATTGGTTTGATCCACCCAAAATCACGGATCCCGCGAAATTTGGATTCAAGGATGGGCGAACGGGGTTCCGCGTGTCGCCATCATTAGAGGGGTTATAGGACAGTTGCGGCGTGAATGGCAGGCCAGATTGAATTGTTTCGATTGCGCTGACCTGCCATCTTCCGAAAATTCTACCGATCAAAGCGCGGCCGTCCGAGTTCTGGCCCGTCGCAGTCGGAACATCGTACGTGGCATTGAGAACTCCAGCATGGCGCACGTCAAACGAAGCGCGGCCGTAGTCCCCCCTTGGATCAAGCGGATTTGCAACGAAAGCAGGAGAGTTCGTCGCCACGCTGGTGTTCATATTGTCCCCATCATCGAGCGCCTTCGAAAAGGTGTAAACACCACGAAATTGCAGTCCGTGGCCAAGGCGCCGGTTTACATCCACTTCCAGTCCGTTGTAGGAGCTGATGCCTTGTGAAAACCAGTGCGTGGTGTTCCACACGGCGTTGTTCTGAAGCGGCGCATTGGTTGGGTAATAAATGATTCCAGCTGGATAGTTGGATGGGCAGGGTGACGCCGGGCAGATGGTCGGCTTAGGAAGATTTCCGTCGACGGAGAGCAGTTCATGATACCCGTGCGAACCGACGTAGCTAACACCCACCGAAGTGCTCGGAGTAATTTGTTGCTCGATCTTCAACGACCACGATTCCACCGTTGGAGTGCGTAAATCCGGCTGCACGCCGCTGGGGATTACTTTGGAACCGGGGTAGGTCGCGNTGGGAGCAATGCTTGAAAACGCGATATTCTTCNCCGCGTAGACCGTATTGAACGGACCGTTTTGGTCGAGGCGATAGCTCAAGTTGTCGAGTAGTGCGTAGTATTCGCCGAATCCCGCNCGCACGACAGTTTTCTTCGACGCAAACGGTGACCACGCCAGACTGATCCGCGGTGAGGGGAGAAACTTCGCGTGGTTGTCGCTGAAAACGGAACCGCCGACCACTGGCAATGTGGCGATCACGCCGTTCTGATCGAAGGTGTAATTCGAGGCTCGGCCATGCGCCTCGTTCCAGCCGTTTGTAAACTCGGCGCGAAACCCTACCCGCAGTTCGAGCGACGCCTTCAAATGAATCGCATCCTCGGCATACACCGCCGATTCCAGCGAGCGCCATCCGAGCGGCGTATAGCTGGGGGCGTAGGTGTAGGTGCTCACCTTCCCTTGCAAAAAGCTCTGTAGATTACTGAACGAAGCCTGGCCATATTGATCCTGAATCAGGACGTCATTGGCTTGGACTCGCTGAAGCCAGGCACCGAAACTNAGCAAGTGTTTTCCATGAGTGAGGGTGAGCTGGTCGCTGCCGCTGAAGAGGTCGCGGACCGCCGTCAAATTGCTTCCGGCGTTGGTGCCGCCATTGGTGATCTGCGAGGCCCCGTTGAGCGTAGTACCGCCGCCGACAACGAGCGCGCCAACAGGCTGATTGGAATGAATCCAGCCGGGTAGAGCGACGGTAGTTCCGCTGTTGAAATAAAAAGCTCCGCGCGAAAACCCGAATGTCGCGCTGTTGACCACGCTTGGAGAAAATACATGCGTCTCGCTGACGCTTATCACTTGCTCGCGCAGCGAGATATTAACGAAGCTGACGGGGTTGCTCGTCGGGGAGTGCGCCTCGCTATCATCACTGGTGTACACAGCCGCAAGGGTGTCGTTGGCCGAAAATACCTGATCGAAGCGAGCCGTTCCGAAATCCTCCCGGATGTGTTGCAGGGGATTACTAAAGGCTTCGGCAATTCCGCTAGGTGTCCCCGTCGAAGTGAGAATCTCAGGGCCATTTGCCACTGGCCAGAGTGCGAGTAGGGGCTGAACACTAGCAACAGCGCCGGCGCGCGAAGCGGCGTCGGGCACCAGGGTAAGGTCGCTCAGACCCAGCGTCTGCCGGAAGCCTTCATAGTTTGCGAAAAAGAACGACTTGTCCTTGATGATCGGGCCGCCGGCCGAGGCGCCGAAAACATTGCGCTCAAAGCGAGGAATGTTCCCGTGATCGAAATAGTTCCGGGCATCGAGCGCGCTGTTACGCAGGAACTCGTAGACGGCGCCATGGAATGCGTTTGTCCCGTTTGCGGTGACGATATTGATCTGCGCTCCGGGCCGCTTTCCATATTTCGCGCCGTAAGTATCCTTCACTACGGAAAATTCGCGCACGGCGTCTACTCCGAGGAGCTGCCCGCTCACACCGCCGGGGGTATTGTTGATTTCCGAAGCGCTGGTAAATTCGACGCCGTTCAGCAAGAAGAGATTCTCTTGCGGGCGGCGGCCGGAGACCGCGAACATGTTCCCGACGGCGGAGTTCGAAGCGCCATTGCCACCAGCGCGCTGAGAAGTGTAATTGATGATTCCAGGATTCAGAGTGAGCAGCTGATCGTAGCTTCGTCCGTTAAGCGGCAAGTCCTTCACCTGACGCTCTCCAACCAGGTCCGAAATGTCCTCGGTGGTGATCTGAACGGCAGTTGGAAAAGCGGGAACTTCAATCGTCTGACGCACATCGCCAACCTGGAGCTGGAGGTCAACTTCTTCTCGCTGGCCGACGACGAGATTGATTGAAGTGCGGCGATCGGCCCTAAAACCAGATTTGGAAACGGCAATTTCGTAATGACCTACAGGAAGTGCGGGCGCGCTGAAGCGACCCGATTCATCGGTAACTAGCTTGCGCTCCGTTGCGGTTTCCAGGTTTGTGATCACTACTGTTGCGCCGGGGATGCCAGCGAGGGAGGCGTCGGTGACGTTACCCCATAGCGCGGAGTCACCCTGTGCTGAAAGTGGCGACACTGTCAAAACGCCAGAGAGAATCACTAAATACACAATTACCAGGTATGCGGGCGCTAAATATACTGGCAGGAAGAATTTCTTTGAATTCGAAGCCAATCGTTCGAGGGATCTCATTTCTTACACTCCCATATTTCTCTTTAGTGCCCCGCGGGCAGATAGAGTTGACTTTCGGAAACCAACAGAATTTGTGGGACCAGGTTCAGCGGATTAAAGCGGCACAGCGTTCAACAACAACAGCAGCGACGACAGGCGTGAGGGACAACAGGAAGGGCAGGGGCGGAGGCAAAAGTATCAAGTTTAGATAGAACGAGGTTCATGGCCGGGACACTCCCGAAGATTGAGCGCGCAACTTCGCTTCCGCCAGGCCATGTTGTACCGCGAGTCCGTGAAACCCGGACCAAACCAACTGCAGCCCGGCCGCCAGTGCAACCATGGCGACAATGGCCTTCAGTTTTTGCGCGGGAACTTTTCGAGCGAGCAGGCAGCCGACGATAACACCGGGGGCGCCGCCTTCCAGCAACTGCAACAATGCGGGGCCGCTGATGGAGCCGAAAGTCCAGTGGGCGGCACTGCCGATAATCGCGAGCACCAGTCCGAATAGGATGTCCGTGCCGACAACTTGCGCCGGTGGCATTTCTGAATAGTTCAGCAAGAGAACGGTGCCGAGTGCTCCCGCGCCGGCGGATGAAAATCCGGATTCCACTCCAATTGGAAAAGCCAACCAGGGGAGCCAACGGGCATTTTTTTGCGCAAATCCCGGATTGCTTATGCGCGGAAGGAAAGTGACGCTAGACGTGAGCGCCAGTATCATGCCAAGAACAATGACAATCACAGGGTCACTTCCCGGTTTTGCCAGAAGACGCAGAGCGATAATTCCGACAACGAGGCCAGGTACCGCGCCCACGAGTAACACCCGAAAGTACCGCGAATGCACATTACGGCCGACCAGATAGAAAGGCGCCGCAACCAGTCGCAGCACACCTGCAAATACGAAAGCTGTCCCGACTGCCTCTCCCGCCGGTAGTCCGACAATCAGGAGCAGCGCGGGAACGGTAAAACTTCCGCCGCCGATGCCCGTCAGGCCCACGATCAGAGCAATGACAAAACCTAGAAGAAGATGCATTAGTCAGCTCGTTCCGAAAAGGTATGAATCCCGCACTCCAGTTTTTTGCCACTCCAGCGGCCAGAGCGCGGATTCGATGGATCAGCGGGGATCGCAGTGCACGGCTCGCAGCCGATGCTCAGGTATCCCTGGTCATACTGCGGAAGGTAGTCGAGGCCGTGTTTTCCGGTGTATGCCCACACTTGTCCCCAGGTCCAATCCGCGAGCAGGCTAACCTTCAGCAAGGTCTTGCCGCTGGGCAAGCGGTGTTGTTCAACTTTCCTAAGGTTCTTTCGAGTAGGAGACTGCTCACGCCGCAAACCGGTGAACCAAATCTCGAAAGGTTCGAGCGATTCCATCAGCGGTTCGACCTTTCGCAACTGGCAGCACTTGGCGGGATCTTCGCGATACAAGATCCCGAATTGCGATTCCTGCTGCTCGACCGTTTTCCTGGGAAGCACGTTTACGAGGTTCAATTTCCATGATGCTGCGATTCGATCGCGAAACTGATAGGTATCTGCGAAGTGGTAGCCAGTCTCCAGAAACAGAACCGGAATTTCCGGAATGCGATTTTTCAAAAGAGAGAGGACGATCATGTCTTCAGCCTGAAAACTGCACGTCAAGCAAACGGGCGAATTGGGCTGATACTCCAGAATGGCGTTGAGTAGGGCTTCCGCACCGTAACCCTCGACTGCTTCCGGATTAAATACATCGGTCATGCTAGTTAGGCCTTTCCCGAAATTTCTGGAGCGATGGGGACTCTCAGCTGCTGTGCGCAAGAGAGAATCTGCGCGATTATGCTTTTGCGGTTGAGTGGCAATTCTTCGTGCGATAAATCAAAAATGGAATCTCCGGCGATTGCTCCGAAAGTTCGCTGTGTTTCTTTCGACGGCTTATCCGAAACAAGCAGTACGATCAATCCTGCCGACCACAGTAAAGACAGTGTCACGGCAAGCGACTGCGCTGAAAAACGGTCTCCATACAATGGAATTGCCTCGAAACCACTTTCGAAAAGCGCGCGATCCGCTGATTCGGCGAGGAAGTCACCTTCACGAAGTAAAAAGATCGCTGGACGATGGCCACGTCGACCGATCCGCTCTTGTGGAGTGACAGCTTCCCGACCGATTCCTGATGTTCGATTTCCTTGCTCAACCGCAACCGCTTGCGGCTCGGACAAATCCTCTTGAATCATTCCCGCGCCAACGGTGGCATTGGACAGCGGATCCACAAGAATGAAACTGCCTGTGGTGCGACTGTGTTCGTAACTATCGAAGAATAGCGGCGCGCTAGTTGCGAGCTCCACGAAGGCAATGCCATTCATCGCGAGTTCCTGCGAAGATTCGTGATTTAAGGTGTTCACGTCAACGCGGTACTGAATGTGTGTGACCTTGGCCTTCACCTGTCGAGTGCTATGTTTCGCGAGGTAGGTGTGATTTAGTTGCAGCGGCGTTTCATTCAGCCACACGACTGCTGCGCTGAATTTTGACGACACCGAGGGCGGATCGTCAGGCGAAACAAGCATGTCGCCGCGGCTAAGATCGATCTCATCTTCGAGTTTCAGAGTGACCGATTGTGAGAGCACGGCTGCGTCAAGTTGGCCGTCGAAGGTGACGACAGACTCGACGCGGGAAGTTTGCCGCGATGGCAGGGCCATCACGGTGTCCCCCGGCCGGATGACCCCACCGGCAACCTGTCCCGCAAAACCGCGAAAGGTTGCGTTTGGGCGAACGACGTATTGCACAGGAAATCGAATAGAATTCACGCTGGAAAGTGGCTGGATGGGCACGGTCTCCAGGTGTTCGAGCAAGGTTGGCCCAAAATACCACGGCATGTTACGGCTGCCGTCGACAATGTTGTCGCCCTCGAGGGCGCTGACAGGCACGCACCGCACAGAAGGAATCTTCAAGCGTTGCGCGAGCGCGAGAAAATCGTCCTGCAGCCTCAAGAAAACCTCTTCCTGGTAACCCACCAAATCCATTTTGTTGATGGCCGCCAGTACATGGGGAATTCCCAGCAAGGAAGCGATGTAAGAATGCCGGCGTGTTTGTGGCAGTAAGCCCTTTGTTGCATCGACCAAAATCACAGCGAGAGAGGCAGTGGAAGCTCCAGTGGCCATGTTCCTGGTGTACTGTTCATGACCCGGAGTATCGGCGATGATGAATTTCCGTCGAGCAGTCGCGAAGTAACGATAGGCAACGTCGATGGTGATGCCCTGCTCGCGCTCGGCGCGCAAACCATCCGTCAGGAGCGAGAAATCAATGGGGCCGCTCGAGCGGTTGATCCGGCTCTTTTTTACGGAAGCTAGTTGGTCTTCGTAGACGCCCTTGGCATCATGCAGCAGCCTTCCAATGAGGGTGGACTTGCCGTCGTCCACGCTGCCGGCAGTTGTGAAGCGCAGCAATTCCTTCTCCGCGTCCCGCGCAAGAGGCTGGTCGAAAATCTCGTTCACGAGTGGGAAAGACAACATCAGAAATAACCCTCCCGCTTCTTCAATTCCATCGAGCCTTCTTCATCGTGATCGATGGCTCGATTCTCGCGCTCCGAACGGCGGAAGGAAATCATCTCCTCGATAATTTTGGGGAGCGTGTCGGCTTCGGATCGAATGGCGCCGGTGCAAGGAGCGCAGCCGAGCGAGCGCATGCGGCACTTCACCAACTTCGATTCTTCGCCAGGGTGAAGTTCTTGTTTGCCGTGAATCAGCACGAGAGAACCATTGCGAAGCACGACTTCGCGTTCGCGGGCGTAATACAGCGGAACTATCGGGATGTTTTCGAGTTGGATGTAATGCCAGACATCCAGCTCGGTCCAATTCGAGAGCGGGAATACGCGAATGCTCTCGTTCTTTTCGATGCGCGAATTAAATAGGTTCCAGAGTTCGGGGCGCTGGCTCTTGGGGTCCCACTGGCCATGAGAATCGCGGAAAGAGTAAATCCTTTCCTTGGCGCGGGATTTTTCCTCGTCGCGCCGGGCGCCGCCAAATGCCGCATTGAATCCGCCTTCCGCCAAAGCGTCGAGAAGGGATTTGGTCTTCAGCAATCCGCAGCACTTCTGGGTGCCAAGGGAATATGGGTTGGCGCCGCGTGCGATGGCCTCTTCGTTTCTGTGAACGATCAGTTCTGCGCCGATCTCCTTGGCGTAAGAGTCTCGGAATGCGATCATCTCCGGGAATTTATAGCTGGTATCAACGTGCAGAAGCGGAAACGGAATTCTTCCTGGAAAGAAAGCCTTCTGCGCCAAGCGCAACATTACCGAGGAGTCTTTGCCAATCGAATACAACATCACCGGGCTCGAGAATTCCGCGACCGCCTCGCGCAGTATGTAAATGCTCTCCGCTTCCAGGATCTGGAGATGGTTCAACCCCTTGACTATTGCGGAGGATTGCACACCGTCTACAGCTGTGCGAAATGTATTGGAGTTGACCAATTCCGATATCGTCTGGTTCATTCGCTTTCCTTGAATGATGGGAAAAAATGACGCTGAAAAAACAAAAAACCCACCTGCCACAATTTCTGGCGGTGGGCTTAACGACGACTGGACTAGAGTTAGATTTCTAGACTGTCCGCCTCCCGACGACGCCAGGGTGCACCTGTGGACAACACGTACAACACGCGCAGGTGGCAAGCTGGCTGAGAACGGAAGCGACTAACATACATAACAATGTACGCTGCAAGTTCCGGGACTGCAAGAGATTTCCCGGCGGACTGTAAGCACAAACGCGGCCTTGACGGTGAGTGTTGGTTAGGTTGCACTGGATCACGCCAAGGCCCGGGCTCAAGAAACTTGGCGCGGTTGATCAGAAGAAGTATGGTATTAAAGTTTGAAATGGCGGGCTCGTAGCTCAATGGTTAGAGCGTGCGGCTCATAATCGCTTGGTTGGAGGTTCGAGTCCTCCCGAGCCCACCAATTACGCGCACACCTCCTCTCTGCTCGTTAATCGCAAATGGGCCCTNAGGGCTCTGTTCTGCCGACCAATGTCGAGACTAAGCAAATTGCTGAGTTGGGTTCTGAGTTCGGCCAGTTCTTCGCAGTAGAATTCCGCGTGATCTTGTTTGATGCTGAAGAGTATTTTGTGTTCGCTACCGTCGTTCCACGCGAACTTGTGCGTACTGCCATCTCGAAAGACGGCAGAAACGAGCCTAATACACTCACTACCCTGACTTTCGAGCCAGGCTTGCCGCCAACAACTACTTGTCAGCGTTGCAGGCCGCCGCGTTAATCTCGTTGATCTTGAGTCATCGAACTCCGGAAGAAACTCGGCTGTTGATGTTTGCGCCCGCGTCGGCACACCAGGCATCAACAATAGGAGTATCGTCACCAGCAATCGAGTGTGGCCATGCTTCATTTCTTCGCCTTAGCGGAGGCAAAAAAACGCAAGCTACCCGGCTCAGCGAAACTACTCCCCAGCGTTGGCTGCCAATGTTTCTACGACGACGACGTTTGGCAGCAAATCCGCCGGCAGACCATGCCGCTCCTTTAGGTACTCCGGGCTGTTGTAGGAAAGCCAGACTTTTCCCTGGTCGTCTTCCCAAATAAGAATCTTCAGGGGGAGATCTATTGCGATGCTCGGAGCAGCCAGCATAAGTGGCGTGCCGGCTTTGGGACTGCCAAAGATCAGAAGTTTGGTGGAGCGCATCTTCATTCCCACTTTTTCCGCTTCTCCGCCATGGTCGACGAGCGCAAACAGAGTGACTCCCTTGGATCGCAGGATATTTTTTAGCTTTTCCACTGTCTCGTCGACCGAATGATTGCTGGGCTTGCTGACGATTCCGTTTCTTGTTTCAAGTGTCGCCTTGCTTGTTGCTTGTGGCATAGTTTTCTCCTCGATGTCTTGGGATTGAAAATTCGCCGAGCCGCGTACAGAAACACTCGCCAATGCATCTTTCAATTAGATGGCACTCGGGGGATAGTTCGTCGCGCACAACGTCGCGTGGGGCGCCTAGACTGCTCGCTTCGCCGCAGCTTTCCCAAGAAAACTCACCAGCTCAGCGTTCACTTCCTCCGCGTGTGTCCAGGTTATACAGTGCGGCCCGTCCTTCACTACCACTAGGCGTGCTCCCTTGATCAGCTTGGCAGTCCGGAGTCCCGAGGCATTGATCGGGAGAATCCTGTCTGCATCGCCGTGAATGACCAGAGTTGACACGTCGATCTTGTTTACGTCCTTTCGGAAGTCTTCATGCCAGGTTGGCACGCAAGCGAGACTGGCAGTAGCTGAGGCACCGGCTGCTACGTTCCAGCTAGCCTGCACAGCCTGTTCGCTGACGCGTTTGTTAAGGAGGACGTCAGTGTTGTAGAAATTCTTGAAAAACTCCGTGAAGAACGCGTAACGATCGGCAAGAACGGCTTTCTCTATCCCCTCGAAAACGCTGCCGTCGACCCCTTCAGGATTGTCTGCAGTCTTCAGAAGAAACGG
>JGI12053J15887_10001417_pt1 | contig 11139 bp, 11 predicted proteins | sample MedBloCAOM1_O3_FD_15887 | JGI IMG/M metagenome (IMG submission 15887) | reverse complement strand
AACGCACCGCGATCAATTTCTCCAGATCGACGCCGGTGGCAAATCCCTTGCTCTCGCACAGAAACACCAGGTCCTCGAACACGACGTTGCCGGTGGCGCCGGGCGCGAACGGGCAGCCGCCGAGCCCACCGAGTGATCCGTCCAGCACGCGCGCGCCGGCGTCGAGCGCAGCGGACGCGTTCGCAATCCCCATGCCGCGGGTGTCGTGCAGGTGAACGCAGACCGGCTTGTTGCCGGCGATCCCAACCACCGCCCTGGTCAGCTCGCCGACCTGCTTTGGTCCGGCATAGCCGACGGTGTCGGCGACCGCCACCATGTCGACGCCGGCCTCATAGAGTTTTTCGGCAAGCCGGATCACCTCNTTGGGATCGACNTCGCCGGTGATCGAGCAGCCGAGCGCCATNGAGATNGCGGCGTTCACCACCGGTTTGTGCNCGCTGGCGTCGCGCAGTTCGCAGAGCCGCCTGACGTTGGCGATCGCCGATTCGCGCGAGCGGTTGGCGTTGGCCTGGCTGTGCTCTTCGGTAGCCGAAACCACCGAGGCGATTTCGGCGACACCGGAGGCGAGCGCTTCGTTGACGCCGCGCTCGTTCAGCGCCAGCGCAATACCGTGCGCGCCGGGCAGCGCCGCAATCGTTGCGACGATCTCGCGCACGTCGGCGAATTGCGGAAAGGTTTTTGCCGGAAGGAACGAGCCGACTTCGAACTGCCGCACGCCGCTGGCATACTCGTCGCGGATCCAGCGCTGCTTGGCGGCGGTCGAGGGAAAGCTCTTTACCAGTTGCAGGCCGTCGCGCAGGCCCACCTCGCGCAAGGTCACTCGGTCATTTGGATAGATATCCTGAACGCGGGTCATGGCAGCCTCACGCGGCGTTATCGGTTGATGTTTGCTTGTTGAGTTTGGTGCGAATGGCTTCGGTGTCGGCGCCCAGCACCGGCACTAGCAGCCCTTCGCCGATCGTGCCGCCGTTCCACTCGATCGGCAACGCGGGAACGCGGAACGGTTTTCCGTCGGCGTTGAAATTGTTGACAAGCCCGCCGGGACGCAGCACGTGCGGATCGGTCAACAGGTCCTCGGGCCGGTTGATCGGCGAGAAGCAGATGTTGAGGAGATCGAGCCGCTCGGATAGCTCCGCCACATTCCAGCGTTNGATCTCTTCCGCCACCCGCGGAATGATTTTTGAGCGCGCCAGAATGCGGTCGGTGGTGGTGGCAAGCGTCGGATCCTCCAAAAATTCCTGCAAGTTGAACTCGCGGCAAAAGCTCAGCCAGTGGCCTTCGGTGACGACGCCGATGAAAATGCGCTCGGGCCCGGCAGTATCGAAAATGTCGTAGATCGGCCAGGCGTGCTCGCGCTCCGGCATCGAGCGCGGCCGGTTGCCGGTCATCTCATATTCGACCATGTGCTGGGCAACCAGGAACAGGCAGTTTTCGAACAGCCCTATGCGGATATCGGCGCCCTCGCCGCGGCCGCCGCGCCGCTGATAGAGCGCAGCGAGGATCGAGATCGCACCGAACATGCCGCCCATGATGTCGTTCGCCGACGAGCCGACCCGCTGCGGCTTTTCGCGCGTGCCGGTCATGGCGGCGAGGCCCGACATCATCTGCACGACCTCGTCGAGCGCCGGGCGATGTTCGTAGGGGCCGGACAAAAATCCCTTGTGGCCGGCGACGATCAGATGCGGATATTTCTTGCGCAGCTCTGCGGTGCCGAGGCCCTGCCTTTCGAGCTGGCCATCGCGGAAATTTTCCAGGAACACGTCGGCCGTCTCTAACAGCCGGTGCATCACCTCGCGGTCCTCGGCCTTGGTAAAGTCCAGCACCACGCTGCGTTTGCCGCGGTTGAACAGCGGAAAGAACGAGGTGCCCATGCCGCCGAGGCTGCGGGTCTTGTCGCCTTGCGGCGGCTCGACCTTGATCACCTCGGCGCCCAGCTGCGCCAGGATCATGCCGCAGGTCGGCCCCATCACCATGTGGGTCATCTCGACCACCCTCACGCCCTCGAGCGGCAACCCGGTTTTGGTCATCGGTTTCTCCGTAGCATTCGTTTCTTGGGCCCAGCCGATAGACTAAGCGCTTGGGCGGCGTCTGAAAAACATAATCTGCGGAACGGTGCGTTCACCGCTGCATAACGCAAATGCATGAGAGCGGGCGTCCTGGCACGACCGGTCACAGGCTCTTGCCGAGGCGGCTGCGCATCTCTACCTGTCGCGGGAGTTTTTCTCGGGAGAGAGGTTGCACTGCCATGCTCGATGTCGCCGTGAAGGCGCTTTCGCAAATCCTGTCGCCGCCGATGCGCTCGATCCTGTGGCGATCGATCGGATTGGCGCTGGTGCTGATCACTGTGCTGGCGGTCGGCCTGCAGCGGTTATTGAGCTGGTTTGCGGTCTATGGCGAGGATTGGGCCGAAGCGATGCTCGGTCCCGGCTTCCACACCACGCTCAACGTTCTAGCATGGGTCATCTCGATCGCCGCCGGGCTCGGCGTGGTACTGGGCGGTATTTTCCTGATGCCGGCGGTCACCTCATTGGTGGCGAGCGTATTCGTCGACGACGTCGCCGACCACGTCGAGCGCGAGCATTATCCGGCGGAACGGCCGGGGACCGCGCTGCCGCTCGGCGTGGCCATTCCCGAAGGCATCAAGACCGCGCTTCTGACGATTTTGGTCTATCTGGTCGCGCTGCCGTTCGTGCTGTTCGCCGGCGCAGGCTTTCTTATCTTCTTCATCGCGACCGCGTGGCTGTTAGGCCGCGAATATTTTGAACTCGCGGCGATGCGGTTCCGCTCGCCCGCCGAAGCCAAGGCGATGCGCAAGGACAATGCGGCTGTTGTCTTCACCGCCGGGCTCTTCATCGCGGCGTTCGTGTCGATCCCGATCGTCAACCTGGCGACGCCGCTGTTCGGCATGGCCTTCATGGTCCACATGCACAAGCGCCTCTCCGGTCCGCGGCCGGAGCTGATTGAGCCGACGCGGCGGACCAGCGTTCCCACCGTCTAACTAGCTTTGGGATCCGGCCGATCGCGCGCAAACGGCACTAGCAGCACGCCCGCAATCGCCACGCAGGCGAGCATCAACCAGGCTTCGTTGACGCAGAGCGCCAGCGACGCCTTCTCGACCATTGGCCGAACGAACGCCACCGCGGCCTCGTCGGGCGGACCCGGCGGCCGGTTGACCAGCAGCGCCGGATCAAGGCCGATCGCCTTCGCCGCGCTCACATCTCCCGCCAGCAGCCGAACGCGAAGATCCTCGGCATACATTCCGCTGCGGCCATACAGGATCGTGTCGATCAGCGCGATGCCGATGGCGCCGCCGAGATTCCGCATTAGGTTGAACAACCCGCTGGCGTCGGCGACTTCAAATTCCGGCAGTGCGCCCAAGGCAATACGCGTCGGGGGCAACAGGCAAAACATGATCGCGACACCGCGGACGATTTGCGGCCAGTACATCTCGTCGAAATCGGCCGTGCGCGGCTGAATGGCGCTCAAGCCGAGCCCCAGCGCGAACAGGGCGAAACCGGCACCGGTAAGCGCGCGCGCGCCGATCCGGCTTTCCAGGATCGCAGCGATGGGGGCGGCGACGAGCTGCGCGATCCCGGTCACCAGCATGATGGTGCCGATCTCGAAGGCATCGTGACGACGCACGAAGGCGAGAAAGACCGGCATCAGATAGACCGAGCCGAACAGACCGACGCCAAGGCAAAAGCTCAACGCGCAGCCGACTGCAAACGAACGCCGCTGCAATGTTACAAGCCGTACCGTCGGATGCTCGGCGCCCAGGCTGCGATGGACAAAAAAGCCCAGGCCGACCGCGCTTCCCGTCAGCAAGACCACGCAAACGGGTGACAACCAGCCATGATGGGGTGCTTCCTTCAACCCAATCTCAAGGCCCGCCAGGGCCGCGGCCAACAGCACGAGAGAGCCGCCGTCCAGTTTCGCAAGCTCGGCGAAATCCGTGTCCTGACGCGGTAGCAGGAACGGGGTCACCGAGATCACAATCATCCCGGGGATGACGTTGATCAGGAACAGCCACGGCCACGACCAGGTCTCCGTGATCCAGCCGCCGACCACCGGACCAACCGTCGGCGCCAGCACCGCGACGACCCCACCGATCGTGGTGGCGACGGCGTGAAGCCGGCGCGGAAACAGCAGGAATACCGCGGTGAAGACCGCAGGGATCAGCACGCCGCCGGCAAATCCCTGCACCACGCGGAATACAAGCAGCACGGCAAGGCCGCCGCTGCAGGCGCAGCCAATCGATGCAAGGGTAAAGAGCGCCACCGCTGCGGCCACCAGCCACCGCAAGGTCAGGACGCGCGTGAACAGGCCGGTCAGGGGAATCGCGACGATCTCCGCGATCAGATAGGCGGTCTGGACCCAGCTCATCGCATCGGGGGAAATCGCAAGCGCCTGCTGAATGGCCGGCAACGACGTTGCCACCACCTGAACATCGAGGATCGCCATGAACATGCCAAGGCACATCAGGAGGAAGCCGGTCCAGGTTCCGATAGAAGGTGTGACGACCGGCGCGCCAGACGGGAGCTTCTGCAGGTTGCTCATTGGCCCGGGCGTACAAGCCGTCCGCCGGTCGCGGAGAGCGCGTGTGTTTCGGTACGAATCCGGATTGCGAGTACCGCAGCGTTGAGCGCGGTAAAAATCAGCGCCAGCTGGGGCAGATGCAAGGCGAGCGGAAGAAGCGCGATCTCTCCGGCAACCACCGCATAGTTGGGATGCGCAAGATATCTGTAGGGCCCCGACGCAACCAGCGGCTCACCTGGCAGCACGATGATGCGCGTCGTCCATCGCGGCCCCAGTGTGGCAAGGATCCACAGCCGCAAGCCTTGCAGCACGATGAAGCCCGAAAGTGCCGGGAGAATGACGTCCTGATCGCGGCCCCAGATCCACAAGGCGATCAGCCACGCCGCATGAACCAAAACGACCAGCGGATAGTGACTGGCGCCAACCTCGCTCGCACCGCGCGCCAGAAGCCGACGGGTGTTGTAGTGGGACAGAACGAGCTCACCCAATCGCTGCAGCGTGACCAGCATGAGAATGGTTGACGAGATGCTCACGCGGCGTGCCGCAGCGCGACGCAGCTGGCGGTGAAACCCGGGCCGAGCGCAGTCAGCAGCGACCGCGCCGGCAGACCCCGCTCAATGGCACGCTCAAGCACGAACATTATGGTCGGCGCCGACATATTGCCGTAGTCGGCAATAACCTCGCGCTCATGATCGAGTGTCCCTTGATCCAGCGATAGCGCGCGCTCAAGCGCGGCGATCACTTTCGTCCCGCCGGGATGACAGATGAAGCGATCGACATCTTCGGCCGAGAGCTTCATCCGGGAGAGAATTTCGGTCACCGCGGGACCGAGATGCTCGGCAACGAAATCGGGAATCGTCCGCTGAAAGATGACACCAAATCCCTCGGGATCGACGCGCCAACCCATGATATCGAGCGTGTTGGGCCACAGTTTTTCGCCCGTCGCCTCGATCCGGGTCGCGCCTCCGTCACCGGCACGCAGAATAATGGCCGCCGCACCGTCGCCGAACAGGCTGGCGGCGACGATATTGGCCTTGGTCAACTCATCGTGGCGCACCGCGAGCGTGCAGAGTTCGAGTGCGACCAGAAGCACGTTTGTACCGGGCCGCGCCTGCGCAAGGCGCGCGGCGATCGACAGCCCCGACACGCCGCCAGCGCACCCCAAACCGAACACGGGCACGCGCGACACGTCGGTACGCAAGCCGAGTTTGCCGGCGACGCGCGCCTCCAGCGTCGGCGTCGCGATGCCGGTCGAACATACCGTGACAATGGTGTCGATATCGCTGGCCGAGAGATTGGCACGCGCGATGGCTTTACGCGCGACGTCGACAAACAGGAGTTCCGCGCCTTCCAGGAAAGCCCGTGTCCGCTCCGGCCAGCCACGCCGCTCGAGATACCATTCGATGGGTTTGACCCCATAGCGATGGCGGATGCCGGTGTTGGCAAACAGGCTCGAAAGCGTGTCGAACTGCGGGTAACGATCAGCGAGGAGGTCGTGCGCAGCCTGGAGGATTTGCTTCTGATGGAATTGATATGGCGGAATCGCGGTCGCCAGCGAAACCAGCGCGGCCGTGTCGTTCATGTCGCTGTCCCTGCCTTCGGTGCTCCAACATATGAGACCGCGCGATCATGCGAATATTTCGTCGACTGCCGTTATCGAACGACTTGCGACATTCACTAAAATTTGAATGCAGCCCTTTGATGTCGCAATCGTGTCTCGGCAGATCGGTCGCTCACACCGTCTTTTCCGGCCACCGGCAGAGATCGTTGATCAAGCACACCTCGCAGCGCGGGCCGCGCGCGAGGCAGGTGTAGCGGCCGTGCAGGATCAGCCAATGATGCGCGTGCAGCATGAATTCGGAGGGAATCACCTTCTCCAATCCCAATTCGACTTCGAGCGGAGTATTGCCGGGCGCGAGCCCCGTTCGGTTGCCGACGCGAAACACGTGGGTATCGACCGCCATGGTGTGTTCGCCGAACGCCATGTTGAGCACGACGTTCGCCGTCTTGCGTCCCGCCCCGGGCAGTGACTCGATCTCGGCGCGGGTGCGCGGCACCTCGCCGCCGAATTCCGCGATCAGTTTTTGCGACAGCGCGATGACGTTCTTGGCCTTGTTGCGATAGAGTCCGACGGTCTTGATGTAGTCGCGCAGTTTCTCTTCGCCGAGTTCAAGCATCTTTTCCGGCGTATCGGCGACCGCAAACAGCGCGCGCGTCGCCTTGTTGACGCCGGCATCGGTCGCCTGCGCCGACAGCACGACCGCGACCAAGAGCGTGTAGGGGTTGAGGTGTTCCAGCTCGCCCCTGGGTTCGGGATTGGCTTTCCGGAACCGGCTGAACGCCTCCAGAACCTCGGCCGAGGTCCAGGGTTTTGGCTTGGATGGTTTCCTTGCCTGACCTGATTTAGCCGCGGCTTTCCTGGCCGGCTTCTTCGACGCTGGCTTTGCGGCGGACCTGGATTTGGGCCGCGCCTTGCGGATGATTTTGGCCATGATCCGGGTATACTGACACGCGATGACCGCAGGCAACGAATTTGAGCCCGAGCGTCCACAGCCGGAATTGTTTTCCGCGCTGCTGACGCCGCACCGCTCGCTCAACCGCACCGGCTTTCTGGTGCTGATGGCGTTTCTCTGCGCGATCAGCTTTGCGGCGGGCCTCGCCTTCCTGCTGATGGGCGCCTGGCCGGTGTTCGGCTTCTTCGGTCTCGACGTGCTCGCGATCTACTGGGCGTTCCGGATCAATTTCCGCCATGCCCGGGCCAGCGAAGAAATCACGGTGACGCCATCCGAGCTTCGTGTGCGGCGAACCAGCCATCGCGGCCACATGGTGGAATGGGTGCTCAATCCGCTGTGGGTGCGGCTCGACCAGAAGGGCGATGCGGAATTTGGCATCGAGCGGCTTTATCTGGTCTCCAGGGGCCGCCGGGTTTCGATTGGAAGCTTTTTGGGTGCGGACGAAAAAGCAAGCTTTGCCAAAGCCTTACTGGCAGCACTACAGGCCGCCAAGCGCGGCCCGACCTATAACCCTGTTAACTAGCGTTTATCGGAAATCGGGTGGTTGGAACGACGGATGCGTCCTACATCAGACAGCATGATGACACTCGCCATACATGACCAGCGCCTGGCCAAGCCGGGCCCCCAGCACGCCGCGCTACGCGACTATGATTCCGTGCGGCGCGCGATCGCCTTCATCTCGGAACGCTGGCGCGAGCAGCCGACCATCGAAGCGATGGCGGACGCCGCCGCGGTGACGCCGGATGAACTCCACCACCTGTTCCGCCGCTGGGCCGGACTGACGCCAAAGGCATTCATGCAGGCGCTGACGCTTGACCACGCCAAGGGCCTGCTGCGGGATTCCGCGAGCGTGCTCGATGCGGCGCTGGACTCCGGGCTTTCTGGGCCCGGCCGGCTGCACGATCTGTTCGTGACGCACGAGGCGATGTCGCCGGGCGAATGGAAGAACGGCGGCGCCGGCATGACGCTGCGCTACGGCTTCCACCCCTCGCCGTTCGGCACCGCGATCGTGATCGCGACCGGCCGCGGGCTCGCCGGTCTTGCCTTTGCCGATCCCGGCGAGGAACAGATCGCATTCGCCGACATGAAGCGGCGCTGGCGCAGCGCGACCTATGTCGAAGACCGCGACGGCACCGCCAGCCTCGCGCAACGCATCTTCGATACAAAGATGTGGCGCCCGGACCAGCCGCTGCGCGTGGTCCTGATCGGCACCGATTTCGAGGTGCGGGTGTGGGAGACGCTGCTGAAGATCCCGATGGGCCGCGCGGTCTGCTATTCGGATATCGCCACCAAGATCAAAAGCCCGAAGGCGTCACGCGCCGTCGGCGCAGCGGTGGGCCGCAATCCGCTGTCGTTCGTGGTGCCCTGCCATCGCGCGCTCGGCAAGGGCGGCGCGCTGACCGGCTATCACTGGGGCATCACCCGCAAGCAGGCGATGCTGGGCTGGGAAGCCGGACAGGTCGGCGTGCATTAGTAGTCGTCGTTGAGGCGGTAGGGTGGGCAAAGCGAAGCGTGCCCACCATCTCGTTTCATGCGCGCTGCTAAATGGTGGGCACGGCGCAAGAGCGCCTTTGTCCACCCTACAGCTTAGCCCGCAAGATCGAGCTTCGAGGCGACCGTCGAGTCCGCATTGAGCCGGTAGATCACCGGCGCGCCGGTCGCGAGTTCGCGCTTTAAAATCTTTTCCGGCGTCAGTTTTTCCAGCACCATGATCAGCGCGCGCAGCGAGTTGCCGTGAGCGGCGACCAGGGTGCGCTCGCCGCGCAGCACGCCGGGCAAAATCTCCTGCACATAATAGGGCAGCGCGCGCGCCAGGGTGTCCTTCAGGCTCTCGCCGCCGGGCGGCGGCACGTCGTAGGAGCGCCGCCAGACAAGCACCTGCTCCTCGCCCCATTTCTTGCGGGCGTCGTCCTTGTTGAGGCCTGAGAGATCGCCGTAATCGCGTTCGTTGAGCGCGAGATCCTTTTTGGTCGGAAGCCCGGTCTGCCCGATCTCGGCGAGCATCAGGTCGAGCGTGTGCTGGGCACGTGTCAGCACCGAGGTGAACGCGATGTCGAACGTCAGGCCTTGCGCCTTCAGCTTGCGGCCGGCCGCGTTGGCTTCCGCAACACCCTGTTCACTCAGGTCAGGGTCCTTCCAGCCGGTGAAGAGATTCTTCAGATTCCAATCGCTTTGGCCGTGGCGCACGAGCACGAGAAGACGGTCGCTCATTCCAAAAATTCCGTTCGGTTCGAGCGCGGAATGACTCTTCTTCGAATCGTCATCCTCGCTCTGTCTTTTGTTTGAGCATGATCCCTTTCGGAAAACCGGTACCACTTTTCCGGATCATGCCTAGAAGTCGGTCAGGCCCAGGACGTCGGCCATCGAATAGAGCCCCGGCTTCTTGCCATGCGCCCACATCGCGGCCTTCAGCGCGCCATGCGCAAAGATCATCCGGTCTTCCGCGTGGTGCGCAAGCGTGATGCGCTCATGGGGCCCTGCGAAAATCACGCTGTGATCGCCCGTGACAGTGCCGCCGCGCAACGAGGCAAAGCCGATATCGCCGCTCTTGCGCGCCCCGGTGTGGCCGTCGCGGCCGCGTGCGGAACGTTCCTCGAGCGCGATCTTGCGGCCGGCGGCCGCAGCCTCGCCGAGCAGAAATGCGGTGCCCGAAGGCGCGTCGATCTTGGCCCTGTGATGCATCTCCAGGATTTCGATGTCAAAGCCCTCATCGAGCGACTGCGCGACGCGCTTGACCAAAGCTGCCAGCAAATTGACGCCGAGGCTCATATTGCCGGACTTCACCACGATAGCGCGCTGCGTAACGCTCTTGATCACCGCATCGTCCGACGCCGAGAGGCCGGTGGTGCCGATGACGTGCACGAGGCCGCGCTCGGCGGCGATCGCGACATTGGCGATGGTGGCGCCGGGCACGGTGAAATCCAGAATGCCGTCGGCATTGGCCGACAGCTTCCACAAGTCGGCCGAGAGCTTGACGCCGTTTTCGGGGATGCCCGCGAGTACGCCCGCATCCTTGCCCAATAGCGCGGAGCCGGGAGCTTCCAGCGCGCCGGTCAGGACCGCGCCCGGCGTCTCCGAGATGACGCGCGTCAACGCGCGGCCCATCCGGCCGCCGGCCCCCGCAACGATCAAACGCATGTCGGCCATGATTTACCTCTGCACGCCGTATAGCGGGCGCAAGGTGTTCCGGCAACCGATGGAACCTGAAATCAGGGCTGCGGTCCGTCGTAGCCCTCGATGATCACGAGGTCGCTGGCTGCATGCGGGCTGCGGATTTTTACGAGATGCGCATATTCGGGCGAATTGTAGCACGCCAGCGCGGTTTCATAATCCTTGAACTCCAGCACGACGTTGCGCGAGCGCGAAGTGCCCTCCCTGGTTTCGAACTTGCCGCCGCGCACCAGGAATTTCGCGCCGTATTTGCGGAACACCGCGCCGTTCTGCGCGACGTATTCCTTGTAGCCATCCATGTTGTGCACGTCGACGCGCGCGATCCAGTAGCCTTTTGCCATTTCTGTTCTTCCTTCTTGCTAGCCCAGCGCCCGTGCGATCTCGAGCTGAATGGCATCTGCCGCCGCCTTGGGATCGGCCGCTTCCGTGATCGGACGCCCGACCACCAGATAATCCGCACCCGCCGATATCGCGCGCGCCGGCGTCATGATGCGCTTCTGGTCGCCCGTCGCCGCGCCGGCGGGGCGGACGCCCGGCGTCACCAGGCTCATCTGGTGGCCGACGATCTTGTGCAAGGACGCCGCCTCTTCCGGCGAACAGACCAGACCGTCGACGCCCAGCACCTGCGCCTGCTGCGCGCGGGCCTCGACAAGATCGGAGACGCCCAGGCGATAGCCGGCGGCATGGAGATCGCCGTCATCATACGAAGTCAGCACGGTGACGGCGAGGATCTTCAGGTCAGATCCTGCGCGCGCCTCGACCGCGGCTTTCATGGTCTGCGGATAGGCATGCACGGTGAGAAAGGTCGCACCGAGTTTCGCAACGCTTTCGACGCCGCGCGCCACCGTGTTGCCGATGTCGTGCAGCTTGAGATCGATGAAAACCTTTTTGCCGCTGTCGGCAAGCCGGCGCACCAGCG
>JGI12053J15887_10001416_pt1 | contig 11139 bp, 10 predicted proteins | sample MedBloCAOM1_O3_FD_15887 | JGI IMG/M metagenome (IMG submission 15887) | reverse complement strand
CCAGTAGCCGGCCCGCGCCAGCGCGGTCGGGTTGACGCTGCCGACGCCGATCCGGGCAAAGTGCTGCGCGGCGAGCGCGGGATCGTTGAGGAAGCGCAGCGCGATCCAGCCGGCCGTGAATTCCTGTTCGGTCTTGTAGATGTCGCGGGCGGGAAGCGCGGCGTCGCGGGCAATCAAATAGGCGGTGCGGTGCTCGCCGACGTCGATCATCTTGCGCGCCAGCAGGCGCCGCTCGATCCACCATTCGTCCACATTGTGCAGACGGTTCGGATCCTTCGGCGCGCCCATCATCAGCTGCGCGGCGTCGGTGAATTTTTCCTCGCGGCGAAGCAGCTGGATCTTGCTGAAGAGATAGCCGGGGTCCGACTGCAGCTCGCGCGGCACGGCTTCGAGCAGCGAGCGCGTGTTCGAGGCTTTCTTGACCGCGGCGATCCGCGCCTTGGCCAGCGCCACATGGGTTGATCCGAGCCGCCTGGCGGCGCGCATCGCGACCTCGTTCTCGCTGCCATAGAGAAAATAGTCCATCCGCGCCTTGTGGTCGCCCGCCGTCAGCAGCGCGCCGAACAGGTCGAGCGCCGCGGTTTCGGTGTCCTCCGACATCGGGTCGTTGCGCCAGGCCTCGCGCACCAGGCGCTCCGCATTGGCGCGGTCACCGCGCGCGATCATCACCTTGGCAAGCGAGAAGCGGCCCTTGGCCGACAGCGGCGATTCGTTCGCGAACCATGCCCACACCGTCGCATCGTCGCGGTGGTCGTCCCACAATGCCGCCTCGATGCGCCGGCGCAGGAAGGATTGCGATGGCCAGCTCGGATTGGACGCGATGAAAGCCCGGTAACGTTCGACGCTAGCGTTATTGTTGTCGTTGCGCAGGATCAGCCATTCGGCGAGCTTCCTTGCCACCGGATCGGTGATCGTGGCTTCGAGCTGGGTGGCATCACCAGGCTTGTGCTTGCGGAGCAACTCGATGACGTTTTCCAGCGCGTCCTTGTCGGTTTGCGAGGTGGACGAGGTCGCGGCCATCGCGGCCGGTGCCGCGGGTTTGCGCGGGGGCGGGATGGCTGCATGCTGGCGTGTCGCCGGGCCCAGGGCGGGGGCGGCAGGGGCCGGGGCGGGCGCCGCCGCGATTGGCGCCGAGCTCTTGGGTGCGGAAGTTTTGGCCGCGGCATTGACGGCGGGGGTCGCGGCCGTCGTATTCGGCACCACATTGCGCGCGATCGGTCGCGGCTTCGGCAATGGAACCTTCGGCTTGGCGCAAACCTCGGTCGCGAGAACAAGCCCCATCGCGAAGGCCAGGCTCGTCGCCAGCGCAGTCGATCGCATTGCGGCTGCGTGGACGGATCGGGTCACTGGATTTCCTGCCGGCGAATCATTCGATCTCACAAGTGCTATGTCTATTTGATTGAATATGTGGACAAAATACTAAAGGCCCGTGGGGCNGGGGCGATCTGTGCGCCAATACCGCGGCAAAATCGCGGCTGAAACAGTCCCGGGACGGCCCTTTCGCCGCGCCGTCAGACCCGATATGAATTGCGTTCCAGTTCAGACAACACGCGCAAGTGTGGGAGGAAGTCCATGGCAGCCAAGACGAAATTCCGGGGGTCCTTCACCGCCTTGGTCACGCCGTTCAAGAACGGCTCGCTCGACGAGGCAGCCTTCCGGTCGCTGGTGAACTGGCAGATCACGGAGGGGACCCACGGCCTGGTGCCGGTCGGCACCACCGGCGAGAGCCCGACCGTCAGCCACGACGAGCACAATCGGGTGGTCGAGTGGTGCATCGACGAGGCGAGGGGCCGCGTGCCCGTGATCGCCGGCGCCGGCTCCAATTCGACCAAGGAAGCGGTCGAGCTTTCCCAGCATGCGGAGAAGGCTGGCGCCAACGCGGTACTGATCGTGACGCCGTACTACAACAAGCCGACCCAGGAGGGCATGTATCAGCACTTCAAGGCGATCAACGACGCGATCAACATTCCGATCATCATCTACAACATCCCGCCGCGCTCGGTGATCGACATGTCGGTCGACACCATGAAGCGGCTGTTCGAACTGAAGAACATCGCCGGCGTCAAGGACGCCACCGCCAGCATGGTGCGGGTGTCGCAGCAGCGCGCCGCGATGGGCGAGGATTTCAACCAGTTGTCGGGCGAGGACGCCACCGTGCTCGGCTACATGGCGCATGGCGGCCATGGCTGTATCTCGGTGACGGCGAACGTCGCGCCGCGGCTGTGCTCCGAATTTCACTTGGCGTGGCAGAAGGGTGACGTCGCCACCGCGCTGAAATTGCACGACAAGCTGATGCCGCTGCATAACAATCTCTTCATCGAGTCCAATCCAGCGCCGATCAAATATGCGATGTCGCTGCTCGGCAAGATGGACGAAAAACTGCGCCTGCCGATGGTGCCGGTATCCGAGCCCACGCGGGTCGCGGTGCGCAGCGCCATGGTGCATGCCGGGCTGATCAACTAGAGCATGATCCGGAAAAGTGGGTGTACCGGTTTTCCGACAAGATCATGCTCAAAACAATAGACTCCGGCCGGCAATTCTTCGTCGGAACATGCAGGAATCCGCGATGCTGAAGGAATTTCGCGAGTTCGCGATGAAGGGTAATGTCGTCGACCTCGCGGTCGGCGTCATCATCGGTGCGGCCTTCGGCGGCATCGTGACCTCGCTGGTCGGCGATATCATCATGCCCATCATCGGCGCGACCACCGGCGGGCTCGATTTCTCCAATTATTTTACCCCGCTGGCGAAGACGGTCAGCGCCAACAACCTTGCTGACGCCAAGAAGCAGGGTGCGGTGCTAGCGTGGGGCAATTTTCTGACGCTGACGCTGAATTTCCTGATTGTCGCTTTCGTGCTGTTCGTCGTGATCCGTCTCATCAACCAGCTAAAGCGCAGGGACGAGGCGGCGCCATCAGCGCCGCCAAAGCTGACGAAACAGGAAGAGCTGCTGACCGAGATCCGCGATCTCCTGAAGAAGAGCTAGTGCCGCCGATTTGAGGTCCCTCCGGTATTTGCCGCGAGTCGGCGTAGGGACCTCAAATCGATAAGCGGCACCAGCCACCATAGATTTGCTAGTGCCCTTGGTCTTCCGAAGTTCGTATAAGGGGCGCCGCAATCGCTGTACGAACTTCGGAAGAGGGCACTAGTCGTGGCAGACAAGAACGAACGTCCGATCAAGGTCGTCGCCGAAAATCGCAAGGCCCGCTTCAACTATGCGATCGAGGATACGATCGAGGCCGGCATTTCCCTGACCGGCACCGAGGTCAAGTCGATCCGCAACGGCAAGAGCACGATCGCGGAATCCTACGCCGATTCCAGGGACGGCGAGATCTGGCTGATCAACGCCAACATCCCCGAATACCTGCAGGCCAATCGCTTCAACCACGAGCCGAAGCGCCCGCGAAAACTGTTGCTGCACAAGAAGCAGATCAACAGGCTGATGGGCGCGGTCGATCGCGATGGCATGACGCTGATCCCGCTCAAGCTTTATTTCAACGAGCGCGGCCGCGCGAAACTCTTGCTGGCGGTCGCCAAGGGCAAAAAACTCCACGACAAGCGCGAAACGCTAAAGAAGCGCGACTGGGGCCGCGAGAAAGGTCGCCTGCTGCGGGCGCGGGGGTAGCGACCAGGCCATGCCTATCCGTCATTGCGAGCGAAGCGAAGCAATCCATCATTCGGGGCCACAAGAACTGGATTGCTTCGTCGCAAGTGCTCATCGCAATGACGACAGATGGAGATTCGCTCAATGAACCAGAAAAACCTTCTCGAAGTCGACTGGAGCAAGATCCCGGCGCCGAGCGATGACGGCGGGGCGGCGCATCTTGCGGGGATCAGGATTCCGCCGGTCAGTCTGCTTGCTACCGACGACAACTTGGTTGATTTGTCGGCGCTAAAGGGCCGCACGGTCGTGTTCGCCTATCCCCGCACCGGCGAGCCCGGCAAGATCAGCCTGGTCGACGACTGGGACATGATTCCCGGCGCCCGCGGCTGCACACCGCAGACCTGCTCGTTCCGCGACCTCTACACGGATCTGAAGGCGGCCGGCGCCAGGCAGGTATTCGGCCTGTCGACCCAAAGCAACGCCTATCAGGCCGAGATGGCAGCGCGGCTGCACTTGCCGTTTCCCGTGCTGTCAGACGAGAAGCTGGAACTGACCCGCGCGCTTGATCTGCCGACCATGCAGGTGGCCGGGCTGACCCTGATCAAGCGGCTCGCGCTGATCGTCGATGATGCGCGGATCAGCTACGTCTTCTATCCGGTATTTCCACCGGATCGGAACGCCGGCGACGTGCTGGCGTGGCTGAAGGCAAATCCGGGCTAGTAGAAGATTGAATTTGTAGGGTGGGCAAAGGCGCAGTTGCGCCGTGCCCACCATTGCGCATGGAACGAAAAATGGTGGGCACGCTTCGCTTTGCCCACCCTACAAATCTCATCCCAAATCCGCTCGCACCTTGGCAAACACCTCGCGAAACATTTTTGGCGTCAGCACGCCGGTGTTCGTGTTGTAGCGCGAGCAGTGATAGCTGTCGTAAAGGCAGATGGCGCCGGCCCTATGTGCGCTGCCGTGCGCAAAGGGGACGGCGGCGTTGCGCATCCCCAGCGCCTTGACCGTCGATTCATGCGCGATCCGGCCAAGGGCCACGATCGTACGCAGGCGCGGCATCGTTGCGATGGTCGCCGACAAAAATTGCCGGCAAGTGCCGATCTCGACGGGCAGCGGCTTGTTCTGCGGCGGCACGCAGCGCACCGCGTTGCTGATCCGGCAGTCGACCAGCGTCAGCCCGTCATCCGGCCGCGCCTGATAGACGCCCTTGGCAAAGCCGTATTCGAGCAGCGTCCCGTAAAGCAGGTCGCCGGCAAAATCGCCGGTGAAGGGACGCCCGGTCCGATTGGCGCCCTGCAGGCCCGGCGCCAGTCCGACGATCAGTAGCCTGGCATCGGGATCGCCGAACGAGGCAACCGGCGCATTGAACCAGCCGGGTTCGCGTGAGCGCACCTGCGCGCGAAATTCAGCAAGCCGCGGGCAGAGCGGGCAATTGCGGTCGGGTTCGGATACGGGAAGGGTGACGCCGTTCTCAGTCTTCGAAATCGTCGTCATCGGCCCGTGGCGCCATGGTGGTCGCGCGCTGCAGGAATTGCGGCGCATGATGACGCGGTTCACGCGGGGCGGGACGCTCGGACGGATCGCGGCCGAGCTTGGACTGCAGTTCCATGAGATCGGTGAAGACGTCGGCCTGGCGGCGCAATTCGTCAGCGATCATCGGCGGCTGGCTGGAAATCGTCGAGATCACGGTGACGCGGACGCCGCGGCGCTGCACCGCCTCGACCAGCGAGCGGAAATCGCCGTCGCCGGAGAACAGCACCATCTGGTCGATATGCTCGGCCAGTTCCATCGCATCGACCGCGAGCTCGATATCCATGTTGCCCTTGACCTTGCGGCGGCCGCTGGCATCGATGAATTCCTTGGTCGCCTTGGTGACGACGGTGTAGCCGTTGTAGTCGAGCCAGTCGATCAGCGGACGGATCGACGAGTACTCCTGATCCTCGATGATCGCGGTGTAATAGAACGCGCGCAACAGCGTGCCGCGGCCCTGGAATTCCTTCAGAAGGCGCTTGTAATCGATATCGAAGCCGAGGGTCTTGGCGGTCGCATAAAGGTTGGCGCCGTCGATAAAGAGCGCAATCTTGCTGGAAACGGGTGACATCAAGGTTTTCTCGCGTAGCTGTTAACGTTTTTAGCGCAGCGGCAACCGACCGCGCGCACTTTCACGACGTGCTGCCTAAAGTTCGGTGAATCTATCCCCGGTACAGTCACCACCTTAATTATGGTGCGGCGAGGGCAAAAAACCTAGACTTTTGACACTGCAATCTAGCAATTGACTTGTCCGAGACGGCACTTCGGCTGCGTCTGGATGCTCCGGCCTTTTTGGGCCCTGCTGGAGGGGGTTATCAGAGCCCGGCGGGAACGCAAATCACAAATATTGCCTTGCGAAATGCGACCGGGACCTATAACTACCCCTTAAACAACCAACATATTCGGCCCCATTTAACGGAGCGACAGGCGATGGCGCGCGTCACCGTGGAAGACTGCATTGACAAGGTAGACAACCGGTTCGACCTGGTTCTGCTGGCCGCACATCGTGCCCGGATGATCTCGTCCGGCTCACAGCTGACGGTCGATCGCGACAACGACAAGAATCCGGTCGTTTCGCTGCGCGAAATCGCCGACTCTTCGATCTCGCCCGGCGATTTGCGCGAAGAACTGGTGCATTCCCTGCAGAAGTTCGTCGAGGTCGACGAGCCCGAGCCGGACACGGTGCCCCTGATCGGGTCGGCCGGCGCCAGCGTCGATGCCGACGACACCGAGGTCGCGGTCGAGCGCATGACCGAAGAGGAACTTCTCAAGGGCCTCGAGGGCCTCGCGCCGCCGGAAGAGCAGCCCGAGGAAGACGAATAGCCGCCCCTCCCATCCATCAGATTTTACTAAAGGCCCGGACATTGGTCCGGGCCTTTGCTTTTGTTGACGTTTTTTCTGCTACGATGCGCCCTCTGGAGCGGATTTCGAGTATTGGCTGCCCGGCAGGGTGCAGCCAGGCTCAAAGCTGCATTACATTGTGCGAAGCCGGGCCGTCCGGCTCGCGCACGAAGGCAATGATTCGATGGCGTATCGTCGTCGCACCCCACGGCAGATGCTGGCTGCAACCGAGCAGGTTGCGGTAGCGCCTTCGTCGTCCCCGGCGCGGACGGCCAAGGCGCGCCCGGGCATGATGCGGCAATACGATCTGGTTGAGCGGGTCAAGGCGTATAATCCGGACACCGACGAAGACCTTTTGAACCGCGCCTATGTCTACGCCATGAAGGCGCATGGCGCGCAGACCCGCGCCTCCGGCGATCCCTTTTTCTCGCATCCGCTCGAGGTCGCAGCCATCCTCACCGCGCTGAAACTGGACGATGCCACCATCGTGGCGGCGCTGCTGCACGACACCATCGAGGATACCGAAGCGACCCGTGCCGAAATCGACCAGACCTTCGGACACGAGATCGGCGCGCTGGTCGAGGGCCTCACCAAGCTGAAGCGGCTGGAGCTGGTCTCGCGCGAGGCCAAGCAGGCGGAAAACCTGCGCAAGCTGCTGCTGGCGATCGCCGACGATGTCCGCGTGCTNCTGATCAAGCTCGCCGACCGCCTGCACAACATGCGCACGCTGGAATTCGTGCCGCCGGCCTCGCGCCGCCGCATCGCCGAGGAGACGCTCGACATCTATGCGCCGCTGGCCGGGCGCATGGGCATGCAGGAAATGCGCGAGGAGCTCGAGGACCTGTCGTTCCGCACCCTCGATCCGGAAGCCTATGCGGTGGTGAAGCAGCGGCTCGACGCGCTCGCCGAGCGCAACCGCAACCTGATCAGCGAGATCGAAAGCCAGCTGTCGAAGAATTTGCAGAAAAACGGCGTGGTCGCGCACGTTTACGGCCGGCGCAAAAAACCGTTTTCGATCTGGACCAAGATGGAGCGCAAGTCGGTCGGCTTCGAGCAATTGTCGGACATCTTCGGCTTCCGCATCGCGCTGGATGACGTCGAAGCCTGCTACCGCGCGCTCGGCGTCGTGCACACCACCTGGCCGGTGGTGCCGGGCCGCTTCAAGGACTACATCTCGACGCCGAAGCAGAACGACTATCGCTCGATCCATACCACCGTGATCGGCCCCGGCAATCAGCGCGTCGAGCTGCAGATCCGCACCGAAGACATGGACCAGATCGCCGAATTCGGCATCGCCGCGCATGCCTTCTACAAGGATGGCGTCGGCTCGCCGACCGAACTCTTGAAGCGCGAATCCAACGCCTTTGCCTGGTTGCGCCACACCGTCGGCATCCTGTCGGAAAGCGCCAACCCCGAAGAGTTTTTGGAACACACCAAGCTGGAGCTGTTCCACGACCAGGTGTTCTGCTTCACGCCAAAGGGAAAACTGATCGCGCTGCCGCGCCATGCCAACGTGATCGATTTTGCTTATGCCGTGCATACCGACGTCGGCAACAGCGCGGTGGGCTGCAAGATCAACGGAAAATTCGCGCCGCTGTCCTCGGAGCTTGCGAACGGTGACGAGGTCGAGGTCTTGACCTCGGAGGCACAGTCGGCGCCGCCATCGGCCTGGGAAACGCTCGCCGTTACCGGCAAGGCGCGCGCGGCGATCCGGCGCGCCACCCGCACCGCGGTGCGCGATCAATATGCCGGCCTCGGGCGCCGCATCGTCGAGCGCCTGTTCGCGCGCGCCAAGATCGAATATGCCGACGACAAGCTGAAGGGCGCGCTGCCGCGGCTGGCACGGGCCTCGATCGACGACGTCATGGCATCGGTCGGGCGCGGCGAGCTGAAGGCCTCCGATGTCGCGCGTGCGATGTATCCCGACTACAAGGAAGAGAGGGTGGCCCGCTACGGTGCCAAAAAGAGTCTTGCGGTCAAGCTGAAGCTGAAATCGCAGCCGCACCATCCGGCGCGCAGCGCCTCGGTGATCCCGGTCGGCGGCGTCAATGCCGACCTGCCGATCAAGTTCGCGCCGAACGGCGGCGCGGTGCCGGGCGATCGCATCGTCGGCATCGTCACGCCGGGCGAGGGGATCACGATCTACCCGATCCAGGCGCCCGCGCTGAAGGATTTCGAGGAAGAGCCGGAGCGCTGGCTCGACGTGCGCTGGGACATCGACGAGACGACGCCGCAGCGCTTTCCGGCGCGCATCAAGGTCGACAACGTCAACGAGCCCGGCAGCCTCGCCCAGGTCGCGACCGTGATCGCTGAGCATGACGGCAATATCGACAATATCAGCATGTCGCGCCGCTCGCCCGACTTCACCGAGCTGACCATCGACCTCGAGGTCTACGATCTCAAGCATCTCAGTGCAATTATCGCGCAGCTCCGTGCAAAAGCCGTCGTCGCGCGGGTCGAGCGCGTCAATGGGTAACTGAATTGTCGTTGCCGGGCTTGACCCGGCAACCCATCCTTTTCAAAGAAGATGGATGCGCGGGTCACATTATGCGAAGACGCGCTTCGTGCTTTTGTCCCGCGCATGACGGTCGGAATTCTCGGTCGCGAGTCGAAATATGACAAAACCTCCTCTGCTGCGCCTCGGGGTCAACGTCGATCATGTCGCCACCTTACGCAATGCAAGGGCGGGAGCGCGGCCCGATCCGGTGCGCGCTGCGCTGGCCGCGATCGAGGCCGGCGCCGACGGCATCACAGCGCATCTGCGCGAGGACCGCCGCCACATCCGCGACGAAGACATGGCGCGGCTGAAGGCCGAAATCTCAAAACCGTTGAATTTCGAGATGGCGGCGACCGGGGACATGCTGCGCATTTCGCTCGCAACAAAGCCGCACGCGGTGTGCCTGGTGCCGGAGCGGCGCGAGGAATTGACCACCGAAGGCGGCCTCGACGTCGCCGGGCAGCACAATACGCTAAAGCCGTTCATCGCGAAGCTGAGCGAGGCGGGCGTGCGGGTGTCGTTGTTCATCGCCGCCGACCCGCGGCAGATCGAAATGGCCGCCAAGCTTCGCGCCCCCGTCATCGAAATCCACACCGGCGCGTGGTGCGATGCCGTGGTCGACGGCCACACCGCAAAAGCCGATGCCGAATGGCGCCGCATCGTCGAGGGCGCAAAACTCGCCCGCGCCGCCGGGCTCGAGGTCCACGCCGGCCATGGGCTGGATTATGCGACCGCGGAGGCGATTGCCGCGCTGCCCGAGATCGCCGAGCTCAACATCGGCTACTACATGATCGGGGAGGCGATCTTTGTCGGCATCGCCGAGACCGTCCGCACGATGCGCGCTGCGATGGACCGCGGGCGCAAGAAGCTGGAAAGCGCGGAATGATCATCGGCATTGGCTCCGACCTGATCGACATCACCCGCGTTGCAAAGGTCATCGAGCGCCATGGCGACCGCTTTCTCGACCGCATCTTTACCGATATCGAGCGGGCCAAGGCGGCGCGGCGCGCCAACAGCGAGAAGATGGTGGTCGCGACCTATGCCAAGCGCTTTGCCGCCAAGGAGGCCTGTTCCAAGGCGCTCGGCACCGGGATCCGGCGCGGCGTGTGGTGGCGGGACATGGGGGTGGTGAACCTGCCCGGAGGCCGGCCGACCATGCAACTGACGGGGGGAGCGTTGGCCCGGCTCGAGGCGCTGACGCCGGAAGGTTTCGAGGCGCGGATCGACCTCTCGATTACCGACGATTGGCCGCTGGCGCAGGCCTTCGTCATAATTTCGGCGGTCCTTCCCGGCAAATCCTGATGCGTCGGGTGGCGACGCGACCGGGTCGGGAAAAAACTAAAAATCCGTTTATTCTCAATGGATTGGCAGTTTTTGATACGGCCTTTGATTGCGCGCCTGCGAACAACCGTCTAAAACGCCGCAGAGTTAGGACAATCGAGCCAGGGCGAATTCGGGTTTTGTACCGGAATCCGCTCTCAACATCAGACCAGAGATCGTTTTCTTGCGCGAAACCGCGGACGATTCCCTTGAGGAAAACGTTCTGCCACCGTGCGGGCTTGCGGCTTGCGGGAATTGGGAAAGCGATGAGCGTGACATCCGGGACAAAATCTGAAAGCGGCTTGGGTGAAACCATCCGCGTTGTCATCCACGCTCTGCTGATCGCGCTGGTGATCCGGACTTTCCTGTTCCAGCCCTTCAACATTCCCTCGGGATCGATGAAGGCGACGCTGCTGGTCGGCGACTATCTGTTCGTCTCGAAATATTCCTACGGCTACAGCCATTATTCGATCCCGCTGTCGCCGCCCCTGTTCTCGGGCCGGATTTTCGGCTCGGATCCGGCCCGCGGCGACATCATCGTGTTCCGCCTGCCCAAGGATGACTCCACCGACTACATCAAGCGCGTGATCGGGCTTCCCGGCGACCGCATCCAGATGAGGGAAGGGCTGCTCTACATCAACGACATGCCGGTCAAGCGCGAACGCCTGAGCGACTTCGTCGGCGAGGATCCGTGCGGCTCGGACGCCACCTCGCGGGTCAAGCGCTGGAAGGAAACGCTGCCGAACGGCGTCACCTANGAGACGCTCGATTGCGTCGACAACGGTTTTTACGACAACACCAACATCTACACCGTACCGGCCGGTCATTTCTTCATGATGGGCGATAA
>JGI12053J15887_10001415_pt1 | contig 11145 bp, 6 predicted proteins | sample MedBloCAOM1_O3_FD_15887 | JGI IMG/M metagenome (IMG submission 15887) | reverse complement strand
TCTCTCGTAACAGGCCAGGAGCTTCCCAAGGAGCCTGCCAATGCCTGCTAACCGAACCAAAGGGAGGAGGTAACCAATGGCCGACGTGCTCCTCACACACTCGTACCATCTCCCCTACGACCCAAAGCAGGTACGGAAGATGCAGCCGTATGCGCCGCTCGGCACTCTCTACGCCGCCTCTGCGCTCAGAGCCGGAGACATCTCCGTCGCCGTCTTCGACACCATGCTTGAAGCTCCCGAACCCGGTTTCGTGGATTCGTTGAAGCGAGTGCGTCCCAGAATCGTTGCCATCTATGAGGATGACTTTAACTTCCTCTCGAAAATGTGTCTCACACGAATGCGCGAACTCGCATGGCAACTGGCCCATGAGGCTCATAAAGCAGGTGCCGTAGTCATCGCGCACGGCTCGGACGCAACCGATCAAGCCGAAGCCTACCTCCGCAACAAAGTCGACTTCGTTCTTCGCGGTGAAGCCGAACAGACGCTCGTCGAACTTTGTTCCGCGATCCTCTCCGGACATCCACACCTTGATATCCCCGGCCTCGTGTACCTTGATGGTGCAGGCATTCCCGTTCAAAGTGCAGATAGGACACCAAAGAACCTATCTTGGAACACACTTCCCAAACCCGCCCGTGAACTTATCGATCTTGAACCTTACCGTCACGCCTGGACTTCGGCGCATGGCCAATTCTCCGCAAATGTCGTCGCCAGCCGTGGATGCCCATATCGCTGCAACTGGTGTGCCAAGCCGATCTCAGGGAACAAGTTTCAAATTCGCCCCGCCCGTTCTGTGGCAGCGGAGATTCGTGAACTGAAAGAGATGTACGGGGTGCAGCATATCTGGTTCGGCGATGATGTCTTCGCTCTCAACCATCACTGGGTCCAGGACTTCGCCAATGAGATCGAAGCAATGCATTGCGCGCTCCCCTTCAAGATTCAATCTCGAGCCGATCTGATGACCCCCACCACGGTAGCCGGACTCAAACGCGCCGGATGCACCGAGGTATGGATGGGCGCGGAATCGGGCTCACAAAAAATCCTCAACGCGATGGACAAAGGCCTGCGTGTCTCCGATGTCGTGACCGCACGTTCCCGCCTCGCTGACGAAAACATTCGAGCATGCTACTTTCTCCAATTCGGCTACCCGGGGGAGACATGGGAGGACATTCAGCAGACAATAGCGCTCGTCCGCAATACACGTCCCGACGACATCGGAATCTCCCTTTCTTATCCTCTTCCCGGCACCGTCTTCTACGAACGCGTACAGGAACAGATCGGAGCCAAACGAAACTGGACCGACAGCGACGACCTTTGCGTCATGTTCCGCGCGACCTATAAAGACGAGTTCTACAAGGCGTTGAGAAATGCGCTCCATGCCGAGGTCAACTCGTGGCACAACGACGACTCCTCCAAGACCTTAGACACAAGCACTCTCTGGCAGCAGGTCTTTGACCTTGAACCAAAGATGAGAAATGCGGAGGCCACCACTCTCGCAAAGAGTGTCTCTGACGATACCAGCACTCAAAATTTAGTTCCGCTCCACGCATTGGCCGCGGCAGCGAGGCATATCTAGATGGCAGAGCTCCTCCTCACCCACGGCTACTTCCTCTACGAAGATCCCAAAGAGCTTCAGATCATGAAGCCCTATGCCCCTCTCGGCATCCTGTATCTATGCTCTCACCTGCGGAAGCAGGGCTTCGATGTCGACGTCTTCGACACGACCTTTTCAAATCGAGAAGCACTATTCGAATATCTCCGAACAGAGACACCCTCCGCGGTCGGCATTTATGCCAATCTCATGACACGCGGCAATGTTGTCGAAATTCTCAAAGTAGCCCGCGACGCCGGCTGGAAGACCATCGTCGGAGGTCCAGAACCCGGTGCTTATGCTCTCGAATATCTCCAAGCCGGAGCGGACTTAATTGTCTTCGGCGAGGGCGAGCTTACCATGCAGGATTTGCTCGAAGCCTTCCGTGCTGGCGCGACAGACTCCTGCACCGACATTCCAGGCCTCGCCTATCTCGACGCAAACGGCAACATGCACGAAACGCCACAACGCACGCAGATTGCCGATCTCGACCGCCAGCCCTGGCCCGCTCGCCATGCCATCGACATCAGCCGCTACGTAAAAACGTGGCGCGACGCTCACGGAAAAGGTTCAGTCAACTTCATCACTGCCCGCGGATGCCCATACAAATGTCGCTGGTGCAGTCATCAGGTCTTTGGCCAGACACACCGCCGCCGCGACCCCCTGCTCGTCGTCGACGAGGTCGAGTGGCTCCTTCAGACCTACTCCCCCGACATGGTCTGGGTCTCCGATGACGTCTTCACCATCAATCACAAATGGATTCGCGACTATGCCGCAGAGATGCGCCGCCGCGGCCTGCGCATTCCCTTCGAGTGCATCTCCCGCGCCGATCGTCTCAACGCCGAAATGCTCGACCTGCTCGCCGAACTCGGCTGTTTCCGCGTCTGGATCGGCTCCGAAAGCGGCTCCCAGCGGATCCTTGACGCGATGGATCGCGGTGTCAAGGTCGAGCAGGTCCAACAAGCCGTCGCCCTCACTCGCGAACGCGGTATCGAGAGCGGCATGTTCCTGATGTGGGGATACGAAGGAGAAGAGCTGGACGACATCGAAGCCACCATCAAACACGTCAGCATTTCAAAGCCCGACATCTTCTTCACTACCGTCTCCTATCCCATCAAAGGCACGCCCTACTATCAAAAAGTCTCCGACCGGCTCGTGCAGCTCAAGCCCTGGGGTGTCAGCTCCGATCGCGAGATCAAAATCAAGGGCCGCCACTCCAGAACCTTCTACAGCTACGCAGACAAACTCCTCAGAGACGAAGTCCAACTCGCACGCCTGGCAGGAACACCAGCCGCCGACTCCGACATTGCGGCCACTCTCCGTAACCAGATTCAGCTCTCACGCGACGGTCTGCACTCCACCATGACGGAGGTGGAAGCGTGACCCCACTTGCCATCGCGCAACCGCCGGCAGCGCTCGTCTTCGACCAGATGGCCAGGGAATACGACGACGTCTTCACGAACTCCATGATCGGACGTGCCCAGCGCGACGCCGTGTGGAGCGTGCTGACCCGCATATTTCGGAGTGGGGACCACGTCCTTGAACTCAACTGCGGTACAGGCGAAGACGCGCTCTTCCTGGCACGAAGTGGCGTCTCAGTTACCGCCTGCGATGCATCGGAGCAGATGATCCGGGTCGCCTTCAACCGCCTGCGCGCCGAAGTCCCCGGTGCTCCCGTGCGGTTCAACCTTGTTCCGACCGAACGTATACGCGAGCTTCAACACGTAATCAAATTTGACGGCGCATTTTCCAACTTCTCGGGCCTGAATTGCGTCCCGGACCTCAAGCAGACAGTGGAAGATCTCGCAATCCTACTATCCCCTGGCGCTCCACTTCTAGTCTGTCTCTCAACTCGCTTTTGCCTATGGGAGATGGTTTGGTTTGCTCTACACGGAAATCTCCCCAAAGCCTTTCGCAGATGCTCCGGCCACGCCACCGCCAAAGTAGGCGAGTTCAGCGTCGATGTCTACTATCCCACCGTCCAACAACTTCAAACATTATTCTCTCCTTCCTTCGTCCTGCATTCCTGCACAGGCGTTGGCGTCACCGTACCACCGTCCTATGTTGAAGGCTGGATCCGCAATCATCCGAAGTTGCTACGCATGCTCCGCACAATAGACAAGATCATCTCCAGCTACCCCGGTTTCCGTGTGCTCGGCGACCACGTCCTCCTGCACTTCGAGCGAGTACAGATATGATCATCCTCTTCAACCCACGCGCGACCCGCCCACGCAACCGCCGTCTTCCGCTTGCGATACTGGCCATCGCCGCTGTGCTCGAAGGACGCGAAGAGTATGAGATCGTCGACGGCAACCTCGACGACAATCCGCTCGACATCATTCTTAAACTCATCGCCACTCACGACGTCGAACTGCTCGGCGTCTCCGTCATGCCCGGCCCCCAGATGGTCGCAGCAATGGAGGCCTCCCGCGAGATTCGCCGCCTCCACCCCCGCGTCAAAATCGTCTGGGGCGGCTACTTCCCTTCCGTCTATCCCGACTCCGCGCTCAACGCCAAGTACGTCGACTACATCGTTCGTGGACAAGGCGAAGACACCATGCTCGAACTCCTCGACGCAATCCGTGGACAGCGTTCCTTCGAGTCCATCCTTGGTCTCTCCTATAAGGATATCTTCGGCCTTCCGCGCAATAACGCCGAACGGCCGATGAAGGGTCCGGACGAATTCCCATGGCATCCCTTCCACCGCCTGCCCGTCGAGAAATATCTGCGGCCATCCTTCTTCGGCAAACGCACCGCAGTTCATCACGCCAGCATCGGATGCCCCTTCAACTGCAGCTTCTGCGGCGTCCACGCCGCCTACGGCAACAAGGAGCGGATGGAATCGCCGGAGCGCACCGCCGCAATTCTCACCCACCTGGTCACAAAATACGGTGCAGACTCCGTCCAGTTCTACGATATGAACTTCTTCCTCAGGGAAGACCATGCCCTCGAGTTAGCAAGAAGCATCGAACACCTCAACCTGCGCTGGTGGTGCGAAGCCCGCGTCGATATCATGTCCCGCTACTCCGACGAAACCTTCGCTGCCCTCAAACGCGCCGGCTGCACCATGATCTTCTTCGGCGCCGAATCCGGCTCCGACTGGGCCCTCAAAGAGATGAAGAAGGGCATTACCACAGATCAGACCGTAATAATCGCAGAGCGAACGAAGAAATTCGGGATCATCCCGGAATTCTCCTTCGTCATCGGCAACCCCGGAGACCCAGAGCGCGACACGCGCGAGACTCTCGCCTTCATCCGCAAGCTCAAAAAAATCAATCCCGACTCCGAAATCATCATCTACCACTACACTCCGGTGCCTCAGCCTGGCAACATGTACGGCAACATCGACGCGGAAATCAAATTCCCCTCTACACCAGCCGAGTTCGCGACGAAACAGTGGATGGACTTCATCTTGCGAATCGACACCCAGGCTCCGTGGCTCAAACGCAAAACAAAAAAGCTCATCGATAACTTCGAGATCGTAATCGGTTCACGCTGGCCTACAGTCCAGGACATACTTGCTCCAAAGTGGAGCCGTGCGCTCCTGAAAACTCTCAGCTCCTGGCGTTACGCCATGGGCATCTATCGCTTCCCCATTGAGCTGTTATGGGCCAACCAGTTCATCAATCTCCGCAAACCCAAACGGGAAAGTCTATGACCACCATGGCTGTCTCTCCAACCGACGTCTTCGACATATGGGCGCAGGTCTACGACGAGCAGCCAAACCCTCTTCTCGCGCTGGAACAACGCTTTCTCAGCCGAATGCTTCCGGATGTCGGCGGCCTCGATGTTCTCGACGCCGGCTGCGGCACGGGTAGATGGCTTCAGCTTCTGACGTCGCACCGGCCAGCCAGTCTAATAGGAGTGGACACCTCTCCTGAGATGCTGCAACGCGCCTCCGCCAAGCTGGGAGCCAGATCAACGCTCCACCTCGGAAGCTGTGCAGCATTGCCCGTTCAAAGCGCCACAGCCGATCTCATCCTGGCCTCCTTCGTCCTCAGCTATCTGGACAGCGTAGACACCTTCGCTCGCGAACTCCATCGCGTCGCGCGCCCCGGCGCAAACATCTTTCTAACCGACATGCATCCGGAGACCGCAGCCTCCTGTAACTGGAAGAGATCATTCAAAACGAATGATATGGAAGAAAATATCCAGGTCAGAACCCACCCTGTCCAACAAGTTATCGAGACCTTCCAGTCCTGCGGATTCGAACTGCATACACGTATCGAACCATGCTTTGATTCACCCGAGAAGTCGACCTTCGAGCAAAATGGAAAATTAGAATCCTACGAGGCCTCAGCCACTCTTCCCGCCATCTACATCCTGCACCTGCGAAAGCAATCAACCATTGCTGCCCGTCCGCACCTACCCGAAAACTCCGAGACGCTTTATATCAGCGGAGCCAGCTACGCCCTCGGACCGGACGCCGCAACCACGGCGTCCATCGCGATCGAGCGCGGGCACGTTCAGTCCATCACAAGCAGGTCACCCAGGAGGGGCAACAGCATCTCTCCATCGACAGCCATCATCGATCTGCACGGATACCTGCTGCTCCCCGGCCTCATTAACGCGCACGACCACCTTGAGTTTGGCCTCTTCCCCAACCTAGGCTCGGGACCGTATCAAAACTCCGTCGAGTGGGCGAGGGAGATTCATCACAGCCACGCCTCCCTCATCGCCCGTCATCGCAAGGTGCCCAAGGCCGTCCGTCTATGGTGGGGAGCCCTTCGCAATCTCCTCTGCGGCGTGACCACCGTCTGTCATCACAATCCACTGTCGCGCGAAATGCTATCCGCCGACTTCCCCGTTCGCGTCCTCTCCAGATTTGGCTGGGCCCACTCGCTGGAGATGGATCCCAATCTGATCCACAACTTCGATCACACGCCGCCCAATCTGCCCTTCGTGCTGCACGCGGCAGAGGGAGTCGATGCGAAGAGCGCGCAGGAGATCTTCGATCTCGATCGCATGCAGGTTCTCGGCGATCGAACCGTGCTTGTGCACGGATTGGCATTGAACCCAAAGGCTGTCGCGCTTCTTAATCGACGTCGCTCCGCCCTTGTCATCTGCCCCACCTCTAATCAGTTTCTCTTCCACTGCGCGCCGTCCTCCACTTTGATCAAATCTCTTAACACCGTCGTCCTGGGCAGCGACTCTCCGCTCACCTCCGCCGGCGACCTGCTCGACGAAATCAACTTCGCTCGCAACGAGATCGGCCTCAATCCCAATTCTCTGTATGAGATGGTTACTGCCCAGTCGGCAAATGTTCTACGTCTCCGTAACGGAGAAGGGCGCCTTCGGACCGGGTCGGTGGCGGATATCATTGCCGTCCAGGACAAAGCTCTCACTCCAGCCGAAACGATCGCCCAACTCACCTTTGACCAGGTCGAACTTGTCATTCTCTCCGGGCGAGTCCAGCTTGCGAGCTCTTCGCTCTACGATCGCCTGCCCGATTCCCTCAAAGCTGGTTTGCAGCCTATCAACATCGATGGCCATCAGCGCTGGCTCCGCGCTCCCGTCGACAACCTGCTCGCCGAGGCAAGAAAAGTAGTAGGGCGGGATATACGTCTCGCTGGAAAGAAGGTGGATCATGCCGGCGCTGCATGAAGCTCCCGTCAAATCATCTTCTCCAGAACGGCTCGCGAGTCTGCCGATCCTCATCCTCAATGCACACAGTCGATGCAACTGCCGCTGTGTCATGTGCGACATCTGGAAGCGCGAATCCAACGACCAGATACATGCGCAAGATCTGGAACGGCACCGCAATTCTCTAAAGAGTCTTGGCGTTCGACAAATCGTTCTCACAGGCGGCGAACCGTTGCTGCACAACGATCTCTCCGCTCTTTGCAACTTCTTTCGCGACCGGCAGATTCACCTCACCCTCCTGACGACAGGTCTTCTCCTCCACAAACGTGCAGAAGAGGTCGCCACTCTCTTCGACGACATCATCATCTCCCTCGATGGCCCTCCAGAGATTCACGACGCCATCCGTCGCGTGAGCGGAGCCTACAATCTTATCCACAAAGGCATCGCCGCCGTCCGCCACTACAACCCTTCCCTTCCGATCACCTGCCGCACGACCGTCCAGAAAGCAAATCACCGTCATCTACGCCAGACCGTTAATGCCGCAAGAGCACTCGGTCTCGACTCTATCTCCTTCCTCGCAGCCGACCTTACCTCTGAGGCGTTCAACCGCCCACTCATATGGCCTGGGGAAAAGCAGAGCGAAATAGGTCTGAACCTCAATGAAGTGAGTGCCCTCGAAGAAGAGATCGAACAGCTGATTCTCCAATACGAAGCCGGCATCAGTCACAAGTTCATCGTCGAACCAGCCGCTAAACTTCGGAGGATTGCCCGCCGCTTTCGCGAGCATCTCGGCCAGCTCACGCCTCAGGCTCCCACCTGTAACGCTCCCTGGGTCTCCGCCGTTGTCGAAGTCGACGGCTCCGTACGCCCCTGTTTCTTTCACCGCACGATAGGAAACATAACCTCATCCACGCTGGAAGAGGTTATCAATGGAGAAGCAGCCCAGGAGTTCAGACAATCGCTCGATATGGAGAACGATGCGACCTGCCGGCGATGTGTCTGCTCCCTGAACTATCGCGAAATTTAGCGAGCAACGCTATGGCTACTTGCTGTTGGCCAGCGCCTCTACCAGCAAAGGCTGTCCCCGGTCCCCGTCTTTCCACACCATCAGAAATTTTCGATACACTTCAACACTATGGGGCTTATCGCGATTGGCCGAATAAGCCCTGGCCATCCCCAGCTCCGCCACGGGATAGACGTTACCGCTCAGCAACAACGACGAACCACGGTGAGCCTGTGCAGTCTGGAAATCGATCATAGCCGCATTCATCTGGCCCAGTGCCGCATTCGCCATCCCGCGCAGATAGGGCGTAAGCGATATCCGGTCGTATTGCTCAAGACCGATCAGCGTGTCGAGTGCCTTCTCCGGTTCGTTCACACCAATTTCAGCGGCCGCCTGCAACTGGGGCACGTAATACCGCGAGACCGCGCTACTTTGCGGATAGCCCTGCTGCAACGCCGCAATCGTCTTCTCCGCATACGGTCGATCTCCGCAAAGAGCCGCTGCCATTCCGGCGTTGAAGCTCGCAACCGGACCCTTCGGCAAACTCTTCACGTCGTCAACCATCTCCAACGCGACGGCGCAACTCTCCACCAGCGCACGATCCAGCGCCCCCTGCGCCAGCATCGACGCCTGTGTCGAAGCGAGCTCAGGTACGCTGCCGGCTACAGCCGCGGTAACCCTCCAAAGCTCTGAACCCGCTCCAGTCTTCCCGACGCTATCCAAATAAAGACCGTACTGGTAGAGCTCCGCCCTGCTTATCGGTGCACCATTGGTAGTCGTCGTTCCTGCAAACGCAACCTGCATTGCATTGATTCGCGCCGCTGTGGCATCTTCCTTCCCGGCCAGATAATCGGCAATCAACGCATTCTGGTCTGGTAGTATGCCGACGTGCTCCGCCTGCGCCCCCAGTTGCAGCGCATCGTCATAGCGGTCCATCTCGATCAACGCAAGTTCAGCTTCTGCATACGTCTCCGCATCGAAGGGATGCTCTCCATATCCTCGCTGCGCCGCCTGCAACGCCTCCGGGAGAAGTCTCTCCAGCCGCAGCGCCAGCGCCAACCCCCTCATTCCATCGACATCGCGCGGATATTGCGCCACAAATTCTCGAATCGTCTTCAGTGCCCGGCCGTAGTCCCCACTCGCATTGATCTCATAGCAGAACTGCGCCAGCAGCTTCGCCTTCTCGCTCGTTTTCCCCGCAGCACCTCGCGCCAGTTCAGCTGCATTGGCTGAAGCTACCTCGGCCTTCTCCGAGCGATACAGCCACGCCAACCGCATCTGCACCTGCGCAAACTTCGGATCGAACGCCGCAGCCTGCTGATACGCCGCCAACGCACTGACCGGCCGTCCACTCTGCATCGCCGCTTCGCCCAAAGCATACGCATGCAATGCATTCACGTTCGCCGTCGCCTCAACCTCCAGAGGAACGCTTCCGTGCGCCTCATCCCTGCTGTCCTCGCTCACTTCGACCCGTATATCCCGCGCCAGCCTTCCGATCGCGGCTGGAATCCGTTCCCTGGTCGCCGCAGTCTCCTCCAGCGTCGCTATCTTGTCATTCGAATCAGTCTTCAACACATCGACGCTGATCGTATACGACGTCCCGGATCGCGTGATCTCGCCATACAGATACGCCTTCGCGCCCACCTTCTGCGCCACGCGCTGGCCGGAGATTGTCTCGACGGACGCACTGCCTGTAGCCTCAATCTGCCGCCGTCCCGCACGATACGCCTCTCCTCCCAATACGTTCAGAGACCTCGACTGCCGCAAGGCAATCTCGATACCCTGCATCACTGTCCCGTCCAGATTCGCATCGCCGGTCTTGTTCTGGATGACAGTCAGCAATAGATGATCATTCAAATCCAGCACGAGTGGTCGAAAGAGCCCACTGTGCAGCAACGCCACGATCGCAACCCCAATGACGATCGCGACCGCGACAATCGCAATGCGAATCCGTGTCTGCGCATCCACCGCCAAAGACGCCGCAATCAACTCCTCGTCAGCTTCCTCCTCCGCCTCACTCTTAACCGCCACTCGTCCCAAATGGTCATCGTCAAGACCCTCCTCGAGCAGCGTCACAACCGACCGCGACCGTGTCAGGATCGGTTCTGTTCGCCACACCTGCCTTACAGCCGGAGAATCATTCTCCACCCTCTGCGAGGCCGCAACTGCAGCGGAATTGCCTCCTGCGGTCGCACCGTGAAGGGTAGCCACCTGGCTTGGCATCTCTCCACTCTCAACCGCCAGAGCGCCCCCTCGTGCGGAGCGCCTCTGCGTCGTCTCCGGACCTCCCCAGCCTTTGTCCAGTCCCCGCACCGCACGACTCACCATGCTTCCGGAGCTCGGCGCTGACCCCTCAATCGACAATAGCGCCCTGGCCCTCGTCTCACTCTGGCCTCGTCGCGGCCCCTTATGCCACGCCACCGGATCGTTTGACCGCACTAAAGGAACCACTGGGGCTGACCCTTTGTTGAGCCATCCCACCCGTCCCAATTTTTTACCAACTTTGACCAGCGCATCTCGCAATTCCTGCGCCGTCTGGAAGCGCGCTTTGCGCTCCTTGGCCAGCAACTTAAGAATCACCTTCTCCAGATCTCGAGGAATCGATTCGTTCCAGTTGCGCACCGGCTCCGGATCATGGCTGAACAACTGCAAAAACATCAGCGCGCTCGTCGTCCCGCGAAAGGGAACCTGCCGCGTCGCNATCTCGTACAACACAATTCCGAGCGAGAATAAATCCGAGCGGATATCCAGCGACTCGCCCCGCGCCTGCTCGGGAGACATGTACGACAACGTACCCACCGTCGAGCCAGCCAGCGTCAAATCCAGCCTTCGCGACTCCCACCCGCCGCGATGCTCCACCTCAATCTTTGCCAGCCCAAAGTCGAGCACCTTCGCCTGGCTCTTCCCATTCGGCATCGTCACCAGGAAAATATTCGCCGGCTTGATATCCCGATGCACGATGCCTTTGGCA
>JGI12053J15887_10001414_pt1 | contig 11148 bp, 10 predicted proteins | sample MedBloCAOM1_O3_FD_15887 | JGI IMG/M metagenome (IMG submission 15887) | reverse complement strand
GTCGGAAGGACACGGCGCTGTGCGCCTCGGTGGCGAGGTACATGCGGACCGGGATCGCCACCATCCCGAAGCTGATCGCGCCCCGCCACATGGACCGGGCCATTCAATGATCTCCTTTTCGCTGAGTTGCCCGGATTATACGGCGGGAGGTCGAAAAGATGTTCGAACGGCTGAAGCCAGTCGCTGCGCATAGAGGGGGCCCAACGATTCGTGCTTGAAGTAGGCGTAGACGTCGCGGCCACCCGTAAGGTACCCAACAATCCGGCGAGCCCATGCCGCCCGCCGCTGTGGGGAGTAGGTCTCCCGCCGCAAGCGTAGATAGATGAAGGCTCCCCGCCCGAGCAGCCCCGGTTCCTCCTCACCGTCACCGTGGACGAGCGACGCACCCAACCGCTCCAGCAGAGCAGCAACCTCTGCCGTGTGCCAGGATCGGTGGCGAAACTGAAAGGCGACGCGCCAATGAGCTGGGAGGAGGCCAAGAATCCGTTCGATTCGCCCCTCGTCGAAGGGTGCCGTTGGTGGCAGCTGAAATAGGACCGGCCCCAACCGATCGCCGAAGGCGCCGGCTTCCTCCGCCAGGACCCGGACCGCCTCCTCGAGGTTGGGCATGCGGCGGTTGTGCGTGATGCGCCGGTGGGCCTTGACCGCGAAGCGGAAGGCCGGTGGGACGCTTCGGACCCAGCCGGCGATGACGCCCTCTGGCTGCGTCCGGTAGAAGGTGGTGTTGACTTCGACCGTCTCGAGTTGCTCAGCGTAGTAGGTCAGCATGTCGGTCGACTTGATGCGGCGTGGATAGAAGTGCCCTCGCCAACCCGAGTAGGAAAACCCCGACGTGCCGACGAAGAACTGGGGCACGACCCCGAATTAGAGGTTGGGGATGCCTTTGATCAGCCCCATGAACTCGGCGCGGGTCTTCGGATCCGTCTGGAAGATGCCCAATACGCAGCTGGTGAAGACCCGGCTGTTCTGCTTCTCCACGCCGCGCATCTTCATGCAAAGGTGATCGGCCTCGATGACGACGCCCACGCCCACGGGTTCCAGGTATTTCTGCAGGCACTCGGCGATCTGGCGCGTCATTCGCTCCTGGACCTGGAGCCGCCGGCTATAGAGCTCGACCAGCCGCGGCATCTTGCTCAGGCCGACCAGCCGGCCCCTGGGGATGTAGCCGATGTGAACGCGGCCGTAAAACGGCAGAAGGTGGTGCTCGCAGAGCGAGTACATCTCGATGTCCTTGACGACGATCATGTCTTTGTAGGTCTCGGTGAAGGTGGCACCGCCGAAGACGTCGTCGAGGGTCATGTGGTAACCGCGGGTCAAGAACTCGAGGCTTTCCTTGACCCGCTCGGGCGTATCGCGAAGCCCTTCCCGGGATGGGTCCTCACCGAGCAGGATCAGCTGATGGCGGATTAGCGCCTCCATCGAAATTGCGTCGGAGGAATGGTCCTGAGCCTGAGCCACGAGGGTAATTATGCGGGTGTCAGCTACCGGCCACGGATGCCGAGCTGACGCGTCCCGTCGTCGCGTTCACGGTGACGTAGGCCTCATAGACGCTGTAGCCTCCCTGTGCCGGCGCACGCAGATGCAGAATCCAGGCCGGCTCCGCGTGGCACAGGAACGACGGAGCTCGAATCCCGCCGATGGAGCATGGCCAACCAGAGTGAGAATAGATCAGCCTGCCCTGGTCGTCGTAGATCCTGTCGGGCGATGGGTCATACCGGGCACTCACCAGCGCGAAGCCGCTGGCACCGGTGTTCATCTGCTGGATTCGACTGATTGCCGCCGCGGTTGCCTCCTCTTCCGAGATGCGGGGCCGGACGGCCTGCATGACCAGCAGTCCGCCAATGCCGGTAAGGACCACCAGGACGACGACGCCCGCGACGACGAGGCCGCCCCGTACCCTCAGCCGCACGGCCCCACTAGCTGATGACGTTCATCGGGTCGGCCGGAAACTCCTTGTTGTAGGCCTCCATCGCGACCCAAAGAGCTTTGACGGAGATCTTCTGGAAGTCTGGACCCCGGTAGCCGGCCAGCGGCGAGGGCGTCTCGGCATAGGTCACGGTGTCGAGTGCCGGGTCGTCGTGGCTGAAGTCGAAGGCGAAGATCGTGATCATGTGGGTGGCGTTCCAGCGGTTCCACCCCGGCATCGTCTTGGTCATCGTCTGCACCATCACCGGCACGCCGTGGCCGAACGTCACGATGGCTCGCTGATCGACGATGTCTCGCTGGATCCTGAGCTTCACCTCGTCCAGCGACGTCAGATGCTCTGCCTTGTAGCGCGGTACCCCGAGGGCCGGCATCACGACCGGGTTGACGAATTGGTTGATGGCGGTGGTGGCGTCGGCGCCGTACTCGCCGCGGTTGGGATTCAGCTTGGAGGCCCTGGCGACGGTCTCGATGTCCGGCACGTCGGTCATCCAGGCGGAGAGCAGGACCTGCGTCGCTCCGGCGCCGCAGTAGTTGCGGTGGGCCCAGTCAGGCGGCTCGTGGAAGCCGTGAACCTCGACTTCGCCGATCCCCTGGGCGACCTGGCCGATCGTGAGCGATGGCTGCGGCTGGGGCGTTTCGGTCGGTGCCGGCGTCGGCTTGGTGAAGTTGTAGGCGAGCGCGACCGGTCCGACGGGGCGTGTATTGACCTGGGCGCCAAAGCAAGAGGGCAAGAGCGCGGCGAATGCCATCGCCAGCGCAATTTTGATTACTCCGTGTGACATTTCTGTCTCATCCTATCAGTGACGGTATCAGCTGGCCAGACCCTGCGGCCGGTTGTTACAACGGCCCCAGGACCCGGCTGGTTATGCCCGCCCCAGTATGCCTCGATCCGGGCGCCGAGCTCAGAACCTGATATTCTGCCTATCATCTAACATGAAGTCGTCAATGCCGGACCAGTCGCTCCCCGATCCGATCCTCGCGGTCGTCAAACCCGGGGCTGAGCCGGCGACCGATGTCGACGGCGCCGGCGAGCATTCGGCCCTTGCCGCCGGGGGCAGTCCGCCCGCCGGCCGGACCTCCATACAGGCGGCGAAGCGCAAAGGGTTCGCCGGCGTTCTGCAACAGCTGGGTCCGGGGCTGATCACCGGCGCCAGCGACGACGATCCCAGCGGCATCGGGACCTACTCGCAGGTCGGGAGCCAATTTGGCTACGGCCTGCTGTGGCTGGCGCTCTTCACCTTCCCACTGATGAGCGCGGTCCAGGAGTTGTGCGCGCGGATCGCGCTCCAGACCGGCGTCGGGTTAGGCGCCAGCCTGCGGCGCAAATTCCCTCGCTGGCTGGTCGGCATGGCCATCTTCGGACTGCTCGTCGCCAACACCTTCAACGTTGGCGCCGACCTCGGAGCGGTCGCGGCGGCCGGTGCGCTGCTGTCGCGGGGGGCGCTGCAGGCGCTCTGGCTCGTCGTTCCTGTGGCGTTCCTCATCATCGCCCTGCAGGTCTTTGCCACCTACGCCGCGATCTTCAAGATTTTCAAGTGGTTGACGCTCGCCTTGTTCGCCTACGTCATCACTGCCTTCTTTGCCCATCCCCCGCTGCTCGAGGTGCTGAAGGCCACCGTTATTCCTCACATCGAATTCTCTAAGGATTTCATCATGGCTCTCGTGGCCGTGCTGGGCACGACCCTCTCCCCCTACCTCTTCTTTTGGCAGGCATCCTCCGAAGTCGATGAGTTGGCCGCGGCCGGAGCCACCAACCCACAAACCGGCCGTCACGGGCTCAGGCGCGCCGAGCTCCAGGCCGCGAGAACGGACGTCCTGATTGGAATGGCGTTTTCCAACCTGGTGATGTACTTCATCATTCTCACCTCCGGCGCCGTCCTGCACGCGCACGGCAAGACCGGCGTCCAGACCGCCGACCAGGCCGCGGCGGCGCTCGCCCCATTTGCCGGACCGTTCGCCTTTATCGTCTTCTCCGTTGGTCTCATCGGGGCCGGTCTGCTCGCTATTCCGATTCTGACCGGCTCCGCCTCCTACGCGATCAAGGAGTTCCTGGGTTTGCCGGGCAGCCTCGCCAGCAAGCCGCAGCAGCGGCCCACGTTCTACCTCATCCTGACCCTGGCAACCGCGGCCGGGGTGGTGATGAACTTCATGCACCTCGACCCGATCCGCGCGCTCTTCATTTCGGCTGTCATCAACGGCGTCGTGGCGCCTCCGCTTCTGGTCCTGATCGTGCTGCTGGGGCGGGACGCCACTGTGATGCGGCGCTATGTCAGTCGCAGGCTCAGTCTGGCGCTGACCGGGATTGCCACCGTCTTCATGGCGGTCGCCGCCATCACCATGTTCGCCACCATGCTCGCCAGCCGCTGACGATATCTTTAACCTTCTCTTATGTAGTTCTCATGTGAGCGTGCTTAGATAGTGAGGCGCATGGCCGAGCAACCGCATGTCCTCGTGGTCGATGACGACGCGAAGATTGCCGCCGCGCTACGCCGCGCCCTGATTTACGAGGGCTACCAGGTGGAAGTTGCGCCCGATGGCCAGATCGCCCTCAACCGGGCCCGCGAACGCATGCCGGACCTTGCCATCCTCGACATCATGATGCCCGGCATTGACGGGCTCGAGGTGACCCGGCGTCTGCGGGCGGAGGGCGATGTCCCCATCCTCCTCCTGACCGCGAAGGATGGGACCGCTGACCGCGTCAAGGGACTCGATAGCGGTGCCGACGACTACCTGGTCAAGCCCTTCGCCTACGAGGAATTGCTGGCCCGGGTCCGGGCGCTGCTTCGGCGGCGAGCGCCACGCGCCCGCCGCACGCTTCGCTATGCCGATGTGACGATGGACATGGCGACCCGCGAGGTTCGCCGGGCGGACCAACTGATCTCGACGACGGCCAAGGAATTCGACCTGTTGCAACACTTCATGCGAAACCCCGGCCAGGTCCTGCGCCGCGAGCAGCTGCTCGATGCGGTGTGGGGATTCGATTTTGGGGCGAGTAGTAACGTGGTCGACGTGTACGTCGGCTATCTCCGGTCGAAGCTCGAGCAGGGCGTCCGGCCACGCCTACTTCAGACGGTGCGGGGCGTTGGGTACATATTGAAGGAGGAATGAACCCCTCAATCGGCGATCGCGCGCCGATCACCGAACGGGTGTCTTTTCTCCGGCGATCACGTGGCTGGTTATCAAACTGGCTTCAGGAGGGAACTCGAGCCCGGCGGCGGATTCCCATTCGCGGCCGCATCGCGCTTTTCGGCGCGGGCGTCGTCGCGCTCGCCGTGGTCACCTTCAGCTCGCTCGTCTACTTGCTCGTTGAGCGGAGCCTCGAATCCGCGCAAGACACCGCCCTCAAGAGTCGAGGAGATGAGGTCTTTCGGCAGTTGGAGTCACCGCGGGGTTTCCGCCCAAGTCCGTTTTCGCTGACGATCGACATCGCCACGAGCTCAGAAATCTTCGAGGACATCATTCTTACCGGTCCTGGACAGGTCTACTCACGCGGCAAGCTCCAAGGGGCGGATCCCATTTGGCCCGCCAACCTGCTGCAGTCAGCACCCTTCGACCACGGGACTATCCTCAACGCCCGCGCCGACAATGGCCCGTTGACGCGGGTCTACGTCCGCCAGCTCGCGTCTCCGACGGGAGCGGCCGGGTACCTTGTTGTCGGGAAATCACTATCTGGGATTGAGAGCGAGCTCAGCGGGCTACGCCTCTTCCTGGTTGCGGGTGGATTATTGACCCTACTTGCCTCCGGGGCCGCGAGCTGGTGGCTGGCCGGCCGCGCCCTCCGGCCGCTCGACGCGATGGCGAGCACGGCGGAAGACATCGGTCGCACGCAGGACCTCAGTCGCCGTCTGCCCGAGAGCGAGCCGGATGATGAGGTGGGCCGGCTCCAGCGGAGCTTCAACCAGATGCTGCGGCAGCTCGAGGATGCCTACCACCGCCTCCAATCCGCGCTGGTCGCTCAGCGTCGCTTCGTGGCGGACGCGTCGCACGAGTTGCGGACGCCCCTGACCACCATTCGTGGCAATGTCGGCCTGTTGCTCAAGCGAGAGGACATCGCCACGGATGATCGCCTGGCCGCGCTGAATGACATCGCCGGCGAGAGTGAGCGGATGAGCCGGATGGTGCAGGACCTGTTGACGCTTGCCCGGGCGGACGCCGGCTATCATCTCGACAAGACGCCGATCGATCTGCTCCCCATCGTGCAGGACGTCACGCGGCAGGCGCAGACGCTCCAGCCGTTGCGACGGGTCGAGCTCCTGGACGGCGTGCCCGTGCCGGTCGAGGGCAACGCCGACGCGATCAAGCAGCTGTTGTGGATCCTGATCGACAACGCCTTCAAGCACACCGATGACGGCGGACGAATTCAGGTTCGATTGGACAACGGGTACCAGGCGGCACGGCTGATGGTCCTCGATGATGGCCCCGGTATCCCAGCCGATGACCTGGAGCGCGTCTTCGAGCGCTTCTACCAATCCGATACGTCGCGATCCGGTGAAGGGACCGGGCTCGGCCTGGCGATCGCCCGCTGGATCGCGAAGGAACACGGCGGCCAGGTCAGAGCTGCCAACAGCCCAAGGGGTGGGGCCGCCTTCACGGTCGACCTCCCGGTCCAAAAGTCTTAGCGATCCCTTAGGTAGCTTTCACAGACGGCTCATCGCTCGGGCGCAGCATGGGTCTCGCACATGCGGGATCCGTTCGCGCCGGACTTCTTCGAGACCCCCGTCGCGCCCGAACCGCCCACGCCCGTTCCCCCGGTTCAACCCGTACAACCCGTTCCCTCCTTTCCCCACCGTCCGGCGCGCAGCATGGCAGCCGCCATGCTCGCCGCCGGGCTGGTCGTCGGTAGTATCGCCGGCGGCGCTATTGGCGCCGTCCTTACCAGCCATCGCAACGCCACCACCGGCGCGCGCGCGGCCGCGACCGCCGCCCCGGGCGTCGGGGCACCCGCCCCGTCGCCGGGATCCTTTGCCGCCATCTACCAGCAGACAAAGGACGGTGTCGTCACCATCACGACGTCGGTCTCGCGCGGGGGCGCCCGCTCCTTCTCCCAGGCCGAGGGCTCCGGCATCGTGGTCGACAAGCAGGGTGACATCCTGACCAACGCCCACGTCGTGGCCGGCGCATCACAGGTGCAGGTGACCTTCAGTGATGGACACACGACGAGCGGGCAGGTAAAGGGCGTCGACCAGAGCGCCGACCTGGCGGTCGTGCAAGTTTCGGTCTCGCAGGATCAGCTCCATCCGCTGGCGAAAGGCAACTCCGACACGCTGAAGGTCGGCGATACGGCGCTCGCCATCGGTTCGCCATTCGGCCTGCAGGGTACGTTCACCGCCGGCATCATCTCGGGTTTGAATCGCGGCACGACCGCGCCGAACGGACGGGCGCTGACGGGCATGATCCAGACCGACGCCCCGATCAATCCCGGGAACTCCGGGGGCGCGCTGCTCGACGGCCAGGGCCAGCTGATCGGCATCAACGATTCGATCCAGAGCCCGGTCGAAGGCAACGTCGGCGTCGGCTTCGCGATTCCAATCAACCGGGCGACGACGCTACTGCCGTCGCTCGAGAAAGGCGTGGCGATCCAGCATCCCTGGCTCGGTATCAGCGGGCAGACGCTGACCGCCAGCACCGCTGATCAGCTTGGTCTGAGCGAGAAGTCCGGCGTGCTCGTCATCCAGGTGGTCCCGGGTGGGCCTTCCGCCAAGGCCGGGCTGCAAGCGGATGGGCAGGCGTCTGCCAATGACGATGTGATCACCGCCATCGACGGCCATGCGATTACGACCATCGAGGAACTTACGCAGTACCTCGATACCAAGAAGGTCGGCGATCACGTCACCCTCGCGGTGACCCGGAATGGGCAGCACATTTCCATAGGAGTCACGCTGGGGAATTTCCAGGCGCAACCGTCAGCGACTCCGTAGGGGGCATTCATGATCCAGACGAAATCGGCGGGGGCACGTTGATGCGGCAGGCGCCCACGCTCAAACCACTGCCACAGCTTGGGCGACGCTTCTGGCTGACCGGTACGCGCGCGTGGCTGGCCGGCCTCGGCCTGATCGGGGTCCTTCTGATCGGCCTGATCGCCCGCGACACCGTGTTCGCACAGCCGGCGGCCGCGACGATTCGCACCGCGGCAGCCGACCGCGGCAATGTGACGTCCGTTGTGAGCGGCACCGGCTCCCTTCTGCCGGCCGGCCGGATGAATATCAGCTTCAAACAAACCGGAATCCTGACCGAGGTTGACGTCAAGGTCGGAGACAAGGTGACGACGGGCCAGGCGCTGGCCCGGATCGACTCGTCGACCCAGCAGGCCGCCCTCGCTCAGGCGCAGGCCTCACTGGCGTCGGCCCAGGCCAATCTCCAGGCGACGCAGTCACCGCTCACCGCGGCGCAGGTCGCACAGTTGCAGCATCAAGTCAGCAACGCCCAGCAGAATTACAACGACACCGTGGCGTCCGTCAATGCCACCAACCAGGCCGACGCCGCGACCGTCGCCAGCGACCAGGCAAAGGTCAACAGTGATTGCGGCATCGACCCGGCCTCCGTTGCTTGCTCGCAGGCCAAGGCGCAGCTAGCGAATGACCAGAGCAAGCAGCACATGGACGCCATCAGCGGTCAATCCAGGATCAACTCAGCAGCGCAGCAGATCACGTCCTCGCGCGACAACCTGGCGGTGCAGACGCAGGTGAAACCCAACTCGCTGGCGTCCAGCCAGGCGCAGGTTGCATCCGCTCAGGCGCAGGTGCAGACGGCGCAGGTCGCCCTGAATCAGACCACCCTCACCGCCCCGACTTCAGGAGTGGTGATCAGCATCAACGGTGTCCCGGGAGAAACAGCAGGGGGCGGAACTGCGCAATCACCCGGGTCGCTCGCGCCACAACCGTCCAGCGGGACGTCGGGCGGCTCATCCGCCTTCATGGTGATCGACGACAACAGCAGTTTCGTGGCGGTGATGCCATTCGCCGAGACCGATTCCGCCCGGCTGGCAGCCAATCAGACCGTCGCCTTCACGTTTGACGCCATCCCGAATCTGACGATCTCGGGCCACGTGCTCAGCATCAGTCCGAGCGCCACAGTGGTCTCGAATGTCGTCAATTACTACGTCAGCTTCGTCCTCAACCGTACCGATCCGCGATTGCGCGAGGGAATGACCGCGAACGCGTCGGTCACCGTCGCGCACGCGGACAACGCCGTCCGGGTGCCCAATGCCGCGGTGCGAACCACGGGCGGAACCTCGATGGTGACGGTCCTCTCAAAGGGCCAGCAAGTACCGACCGAGGTCATCACCGGTGTGGTCGGCGACACCTACACCGAGATCAAGGCCGGCCTCAACGAAGGGGACAGCGTGGTGCTCCCCACGATTCGGACATCGGCCGGCAGCACGACGAACGGGAACAACCTCGTCCGCGGCGGTGGCGGCGGCTTCGGCGGCGGAGGCGTCGTTCGGGGCGGCGGAGGGTGATCACCCTCGAGGGCATAACCAAGGTCTATCTCGCCGGTGAGGTGGAGGTAGCCGCCCTCAAAGGAATTTCCCTCCATATTCCAGAGGGCGAGTTCGTCGCCATCATGGGGCCCTCGGGCTCGGGCAAGAGCACCCTGATGAACCTCATCGGCTGCCTCGATCAGCCATCCTCCGGCCGCTACATCCTCGATGGCTACGACGTGTCGGCACTGACCGACGACCAGCTGGCCTGGATCCGAAATCGAAAGATCGGCTTCGTCTTCCAGTCTTACAACCTGATTCCGCGCGCCAGCGCGGTGCACAACGTCGAGATGCCGCTCATCTACGCCGGCGACAGCCAGCAGCGCCGCGAGCGGGCGATGGCGGCGCTCGAATCGGTCGGCCTCCTCCAGCGAGCCAGCCACCTCCCCAACGAGCTTTCGGGAGGGCAGCAGCAGCGCGTTGCGGTCGCCCGCGCCCTGGTCACAGACCCCGCGATCCTCCTTGCCGATGAGCCGACAGGCAACCTTGATAGCGAATCGAGTCTCGAGATCATGAAGTTGCTGCGCGAACTGAACCAGCAAGGCCGCACGATCGTCCTGATCACGCATGAGCCGGACATCGCGGCTTTTGCCCAGCGCGTGGTGCGGCTGCGCGACGGCGTGATCGTCAGCGACGAACGCCAGCCGGTGGCGACGGAGATGGTGCGGTGAGCGTCCTCGAGGGACTCCGCCTCGCGGTGAACGGGCTGCTGTCGAACCGTCTGCGGTCGGCGCTGACGATGCTCGGCATCCTCATCGGCGTCTCGGCCGTCATCCTGCTGGTCGGCGTCGGCAACGGCGCCTCGGTCGCGGTGCAACAGCAGATCCAATCGCTGGGCTCCAACCTCCTGACGGTCTTTCCCTCGAACGCCAGAAGCGCGGGGGGCGTGCAGCAGGGTTTCGGGACCGGGTCGAGCCTGACGCTCGACGATGTCAAGGCGATCGCCAACCGGCAAACATCGCCGGACGTGGTGACGGCGATCCCGAGCGCGGGCGGCCGGGCGCAACTGACCTATGGCAATCAGAACTGGAATAGCAGCCTGACGGGCACCACCCAGGATTTCCCCTCGGTGCGCAATTACCAGGTGGCCAGTGGTCAGTTCTTCAGCTCGGGGGAGGTCGACGCCTCGAGCAAGGTGGCCGTCATCGGCCCGACGGTCGCGACCAACCTCTTCAGTGGGGCCGATCCGATTGGCCAGGTGATGAAGATCAACCGGCAGAACTTCCGCGTCATCGGCGTCTTCGCCCCGAAGGGTTCTTCGGGCGGCTTCAACAACCAGGATGACGTGGTCGTGGTGCCGATCACGTCAGCGTGGAGCTACCTGCTGGGCGGGCGCGGACGCAACGTTCAGCAGATCTACGTCGAGGCCACCAGCGCGGAGGCGACCACGGCGGCGAGCACCGAGGTGACCCAGGTCTTGCTCGACCGGCATCACATCTCGGACCCGACACTGGCCGACTTCCAGATCTTGAGCCAGCAAGACGTGCTCAACAGCGCTTCGCAGACGACCGGCGTGCTCACGCTGATGCTGGGTGCGATCGCCGGCATCTCGCTGGTCGTCGGCGGGATCGGAATCATGAACATCATGCTCGTCACGGTCACGGAGCGGACGCGCGAGATCGGCATCCGCAAGGCGATCGGTGCGCGGCGTCAGGACATCCTGCTGCAGTTCTTGATCGAATCGATGTTTCTGTCGGGGCTGGGTGGCGCGCTGGGAATCCTGATTGGGTTCGGTTTGGCAC
>JGI12053J15887_10001413_pt1 | contig 11149 bp, 4 predicted proteins | sample MedBloCAOM1_O3_FD_15887 | JGI IMG/M metagenome (IMG submission 15887) | reverse complement strand
TCAGGCTGGTCGAAAGCTTCGGCTACTCGCCGATCACCACCTTCTTCCAGAACACGACGTTCCCGCTGCCGGTGTATTTCCTCGATTTACTCGACGTCAACTCCCGCGCGCAGCCCAATGCAATGTACAACGGCTTCGGGTGGATCGACTGCGGTATCGAGCAGGCCGGCTGTACGGTCGGCATCGCCGCCGACTGGCGCGTGCAGTTGCACGAGTTCGTCCACGGCATGCTTTACGACCGCATCCACAGGGGCGTGCTCGGCTTCGCACATAACGGCGGCGACGGGTTCGGCGCGATCTACATGGACCCCGGGTCGAAGGCGCCTAATCGATTCCTTACCTTCCCCTGGGTGGTGTCCCCCCTGGTGCCCGAGCGCCGCCACGACCGCGTCGTGGCCTCCGGCTGGGCATGGGACGGAACGCAGGACGATGGCGCCACTTCGACGTCGGGACACGGCTACGGAGCCGAACAGATCCTGTCGACCACGCTGTTTCGCATCTACCGCTCGACCGGCGGGGACTCGCCGTATTTCGACAAGCAGGCACTGGCGTCGCGCTTCGTCCTGCTGGTGATGACGAGGGCGATGGCGAGCCTGCCGCTCGCCTCGACGATGTTTCCCACCGCGATGTCCTACGCGCAGGCGCTGATCAACGCGGACGCGGCCTTGGCGACGCCGTGGGTCGCGACGGTGTTCGGCAGCATGGTGAGCGTGCCGGGCGGGGCGATAGGCAAGGTGGTGCGCTGGGCTTTTGAGCAGCAGGGGCTCTATCAGCCGACTGCCGCGCCGACCCCAGTGAGCACGCCGGGCGCGCCGCCCGATGTAGATGTCTACATCGACGACGGTTTCGCCGGCCAATACAACTACCTTGAGGATTTCTGGGAAAACACCAACATCTGGAATCTTCTCGCACCGAACCCCGGCACGATTCCGGCGGATCACCAGACGCCGATCGTTGGGCAAACCAACTATGCGTATGTCAACGTCAGCAACCGTGGCACGCAGCCGGCGAGCAATGTGGTGGTGAGCGGCTATCATTGCAAACCGTCGGCCGGATTGCTGTGGCCGGATGATTGGCAGGCAATGACGACCGCCTCGATCACGGTGCCTGGCACCATCGCGCCGGGGGCGATCGTTCTAGTCGGTCCGTTCCAGTGGACGCCCTCGGAAATCGGCCATGAATGCATGCTGATGAGCGTCTCGGCGACGGGTGATCTTAGCAACGCCGATGCCGCGTCCGGCTTGCCCTGCGCCGCCGGGCCGACGCCGCATTGGCGGCTGGTGCCCTTCGACAACAACCTCGGCCAGCGCAACGTCGCACCAGTGGCGGGTGGCGGCGGCCTGACCGGCCTGATGGCCTCGTTCGACCCGCGTCGCTTCTGGGCCAACAACCCGTACCGGTTCGAAGGCCGGGTGAAGCTGGAAGTGATGCTGCCGGGCTGGCTGACCCGACGCGGCTGGAGCGCCGCGTTCGTGAATCCAGGCGGCGGCGCGTTCACGCTGCCGGGGCGCGGCAGCCGCGAGGTGCTGCTGCGGCTGAAGCCGGGCTCAGATTTCTCGCCGTCCGATGTACCGCTCACGGGGCCCGGTGCGCGCATCGTCGTGCGCTTGATCGTGAACGGCATCCCGGTCGGCGGCATGTCCTACACTGTCGACCCCCACCTGAAAGCGCCGCCGCACGAGGTGCCCACGAAGGAACGCAAGCATAGCGTCGAGGAGGCGAAGCAGCTGCTGGAATGCCTGTGCCTGCCGGTCGACGAAGTGAAGTCGGTGCGTATCAAGCGCGTTACGCTGGACATCGAGCTGAAGAACGACCGCGACTGAGCGGCTAGCGCGGCGCGGTTTGTGTTCGCTTACACCAACCGGGCCGTAGTGCATCAGCCCCCTGTCCCTGTTGCAACCTGCCTTGCGGACGGCAACACGGATTTTCAAAACCACATGGGCGGTTGAGACGGACTACTACATGGATCTGGGCTTCCTGCCGGAAAACATGCAGTACTTCTCCATCAGCGGCCGTACCGCCTGGTATGGCAAGAAAAGGTGACCAGAACGCTCCGCTCCCTGGGTTGGGTGTCGGCAGATTTAGCACCGCGACCGCGGTCGAGTTTAACGGCGAACCGATCCGCCTGACCGCCGCTTCAAGTGTATAGGGTCCGATGGGTCTACTTCCGCGTACTGGCCGATGAATTCTCGGAGGCGCCAAGGGGGTTCTAGCGCGGACAGCCCATTTCGGCGATTGCCCCCGGAATGGACATTGGTGCTGGCCGAACAATAGTTCTTCACTCCGACTTGTCGATATTCCAGAAGATCGGCGTCGCCGGACCGTCGAGCACGCCGGAGAGCGACTTCCACCACGCGCTGACTATCCGATATTGCCCGAGTGGGATATAAATCACCTGATCATAGACTTCCTTCTGGATGTCAGTTGCGATCTTCTTCTGCTCCTCCGGTGACGACGAACGCGCGAAGGCGTCACGCATCGCTTCCATCTTGGCGTCTTCTGGCCAGCCGAACCAGCCGCCATTCTTCCCTTTGCCGCTGATCGAGACGTTGACGATGGGGTTCACCGCGTCGGCGCCGACCCAGTTGGTGAAGAACATGTTCCAGCCGCCTTCCTTCGGCGGCTTCTGGCTGGCGCGGCGAGTGACCACGGTCTGCCAGTCTGTGGCCTGCACGTCCACCTTGAAGCCGGCTTCGCGCAGTAATTGCGCGGCGACGATCGGCTGCGCCTTCAGCGCGACGACGTCACCGGGCGCCATCACCACGACCGGCGTGCCGTCATAGCCGGATTCGGCGAGCTGCTTTTTTGCTTCCGCCATGCCGTTGCCTTTGACCAGCGACTCCGAGCCGACGTCGGTGGCGAGCGGCGTATCGCAGATAAACACCGCACCGCAAACTTTGTAATATTTGGGATTCCCGACCAGCGCGTCGAGCACGGTTTTCTGGTTCATGGCCAGGAATGCCGCGCGGCGTACCTTGACGTTGTCGAAGGGCGGATAAAGAAAATTCATGCGCCCGAACGTCTGGAAGCCCAACTTGTTCAGGGCTTCGATCTTCAGGTCCTTGTTGCCCTCCAGCACCGGTAGGAGGTCAAAGGACGGATTTTCCATGAAATCGATATCGCCGGACTGCAGCGCGTTCACCGCGGTCTGCGCGTCGGGCATCGTCAGCCACTGGACGCGGTCGACCTTGACGACCTTGCCGCCGGAGGTCCAGCTTGGCGCTTCCTTGCGCGGCACATAGTCGGCATTCTTTTCATAGACTGCCTTCACGCCGGGCTGGAATTCGGCCTGCACGAATTTGAACGGCCCTGATCCGACCTGCTCCGCAATCGCCTTGCCGGGCGGCGTTTCCGCCAACCGCTTCGGCATCATGAACGGTACCAGCGACGACGGTTTTCCGATCGATTCCAGCACCAGGCCGTAGGGTTCTTTCAGTTTCAGCGTGATGGTCTTGGCGTCGGTGGCTTCAAGGCTGGCGGTGAAGTCCATCAACTTCTGGCCCATGCCGTCGTTCTTGCCCCAGCGCTTGAGCGAGGCCACGCAATCTTCCGCCGTCACCGGTGCGCCGTCGTGCCACTTCAATCCGTCGCGCAGCGTGAAGGTGTAAGTCAGCTTGTCGTCGGAGACTTTCCACTCCGCCATCTGCGGCTGGATCTTGAAACTGGAATCGGTAGCCAGCAGCGTGTCATAGACCATGTAACCGTGGTCGCGCGTGATGTACGCAGTCGTAAGACCAGGATCGATCACGCGCAAATCGGAATGCATCACGGCGGTGATGGTCTTGCCGGCGGCGACGGCTTGCGAAGTCATCGCTGCCGAAAGCGCGAGAACCGACAGGGTGTTCGACGCTATCGTGGGAAGTTTCCAGCGCGCGATGTGGAACATTTGTTTGTCTCCTGACGTGAAGCTGGTCAAACTCGATAATTACTTAGGCAATTCGCGCGGGCGATGTGTGGCCAGGCGCAGCGCGCGCATCGTTANCGTGCGCTGCAATGCTTGAAGCGCTAATTGGTCAGCGCTCTATTCGTAACGTCCTTTTTCGAGCGGCTTTACGGCTATTGACTCGCCGACTAGTCTATAAGCTCCTTCAANACGCAAACCCACAGGACGGAATCCTTAGCGCACCCCACTGGAAAGGATGTCACTTGCGGAGGATAGACCTGAAAGTCTGGGCAGTAAATCTTGATTGCGCGAGCGGCGATTTAAGCCTGCTTTCGACGAGCGAGCGCGTGCGAGCTGGTCGCCTGAAGCGGCCGCAGGATCGCGAACGGTCATTGGAAGCACATTGTGCAATTCGACGTATACTTGCCCTCCAATTAGGGGTCGATCCCCGGTACCTCGAGTTTGATACGACCGCTGTCGGAAAGCCCTTCCTCGGCAGACCGGCCCAACAACTTGAATTCAATCTGTCCCATTCCGGCCGCCACGGCTTGATCGCCGTGGCTAAAGATCGGTCCGTCGGCGTAGATATTGAGGTGCGTCGGCCAATCAGCGATCTCTTAGGGGTAGTTCTCCGGATTGCGACGCCCCGCGAGGCCAAACTGCTGAAACAACTACCGACCAGCCAAGTCCATTCTACCTTGTTTGACCTGTGGACTCGGAAGGAGGCCGTGCTCAAGGCATTGGGCCAAGGGTTTCTTATCGATCCCCGTGAGGTAGAGGTTGGAATTGGACCTGGTCGCAGTTACGTCATTTTCGACGAGCGGATTTGGACGGTAGAATCCCTAGCCATCAGCTCAAGCGTGACAGCAGCAGCGGCGATCGAGGGCAAACTTGACACGCCGCTTGTCGNGAGCTCGCCTGAGTGAGCTCTATATGGAGTAACCTACCGCGAACGGCTAAAGCACACGTTCGCAAGGTCCGGCTAAGCGCCTCGGCTAAAAAGGCGCTACTTGGGTGAGGCGTTCTGTGGCGCGGTCGTGGTTGCGCCATTAGCGCCACAGATTATGCGTGTTCGGGCGCCGACGCCGACCGATAAGAGCTGATTTCGTCGCCCTGACGCTTGGAATTCGGCGAAGGCGGTCCAGGATCGGTGGAAATGACCAAAACGAAGCTTCGCGTATTTCCTGCCATACCGCGCAATCCGGATGCTGCTACATGCATCGATGAACTGATGCGCGTTGCGCGTTTCAGCGACCGCAATGGATTTGCCGGTATTTTGTTGTTCGCGGGAAACGACACGCTTGTTGAGCCATGGTCTATTGCTCAGCATATTCTGGCGCACACGTCAGAAAGCTCGCCGCTGATTGCTGTAAATCCGATTTATATGCACCCATTCACGGTGGCTAAATTCGTTTCGTCATTCGCGCTACTTTACCACCGGAAGGTCTATCTGAATATGATCACCGGCACAGCGACAAGCGATCTGCAAGGGCTGGGCGAGCAGCTCTCCCATCAAGACAGATATTCAAGGCTGAGCGAATTCATACACATTGTGCGTCAATTGTTGGCCAGCACCAGACCCGTCACTTTTAACGGAAAGTTCTACACGACGAACAACTTGCAGTTACGCCCGGGCTTGCCGCCGGCGCTGATGCCAGAGTTTCTGATCGCCGGCCAGTCTGATGACGCCCATCGAGTAGCGAAGCAGATGGGGTGCTTGATGATGCAGATGCTTCCGCCAAACCTTGACGAAGGAATAAATGCTCCCGGTATGAACTTTGGGATTTTCGCAAGAGAGGGGCCTGATCAAGCGAGGCAGGAGGCGAAGCTGTTTTTTCAAGACAGTGCCGAGAAGCGCGAGTTGCTAAAATATACGATGGAAAATACCGACTCCGTTTGGAAACGACGGCTTAACGATGCCGGGCAAAAGGACGAACTTCATGAGAACGGTTATTGGCTTCTCCCGTTTTTGACTTTTCAGGCGGATTGTCCATATCTCGTCGGCAGTTATGCCGAGATCGGAGCGAAGTTGCGTCGCTTCGTGGAAATGAACGTCAGCACGATCATTCTCGACGTGGTCGCGGACGAGCAAGAACTTGATCACGTTGGCAAAGCCCTTGCATCCAGCGGGGTATTCTGATGCATTTGATGACTGTGCTTTGGGATGTATCGGAATCATCGGCATCCGGTGATCGGCTGAAGCCAACGCGCGACGGAATTTGAGAAGCCAGCGCGCGACGGAATTTGAACGGCTCGACAGCGCTGACACTGCGTGAGCTGATCGAGCATGGCCGCCATTTACGGCCTTGTAGCGGGGGCATGTACATGAGCGTTACCCAGCTCTCGGATCGGGTGCGGCGCGAGCTGACGTATCTAAGTTATCCCCCTCGAGAGTGGACTGTGCCGCGCTCCCGGGACGGTGTCCCGGTCCTGGATGTGCTGATCGTTGGCGGTGGCCACAGCGGACTTGGGACCGCGTTCGGCCTGAAGCTTGAGCGGATAACCAATATCAGGGTTATAGATCGTAGTCCGCGTGGGCTCGAAGGGCCCTGGCGCCGATTTGCCCGCATGAAGGAGTTACGGACCCCCAAGGAAGTGACTGGCATCGATTTCGGTATCCCGAGCCTTACGGCCCGCGCGTGGTATGAGTCGAAATTCGGTCGCCGGGCATGGGAGCGCATCGACAGAATACCTCAGGGGATATGGCGATCATATCTCGATTGGTACCGCGACGTTCTCGACCTTGTCGTCGAAAACGAGGTTGAGCTAACGTCGATCGAGCCTGCCGGCGATCTCCTCCTGACCCATCTCCGCCATTCGGACCGGATCGAACGCGTCCATACGCGAAAGATCGTCCTCGCAACTGGTTTCGATGGCAGCGGAAGCTGGCGGGCTCCTCGGCCCCTTGTCGCTAATCTCCCGGCGGAGCGTTATGCCCATTCGGCCGATGACATAGACTTCCGTAAACTTGCGGGAAAGCGCGTTGGCGTACTCGGCGTTGGAGCTTCCGCCTTCGACAACGCGGCTACCGCACTTGAAGCCGGCGCCGCCCGGGTCGACCTTTGCTTCCGTCGCGCGGATATCCCCCGGGTCAATCCACTCATCTGGATGAATTTCGCGGGCATGTTCGGCCACTTTGGAGAATTGACCGACTTGGAACGCTGGCGATTCATGCGCCACATTCTGGAGGAGCGTCCAGTACCGCCCACCCAAGATACCTTTTGGCGTTGCCGAAGATTTGAAAATTTCGCCTGGCATGCCAATTGCGCATGGAGATCTGTTCGCGACGGAGCAGGCGTCGCGACAGTCGAAACCGACGTTGGCACCTTCGCATTTGACTTCATCATCTTTGCTACGGGCATTGAGACAGACCTTTCAGCCCGTTCAGAGCTTGCCCCGATCCTTCACCAAATTGCCCTTTGGCGCGACCGATTCACGCCTCCGCCCGGTGAGGAAAGTGATTTGCTCGCCCGACATCCTTACCTCGGAGCAGCATTTGAATTCATGGAGCGGCAGCCCGGCACCGCTCCTTTCCTCGGTCGACTGCACAATTTCACCTTCGGAGCTATGCCCAGTCTAGGTTTAACGGGAGCCGCTATTCCTGGAATAAAGTATGGTGTGCGTCGATTGGTGAACGGCTTGGCGCGGGACCTGTTCCGGGAGGATTCTTCCGCATATTACCAAGATCTCCTCACCTATGCGGTGCCCGAATTGGAAACGCTTGAAAGTGCGTACGCATGGGTCAGCCGCCTCGGCTCCGAAGCAATCAGTTCCGACGATCTGATCAATCAGCTCGACCCAGCCATGCTCGCCGCATTTCGCAGCGCGCTCCAGTCGCAAAATTCAAACCATGAATCTGCCGCCACTATCTCCCAGCAACGCGTCCGTGCGAAGCGCGCTACTTCCCGGACTGGGCTCAAGGGAGCAAAAACACAAGTGAAACGGCGCCGGCGCGCCAAATGAGACTGCGGGAGGGACGGCATTGTCGAAGATTACAAAAGAATTGCCGTCCCCGGACGTAGACGAGGCCGGGCAACGTGTCTTCGCCTGCCTCGGAGATCTTCTCGCCCACTATGGACGAATATCGCCCAACCACCCTGCCATTTTGGCGCCCGGACGCGCATCGCTGACATATGGCGCGCTCTGGGCCCGAACGAACGAAATTGTTCGTGAGTTGCGCGACTTCGGTATCGGTGGAAGTGACCGTGTAGCGGTCGTGTTGCCAGGCGGACCGGAGGCTGCGGTGGCAACAATAGCGGTCGCCGCCGGCGCGGTCTGTGTACCGCTTCACGCCGGTTTTGCCGCAGAAGAATGGCGGCGCTATTTCGGCGATTTGCGGGTGGCGGCGCTCTTGACGCGCGCCGACGTGGATTCGGCGAGCCGGGGTGTCGCGTATGGCCTCGGCATACCGGTCATCGATCTGTCGCCGCGATCCGGCGAGGTGTCCGGCGCGTTCAGTCTTGTTTGCCCGGCGGCGCGACCTGCCGTCGTCGGCGAATTGGCGGCCTTTGCTGACGACGCGTTTATCCTGTTGACCTCGGGCAGCACGGCGCAGCCGAAGCTGGTCCCTCTGAGCCACGCCAGCATCTGTCGATCGGCCTATAATGCAGGCGCAGCCTTGGCGCTTGAACCCCAGGACCGATTGTTGAACGTTCTGCCGCTGGTTCACGCGCACGGCCTGATCTCGGGACTGCTGACTGCGCTTGCAGCCGGGTCGAGTGTTGTATGTCCGCCCGCTTTCGATGCCGCGGCTTTCTTCGGCTGGCTGACCAAGTTTCGACCCACCTGGTACACCGCAGTCCCGCCAATCCATCGGGCGTTGATATCGGCGGCACGTCGCCGCAGGCGCGGTATCCGGCAGTCATCCTTGCGAGTTATCCGATCCGCTTCTGCATCTTTGCCAACCGACGTGCTCAACGAGCTGGAAGGGCTTTTTGGCGTTCCCGTGATCGAGACCTACGGCATGACGGAAGCCGCGAGTCAGATTGCCGCGAACCCTCTGGAACGACGGAAACCCGGATCCGTTGGCAAGCCCGCCGGGGCCGAGATCGCGATCATGGACGGCGACGGTCGCCAACTATCCGCCGGCGAACATGGAGAGATCGCGCTAAGGGGCCCGACCATCACGAGGGGCTATGACAACAACGAGGTCGCTACAAAATCCGCTTTTCGGGGCGGCTGGTTCCGAACCGGCGATCTCGGCTATATGGACGCCGAAGGATATCTGTTTCTGATCGGTCGCATCAAGAAAGCCGATGTGATCAATCGCGGAGGTCAGAAGGTTTCACCTTCCGAGGTGGAAATGGCATTGTTGCGCCACCCCGACGTAGCGCAGGCCGTGGCTTTTCCCATTACCCACACACGACTTGGAGAGGACGTCGCTGCCGCTGTGGTATTGCGCGCGGAAGCCAAGATCAGCTCACAGAACCTTAGGCGGTTCGCGAGCGAGCACCTGGCGCGGTTCAAGGTACCCGGCCTGATCCGAATTGTGCCGACGATCCCGGTAGGCCCCGGCGGCAAGATTATTCGCGGCGAACTCGCCACGATGCTTTCGATAGCGACGCCGAGGTCGCGCGTAGGACGCGACGGCCATTTGGCAGCCCCCCGCTCGGAAACTGAGTGGCAACTGGCCAAGATCTGGGCGGATCTCTTGGAACTGAATGAGGTCGGGGTCGATGAAGACGTCTTCGCGCTCGGGGCCGATTCCCTGACGGTGGCGCAACTGCTTTCGCGTCTGCGGGCGCGCTTCGGGGTCGATTGCTCGTTCAGGGATATTTTCGATGCGCCAACCGTTGCGTCTCTCGCGGCCCGCATCGAGCCATCGAAGAGGCAAGGCATCGCGTCCCCTGGCTTGCGCGACATGGCGACGGATAACCGCGGCCTGCTGTCACTCCAGCAACAAAGAATCTACGTTCTGAGCAGAATAGATCGGATCGGACACAAGTATCACGTCGTGGCCGGAGTGCTTCTGTCCGGGCCGCTCGATGTCGAAGTCTTGGAGGCGAGCATCGCGACGATCAGTGAGCGCCACGAGGCATTGAGATCGATCTTCTTGGAACGTCTGGGCGAACCGATGCAAACGGTGACGACAGTTCGGCCGTGCCTGGAACGCCTTGACCTCCGACCGTTGCCCAAGCGCAAGCGAGCCACGGCGATTCAATCGCGGACATCGGAGTTGCTGCGGCAATCTTTCGATATTGAAAGGGAGCCGCCCATACGTGTGCAGCTACTGAGACTTGACGAACACGACTATGCGCTGGTGATCAAGCTTCATCATCTCATCACGGACGGGTGGTCGCAGCGGCTATTCCTTGAAGAACTCGCTGTACTTTATAACGCCGGATCAAAAGGCCTGCCTGCCAAGTTACCCGAGATCCCGTTCCAATACCGACACTTCGTCGATTGGCAGCGCGCGTGGCTGCGAACGCCCGCCGCCGAAGAGCAGCTAAACTACTGGCGTGGCCGACTCGAAGGGTTGACTGAACTCCCGCTGCGAACGGACTGGCCACGTCCGGAGACGTGGACCGGGCGCGGCGCCAGGCTTCCGCTGAAGTTGTCGCGGACCTTATCCAGCGGCATCAAGTCGTTGAGCCGAACCCACAATGCCACCTTGTTCATGACACTGCTCGCCGCATTTCAGTGCCTTCTCTGCCGGTACACGCAGCACGACGACATTGCGGTCGGGTCGCTGATTGCCAACCGCAATCAGATTGAAATTGAGCGGCTTATCGGGATGTTTGCCAATGCGGTCGTACTCCGGACCGATCTATCCGGCGACCCCACATTCAGCGAGGTATTGCGGCGTGTTCGGCGGCTGACGCTGGATGCTTATCGAAACCAGGAGCTGCCGATCGAAGAAATTCTGCAGGCGCTCCGTGTGCCCCGCAGCTTGGATCGCAATCCCTTGTTTCGGGTGATGTTCATTCTGCAAAAGTCATCTTCGACACGTCTCGCCCTCCATGGACTGTCCGCTCGCTCTATTAACGCGGACCCTGGCATCGCGCGGTCCGACCTATTGCTCGAACTCATCGATGAGGATGGGCGTCTGGGTGGCTGGCTCGAGTACAGCACCGAACTCTTTGAGGCTGGTACGATTAAGCGAATGGCAGCGCATTTCCGCACGCTGCTGGAGTCAATTGTCGCTAATCCCGCGCAACGGATCTCTCGTCTGCCGCTCTTGCCGGTAGCGGAACGGAAGCAAGTCGTTGTGGATTGGAATCAGACCGGGACTAGGTTGCCCCCCCTCAGCACTTTCTCCGAACGCTT
>JGI12053J15887_10001412_pt1 | contig 11149 bp, 9 predicted proteins | sample MedBloCAOM1_O3_FD_15887 | JGI IMG/M metagenome (IMG submission 15887) | reverse complement strand
GCCAGGACTCCGTCACCCCCTCCCAGCCGATGATCGTTCGGCTGGAACAGGCCATCCCCGAGGACGAGTCGATACTGGCGATCGCGTTCGACGGTCAGAACTACCTCGTCGTCGGCTCGATGTTGCGCGACGGTGAGCCCGGGACGTCAATCCGCATCGACACGTTGCCGACAGCAATCACCACCCGAAGCCTTACCGGCTCGATTCGCCTGCTGTTCCGCCGCTTTCTGCACAAGTTCACTGGGCAGCCGTCCTTCGAAACCAGGCTTGCGGTAGCGACATTCGATGCTGAGGCCCACGAGGTGCGCTACGAAGACAACCCCGATGTCGTCGCCCGAGAGGTCGCGCAGGCCGGCCGGATTCTTCTGTTGATGCACGGCATCCTGGGTGACACCGAAGGCATGGTGGCGGGCAGTGTCGACGGTTTCGGAGACGGCTATGACCTGTTGCTGACTTTCGACTACGAGAACATCAACACGCCCGTCAGCGATACGGCCGGTGAACTCCTGCGCAAGCTCGGTGCCGCTTCTGCGGGCCAAAAACCCGGGCAGCAGCTCGATGTCATCGCGCATTCGATGGGCGGCCTTGTCGCACGCTGGCTCATCGAGCAGGACCGGCCCGAACGGCTGGTGTCGCGACTGATCACTGCGGGTACGCCGAACGGCGGATCGCCGTGGCCGGTGATCCAGGACTGGGCCACGACGGCGCTCACCTTCGGACTCAACCAGCTGGCCCAAGCTTTCTGGCCCGCGCACGTGCTCTCCGGCTTGGTGACGCTGGTCGAGAAGGTCGACAAGGCCCTCGACGACATGGCACCTGGGTCGAAGCGGCTGGCGACGCTCTTCGAATCGTCAGATCCCCACCTTCCGTACACGGTCCTGGTGGGGGATCGCTCGTTGATCGCAGCTGCCGCGCCGACGGGTCGGGTGAAGGCGATCCTCGAGGCGCTCAAGCGCCGATCGGTCGACATGGCCACCGCGCTGGCGTTCGTGGGTGAGCCGAACGATCTCGCCGTGGCGGTGGCCAGCGCCAAACACCTTCCGCCTGGACGGACGCCTGCACCGGAGATCCGTGAGGTGGCCTGCGACCACATCACGTTCTTCTCCTCCGATGCCGGCCGCGCCGCACTGGCAATGGCGTTGGAGAGGTGAGCTTCGCTAGCGCCCAGCCAGCATAAGCAGAGCCCAGGCCGCGATGGACTGTGCGTCGGTGATGACGCCGTCGCGGATCATCCGTTCCAGTTGCGCGCGGGTGAACCACTCGCTGTGCATGTCCTGCTCCTCATGCTCGCGGTCGTGCTCGCCCTCGGTGATGCCCGTCGCGAGGAACACCCTGCCGCGCTGGCTGCTCATGCCCGGCGCGACATCGAGCATGCCCAGCAGCTCCATCGAGGCGGCCCGCAACCCGGTCTCCTCGCGCAGCTCTCGGTTGGCCAGCGCGATCGGCTCGGTATCCTCCTGGCCCGGCGCCGTGCCCTGCGGAAACTCCCAGCGCCGCATGCCCAGCGGATAGCGGAACTGCTCGACCAGGTGGAAGCGGTCTCCGTCACGCGGGATCACCAGCGCATACGCGGGCTTGTCGATCACTGAGTAGATGCCGGGACTGCCGTCGGGACGGCGGATGTCGTCCTCACGCAGCGTCAGCCAGCTGTTCCGGTACACCTCGCGCGACGCCACCCGATGGATCTGGTTCACGCGCCCAGTATCGCTGAGCGCCGTATGGGTAACCTCGGTTCGTGCTGTTGGCCTCGCTGAACCCCGCGACGGTCGCCGCAGGCATCGATATCGGCGACGCGGTGCGCATCGGCGGCGCCGTGCTGAGCCGCAGCGATCTCGTCGGCGCGGCGACGTCGGTGGCAGAGCGGGTCGCCGCCGCTGACAGGGTGGCCGTCCTGGCAACCCCGACACCCGCGACCGTGCTCGCCATCACCGGATGCCTGATCGCCGGGGTACCCGTCGTGCCGGTGCCCGCAGATGTTGGTGCCGCCGAACGCCGTCACATCCTCACCGACTCCGGCGCGCAGGCGTGGCTGGGGGACAAGCCGGAGGAGACCGACGACCTGCCGCACATCCCGGTGCGCCTGCACGCCCGGTCGTGGCATCGCTACGCCGAGCCGCCGCCGGACGCGACCGCGTTGATCATCTACACCTCGGGCACCACCGGTCCGCCCAAAGGCGTGGTGGTGAGCAGGCGGGCCATCGCTGCCGACATCGACTTGCTCGCCGAGGCCTGGCAGTGGACACCCGTCGACACCCTGGTGCACGGGCTTCCGCTGAACCACGTGCATGGCCTGGTGCTGGGGCTGCTCGGGTCGCTGAGAATCGGAAATCGGTTTGTGCACACCGGAAAACCGACGCCCGAAGCGTATGCCGCGGCAGCGGGCTCGATGTATTTCGGGGTGCCGACGGTGTGGACACGTGTCGTCGACGACGGCGACGCGGCGCGCGCACTCGCGTCGGCCCGGCTGCTTGTGTCGGGGAGCGCGCCGCTTCCCGTGCCGGTCTTCGACGGGCTGGCCCGCCTGACCGGGCACCAGCCGGTTGAACGCTATGGCAGCACCGAATCGCTGATCACGGTGTCCACCCGCGCCGACGGTGAACGCAGGCCCGGGTCGGTGGGACTGCCGTTGACCGGCGTGCAGACGCGACTGGTCGACGAAGATGGTGCCACCGTGCCGCATGACGACGAATCCATTGGGCGCCTTGAGGTTCGGAGCCCGACGATGTTCGACGGCTACCTCAACAGGCCGGAAGCCACTGCCGACGCTTTCGACGCCGACGGCTGGTATCGCACCGGCGACGTCGCAGTGATCGACGGCGCAGGCATGCACCGCATCGTCGGCCGCGAGTCCGTTGACCTGATCAAGACCGGCGGCTTCCGCGTCGGCGCGGGCGAGATCGAGACCGCACTGCTTGGCCACCCTGGCGTTGCCGAGGTCGCGGTGATTGGTGCGCCGGACGACGACCTCGGTCAGCGCGTGGTCGCCTTCGTCGTCGGTGACGCCGAACCGCAGGCGTTGATCGATTTTGTTGCGCAGCAACTTTCGGTGCACAAGCGGCCGCGCGAGGTGCGGCTTGTGGACAGTCTGCCGCGCAACGCGATGGGCAAGGTGCTCAAGAAGGAGTTGACCGGATGGCTCTGACGTTCGACGAAATCTGCATCGACGCCCACGACGCCTCCGCCCTTGGCGCCTGGTGGTCGAAGGTGCTGGGTTGGCCATGGGGCATCGACGCCGACGGAGACGTCGTGCTGCACGCGCCGCCCGGTGCCGGGCCGAAGTGGCTGTTCATCGCGGTGCCCGACGACAAGGTCGTCAAGAACCGCATCCATCTCGACTTCCGCCCCGACGACCAGCAAGCCGAGGTGGATCGCCTGCTTGGGCTGGGCGCCCGGCATGTCGACATCGGTCAGGGCGAGGAAAGCTGGGTGGTGCTGGCCGACCCCGAGGGCAACGAGTTCTGCATTCTCGCCGCAGACGACTGACCTCACTGCGGCCAGCTGAGTTCTCGTTGACGGCCAGGCTGGGCGATAGGCTAGGGATCAAGCTTCTGACAAGGTGACTTACATTGATGACTAACCGGCGCGGCCTCGTCGCCGCGGCCGCGGCATTGCTTGCCGCGGGGTGCGCCGCGCCAATGCAGGTCGAGCCCGTATCGACGACCGCGCCGTCACCAGCTCCGGGTCCTCTGAGGATCGGCCTGGCCGCCACTGATTCCACCGGCGGGTGGATCCCCGATGGCCAGACGCTGAGCCCGTTCGATGTGTCGAATCCGGCGTTGGGAGAACTCGATCCGTCGTTGCTCAACGCCATTCAGGACGCAACCCACGCAGCGGCGGCGCAGGGCGTCGACCTGAGGATCACGTCTGGTTGGCGGTCGAAGGGGTTCCAGCAGAGGCTGTTCGGTGACGCCGTCGGTAAGTACGGCAGCGTGGACATCGCGAGACAGTTCGTCGCGCCACCGGACGTCTCGAAACATGTTGTCGGCCAAGCGGTGGACGTGGCACCGGTCGATGCCGACCAATGGTTGATCCGCAACGGTGCCCAGTTCGGCCTCTGCCAGATCTACGCGAATGAACTGTGGCACTTCGAATTGGCGGTCGACCAGCAGGGCAACTGCCCGCCGCTGCTGCCGAACGCCGCGGGCTGATCAGCCGCGGGCGACCTTCTCGATCAGGTCCGCGGCCAGCACCCGTCCCGGCGAGGCCTGCAACCGTTTCGACGCCGCATCGAGGCGCGCCGCAAGTTGCTGGTCACCGCTGAGCCGTTCGATAGTGCCGTGCAGTTCGTCGTCGGTGAACTCGTACGTGGAAAGCCGCACACCGTAGCCACATTCGTCGATCCGCTGCGCGTTGTCGTACTGATCCCAGAACAGTGGCAACACGATCGTCGGCACCCCGAACGTGAACGCCTCGCCAACGGTGTTGTTGCCGCCGTGGGTGATCATCACGTCGCACTGCGGCACGATCGCGGTCTGCGGCACGAACTGCTCACCCCACATTCGGTCGCCGAGGGTGAGCTGCTCATGCAGGGGTCCCATTGAGACGATCACCCGGTGCGGAGTCTGGTCCAGCGAGTCGATCACCCGCTGCATCAACGGCACATCCATGCAGCCGAGGCTGCCCAGCGACAGGTATACGAGCTTGCCCTCGGTGCCGACCTTGTCGGCGATGTCGAAGCGGGCGTCAGAGTTGCGGGTGGACGTGTCGATGCGGTGCCAGGTCGAGCCGAGAGGCCGAGACCGCGCGTAGTCGAGCTCGGCGGGATACATGAACAGGTTCAGATACGGTGATTCGTACTGGAATTCGCCATCCGGCAACGGTGGCGCGCCGCACTGCTGGTGAAACGCCGATGACCGTTCGACGAGGGGATCGACCAGCCGACGATATTCGACCGCGAAGTCGTCCCAGCCGCTGCGGTCGCGTGACGGGTAGCCGGAGAACACCGGAGGGATGTCGGGGTCGGTGATCTCAAGGGGATTTGCGGACACCACACGAATCCACGGGCACCCGGCAAGCGATACGGACGGGAAGCTGGCAACGCAGTCATGCACGATCGCATCGGGCCGCAGTTCGGACCAGATCTCCGTCAGTCGGTCGTGCGAATACTCGGCGCCGTCGACGAATGCGGCCCATATCGGTGCGGTGACGGTCTCGACCTGCTCGATCGTCGGCCTGCGGAACTGCGGTGACGTCTCCCGAACGAACTCGGCCCATCCGCCGCCGACGGCCTCTTCACCCTCAGGCGGCGGCGCCATCCGCATCAGCCGCTCTTCGAAACCGCGCTTGGCCAGTTCACCCTTGAAGGACTCCTCGATGACGAAGACCGTGCGGATACCCCGCTCGCGCAAGTGATTTCCGACGGCGACGAGGTTGTTGGTCGGCCCCCACGCGCCGGGTTCTGGGAACAGTGCGACCGTTGGCTGGCTGCTCATACCGGCCGAATCTACGCCGCTCGACGGCGACGAGCGTGCGCAAAATGCACGCGATTACCGGCGTGTCGGCGGGCAGACACGCTCCCGTTGCACGCGGGGGCCCAGCTCGCGGGAGTCGGAAAAACTAGTTGGCGTGCAGGGCCTCGTTGAGGGTGATGCCCGTGCCGTCCCGCTTGACGACCTCGACGGCCCCCGATAGCGAGTTACGGCGGAANAGCAGGTTGNTGGCGCCCGACAGCTCGCGCGCCTTGACCGTCTGACCGTCGGCGGTCTGCACCTTTGTCCCCGCGGTCACATACAGGCCCGCCTCGATGACGCAGTCGTCGCCGAGCGAGATGCCAAGCCCGGCGTTGGCGCCGAGCAGGCAGCGCTTGCCCACCGAGATGACCTGGGTGCCGCCGCCCGACAGCGTGCCCATGATCGACGCGCCGCCGCCGACGTCCGAGCCGTCGCCGACGACCACACCCGCAGAGATCCGGCCCTCGACCATCGAGCTGCCAAGCGTCCCGGCGTTGAAGTTCACGAAGCCCTCGTGCATGACGGTCGTGCCCGACGCCAGGTGCGCGCCCAGCCGGACCCGGTCGGCGTCGGCGACGCGCACGCCGGAGGGCACGACGTAGTCGACCATCCGCGGAAACTTGTCGATGCCGTAGACGGTCACCGGTCCGCGGCGGCGCAGCCGCGCCCGAACCACCTCGAAGCCCTCCACCGCGCATGGCCCGTGGTTGGTCCACACCACGTTGGTGAGCACGCCGAACAAGCCGTCTGCGTTGAGCCCGTGCGGGGCGACCAGCCGGTGCGACAGCAGGTGCAGCCGCAGATAGGCGTCGTAGGCGTCTGTCGCCTTGTCCTCAAGCGATGCGATGGTCGTGCGCACCGCCACCGTCTCGACGTCGCGGTCCTCGTCACGGCTGGTCAGAGCCCCCAACTCGTCGGGCACCTCGGCGACCGACAGGCGCACAGTGCCTGTCGGGCCGTCGGCGCCGAGTTCGGGTTGCGGGAACCACGTGTCGAGTACGGATCCGTCGGCGGCGATGGTCGCCAGGCCGACGCCTGAAGCAGAAGTCACGGTCCAAAACCGTACTCGACTAGCCTTGAGCAGTGTGGGCCTGGACTTACGCGGCGATCCGATCGCGCTGACCGCCGCGCTGGTGGACATTCCCAGCGAGTCGCGGCATGAGCGGCGCATTGCCGACGAGATAGAGGCCGCGCTGCGCGAACAGACCTCGGGATTTGAGATCGTCCGCAACGGTGACGCCGTGCTGGCCCGAACGAACCTTGGCCGTCCATCGCGGGTGCTGCTGGCCGGGCACACGGACACCGTCCCCGCTGCTGACAATCTGCCAAGCACGGTCGACGGTGGCGAGCTGTACGGCTGCGGCACCTCGGACATGAAGTCCGGCGACGCGGTGTTCCTCCATCTGGTGGCGACGGTCGCCGACCCCAAGCACGACCTCACGCTGGTGATGTACGACTGCGAGGAGATCGAATCCGCCGCCAACGGGCTGGGCCGCATCGAACGTGAGCTGCCCGACTGGCTGCACGCCGACGTCGCCATTCTCGGCGAGCCGTCAGGCGGGTTCATCGAGGCCGGTTGTCAGGGCACGCTGCGTGTCGTCGTGGGCGCCGCGGGCACCCGCGCGCACTCCGCGCGATCGTGGTTGGGCGACAACGCGATTCACAAGCTCGGCGAGGTGATGGCCCGGCTGTCGGCGTATCAGCCCCGCAGCGTCGACATCGATGGCTGCACGTATCGCGAAGGGCTGTCCGCGGTGCGTATCGACGGCGGCGTGGCGGGCAACGTCATCCCCGACGCGGCGTCGGTGACGGTGAACTTCCGCTTCGCCCCGGATCGCAGCGTCGAGCAGGCGCTCGAACACGTCCACGAGGTGCTCGACGGGCTGGACGTGCGGATCGAAATGACCGATTCCGCAGCTGGTGCACTGCCAGGGCTGTCCAAGCCGGCGGCCGCCGCGCTCGTCGACGCGGCAGNCGGCCAGGTCCGCGCCAAGTACGGCTGGACGGATGTGGCGCGGTTCGCGGCATTGGGCATTCCGGCGGTCAACTACGGACCCGGCGACCCCAACCTCGCGCACCGCACCGACGAACGTGTCGAGGTGGCCCAGATCACTGCCGCGACGGAGATGCTGCGCCGGTACCTATCCGACTGAAACCGTCACCCGGCGGGCTTCAACAGCGACTCGAAGTCGGTGACCTGTTGCCCGTAACGTTCGTTGAAACTGCCAAGCACCGCCGCCTTCAGTTTGTCGAAATCGACATCTTCGAGTCGGCGTGGTCTCGGAGCCAATTCCTCGTAGTTCCATGCGATGCCATCGATGGCCACCGGGCGCTGCAGACCAGCATCGCCGAGCAGATCGACGAGCGCCTGAGCCAAGCTCGGATACGGGGTGTGGGCGTTATTCAGCCACCTGACCATCTGACCCCTCGGCACGGTGTAGTCCACCCCTACATCGGCGAGTTGCTGGATCACNATGTCGGTATCGGTCGAACCGACGGTTGCGGCGGTGTGCGAGGTAGTGGATCTAGGCGGCGGTGCGACGCTTCGGTTGGGCTCCGAGGAAGAGACATTCACCAGCACGACCACCACAACGGCCACCGCCGCTGTTGCAATGCCGCCGATAGCAGCAAGAGCCGTCTTGCTGAGACCCTTTCGGGCCGGTTGAGCGGGTTGTTTCAGTTGAGCGGGTGGGGGCGCGACAGGCGGAGGTGGCGACGTAATCCGGAACAATGTGGCGGCGTCGTCGCGGACGTAGAGCACCGGTGTGACCCACTCCAGTGAACCCGGCGTGCCTCGGAGGCCGACGCGTCCGGCGCCGACCGCGTCGCCGATGCCATGGCCGTTGGCCAGTGCGCTGTAAAACCCTCTGGCGAATTTGGTCGCGCCCGCGTCGCTGACCGTGAACTGCATCGCTGCTACCGCGTCGATGCCGCGCTTCACCAGCGTTGCGGCGGTGCTCGAGAACAGGTCACTCGCGCCGCTTCTTCCGGACTTGCACGAGTTCAGCACGACGAGCCTGGGAGTCGGTGACGCCTGGTTGAGGAGGTCGGCGAGGCGGTCGGCTTCGACGAGGTGCGGGCCACCGTCGTCACCGACGAGCGCGATCACTCCCTGGTCGCTGGCGAGGTCATAGTCTCCGTGGCCGATGAAGTGCAACACATGCCATGTGCCGGAGAGCATTTCGTCTTGCACGTCGTCCCAGCTGGCCTGCATCAACCATTTGAGGTGGATGCGGCCGTCGGCGATGGGTTCAGCCAGCGCATCGGACAACTTCTTGCGCTCCGCCTCCACATCGAGGCTCGTCAGCCCTTCGGGGGACGCCACCAAGGCCAACACCTCAAGCGACGAAGTGACCTCAACAGGTTCGGAGGTCGTCGAAGGGATGTGTCGTATCAATGGGTCATTGAGGCAGATGTACTGGTCGTTCTCGGTGTCGTACATCGCCTCCCACGGAATGGCGGATAATTTGGGTACGTCGAGACGCAAGACCACCTGCAACCGTTCACCACGCTGATCGGCCGCCGAAACGCTGGCGCGGTATGCCTCGTGTACGGGCCCGGAAAACAGTGCGTCAAACAATTGTCGACCGACATCTCGCAGGCGCTGCTCACCCGGTGACAGAATTCTGCGGCCGGCCGATGCCGACGCCAGCACGATCATCTCCAAGTCGTTGAGAGCACTGAGATACGCCCCGGCGTCCAACTGCATCGTCGCTGTGGGCTCACCGTCGCAGGCTGGGCGTACTACCCGAACAGTGAACTGGCCATCTGCCGGACCGGCAGCGACCTCCAATTCAATGATGCTGGCCATTGGCCGTCTTACGGCGTTTCGTCGCTGAGCGGTATCTGCGGAAGCATTTCTCGCACTTTCATGCCGTAGGAAAACAGGCCGGGCGTCTGGTCGGAGTGCGACGAGATTTGTGCTACCACATCGTTTCTCAGCTCCGAGTAGCTGCGCCGGTATTTGCCGTCGTCCCACACGTGAAGAAAAGCCTCGGTAAATGCGCCGTTGTTGGCGCCGTCCAACGACGTCTGATCGTCGCGGCATCCCGAAATCAGCACCACCTTGGCTTTGGCATCGGCTGGCCGCGACCGAGGCTCCCACCACTTGGTCTGGGCTTCATAGGCCGCCTTGTTGGCCTTGAACTCGGCTTCGGTTACCTCGAGCGGCGCTTGTTTGGAGTTCGGTCCAGGGGCCCGGTTCGCTCGCTCGCGGCCGATGTCGCGCTGGCGGACGATGCTTCGGGTCACGGTTTCGCTGTGACAGCTGTCGGACATGACGAAGATGCGTACGCCTGCTGCGAATGTGCACAGGGCGCCGTANAGGGAGTCGTCGACNAGCTCAGTGTCGTAGAGGCACCACGTTTCGTCGAGATGGTCGGGTTCGTCGTTGTTCTCGTCGGGGACCTGCCCGCCGTGGCCGGAGTAGGTCAGGAACAAGAAGTCGCCTTCGCCCAGTTCGGTGGCGGCCGCATCCAGGTGGGCGCGGACGGCCTCGGCGGTTGCGTCCGCATTGAGCAACATCTGCGGCTCGAACCCACGACTGACGGCCACTTCTTGCATCGCATTGGCGTCGTTCACGCAACCCGCGAGTGCGCCGTCCCATCCGCCGTATTGGTTCGGATCGACAACGTTCAGGCCGATGTGAAGTGATCGGCGTTTGGTCATGATTTCCCCTCCCGTGTGCAGATCTATTCACTTCATATGCTGCGCGCCGCCAGGCGATATTTCGCGAGTATCGGACTACTCGAATTTCGATGCATAAATGGGTTGAGCGCGCCGGTACCATGGATAACTGCAAGCGTTCAGATACGAGGTGGGCCGAAGACATGCTGGGAGACGACGTCATCTCCGAATGATTCCGGAGCTCGAGCCGTCCCTTTCCGCAATTTCACGAGAGATCTCTCATGTCTTCCATCGCTTGTTCAAATCTGTCATTTGCCTGGCCCGACGACACTCCGCTCTTCACGGACCTGTCGTTCACCGTCGGTGAGGGCCGCACTGGTCTTGTCGCACCCAACGGTGCCGGAAAGAGCACGCTGCTGCGGCTGATCGCCCGTGAGTACCTGCCCACTGCAGGCACGATCACCGTCGACGGCACCGTCGGCTACCTACCGCAGACGCTGCCGTTCGTCGCGGAGCGCACCGTCGCCGACGTGTTGGGCGTGGGCCAGGTCCTCGGCGCGCTCGATGCGTTGGCCGCCGGCGACGCAGGCGATGACGTCTTCACGGCGATCGGCGACGACTGGGACATCGAGGAGCGCACCCGCGCGCAGCTCGACCGTCTCGGCCTGGGCCACATCGTCTTTGATCGACGGCTGAGCTCGTTGTCCGGCGGCGAGGTGGTGTCGCTCGGGTTGGCCGCGCAGCTGCTCAAGCGGCCCGATGTGCTGTTGCTCGACGAGCCCACCAACAACCTCGACGTCGACGCGCGCCGACGGCTCTACGACGCGTTGGACGACTACCCCGGATGCCTGCTGCTGGTCAGTCACGACCGCGTGCTGCTCGACAGGATGGACCGCATCGCCGAGCTGCACCACGGCGAAATGCTGTTCTACGGAGGAAATTTCAGCATGTACCAGCAGGCCGTACGGGAGTCGCAACACACGGCGGAGGCAAATCTGCGAAATGCCGAGCAACAGCTGAAGCGCGAGAAACGCCAGCGTCAGGAGGCCCGCGAGCGGGCCGCCCGCCGGTCG
>JGI12053J15887_10001411_pt1 | contig 11150 bp, 14 predicted proteins | sample MedBloCAOM1_O3_FD_15887 | JGI IMG/M metagenome (IMG submission 15887) | reverse complement strand
CCTTCGATTGTAACTATCCACCCTTTCCCAGACGGGGGTATAGCTCAGTTGGTAGAGCGTCTCGTTCGCAATGAGAAGGCCAGGGGTTCGAGTCCCCTTACCTCCAAGTAGCTCACAATCAGCCAGTTAAGAACACGTAGGAACCAACTTACACCACTAGCTCACAACAAATTTGAGTGTGTGAGAAGGCCTTAACGAGGTAAAAAGCTTTTTACCTGTTTCGGGAGAAGGAGGTCGCAGGTTCAAATCCTGTCGCCCGCGCCAAATTCGCAACATTCGATGAACGTCGAGATCCAGCGATCGTCGTGTTTACGGTTCGATTCCGCCCATAGCAATAATCCTTCCAAATCAACGACTTACCCCGTAAATAAAGTCCGAATTGCCAATTCCAAAGCAAAATCCGTAGCAGATTTTTTGGGAAGGCTTGGAACTTACTTTGCGTGTAGTGTAGGACATGAAAGCCACTCGAACCGCCACCATCGCTAGCCCCGGCAGCTCCGAAACCCATGCTGTAAAGCTGGTCAAGCTGACCCGCACCGATCGCGCCGTGCTTAAATCGATGGCTACCCGCCACCGGGTTAATAATCTGGCCTATTTTTTGGAAGGTATCCTTGCGGCCGAGGACCAGAAAGCGAACCCAGATAGCGTGGTTCTGTTTAGCATTTACGAGCAGTGATGCTCTAAACGATTACCCCCCAAGACATGAAAGCCAAGCCCATCCTCAAAACGTCTCCCATCGGAGAACTACCGCGAATCGTTGGAACCCGAAGCAACAAGCCGGATAAGACGGCGAAAGCTCGGTCTTTCAATAGTTTCGGCGCCACCGAAACCCACCGAGTTAGTGTCATAGAATTAGAACCTAATGATCGGGCCGTGCTCCAGGTGATGGCCAAGCGTTACCGGGTCAAATCATTGATCCATTTTTTGGAAGGCTGCTTATCGGCCGAGGAAAAGCGAACCTACCGGGGCAGCCAAGTCTTGTTCCGGGTCTACGAAGATTGAGGCTTGAAGCGTTGCCCTGCGCGGATGACGTAGTTGACTGCGATTCCCAAAGACCAAAGAAACTGCTGGACCCAGGTGCCGACTCCCGAAGAACGAAAGGTAAGCTATGGCTTTATACAGTAACTGCCGTATTCGAGTTAAACTACCCGCGGACTATCCGAAGAAAGCTGAGCTAACCAAGGTTCTTGAATCCGAGTTCGTCGGGTGTGAAATGAATTTTGAGGAATCCACAACCGACAATGAGCCGCACATTGAGGAGGTCAACGTCCCGCAAAGTCCTCAGTTGGGCGGTCTAATTGCAAGCGAATGGGCGCCTTTGGGCGGTACCGCGTCGACGGAGAATATCTCCGGCGAGTACCTAGCCCGCTCTGCGTCAGAAACCATTCGAAAATTCCTGGAGAATTCTAAATAATTCCGAGGCTCCGCTGCGTGGTCCTATTTCCACCGATCCACCGGAACAGAAGTGCGCGCCCGATGCTGATAATAAAGATCTAGCAACCGACAGCACTCAAGGCGACGAAACCGAGTCAAAAAAAAGCGAGTCCGAAAGATAGGAATGTTGCTCACACCAGACTAGCGCTTTCCGAATCACCTCGGTTTCATTGCTATTAGCGAAATGACGAAGAAGCCGCGGACCGGCCTTCTCGTAAATAAACGTGGCAAACGTTGTTTGATCCGCCTTCTGCCAAAGGTGTAAATCAATTACGTAAGAACAGTGCTCGATACTACGTTGGAAGGATGAAGAGCTCCGCACTTTTCCTCCGAAGCGTTATCGTAACTGCCGGCACCCCGGATGGCGAGTAAACTCTGAACCGAAAGCATAGGGAATGCCCCCGTTTTAAACATCAGGGCGCTGATGCTGGTAGAGCGATATAGTCCGGTAGATAGCAGCTTCGGGTCATTATCACGCCGGACGGATAGAGACTGCTCGGCTGTTGCCCCGGGGCGTATGGACCGCACCAGAGATGCCATTCGTTATCGAAGCGTCTATTGTGCAGTCCGATTCCGGACTTTTTCCTTCCGCGATTCGCATTCTTCCTGAAGCCGGCGTAGTTCCGTCGCCAGCTGCTGCTGGAGCGGCTCTATTTCATTCAAATGCCCAGCCTGAATCTCTTTCTTAATTTGGTCTTTGAGCAGGAGCTCTTTCTCCGCGATTTTCGCCTTGTACGTGGAATCAATCTCCGCGATCTCCGCTCGCTGTGCGTCGGTCAGTGGAGCGACCGGCGCTCCTTTCTGCAAACGTTCCATCGCGAGTTCATAGGCCGATTTCATAGGTACAAACAAAGTTCAAAATTGGACGGGCCGCAAAAGCATTTTCATGAGAGCTAAGGAGTGAGCATTCGTGTCTAGCCGCCGGCCCATTGTAGCCTTGTGCGACAGCCTGTAATCGGTCCGCCATTACGGTAGCGGCGACTGTCCCCGGCGATGACGGCGTTTCCGGCGTTATTCCTTTACAATCGCCGCTACCGATTCCTGCCCACCCAACGCCACTATTGGCGTCTATTCGCGGTTAGTACTTGTGGAAAACGATTTCTCCTTTTTCGACATCGGCACGAATCCGATCGCCCGTAACGAACTTTCCTTCTAACAACGCGAGACTCAATGGGTCAAGCAATCGGCGTTGAACCACCCGCTTAAGCGGCCGCGCACCGTACACCGGATCGTATCCCTCTTCGGCCAGTAATCGTTTGGCTGCTTCGTTAAGGGTCAACTCGAGATGCTGTTGTTCCAGCCGCTGCAATACCCGCGCCAGCTGGATATCGACGATTCTGGTCAACTCTTTTTCCGTCAGCCGATCGAAGATGATTATGTCGTCTACTCGGTTCAAGAATTCGGGCCGAAAATGGTTGCGAAGCGCTTCCATGACTCGACGATTTCTTTCCGCACGTTCACTAGCGTCAACAATAAATTGACTACCGATATTGCTGGTCATGATGATGACCGTGTTTTTGAAGTCGACGGTTCTGCCCTGCCCATCCGTGATTCGTCCATCGTCTAACACCTGCAGCAGAACATTAAAGACGTCGGGATGCGCCTTCTCGATTTCGTCAAACAACACGACACAGTATGGTTTCCGGCGCACCGCCTCGCTGAGCTGGCCACCCTCTTCGTATCCGACGTAGCCCGGAGGTGCGCCGATCAACCGGGCGACGGAGTGCTTCTCCATGTACTCGCTCATGTCGAGTCGAATCATCGCGTTTTCGTCATCGAACAGGAACTCGGCCAATGCACGACTCAATTCGGTCTTACCCACTCCAGTCGGACCGAGGAAAATGAAGGAACCAATTGGCCGATTTTCGTCTTGCAGACCAGCTCGGGCGCGACGGACCGCATTGGAAACCGCTCTGATCGCTTCGCGTTGTCCGATCACTCGCTCTCCGAGACGCTCTTCCATCTGAATGAGCTTTTCTTTCTGACTCTCCTGGAGCCGGGATACCGGAATCCCGGTCCAACTTGCTACCACCTCCGCGATATCCTCCGGGGTAACCTCTTCCTTCAAGATCTGTTGCGACTTTTGCAGCTCCGCCAGTCTTTGGTTGTGAGCCTCGAACTCCTTCATCAGGTCCGGCAGACGGCCATACTGAATCTCGCTGGCCTTCCCAAGATCGCCTTGACGCTGAGCCTGTTCTAACTCCAGTTTCAGATTTTCGATCTGCTCCTGCAACTTGCGAGAACGCTCAATCACTTGCTTCTCGCTTTGCCATTGGGCTTTGAGCTGTGCGCTCGTTTCCTTCAGTTCCGAAACCTCTTTATCCAGTCTGGCTAATCGTTCTTGGCTGGCCGCGTCTTTCTCCTTCTTCAAGGCCTGGCGCTCCATCTCCAACTGCATGATCTGCCGTTCGATCTGGTCGATCTCGGTCGGCATTGAGTCGAGTTCTATCTTGAGCCGGGAAGCCGCTTCGTCCACCAGATCAACCGCTTTGTCCGGCAAATAGCGATCGGAGATATAGCGATGACTCAAGGTTGCCGCAGCGATTAGAGCAGCATCCTGGATCCGAACACCGTGATGCACTTCATAGCGCTCCTTTAAGCCACGCAGAATCGCGATGGTATCTTCTACACTTGGCTCGTCGACCATCACCGGCTGGAAACGGCGTTCCAGCGCGGCATCCTTTTCGATGTGCTTGCGGTACTCATCGAGGGTAGTGGCTCCGATTGTGCGCAGTTCGCCTCGCGCCAGTTGTGGCTTCAGGAGATTGGAAGCATCAACTGCACCCTCGGCCGCGCCCGCTCCCACGATGGTGTGCAGCTCATCGATGAAGAGAATAATCTCGCCTTGTGAATCGGTCACTTCCTTGAGAAACGCTTTGAGTCGATCTTCAAACTCACCGCGGAATTTCGCTCCCGCGATCATCGAGCCAAGGTCTAGCGCAATGATTTTTTTGTGTTTCAGCGAGTCGGGTACATCGCCGCTGACGATTCGCCGTGCTAATCCTTCAACGATCGCGGTCTTGCCAACCCCAGGCTCACCAATGAGCACCGGATTGTTCTTGGTCCGACGCGAAAGCACCTGCATAACTCGGCGAATCTCGTTGTCGCGCCCTATCACCGGATCAATCTTTCCCTTCCGAGCGAGCTCCGTCAGATCGCGCCCATACTTCTCCAGAGTCTGGTACTTGCCTTCAGGATTCTGATCAGTCACTCGCTGCGAACCGCGCAAATCCTGCAGCGATTTCATAACGCTTTCTCGATTGACTCCTAACCCCTGCAAAATTCGGCCCGCCGGNGTTTTCGCCGGATCGATCAATGCCANAATGAAATGNTCAACGCTGAGATATTCATCTTTTAGCCGGGTCATCTCCGTCTCTGCTTGATTCAAGACATTGCGGAGATCAGCACNGATGTACTGCTCAGTAGCACCCGATATCCGCGGACGTCGAGCCAGCTCCTGCTCGAGTTGCCCCTCAACCTCCGGGACCCGGACANTCAATTTTTCTAAAAGCGGCCTGGCTAACCCGTCTTGTTGCCGAAGCAGCGCCAGAAGCAGATGCTCCGGCGTCAACTCCTGATGTTGCATTTGCGATGCCAACGCCTGCCCCTCCTGGAGACCCTCCTGCATTTTGCTGGTAAACCGGTCGATCCTCATAATTCGCTAGAGTAATCTAATCACCAGGTTACGAGAAGCTAGGAGCCAGTTGATAATGACAAATAAGACCTGGGAGACGACAAGATACGCTCGGCAGCGGGCCTTTACCGAGCAGTGATAGGATCGGCGCACAATCACCGATTACAGCTTACCGACTATTGATTACTCGATGACCCCTCCCGCAACTGCTTCGGTGTTACGTTCAAACAGCGCCGGAAGAGCCGGGTGAGGTGGCTTTGGTCGGAAAAGCCGGCTAGTTGGGCAATTTGTGCCAGAGATAGGCTCGGATCGGTCAGAAGCAGACGCGCCCGCTCCAGTCGTTGGGCGCGGGTGAACTCACCAATTGTCATTCCAGTAAACGCCCGGAATGAACGCGCTACGTACACGGGGTGAAATCCGAAGGCCGGAGAGGTCCTGCAGGCTTGGCGCAGCGGTCGGGTCGCTTTGAATGAGCTCTCGAATTCGCTTTATCCAGCCGGGCGAGATCGGTTTTTCCAAACGATTCTGACGAACCAAAGCAACCAGGAGTTCAAGGACGAGCGCTTCAATCACGATCGGACCCAGGTCGTCGCATCGAAGCGCTTCTTGGTAAAGTCGATAACCAATACTCACCAGTTCGGACGTACGCAGGCCAAGGCAAGCTGCTCGGGATAGCTCCGGCAGATCAAATCGTGCGATCCATATCGCTGGAATATCTACACTCACTCCCCTTCAAGGATCTCTGGCCGACCGTGACCAGATGCGCAGCTCCGCTCCGGAACTTTGGGTGTGGAATCGAACCAACGCAACATGATCTCACGCGCCTGATACAGCGCGACTACATCGAGAATGCTCATGAGCCATGCTCGTTCGGATCCGCAGAAAGGTATTGAACGCCTTAAACTCCACTTGGATCGAATTAGCCAATCCTCAGTGACTTTCTAATATCATTCTATTAGCTTTGATAACCGTGCGTTATTACCCTTTTGGCCTTCGACAGCTCGTCTCTTTTGCCGAGATCGCTCGGCTAAGCAGTTACCGGATGGCTGCCGAAAGTTTACGGATCGCGCAACCAGCTCTCACCCGGCAAATCCAGAATCTGGAGGAATCGTTGGGAGTTCAACTTTTCGATCGCTCCACGCGCAGGGCGGTTTTGACACCCGCTGGAAAAACGCTGCGGCAACTCCTGCCCCAAATGTTTCGCCAACTCGACGAAATTCAGAGTGCCACCCGGCGAGGAGGTGCTCCGGCACGGATCCGCATTGGCGATGCGGGAAGTGTCACCTCTACCATCCTATCCCCCGCCATCCGCATCCTAAGAAGTGAATATCCCGGGATTTCAATCGATCTGGTGCAAGACACTTCCCAAGGCTATGTGGATGCCGTCCTCTCCGGCGAACTAAGTTGCGCGTTTCCATTCCTTCCAGCCGAAAACAGAGATTTAGTGAGTCACCGACTCGCTGATCAAGAAATCGGTATTGTGCTACCCGCCGATCACCCGTTGGCAAAAAAGAAAACCGTCGTACTGTCCTGGCTGTCCGACGAACGCTGGGTCCTTTTTCCGCGAGCGGCTAATCCATTGCTCTATGATGAAATTATCCATTGTTGTCGCCGGGCTGGTTTTAGTCCCCATATAATTGAGGAGGCCACCCCTCGTCAGCGCGCGGTCGCGTTCGTCAGCTGCGGCATTGGCGTGACTACAATCACTGAATCGCTCCGCTATTTGGTAACTGAAGGAACCGTCTTTCGACGGCTCATCCGGCCTACTCCCCGCATTAGTAGTTATCTTGTCGCACGCCGAGACGAAGCGAGGCCGGAGGTGCGTCGATTAGTGCATCTCTGCCGTCAAGTAACGAAGACAACAGATGCACGCTGAGCTGCCCTTTACGCCGTTTGCTCGCCCAGAGCATGAGCCCTCAACCGATAAAGTATTGCAATTGCTAATAAAATGCGCACTGCCGGGACCCAAATCCACCAGTAATCGTGGCGAAGATAAAACACCCAGGCGGCTAGTTAGCGTCTAAAACCTTATGCTTTCCTGTGTCTGCAACCCGGAGTTATTTCTGCGGAGTTTTATCGTGTGTGCTCTCTGCCACGTCGCTGAGATGCCTCCGGTGGGAGCTGCTGAACAGATCCGGATCGAAGATCGCTGGCCCGAGATTTTCCATCTATTGGACACTTCGTCTTTAGCTGCCCCAGAAAAAGCAGTCAGGCTCGTTGATTATCTGCGTAACGCCTGTCCGGAAATCGCCGATCGATTGCACATTGATGATATGACTCGCGATGACTCGGAGCGCTATCTGGTAGAGCTAGAGCGGCGAAGCTTCGCTATTCGCTCGCTGGCGCGCCGGTTCGCCGCAATTCATTCGGGCATTGAAGAACGGTTCATGCAGGCCTTCCCCGATTTTCGTCCGTCGCGAACAACAGTCTATCTTACCGTCTCTCGTTTTCGGTTCGATGGGAAAGTCCCCCACGATCACTGGAACAGTCTATTGTTTGCCTTCGATGGAGTTGCCAAGTTCCACGGCGGAAATGCACCGGTCGCAGTCATTTTCAGCCACGAGTTATTCCATCTCTACCACTTTCAAATCAACCCACCTCCAGTCAATCCGGATCAAGTACCTTTATATCGATTGATTTGGCAGGAGGGCTTAGCCTGCTACGTGAGCAGCCAGTTGAATCCTTCCGCTCCTCTTCATGATATCGTGTTTGATCCCAGACTAGCCGCGGAAGGACCCAAGCTTGTCAAATCGGTTTCGCGCGAATTGTTAAAAGATTTGGAATCTACCGACGACCTACCGACAGCGGAATACCTGACCTATCGGAATACGGGCGCTACACCGTCGCGGATGGGTTACCTGATCGGTTATCAAATTGCGGCTAAGCTCGCTGCCCAGCACTCCTTACTGGAACTTGCCCATGTGCGTGATCCAGAATTGCGTTTTATGATGAGGCGCGAAGTGCGTCTGCTGACGGAGCAACCGGAACCGCAAGTGAATGGTGAGAAGTGACTAGTGCACCAAGTCTGATGCTCGCATGGCAGCGCTGCTTCGTTGTCGGCGCAGAAGAGTTGAACTTTTCGCCCATTATGCTAGGGCGAAAANCCGACTACGCGAAACGCTTCGTCGCGGCCGCACGCGAGAGTCANGCATATTCTAAGAGCTAGGCGCACCGAAGCTTGCGAAGGCCGCCTCGGCGCTTTGGGTANCTTGTGCCCTTTCGTCTTGCATCCCCAGACGCCGGGTTTGAGCNAGCCTTGGTATCCCGCGGGGTTTCCCTGAAAGNGGCCTAAAATCGTTAAGATTGCAATTCCCGGTTTCCGGCCGTTCAGTTCAACCAAGATGAGCGCCGGAGAATTTTTCGTTGACCATCCGATTTTACGTCGCTTTGTCGCGACAACTGATACCATTCTGCAAGAGCAAATCGAAGTTAACGATCGGCTCTGGCATTTGCGTCGGCCGTATGCTGAGCTGCTGAACGATTCTACCTGGTTGCCTGACGAATTTCGCCAACCAAATTTCAACAGCGCAATGGGAGGCGGAATCGCATCTTGGCTACTCTACCGATCAGAGGCCAAAGACTTATCTCTGTTTAGCCTGGTCGTTCCAGTTCGCGCTGCGACCCCGGTGCACAATCATCTCGCTTGGGGCCTGGTCGGTCTATATCAAGGCGAACAAGAAGAAGAGGAATTCGACGTTCCGGAGGATCACGACCATCATCATTCAGAGTCCCACCAAATTCCGTTCAAACTCCGTACCCGGCGGATTTTAAAACAGGGGGAATATTACGAACTTATTCCTCCCTACAACGACGTCCATCGCGTACGAACAATTTCATCCGTTCCATCCATCAGTCTCCACTTGTTAGCGAACGATACCGGCTGCGTCGTGCGACAGAAATTCGATCCCGAGAATGGACAGATCGAACCATTCCGCTCCGGTTGGAGCAATGCTCCGTGTCCGGAAGACATTACCAAGTAGTGTTGGTAGGCGAGGCCCTCCGACTTCGTAAGGCCGCGGGTCGCCACTGCTTAGCAATCGGACGACTAGGTTCCTGAGGCTGGAGCATCAGGCTCCCTCACTCAAACCTCAGCGCTTCGATCGGATCGAGTAGCGCCGCTTTGTGGGCAGGATAGAGGCCGAACCCAATTCCGATCGCTGAGCAAACCAGCACCCCAGCCAGAGCCCAATCCCATGGGACGACGACCTTGGCTTGCAAGAAGACGGCCAACCCATTACCAGCAAGGACACCCAAAACAATTCCGGCAATTGCTCCAAGGAGCGAAAGAAAAAGCGCCTCCAGCAGAAACTGCCAACGAATGTCACGTTGACGCGCGCCCAGTGATTTGCGGATACCGATCTCCTTGGTGCGTTCAGTGACGCTAACCAACATTATATTCATGATCCCGATTCCTGCAGCGACCAGAGCGATTGTGCTAATCACAAACGCTCCCACCCTCACTACACCAGCGATATTCCGGAATGCGGCAGCCAACGAATCGTTGCCGTAGGTCTCAAAATCATTTGGATCTTCGGGACTAAGTCCTCGGGCCTTCCGAAATGCTCCAGTCGCAAATCCCATGGTTCGTTCATAAACCAGTTGGTTTCGCGACTGTACTGCAATGTTGATTGAGCGGTTATGCGATCCGTAGTTTTCAAAAAACTTTGTGATCGGAATGATCACCATGTTGTCGTCGCTGCCACCAAAGGCACCGCCCTTTGGCGCGAAGGTGCCGATCACCTCGTAAGTTCGGTTATCGAGACGAATGATCTTGCCAACGGCGCCAACTTCCGCAAAGAGACGCTTCACTACCTCATCACCAATCACACAAACGCTACGAGAAAACTCTACATCCTCGCTTGAGAGATTGCGGCCATCGGCAATCTTGAAATCGTTCGAGGTAATAAATCCCTGGTTAGTTCCGCCAAGGGTAAGGTTCGGATTCGTCTTCTTATTTCCGTACACCGCCTGAACCCCTAGATCGAAAACCTTTGGAACAGTAAGATCCACCGTGTCCTTCATCAGTCGGGCGAATTCCAGGTAAGTCGGGTAGTCGATGTTCCGCCGATTTTTAAAGCGGTCGTCGCCAAAAGTATTGAAACTTCCGGCCGGCCACTTCGAAAATTGAAAAATATTTGAACCGAGAAAGGTTAGGCCGGTCTCAATCGAACTCTGCAAAGCGGAAATGGTGGTCATCACACTAATGACCGAGAAGATACCGATGGTGATACCTGACGTCGTGAGAGCCGACCGCAATTTGTTCACTCCCAATGCACGCCAAGCCATTCCTACGATCTCGAATATCAGCATAACATCAACGGCGAATGATCAGTAATCAGTAGTCAGTAGTCACCAATCGGGCGTCAGTGGATCCTTGGTATCGATACTTTCCGCCGCGGCACTCTCCTCAGCGATTCTTGGTGCCGAACAAAACGACACTGCTTTATCCATCATGCCCTGCAGAAGCCGACCGATCCGTTCAAGATCACCAAATAGAGAACGACCGGTTGACTCATCAAGATAGCCGCAAGAGAACGCGACCCGTGTCCAATATTGTTTCTCCATTTGTTCGCCATCCGCGTCGGTGAGCTTGCTGACAAAATGGCGTTCATACCTTCGTTTTGCCCAGGCCTCCGTAATGTTGGCATCAATTGATCGTGACGCTCTTCGGATCTGGCTCGTGAGCGCGTATTTCTCCTCCTCCGGGAAGTCCTTTGTTAGGTCGAAAATTCTGCGAGAAACGATGAATGCTCGCTTGTACACAAGCAGATCTCTAAAGCTGCGTGCGTAAATGAAATTTTCCACCTGTTGCTCCGATTTACTGATTACCGGTCGTTCATTCATACCTCAGCGCCTCGACCGGGCTCAGACGCGCTGCTTGCCAAGCCGGGGCAAAGCCGGACAGCACCCCGGTCAATACCGAAATAAGCAGCGCGACTACCACCAGTTCGGGCGCGAACGCGATCGGAAACGAAGGAAATGCTTTCGCCACAATTACAAAAAGCGAGACCGCCAGTCCCAACCCTATCACTCCACCAACCAAACAAATCGAAACCGCTTCAATCAGAAACTGGAGCAAGAT
>JGI12053J15887_10001410_pt1 | contig 11161 bp, 10 predicted proteins | sample MedBloCAOM1_O3_FD_15887 | JGI IMG/M metagenome (IMG submission 15887) | reverse complement strand
CCCACAGAGACGGGACTGGCTCATTCGTTCAAAAAATCTGTTGACGGAGCAAACGAGTCTCCGCACACTGTCGCTACAGGAAACTTACTATCCTGTCAGTTAACAGCGGTTTCCGGGGCCGCTCCTTCGGATTTTCCATTCGCATCCGACGCGAGGAGCAATCCCATGCCAGTCTCACGCTTTTCCGGCCTTGTTGGCAGCACCTGCGTTCTCGTCATAGCGCTGGCTTCGTCGTCCGCACTCGCCATCGACGTCAGTATCCCGATCGTGATGCCGATCACCGGATTCATGTCGGTTGAGGGCGGTGCCCAGCGCAACGGCGCCTCGATGGCGCTGGAGCGGACGCCGGCAAACGTCAAGGTTCACTCCGAGATCTACGACACCGGCACTTCCGCGACCGGCGCGGCGGCCGCGCTCGACAAGGCGTTGAGCGCTCGGCCGGCCATTGCGGCGGCGATCTCGATCTTCGGCACCGAGGTGGTGGCGATGATGCCGGTTGCCAAGGAATTCAGGGTTCCGATGCTCACGATCTCGGGCCTCTCGCGCGTCACCGAGAGCGACAATCCCTACATGTTCCGTTTCCTTCCCAACGATCGCGAGATCAAGGTCGCTCATGCGCGCTACGTGGTCGAGAAGCTGAACAAGAAAAAGATCGCTCTGGTCGGCGACCTGACCGCCTACGGACAAGGCGGCTTCAAGCTGCTGCAGGAGTACTTTGGCAAGCTCGGCGTGAAGCCGGTGCTGGAAGACTCGGTTGCGCCTGACGCCAAGGACATGTCGCCGCTGCTGCGCAAGGTCCGCGACTCGGGCGCGGACGTGATCGTGATTCACACTGTCGCCCAACCGATGGCCCTCATCGTCAAGCAGGCGCGCGTGGCCGGCATCGACCTGCCAATCGTCAACGGCTCCTCGATCGTCGAGCCGCACATCACATCGCTGTTCGAGCCGAAGGAACTCGCCAATGTCTGCGCCGAGACGCCTTCCGTGCCAGAAGCGCGGGCGACGCCGGAGATGAAGGCCTGGGCCGATGCCTACAAGGCGAAGTTCGGACTCGAACCGGACGGCCTCGCGCTCGGCCAGTATGACGGCGTCACGATGGCCCTCGCACTCATCGGCGCTGGGGCGGACACTCCAGAGAAGCTGATCGCCGCCTTCCACCGCACGACCTACAAGGGCGTTGCCATGACCTACAAGTCCAACGGCAAGGGCGACATGTCCCATGACGCCGACATCGTCTGCTGGAATGGCACGAGCCGGATCCCGAGCCAGGCGGCTCACTACGCCGGCGAGGAGATGATCTTGAAATAGCGCGGCTTTCGCCGAGAGCGGCTCAATGGCGATCGTCCAACTGATCATCAATGGGATTGCTCTCGGCGCGCTGTACGCCCTGGTGACGCTCGGCTTCGTGTTCGTGATCAATGCGACCGGCGCGGTGAACTTCGCGCAGGGCGAGTTGGTGATGGCGGGCGGCTATGCGGCTGCCGCGCTCCAGCCGGTCGTCCCGGCCGGACCGCTCATTCTCGTGGCGGTCGCCGTCATCATGTTCTTCGTCGGGCTCGCGCTTGCGCTCGTCGCTTACTTTCCATTGATGCGGCGCCCGCCTGCCACCGTGTTCATCAGCACGCTTTTGTGTGGCATATTCCTCCAGAGCCTGTTCGTAGTCGTGTTCGGCCCCGAGGCAAGGGCCGGGCCGCCGCTCTTCTCCTCATCGCTGGTCCGGCTCGGACCGATCGAGATCAGCCAGCAGTCGGCCGGCATCGTGCTGGTCGCAGCGATCTTGATCTTGCTGCAGTTCGTCGTNTTCAGCCGAACTCAAATCGGCCGNAAGCTGCGCGCGACGACGCAGGACCGCGAGATGGCGCAGGCGATCGGCATTCCGGCGCTGCGGATGATTGCNATCACCTTCGGCATCGGCGCGTCGCTCGCCGGCGTCGCNGGCGCGCTGCTTGCCAATCAGTATTTCGTGTCGCCGACCGGCGGCATCACGCTCACCGTCTTCGCCTATATGGCCGTGGTTATCGGCGGTTGGGGCAACATCCCGGGAGCGGTGGTCGGCGCGATGCTGATCGCGTTATTCCAGGTCGTGGTCGCATCGTTCGTGTCCTACACGGCGGCGACGATCCTGCTCTACCTCGTGGTGCTGGGGGTCTTCATCGTGCGGCCGCAGGGGCTGTTCGGCGAGCACGTGCGGCGCCGGGCGTGACGCCGTGACATTGCACGCGTCACGATTCAGGCCTCCGGCCTTGGCGTTTTCGGCACGCGCTCCGCTGTCGTCGCTCTGCCTCGCGGCGGCGCTCATCGCGCTCGCCGCCTACGCCCTGCTTTATGCCAGCCTATACGACCTTCGCTTCCTCTCGCTCGTCTGCATCTATGCCATCATGGTGCTGGGCTTCCAATTCATCTTCGGCCATGTCGGGGCGGTATCGCTTGCGCAGTCGACGTTCTTCGGGCTTGGCGGCTACGTGACCGGGATCGTTGGCGTCGAATTTGGACTGGACAGCGCGATCTTGCTGCCCCTCTCGATCCTCGCCGCGGTCGCGCTGGCGTCCGTAATCGCGGTTCCAGTGCTCAAGCTCGAGGATCACTACTTCTCGCTCGCGACACTCGGGGTCGGGCTCGTCGTCCAGCTCGTCGCGGTCAATTGGGAGACGCTTACCGGAGGATTGAACGGCTTTTCCGGCATCCCCCCGTTTCGGTTGCTCGGCTTCCCGATCGAGGGACGGCTCAACGTCTTTCTGTTCGTGTGGACCTGCCTGATCATCGCGACCCTGATCTCGACGCGCATCCTCAACAGCCTTTATGGCTGCTCGTTCAATCTCGTGCGCGAGAGTCCGCACGCCGCCGCTTCGCTCGGCATCGACGTTGGTCGGCTGAGGCTCGCCGCGTTTCTGCTGAGCGCGGCTTACGGCGGATTTGCCGGCGCACTGATGGCGCAGGTGCTGCGTGTGGTCTCGCCCGAGAATCTCGATCTGTCGCTGATGGCGACATGCCTGATCATGACCGTGGTGGGCGGCAGCACGCGCCCGCTCGGCGCGATCGCCGGTGCGCTGCTCATCGTGTTCCTCCGCGAACGGTTTCGCATCGCGCAAAGCTACTCGTTGATCGCCTACACGAGTGCGACGCTCTTGGTCCTCGTGCTGGCGCCCTACGGCATCGTCGGCTCGGCGGAACGGCTGTGGACACGTTACGTCCGCCGCTCGGCGCCGGGGGGCGCAACTGCCGTCGCCGAGAATGTCGATCTTGACGCTCTGCTCGAGCGGCCGGTTGCGCAGCCGCGGTCGGGCGAGCAGGCGCTCCTGAGCGTACGCGGCGTGGTCAAGCAGTTCGGCGGGGTGCGCGCGCTCGAGGGCGTCGATCTCGATGTGCGCGAGGGCGAGATCGTCGGACTGATCGGGCCGAACGGCTCGGGCAAGACGACGCTGATCAACGTCATTTCCGGGCTTTACGTCGCCGACGCCGGAACGATCGTCTTCGCCGGGCAGCCGATCGCTGACTTGCCGGCTCACGCCATTTCCAAGCTCGGTATGGCGCGAACGTTTCAGCACATCGATCTCGTCGATGACCTCAGCGTCACCGACAATATCGCGATCGGGGCATTCCGCACCGAGGGCGCCACGCTCTGGGCCGCGCTCTCAACGCTCGGGTCGGACCCGCGCCTCCAGAAGGCGCGCGCCCGGGCCGCTTCGCTCGCTGCCCTGCTTGGGGTGTCCGAGGTCGCCGCTTCGCGCTGCGGCGAACTTCCCTACGGGACGCGCCGCCGCGTCGAGGTTGCGCGAGCGCTCGCAGCGGGACCCCGGCTGCTGCTCCTTGACGAGCCGGCCGCCGGATTGAACGAGCTCGAGCAAGCCGATCTCGCGCGGCGGATCAAGCGAATCGCCGAATCCGGGGTCACCGTACTCGTCATCGAGCACAATATGCTGTTCCTTGGCGCGCTTGCGGGCCGCCTGATCTGTCTCGATCGCGGTCGGATCATTGCCGCGGGCTCGCCCGAAGAGGTGCGGCGCAACCCACGCGTCGTCGAAGCCTATCTCGGAGAAGCCGCGTGAGCCCGGNTGACCGCACCAGCGAGCAACACCTCCTGAGCGTCGAGCGGTTACACGTGCGCTACGGCGCTGTCACGGCGCTGCGCGATATCACGGTCACGGTCGGTGCCAAAGAGGCGGTTGCACTGGTCGGCGCGAACGGCGCCGGCAAGTCGACGCTGTTCAAGTCGATCATGGGATTTCTCAAGCCCGCCGCGGGCGGCATCAGATTCGCCGGCAAATCGCTGACGCGCTTACCTCCGGAAGCGCGCGCCCATCTCGGTGTCGGCTACTGTCCCGAGGGGCGGCGGGTGTTTCCCGGCCTGACCGTGCGCGAGAATCTGGAGGTGGCGGTCACCGGTCCGGCCAAAAGCCGCCCTGCCCTCGTGGATTACGCCTATGAGCTGTTTCCGGCGCTCGCCGAGCGCCCCAAGGCGCTCGGCTGGCAACTCTCGGGGGGCCAGCAGCAGATGCTGGCGATTGCTCGCGCGCTCATGGGACGCCCGCGCCTCCTGCTGCTCGACGAACCGTCGTTGGGGCTTGCGCCCAAGCTGGTCGACGAGGTGTTGATGCGGGTTCGAACGATCGTAGCGAGCGGCACGTCGGTGCTGCTGGCGGAACAGAATGTGACCAAGGCGCTGGCCTGCTGCGAGCGGGCTTACCTCCTGGAAGTCGGCACTGTCGCGCTTGCGGGTGCGGCGGCCGATCTTCAGGGCGCCTGGGAGGTCAAGAAGGCCTATCTAGGTGGCTAATGCGAAAGGACATGCCATGGACAAGATCGCGATCATGCGCCGGGTCATCGAGCTATCGCAGCGCGGAATGCGCGGGGGTTTCGGCGGCCCCTACGGTACCGTGATCGTTAAGGACGGCGAGATCGTCGGCGAAGGCCACAACGAGGTGCTGGCGACCAACGATCCGACCGCCCACGCCGAAGTCGTCGCCATTCGGCGCGCAAGCGCAAAGCTCAAGTCGTTCAATCTTTCGGGCTGCGAGATGTACGTCAACGGAACGCCCTGCTGCATGTGCATGGGAAGCATCTTGTGGGCGCGAATCTCCAAGGTCTATTACGCACTCAGCCCCGAGGCGTCATCGGAGATCGGCCTCGGCGACGAGCACCTCTATGCCGAGATGGCACGGCCGCTCGGCGAGCGGCAGATCGTGCCGATGGTCAACTTTCCCGACTTGGACAAGGAAGCAACCGCGGTCTATCGTGAATGGCTCGCAAAGCCTGGTCGCGTGCAGTATTGAACAAGCACAGTCCGGCATTCCGCAGGCCTGGACGACGACCGGGCAGCAATTTGGTCAGTTCTTTCCGGCGCAAATCATTCAATTCTGGCGCGCATAGATGATGATCGACAGATATTGCATGGGCCCCTCAACGAGTTCTTCCGGTCCATGGCGGGCCGCGGCGTCGAAGAACAGCGCATCGCCGGGTTCCATGAGGTAGGTTCGATCGGCGTGACGATAGCGCACCTTGCCGGAGAGCATGTAGAGAAACTCAACGCCGGCATGGCGGAAATTGGTGTATGGCACGGCGTCCTCCTTCAGCGTGATGAGATACGGCTCCACTCCAAGCTGGCCCGCGAGCGAGTGCCCGAGCAGGTCATATCGGTGTCCTGCCTTGGTGCCGCGCCGCTCGATACGCACCCCGCTCCCCGCCTTGACGAACGAACAATCGCGGCGATCCTCGCTCTCCGCAAACAGCCGGCTGACCGGGACATTGAGCGCCTTGGCAAGCGCATCGAGCGTCGCGAGCGATGGGGAAATCGATGCGTTCTCTATCTTCGACAGCATGCCGGCAGAAATGCCCGCGGCAGTTCCGAGCTCGGCGACGGTCAAGTCGAGCGACTTCCGCAATCGGCGCACCTCGGCACCGATCCCTTCCTCTAGCGTGCGGTTGACGATGTCCACGGGCGCCAAGGACCCGGTGCGCAGGTCACCCTCGGAGTCGTTATTGGGACGAGGGGCGGTCGCCTTTCGGGCATGCTTTGCCTGCACGCCGGAGGGAGATTTGGCCATGGTCTGTCCTCGCCGAAAGTTTCCCTACAAGAAAAAAACGTGCCTGGCAGTTGACAAAGCTGCAGGTCAATGCGACCGTGGCAGCTCAGCATTGGGGTTATTGCAGCGTAGACGAAGCAGCCAGTACATGTGTGGCATTGTGGGACTTTTTCTCAAGGACCCCAAGCTAGAACCTTGCCTCGGTACGTTGCTGGCCGGCATGCTTGGCACACTGTGCGACCGAGGTCCGGACTCGGCCGGGTTTGCCGTCTATGGCCTGGACGCGCCCGCGGGAAACGTGAAGCTCACGCTTCGGACGTTGCCGGACTTCGACATCGGGGGCTTGCTGGAGCGGCTTGAGCGTGTCGCCGGCACACCCTTGCCGCACCGTGTCCGCGACACGCACGTGGTCCTGACCGTTCCCGCTGCCGGGGAAGCGACGATTCGGGCAGAGCTCGCAAGCATCCCCGGGATCAGCGTCGTGGGTGCGGGGCGGCGCATGGAGATCTTCAAGGAGGTTGGCCGGCCCGACCGCGTAACGACGCGCTTCGGCCTCGCACATATGGCCGGCACGCATGGTATTGGCCACACGCGCATGGCCACGGAATCAGCCGTTACCACCAACGGCGCGCACCCATTCACGACGGGGCCCGATCAGTGTCTGGTGCACAACGGGTCGCTATCAAACCACAACGCGGTGCGGCGCGAGCTCATCCGTCACGGTGTGACTTTCCAGACCGAGAACGATTCGGAGGTCGCCGCCGGATTCATGACCTGGAAGATGCGCGAAGGTGCTTCGCTGGAAGAGACGCTGAACGCCTCCCTCGACGCGCTCGATGGTTTTTATACGTTCGTCGTCGGCACTGCGGCCGGATTCGGCGTGCTGCGCGATCCAATCGCCTGCAAGCCCGCCGTGATGGCCGAGACGGATCGCTGGGTAGCGTTCGGCACCGAGTATCGCGCGCTGGTCGACCTGCCGGGCGTCGAGAATGCAAAGGTTTGGGAGCCGGAGCCGGCAACGCCGTATCTTTGGGAACGGCATTGATGCCGACGGTCGACCTCGCCAACACTTCGTTGCGCGACCTCAATGCCGCGCTGCATCGGCTCACGTTAGACACCAACGAAACCCATTGGCGCGTTCTCAATCCACGCGGCCGGCATTCGGTCGCGGCTGGTATCGACGTGCCGATCACGGTCGCGGTCGAGGGTCATGTCGGCTACTACTGCGCCGGCATGAACAAGCAGGCGACCGTCATCGTCCATGGCAATGCGGGCCAGGGCCTCGCTGAAAACATGATGTCTGGTCAGGTCCGTGTCAAAGGCGATGCCTCGCAGGCGGCCGGCGCGACCGGATGCGGAGGGCTGCTCGTGATCGACGGCAACGCCTCGGCGCGCTGCGGCATCTCGATGAAGGGCATCGATATTGTCGTGAAGGGCTCGGTCGGGCACCTCTCCGCCTTCATGGCGCAAGCCGGCAATCTCGTGGTGCTCGGCGACGCGGGTGAAGCACTCGGAGATTCAATCTACGAGGCGCACCTTTACGTACGCGGCAACGTGAAAAGTCTCGGCTCCGATTGCATCGAGAAACCGCTGCAGGAGCATCACAAGGCGCAGCTGCGCAAGTTACTCGATTCCGCCGGCGTCAACGGAGCCGAGCTCGGCGAATTCCGGCGTTACGGTTCGGCGCGGCGGCTCTATCATTTCCATATGGAAAACCTCGGATCTTACTGATGACTGCCCGGGACCGCTGGATCCACACGCCACCCCGCAAGTCGGCGACCTTCGATGAGTATGCGATCGCTGAGATCCGCCGGGCGGCCGCCGCCGGCATCTACGATATCCGCGGTGCGGGGCCGAAACGAAAGCTCCCGCATTTCGACGACTTGTTGTTTCTCGGCGCTTCCATCAGCCGCTACCCACTGGAGGGCTACCGGGAGAGATGCGCGACCGACGTCACGATTGGAACGCGCTACGCAAGGAAGCCGATCACCCTGAAGATTCCCATCACTATCGCCGGCATGAGCTTCGGCTCGTTGTCCGCGCAGGCGAAAGAGGCGCTCGGGCGCGGCGCCAGCGCCGTCGGCACCTCAACCACAACCGGAGACGGCGGCATGACGCNGGAGGAGCGTGAGCACTCCACNCTTCTGGTCTATCAAGTGTTGCCNTCGCGCTACGGAATGAACCCGGATGATCTGCGCCGCGCCGACGCNGTCGAGGTGGTGGTCGGCCAGGGCGCCAAACCGGGCGGCGGAGGCATGTTGCTCGGCCAAAAGATTTCTCAACGAGTGGCNCAGATGCGGGTGCTGCCGGAGGGCATCGACCAGCGCTCCGCCTGCCGTCACCCGGATTGGACCGGGCCCGACGATCTGGAAATCAAGATCAACGAGCTGCGCGAGATCACCGATTGGGAGAAACCGGTTTACGTGAAAGTCGGCGCGTCGCGCCCGTACTACGACACGGCGCTCGCCGTAAAAGCCGGTGCCGACGCCGTGGTCATGGATGGGATGCAGGGCGGCACGGCGGCGACGCAGGACGTTTTCATCGAGAATGTCGGGATTCCCACGCTCGGCGCCATTCGTCCTGCCGTGCAGGCGCTGCAGGACCTGGGCATGCACCGAAAGGTGCAACTGATCGTCTCAGGCGGCATCCGCGGCGGCGCGGATGTTGCCAAGTGCCTGGCGCTCGGCGCCGATGCGGTGTCGATCGGCACCGCGGCGCTGATTTCGCTCGGCGACAACGATCCGCACTGGGAGGCCGATTACCGCGCGCTGGGCACCACCGCCGGCGCTTACGACGACTGGCACGAAGGGCGCGACCCGGCCGGAATCACCACGCAAGATCCGCTGCTGGCGGCGCGCCTCGATCCGCTTGTCGCCGGACGCAAGCTCTCAAATTTTCTGTCGGTTATGACGCTGGAGACGCAGACGATCGCGCGCGCCTGCGGCAAGTCGCATGTGCACAATCTCGAACCGGAGGATCTGGTCGCGCTCACGGTCGAAGCCGCCGCCATGGCGCGCGTGCCGCTCGCCGGTACCGATTGGATTCCCGGACAGGGAAGTCGCTGACGCACAAGGGGGCGCAGGATGCCATCCTGGGGAGACATCGCGAAGCAACAAGGGATCAGGTATTTCCTGATTTCCTTCGTCGACCTTTTCGGCACGATGCGTGCAAAAATCGTTCCGGCGAGCGCGATCGATATGGTCGCGAAATCCGGAGCGGGATTTGCCGGATTTGCCGTGTGGTACGACATGACGCCCGCCGACCCCGACGTTCTGGCCACCCCCGACTCGGATAGCCTCATCAGACTGCCGTGGAAGCCGGAGGTGGCTTGGGTTGCTTCCGATCTCGTCATGGGCGGGGCGGAGGTGACGCAGAATCCCCGTTGGGTGCTCAAACGCGTGATCGCCGCGGCGGCGGGGCAGGGATTCGAGCTAAAAACCGGCGTGGAATGCGAGTACTTCATGATCGCGCCGGATGGACGCTCGATCTTCGACGCCGCCGACCAGCAGTCAAAACCTTGCTACGATCAACAGGCGCTGATGCGCCGCTACGATGTGGTTGCCGAGATTTGCGATGCAATGGTGTCGCTCGGGTGGAAGCCGTACCAGAACGATCACGAGGACGCCAACGGCCAGTTTGAGATGAACTGGGAGTACGATACGGCACTGCGCACGGCCGACAAGCACGCGTTCTTCAAGTTCATGGTGAAATCGATCGCCGAGAAGCACGGCCTGCGGGCGACCTTCATGCCGAAGCCTTTTACGAATCTCACCGGCAGCGGTTGCCATGTGCACGCTTCGCTCTGGTCGACGACGGACGGCAGCAACGTGTTCGAGGACGGAAACGGCGAGCTTGGATTGTCACAAGCTGCCTATCACTTCATCGGCGGCGTCATGCACAACGCTGAAGCGCTGTGCGCGATCTCAAACCCGGTTGTGAATTCGTACAAGCGCATCAATGCGCCGCCGACGTTGTCGGGGGCGACTTGGTCACCCAACACGGCGACGTATGCCGGCAACAACCGCACGCACATGATCCGCATTCCCGAGCCGGGCCGGTTCGAACTGCGGCTCGCCGACGGCGCCGCCAATCCATATCTCTTGCAGGCCGCTTTGTTGGCGGCGGGGCTTGACGGCATCAAGAACAAACGCGACCCGGGTCAGCGCCTCGACATCAACATGTATACCGAGGGGCACAAGGCAAAGGATGCCCAGAAGCTGCCCCTAAACCTGCTCGATGCGCTTCGCGCATTGGAGAAATCATCGGTGTTCAAGGCGGCCCTGGGGGAGGACGTATTGTCGTCATACGTTAAACTGAAATATGACGACTGGAATGCGTACTCGCGTCACCTGACCGAATGGGAACGCCAAACCACGCTCGATTGCTAGCGCATGCGCTATTCTGCCCTCGCTCTCGCTTGGAACGCCGTGACCCGGCAAAGGGGCTGGAAGCCGGTGTGGCGCGATGCGGCGCCGCGCGACGGCTATGACGTCGTAATCGTGGGGGGCGGCGGGCATGGGCTCGCCACCGCGTACTACCTGGCGAAGGAGCACGGGATCACCAATACGGCCGTGCTTGAGAAGAGTTGGATCGGATCCGGCAATGCCGGGCGCAACACCACCATCATTCGATCCAATTACCTGCTGTCCGGCAACGTTCCATTTTACGAATGGTCGATGAAGCTGTGGGAAGGACTGGAGCAGGATATCAACTACAACACCATGGTGAGCCAGCGCGGCGTCCTCAACCTCTATCATTCCGACCCCCAGCGCGATGCATTCGCGCGCAGGGGAAACGCCATGCGGCTCCATGGCGTTGACGCGGAGTTGCTCGATCGCGAGCAGGTGCGCGACCTGGTGCCGTACCTGGATTTCGATGACGCGCGCTTTCCGATCCAGGGCGGCCTGCTGCAACGCCGGGGTGGCACCGCGCGGCACGACGCGGTCGTGTGGGGCTATGCACGTGCCGCAGACCGGCGCGGCATCGACATCGTGCAGAACTGCGAGGTTACCGGCGTTCGCGTTTCAAACGGACGCGTGGTGGGGGTCGACACGTCGCGCGGCCCCATTCGTGCCGACAAGGTGGCGCTTGCGGTCGCCGGGTCGAGTTCCAACCTTGCCGGCATGGCGGGCCTGCGGCTG
>JGI12053J15887_10001409_pt1 | contig 11161 bp, 10 predicted proteins | sample MedBloCAOM1_O3_FD_15887 | JGI IMG/M metagenome (IMG submission 15887) | reverse complement strand
CCCGCCGATATCGAACGGCGTCCAGTGGCTCGAGTTCACATTCCGCCCGTAGAATTCCCACAGCCGGAACCAGTGGTCTCGTCCCTTGTACGTGTGCCCATTGAGATTGAAGAACAGCGCCTCCGGCGCCTTGCTCCAGATCGGATCGAGCATGTCCCGGTCGAAGCGGGCATTGGCGTCGATATAGTCGGCATGCAGTTTGAGAATCTGCTCGCGGTCGCTCTTCGAACCGCCGACGAGATTGGATTCGGACATCGCTTTCCCCTTCAATTCATGCGCACGATCAGTCGTGCCACCAGGCGCCGCTCTGCACGATCCCGCGGCACGCCAGCCGATGTTGTCCGCGAAGGACCACGCCGAGCGCATCGGTGAAATCGAACTGGCCCTGCTCGATCGCGAACACGGTGGCGTCGCCGTTTGACCCGAGCGCCAGGGTGCCGAGATCGGGGCGGCGCAACGCGGCTGCCGGCGCGCTGGTCGCGGTCCGCACCAGGGTCGCGAGATCGAGGCCGAGACAATAGAACTTCGACAACGTGGCCATGAGATCAAACACCGGGCCGTCGATGTTGAGCGCGTGAACGTCGCTCGAGATGACATCAGGCACGAAGCCCTTGGCGAGCATCCCTTTCGCCACGCCGAACCCGAACGATGCGGCGCCGTGGCCGAGATCGAAGACGACGCCGCGTTCGCGGGCGAGATTGACCTCTTCCCAGACCTCGCCATCGGAACGCAGCGGCGCGTTGGGAAACGGCTTGAAGCAATGGGTCAGCACGTCACCCGGGCGCAGGCGCGACAGCACCTCCTTGCGGGTGGGCGGCGGGTGATCGAGATGCGCCATGACCGGCAGGCCGGTTTCCTCGGCGACCTCAACCGCCATGTCGAGCGGTGCGACGCCGTTTGCCCCGCTGGCCACCCTGCCGACGCGCACCTTCACGCCGACGATCAGATCGCGGTGCTCGTTGATCACGCGCACGCACTCGGCCGGATCGAGCAACCTGATGTCCACGCACTCCCCGACCATGACCGGCTTGCTGAAGGCGAAGATGCCGGGGAAGGAGATGTTCAGGTAGGCCAGGATACGGACCGCGGACGGCTCGATGACGTGGCGGCGGAACCCGGGGAAGTTGCCGGGGCCGGCGCTTCCGGCATCGACCAGGGTGGTCGTGCCGCCGCGACGTGCGACGGCGGCAGCATCAACCCCGATCGAGGTGCCGCCCCAATAGACGTGGGTGTGAAGGTCGATCAGCCCGGGCGCGACGAAAAGACCTGACACGTCACGGGTGTCGGCTGCGGCGTCATCGATGCGCTCGCGGATCGCGACGACTTTCCCTTCGGAAAACGCAAGGTCGCGCCTGGCGTCGATCCCTTGCGAAGGATCGACGAGGTGGCCGCCGCGCAGGATGAGGTCAAACATGGGCCCCCGTCAGTGTCACGACACTATACGCTGAGATAATTACGGAGCACGAATTCGTTTCCTTCGAGCTCGCCGGAGCTGCCGGTGAAACAGATCTCGCCCTTGTTCATGACGTGGTGGCGGTCCGCGACCGCCAAGGCGGTGCGCAAGTTCTGCTCGACCAGCAGAATTGCGAGGCCTTCGCGCTTGAGACTCTTGAGCACCTCGACGATGCCCTGCACGATCATCGGCGCCAGTCCTTCCGACGGTTCGTCGAGCAGAAGGAGCGAAGGATTGAGCATGAGCGCGCGCGCGATGGAGAGCATCTGCTGCTCGCCGCCCGAGAGCTGGAAGCCGAGATTGCGCTCGCGCGCACGCAGGCTGGGAAAGAGCTCCAGGATCCGATCGAGGGTCCAGCGGCTGCCGATACTCCCGCGCGCAAACACGGTGAGGTTCTCGCGCACGGTGAGGCTCGGGAAAATCCCGCGCTCCTGCGGCACGAAGCCGAATCCGAGCCGCGCCACCGCATAGGGCGGCAGCGCCGCGATATCGCGACCGCGGTAGAGGATGCGGCCCGGGCGCGGCTTGAGATACCCCATGATGGTGAGGATGGTCGTGGTCTTGCCGGCGCCGTTGCGGCCGAGCAGGCAGACCACCTCGCCTTCCTTCACGGCGAGCGAGACGCCGTGCAGGATGTGGCTGTCGCCGTAGTAGGCGTTGACGTTCTCAAGATCGAGCATCAGTGCGCCACCCCGAGATAGACTTCGCGCACGCGCTCGTTCGCCTGGATGTCCGCCGGCGTGCCGGTGGCAAGCACCTCGCCGTAATAGAGCACGGTGATGCGGTCGGCGACCGAGAACACCACCTTCATGTCGTGCTCGATCATCAGGATCGAGAACGTGCGCGGCAGGCTGGCGATCAGGTCGATCATGCGGGCGGTCTCGCCCGGCGACATGCCGGATGTCGGCTCGTCCAGCAGGAGGAGGTCGGGCTCGCCGGCAAGCGCAATCCCGATCTCGAGCTGTCGCTGCTCGCCATAGGACAGGTTGCGGGCGAGGCGCGTGCCGTCGTCGCCGAGGTGCACGCGATGCATCAAATGCTCGGCGCGCGCGATCAGATCGTGGAGGCGCCCGACCGGCGTGAAGAAGTTGAGCGCGCTGCCGCGGCGTGCCTGCACCGCGAGCCGCAGGTTCTCGATCACGCTGAGATTCTGGAACAGGTTATTGCGCTGGAAGGTGCGGGCAACGCCCAGCCGGCTGATGCGGCTCGGCGACCAGCCGGTGATGTCCGTGCCCTTGACGAGAATTCTTCCGGCGCTGGGCTCGAGCTGGCCGCCGATCTGGTTGATCAGGCTGGTCTTGCCGGCGCCGTTCGGGCCGATGATGACGTGGCGCTCGCCCGCCTCGACCGTGAGGTTGACGTCGTTGGTGACGACGAGGCTTCCGAACGAGCGGCAGAGATGATCGGTGCGCAGCATGCTCATGGCTTGCGCCTCCGCAGCCGGAGCTGCCGCAACGTGCCCCAGATGCCGCCGGGGAAGAACATCACGCAGCAGATGAAGATGATGCCAATGATGGCGAGCCAATGCTCGCTGTACGAGCTCACCACGTTCTTCATCAAGAGGAAGACGCCGGCGCCGATCGCGGGCCCGATCAGCGTGCCAGCCCCTCCGAGCATGGTCATGATCAAAATGTCGCCGGACGAGGTCCAGTAAATGGCGTCGGGCGAGATGAAGCTGTTGAAGATGGCATAGAGCCCGCCGGCCAATCCGGCGAACGCGCCGGCGATGGTGAAGGACAGGAGCTTGTAGGCGCGGGTGGGATAGCCGATCGCGAGCATGCGCGGCTCGTTCTCGCGAATGCCGACAAAGACGTGGCCAAGCGGCGCGTTGAGCAGGCGCCGCAGCCCCCAGTACGACAGCAGAAAGAAAACGAGCGTCACGAAATACATCGCGAGCGAATCGGACAGCTCGAAGCCGAACAGTGCGGGCTTCTCGGCGATCGCCATGCCGTCGCTCCCGCCGGTCACGTCGCGCCATTTCAGCGCGACCGAGAACACCAGCTGGGAGAATGCAAGCGTCAGCATGAGGAAGGGAATGCCGCTGGTGCGCACGCAGAAGAAGCCGATCAGCGCGGCGCCGGCGGCGGCAACAGCGACGCCGGCCGCGAGCCCGAGCCAGGCGTTCACGCCGAACAGCGTTCCCAGGATCGCCACCGCATAGGCGCCGAGACCGAAGAAGGCGGCGTGGCCGAGCGACATCAAGCCGGTGAAGCCGAGCAAGAGGTCGAGGCTCATGGCGAAGATCGCGAAGATGTAAATCTCGGCGAGCAGGGCGCGCGGATAATCCGCCACCAGGAACGGGTAGACGAGCATCGCCAGGATCGCGAGCAGCCCGACTGCGCGGGTTTGCGTGGTTCCCGGCGTGCTCACGGTGGTGACGGCGGGCGCAGCCGACACGCCGGTATACTTGATGCCGAACAGGCCCTGCGGGCGCACCAGCAGCACCACCGCCATGACGAGATAGATCAGGAACAGCGCGAGGCTGGGGAAATAGGCCTTGCCGAAGGTGTCGGCCTCGCCGATCAGCAGGCTGCCGATGAAGGCGCCGCGCAGGCTTCCCATGCCCCCGATCACGATGACGATAAAGGCGGGGATGAGAATTTCGGTATCCATGCCGGGATAGAGTCCGAGCACGGGCCCGGCGGCGACGCCGCCGAGCGCGGCCAGGGCCACGCCGGCGCCGAAGATGCCGGTGAACAGCAAGGGGATGTTGGCGCCGAGCCCCGCCGCCATGGCGGCGTCATCGACGCCGGCGCGCACCATCGCGCCGATGCGGCTGCGATCGAGGAACAGCCACAGCAGCAACGCCATCGCAAAGCCGAGGCCGATCAGGAACAGGCGGTAGGTCGAGAACACGCCGAGCCCGATCTGGGTGGCGCCTTGGAGGATCTCCGGCGCCGGCAGCCGTACGATCACGCGGCCCCACACCGCTTGCACGAGGTCGAAGAAGACGAAGGTGAAACCGAAGGTCAGCAGCACCTGGTCCATGTGGCCGCGGCGGTAGAGCGGCCGCATGAACAGCAGCTCCATCGCGATCCCGAGCGCGGCGACGGGAATGGGCGCNAGCACGAGCGCGAGCCAGAAGCTGCCGGTGAAGCGGTAGATNGACAGCCCGAAGAACGCGCCCAGCATGAAGAANGAGCCGTGGGCGAGGCTCACCACGTTCATCANGCCGAAGATGAGCGAGAGGCCGGCCGCCATCAGGAACAACAGCATGCCGTAGACCAGCCCGTTCAGGAGCTGGGCGACAACGAACTCCATGCCCCCCTCAGCCCGCCATCATGCGAGTATCACCGGGGCAGAGATTTGACCGTCGTTACGCTCTCTCGCCCTCATGCTGAGGAGCCGTGCAGCGCAACGCAAGTTCAAGCACCCCGCGAAAGCTGGTTTGCGCTGCGCGGCGTCTCGAAGCATGAGGGGCCCCCATCCTTCGAGACGGCGGCTTCGCCGCCTCCTCAGGATGAGGACGGAATTCGTGGCTCGACGCGGCGACGGAGGCTTTAATTTCCGCACGATCAATAAATCTTCTTTCCCGGGTCCTGCACGTCCTTGAACGTGGTGATGACCTTGCTGGTGACCTTGCCGTCCTTCTCGACCACCTGACAGATGTGGATGTCCTCGATCGGATTGTGGGTAACCGGATCCATCCGGAACGGCCCGCGCGGGGCGTCGAATTTGACCTTGGTCATCGCCTCGGCGAGCTTGTCCTTGTTCGAGGCATCGCCGTCGGTCGCCTTCAGCGCTTCGTAGACGGTGCGCGCCGCGACGTACCCGTAGTCGGAGAAGATATCCGGCAGCGCCTTGTACTTGCCCTGGTAGTCGGCCACGAACTGCTTGCTCTGCGGATTGTCGACGGTGTCGGTATAGGTGGTGGCGGAGATCACCCCGAGCGCGGCCTTGCCGAGCGCGCTGATGGTCAGCGAATCGATGATGGTGAAGCCGGTGAGCGGCATTTTCTCCTTCAACCCGAACTCGGTATATTGCTGGATGAAGCGGATGGCGTCGGCGCCCGGCATGAAATCGTAGGTGACCGGCGGATTGATCGACTTGATGTCGATCAGATAGGGGCTGAAATCCGTGGTCCCGAGCGGCGGCCAGATCTCCTTGAGCACCTTGCCGCCGCGCGCGACGTAAGGCCCCTTGAACTGCGCGATCACGTCGCGGCCGCCGGCATAATCGGAAGCGGTCGTCACGATCTCCTTGCCGAGATTGTCGTAGACCCAGTTCGCCATCGGCGTGCTCAGCTGGTAGGCCGAGATCGAGGTGCGGAACAGATAGGGATAGCGATCCCAGGTGATGGCGTCGGTGCCGGCGCCGGAGACAATGTAGAACGCCTTCTGCTGCTTGGCGTAGTTGAGCACCGCGAGCGCGACGTTGCTGGCCTGGACGCCGACGATCATGTCGACCTTGTCGCTTTCAACCAGCTTCTTCGCCTTCTGCAGCCCGACCTGCGGATTGAACTGGTCGTCCTCCTTGATGATCTCGATCTTGCGGCCGCCGACGGTCCAGCCGACGCTGTCGAAAAACAGGTTCATGCCGATGAGATTGTTCTCGGCGGCATAGGCGATCGCGCCGGTGAAGGAATTGAGGTTGCCGAGCTTGATCGGCGCGCGGGTCTGCGCCAAGAGGCCGGGCGCGGCCAGGTTGGACGCGAGCGCGGCCCCGGCGCCGGCGGTCCCGACCATGAATTTGCGGCGGGACATCCGCCGCGCCATCGCGCTGGATTTCGTCATCATGTCCTCCCTCGGGTGCCGCACTTCGTGGCGCGGCCGCATTGTTTGTGCCGGGCAGTCTAGGCCGGGCGAGCGGCCTGCGCAAAGTCGCTCCCCGCGCACGATGTCGCGCCTTCGCCGCCTGCGTGCACGATCGCGGCGCGGGCCATCGGCCGCTGTTGCAGTTGAGCAACGTGGGTTCGTTTGGCCAAGATGCGCCCTGCGGGCGGCGGCGTCCGGCCGAACAGTCTGCGGGGCGGTTTCCGCCGCGGCGTCGAAATCGACGATGGCCCATCGGCGCCGCGACAGCGCGCGCCGTTCGTAGCGGTCGATGAACCAGAGCTCCATGGCCACGCCGGCATCGCAGACGCCGCCCGCGAACAGGTCATGGCGCAATCGGTCCTGGCGCAGCAGATCGAGGCGCGCGCGCCGCACGCGCACGAGATCGAGCTGCGCCGCGGCGATGCGGCACGCGAGCTCGAAGCGGCGCGCGCTAGAGCGCGTTCCGTTTACGTTGACTCGATCGTGTGCTGAGACGCGCTCTAGATCCTTTTGCGTGGTCGCATTCTCTGCGGAAAACCGGAAATCCACTTTTCCGGAAAATGCTCCGGCCTCGGCGCCGGCGATCATGCGCGCCAGCGCGACGATCTCGTGCGCCAGCGCGGGATCCTCCAGCGCCGGCAGGCTCAAGCCATGACGGCGCGCGTTGCCGGCGGAGCGGGCCTTGCCCGCGCGCGTTTTCGGGCCGGTGCTGGCGCGCGCATTGGCGCGGTTCGCTTCGCGCCGGCGCGCGGCATTCACGCCGGCGTCTCGCTTGCGGTGATGAGCTTCAATCCGCCCTCCCCTTGCTCGGCATCTTCGACCTCCTCGGCGTCCTCGACCTCCTGCACGGCGCGCCGCAACGTGTGCGCGAAGCTTGCGCGATGCCGCTCGATCTCGCGCAGGACCGAGTTGCGGCGGGCCTCCGCCGTCACCATCATGCGATCGATGCGCTCGACGATGTCGATCTTGAGCGCCAGCGTCTGCGCCGTCACCGCCTCCGCGCTCAGGCCGGCGGAGGCGAGCACGGCCTCGGCTTTCGTCACCGCCGCCGCGTCGCGCAACGTCCATTGCCGCGCGAGCTGCTCGGAGTACTGCCAGTCGAGAAACCGGCTGAGGATGGCGTGCATGCCTTCGTAGGCCGATGCCGTCAGCAGTTGCGCCTTGAGGCGGCGCAGGCGGAGCGCGTCCCAGACCATATCGACCACGTCGCGCACCCAGATCTCTTCCAGGATGTCGGATGGCTCCAATGCGGCCGAGATGCGCGTCAGCAGGTCGTCATAGGCGGCGGCATCCTCGCCCGCGATCAGCGGAGCCGGCGCGAGGAATGCGAGGGCGGCGCTCGGACGGACGGAAGCCAGGTTGCCGGCGGTAGAGGGAAGTTGCGTCTCGATCATTCTCTAATCCTTTATCCTCGCTTGACCTTTGTTTGCTGCCATGCCATTTGTTCATGTTTTGTTCTAACAGATTCGCAGTCATTTTGCAAGCTTTTTTGCCCGAGCGTCGCCGGATTTGGATTGCGCTTCGGCTGCCGCGTAATATGCGGCAACGTCAGCGAGCGTGGCCTCGTCAGCGCCTTGATGGCTCGTCACGCGGGCGTCCGTTGAAGCTTTCGATGAAAGCGCTCTGCTGCGGTTTGCCGGATGTGGCGTAGTCCAACTCGACCTGCCGCTCTTGTGACCAGCGCAAGATCGCCATGCTGCGCAGCTCCGTGCCGTTATCGGAGACAGATATTGAGCGTGTGAGGGCGTATGAGATACCACGTCGCCTAGCGGGCTCGCAGGCACTCGATGACGATGAGGAAGTTCGGAGTATTGCTTCGCCTGTAACTCTCGAACAGCTTGTTTTTCGCTTCGTTACAGAGCTGCTCCGTGGCCATCGGGACGGGCGTCGCATTGATCACTTTGTCGGACGCCGTCGAACTCGCCAACACGACGAAAAGCACCCAGTTCATTGTTCACTCCCGTCAAAGGTCTGCGTGTCTTACCCATCGCAGCTTAACCGTTGTCTAGGCGTCATCCTAGCGCGGTGGTCCTCGGAACGGCCAAGCTTACTCTTCCCATGTTAGCACGACGGCTCCGCTGTCGTGCTCGAAAGGGGCGATGAGCCCAGCAGACAGGTCAACGGGAGCTTGCAAACAATGTTTCGCCAGTTTCTTGTGGGTTCTACGGTCAGTCTCTGCAACATCGTGATCCATGCCCTTGTCATGACAACTGTCGTCCGGGTCGTGCACATCGCGGCCGAGAGGCACCGGCTGCTTCCAACATGGCATATGATCGTCGTCATGGTTGTGACCGTATCGGTCCTGATGGCGGCGCATATCTGCGAGGTGATCGTTTGGTCGCTCGCTTATGCGATCATCGATGCCGCGCCTGCGGGAGTCGATCTGCTGTATTTCGCGTTTGTGAACTACACCACGCTCGGATACGGCGACGTCGTTCCCATAGAGCGATGGCGGCTGATCGGACCGATAACGGCAATGAATGGCGTGCTCGTGTTCGGCTGGTCGACCGCCGTCATTTTCGAGGTGCTGCGAAGGACGATCAGGCACACGTCGCCGGGCGCGGCCACTGAATAGCCTGTCGTCAGTCCGACAGCGGGAGCGTGCCGCCCGCCAGCTCTACGCGCTCAGCGGCTGATCCACACCGTCATACCGGGCTCGAAGTCGGTGGCGCCGCGTTGCGGATCGAGGCGCAGGCGCAGCGTGTTGCGATCGTGATCGCCGACCGCGCGCTCGGCTTGCCAGGTCGCGAACGGCCCCAGCGGCAGGAGCTCGGTGACGAGCGCGGGCGTCGCCTGCTTGGTGCCCGCGGTTCGGACGCCGACCGTCGTCCCGACGGTCATGCCGTGCAACGTATCTTCGCGCGCGTTGAACGACAGCCACCGCTTTCCCGTCGCCTCGATCGCGAGCACCGGCTGGCCGGCGCGGATGTTCTCGCCGACCTCGGCGACGATGACGCTGACAATGCCGTCAGCCGGGGTCCGTAAAATGGTCTTGTCGAGCCGCCGCTCGAGCACCGCGAGCGCGGCCGCGGCGCCCCGCACCTGCGCGTCGGCAATGGCGCGCTCCTCCTTGGTCGGGCCTGCGACCGCCGCGGCGTGATTGGCTTGCGCCTCGGCGAGATCGGCACGCGCGCTCGCCACGTCGTTCTCGGCCTGATCGAGGGTCTGCCGCGAGGCGAAGTCGTCGCGCGCGAGGTAGGCGGTGCGATCAAGCTGCGCCTGCGCATAGTCCAGCCGCGATTTCGCCTTGGCGATCTCGGCCGCAAGCCCGGCGATCTCCTCCGCGCGCACGCCCGCATAGACATGGTCGCGGTCGGCCGTCGCGGCGGCAAGCGCCGCGCGCGCCTGCGCCACCGCCGCGGTCAGCTCGAGCGCGGAAAGCTCGGCGACGACGTCGCCGGCCTTCACGTTTGCGCCTTTCTCCACCTTGATCGCCGCGAGCTGGCCGCCCACTTCGGGCGCGATGCGGATCTCGGTGGTGCGCACGACCCCGACAACGGGCGCGGCCGGCTCAGGGCGCCAGAGAAAATATCCGCCGACCCCCACCGCCGCGAGCACGAGGCCGCCGAGGAGGGCAAGGGCAATGATGCGGCCGCGGCTAGCCATGGCGCCGCCTCCGCGCAATGACATGCGCCGAGATCACCGCCAAAACAAAATAGCCGATGGCCAAGCCCCACAGCCCGCGCCAGTCGCCCGCCACCTCCCATAGGCTCGCCCCCAACTGGCCGATGCGCACGATGCCGTCGATCGCGAGGTCGGACGGGAAGATATAGCCCGCCGCCAGCACCGGCGCCGGGATCGCCTCGCGCGGCCAGGAAAAGCCGGCGAGAAAGAACTGCGGCAGGCTGGTGGCCAGGAAGATGAGCGTCGGCGTCTCCGGGCGCTTGAACCAGGCGCCGGCCGCCTGGCCCATGAAGCTGGTCGCGAGAATGAACAATGACGCCAGCGCGAGCAGTTGCAGCGGATTTCCGAGGGCGGAGAAACCATAGACGCGCGGCAGCACGATGAAGTAGAGCGCGAGCGCCGGCAGATAGATAGTCAGGTGCGCGATGCCGCGGCCGAGCACGCTCGCGAATGCGCCGACCCTCGCCTGCGCCAGCGCGACGCCGGTCAGCATCGCGGCGCCGATCAACAGCGTCTGTTGCAGGATCAGCACGAAGGCCGCGGGCACGATGTAGCTGGCGTAGCCGCCGACCGGATTGAAGACCGGCTGCAGCAGGATGTCGGCCGGGCTTTGTGCCGCGAGCGACGCCTTGACGAGGCTGCCGTCGGTGCGCGCGCCGCCGGCGGCGAGCTCGGACGACAGCGTGTCGATTGCGGTAGCGATGCCGGTGCCCGTCGATCGGAAGATGAACAGGTAGGTGGCGTCGGCATAGATCGGAAGGTGGGCGGTGATGCCCTTGAGAATGTCGCGCTGTGTTCCCGGCGGAATGCCGACCACGGCGAACGCCTCGCCGCGGTCGAGCGCCGCGCGCGCCTCGGCGAGCGTGTCGGCTTGCACGGCCACCTTCACCGCCCCGCTGGCGTCCAGAGTCTGGACGATGCCGCGGCTCAGTTCGCTCAGGTCGTTGTCGACGACCGCGATCGGGACCTTGCGCAGAATCTGACTGAGGTAGGGCTGCGGATAGTAGAGGCCGTAGATCAGCGGCGCGATGACCAGAAGGATGAAGGCGCCGCGGATCGCAAGCACGCGCCGCCATTCGGCGGCGAACGCTCCCCCGATGCCGCGCGGTGTTGCACGCGCCGCTGCCGGTTCCGGCACGGCCGTTGCGCGGCGCGTGCGCCCTGCGATCGCGCGCAGGCGAAGGAACGCGAATACCGCGTAGAGCACGGCCAGCGCGGCAAGGGCGGCGAACGGCCGAGCCGAGTCGTGCAGCGGCAGCCCGCGCGCCGCCTGTCCGAGCAGCACGGCCATGTACCAGCGCAGCGGCAGCAACGCGCCCCAGACCTGCGC
>JGI12053J15887_10001408_pt1 | contig 11172 bp, 9 predicted proteins | sample MedBloCAOM1_O3_FD_15887 | JGI IMG/M metagenome (IMG submission 15887) | reverse complement strand
GCCGACTGAACGGCTCGAGCATCGCCTGCCGCTGCTCCGGCAGAATCCCTAAGCCTTCGTCATCGACCGTGAGCTCGATGGCGTTGCCGACGATCACACTGCGAAGATGCGCAGCTCCGCCGTATTTGAGGGCATTGTCCGCGAGGTTGGCCACGACGCGTCGCAGCGCCAGACGGTCGCCGAGAACGATCGGGACTTGCTCCCGGTGGCCCCGCTGATAATCGATGCGCGCGCCGCCGCTTCGCCGGTCGGCGACTTCCGCACCGATGATGTCGTCGATCTCGACCATCTCTTCGGCCAGTTCGCCGGCCCCGGCGCGGCTCGCCAGCAGCGCGTCGTCGAGCAGAACGATCATGTCATTGATGTCGGCGATGGCGCGGTCGCGTTCGGACTCGTCGTTGATCTTTTCGGCGCGCAGCCGAAGCCGCGTCGCATAGGTTCGCACATCGTGGGAGATCCCGCCCAACATCACCATGCGCGAGCGCAACAGCTCCCCGAGCCGGTTTTGCAAACGATTGAACGCATCGATCAGCGCCCGGATTTCCGGCGCGCTGCGTTTGGCTTCCGGCAGGGCTACCGGATCAAGCGACAGATCGACGCGGTCGACGGCCTCGGCGAGGCGCGCCAGCGGCTTGGTCTCGCGGTGCATGACGAAGAGCGCGAGCAGGGCGATCACCGAGCCGAAAAGGCCGGCGCCAAATCCGACCGGCAGACCCAGCGGACCCACCAGAATTCTGTTGCCGATTTCGATGATCAGCGTTTCTCCGGTCGCAAGACCGACGCGTACGTCGATGGCCGTCGGAACGAGGCGCGAGAACAACCACCTGTGCTCGCCCGCGTCCGAGAAATTGACGCTGACAGGGCGGCCGCCGAGCGGCTGCAGAGACTGCTCGATCGCGCGCGCGTTGAGGCGTGGCAGGATCCGCGGCGCGGTCGCTCCGATCGTCGCGGCGTCATCGATGCGCGCCGAAAACGTTTCCGAACTCGCCGCGCGAAGCACCAGCGCCCGCTCCGGGCCGGGCGTGCGTTCGATCAGTTCGACGACAGCNGCGATATGGCCGGGAACGGGCAGGGTATTGCTTTCGGCCGTGTGNGCCCCTGCAACGTANTACAACGCGATGGCACAGATCCAGGCCATGCCGAGCCCGACCACGACGATCAGAGCGATCCTTGCTGCGAACGTCATGCGCAGGATCATGTCAGCGGGCTCACATGGGCGGTGAACAGGTAACCGCCGTTGCGGACGGTGTTGATCAGGTTGGAGCCGGGACTCGCACCGTCCAGCTTCTTGCGTAACCGCGAGATCAGCATATCGACGGTGCGGTCGAAGGGATCGGCGGATCGTCCGCGCGTCCAGTCCAGAATTTGGTCCCGTGTCAGCACCCGGCGCGGCCGCTGGACAAAACAGACCAGCAGTTCAAATTCGCCGCTTGTCAGGTTGACCGCATTATTCTCGCCGGCGCTCAGTCCACGGGCGTCGATATCGATGACGAAGGCGTCAAAGCGGTAGCGGCGGTTCTGTGCCGGCTGCGGCGCCGCGGGCTGTGTCCGGCGCATGATGGCGCGGGCGCGGGCCAGCAGTTCGCGCGAACTGAAGGGTTTTGCGAGATAATCGTCGGCGCCCATCTCGAGGCCGACCACGCGATCGATTTCGTCGCTCTTGGCGGTCAGCATCAGGATCGGAATCGGGTCGCCGATCCGGAGCCGGCGGCAGATCGCAAGACCGTCCTCGCCGGGAAGCATCAGATCGAGAATGATGAGATCGGGCCTGACGCGCTGCAAGACGACGTCCATGACTTTGCCGTCCTCAGCGGTCTCGACGTCGTATCCCTCATGAACCAGAAAATCGCGGACCAGCCGTCTGATCTCGGGATCGTCTTCCACAATCAGGATGGTCGGCTTTGGCATCGTCATGCCGTGAATGTCGGACAATCGAAAGGCGGCGGCAAGCCGGGCCGCCCCATTGTTACAAACTGTTACGTTGCGCCGACAAATCGCCAACAAACGTCTTGCGCCGTTGAAATTGCGCAGACGTCGCGCGGCCACGCTCTCCACGCGGTCGGGCTCACGCCGAGCGCCGCCGGTACAGAGGAGAGCCAACCCATGAAGAAATTTTTCGCCACCGCCGCGATCGTCGGAGCCTTGTCTGCGGCAGCCATTGTCGATGCCAATGCCGGTTCGCGCAGCGGATCGATCTCGGGCCCGCGCGGCACGACGACGTTTGCCGGCTCGCGATCCTGCGCAGGCGGCGCCTGCTCGTCTCAGGGCAGTGTCACCGGGCCCTATGGCGGCACGATATCGCATCAGGGTTCGAGCAGCTGTTCGGGCGGCACCTGCTCCGGCAGCGGCACCGTTACCGGCCCCCGTGGCGGCTCGGTCACTTACAACGGGACGGTCACACGCTGAAGAGGCGCCGCGGCTGGTGCAGGCAGTGCTGCAGCCAGCCGCTGGCCTTGCCTGAGGACACGGTCATGAATCAACTCGCAGGTTCCTTCGCTGCCACCTCGCGCCTGATGCTGTTGGCAACCGCACTGGGCTTCATGGGCCTCGAATATTTTCTCGGTCGATTGGCCCATCATAATACCCACGATCCCTTTGAAAGCGCCGCATCGCTGGGTATCGCGGCCGGGCAGTCGGTCGTTCGGGCCGTCGAGGCCACGCTGCTGGCTATTCCTTTTGTGTTCGTCTATCAGCACCGGCTGTTCGACTTCTCGCAGACCACGCCGCTGTCGCTGGCCGCGCTGTTCGTGGCGACGGAGTTCGCCTATTATTGGCAGCATCGCGCCTCACACCGTATCCACTGGATGTGGGCGACCCATGCGGTGCATCATTCGGCAACGAAGCTGAATTTCACCGCTGCGGTCAGGCTCGGCTGGACCGGCAACATCTCGGGAAATTTCCTGTTCTTCCTGCCGTTGGTCTGGCTCGGATTTCATCCCTTCGCCGTGATCGGCATGCTCGGCGTCAACCTGTTCTACCAGTTCTTCATCCACACCGANCTCGTGCCCCGGCTCGGTCCGCTGGAATGGATTCTCAATACGCCCGCCCATCACCGCGTGCACCACGCGTCGAATCCGGCCTGCCTCGACAAGAACTACGGCGGCATCCTGATCGTGTTCGACCGGATGTTCGGATCCTTCGCGGAGGCGCCGCCCCATGAAGCGCTGCGTTACGGGCTTGTCCACGGCACCAGCAGTTACAACCCGGTCAGGATCGCGCTTGGCGAATGGCGCAACATGTTTCGCGATTTCGCCCGCGCAACCACGCTGCGCGCACGGCTCAAGACGCTGCTCGGGCCGCCGGTCTGATCCTACCACAGGAGATGCGGACGCAGGCGATGAGCCTGGCTCAAGTCTGCAGAACCGATTACGAGCGGCTTTGCCACGATGTTCAAGCGGGCGACGGCCGCCGGCGTGATGCCGAAATAGTCGCACGCGCGATTCGCCGGCCGATGAGCCGGCGCTTTGCCGACGTCAAACGATCTTGAAAATCGCCAGCGCCAGTACCGCCTGCGCCAAAAAGCCGACGGTGAAGGCCAGCGTCCGGAACACCGGCAGGCCCAGCGTGTAGACGATCAGATGGGCGACGCGAGACCAGAAGTAGACCGCGCAGGCATAGACGGTCCACGTGGTCGAATAGTCGATCTCGGCCAGGATCAACACCAATGGTGCGAAGATGATGAGGTTCTCGACCGCATTGTCGTGCGCGAACATCAGGCGGGTGGCCCATTCCGCATGCGGCTTGTCATTGCGCGACGGATTGGCCATGGCGCCGCTGAGGCCACGAACCTGACAGCGATTAAGCACGTAGGGTACCCACAATAGTCCCGTGAAAATAACCGTCAGCGTCAGCCAGAACAATTCGCGCGTCATAGGGTTCCCCTCAATCGAGTTTCTATTCTCGTCCCAGTGGGACGGCCTGTTATATTCAAATGCGCATCCTGGCGCTACGCGCGGACCCGGACGTAGCTGCCGGGTGCGTCTTCGATGGCGGGCAGCGCATCNGTGCCGACCGCGCGCGCTGGTGCTTCCTCGGCGTCGATGCCTTGCAGCCATTCGCGCCAGTCAGGCCACCACGATCCCTTATGCTCCTGGGCGCCCTTGAGCCAGTCCGCCAGCGTGACGTCCTTGATATTGTCGTTGGTCCAGAACTGGTACTTGCCCGCTGATGGCGGGTTGACCACGCCGGCGATATGGCCGGAGCCGGACAGCACGTATTTCACCGGGCCGCCGAAAAACTGCGAGCCGTAGAGCACCGAATCCGCGGGCGCGATGTGATCCTCGCGCGTCGCCAGATTGTAGATCGGCACCTTCACCCTGGTCAGATCGAGCAGCGTGTTGTCCAGCACCATGCTGCCGGTGGACAGCCGGTTCTCCAGATAGCAGTTGCGCAGGTAATAGGAATGGTTCGCCGCCGGCATCCGGGTCGCATCCGAATTCCAGTGCAGCAGATCGAACGACGAGGGCGGTTGTCCCTTCAGGTAGTTGCTGACGACATAGGACCAGATCAAATCGTTCGAGCGCAGCATGTTGAAGGCCATCGCCATCCTGCTGCCTTCGAGCACGCCGCAGACCTGCATGTCGCGCTCCAGTGCTGCGATCTGGTCTTCGTCGACGAACACCAGGAGATCGCCGGCGTGGCTGAAATCGACCTGCGCCGCCAGAAGTGTCGCCGAAGTCACTTTCACGCGCCGCTTCTCGGCCAGCCACGCCAGCGTCGCGGCGAGCAGGGTGCCGCCGACGCAGTAGCCCATGGTGTGGACTTTCAGTTCGCCGGTGGCCCGCTCGATGGCGTCCATCGCCGCCAACGGGCCTTCTTTCATATAGTCGTCGAAGGTTTTGCTTCCCAAGCTCTTGTCCGGGTTGACCCAGGAAATCATGAACACCGTGATGCCCTGGTCGACGCACCATTTGATGAAGGATTTTTCCGGCTTGAGGTCGAGGATATAGAATTTGTTGATCCACGGCGGCACGATCAAAAGCGGCGTGCGCAGCACGTTCTCGGTCGAAGGCGCATACTGGATCAGCTGCATCAGCTCATTCTGNAAGATCACCTTGCCCGGCGTGGTTGCCATGTTGACGCCGACGACNAGATCGGAAGGATCCGACTGACGGATCCGCAGCGTGCCGTGTCCGGCCTCGATGTCTTCCGCCAGCATCTTCATGCCGCGAACGAGGTTATCGCCGCTGGAGGCCAGTGTTTCGCGCAATACTTCCGGATTGGTGAGAACGAAATTCGACGGCGCCAGCGCGTTGGTGATCTGCTGAACGTAGAACTCGGCTTTCTTGCGGGTATGCGCATCGACGCCTTCGGCGTTGCGGACGAGGTCCTGNGCCCACTGCGCCGTCAGCAGATAGAGTTGCATCACGAAATCGAAAAACTGGTTCGATTTCCACTCGGGGTCCTTGAANCGCTTGTCGCGNGGAGANGGNTCGATCGCCGGCGGCGCCTGCTCGCCGACAAGGCGGCGCATCGAAGAGCCCCACAGATCGAGATAGGCCTTGCCGATCTTCATCTGCAGTTCCGAAACCCGCGCGTTGTCCGACAGCCAGTATTCCGCAACCGTGCTGAAGGTCTTGACCACCTCGGTTAATTCGCTGGGCGGCTTGTCCTTGGCGTCGCCGTTCTCGCGCGGCTTGAGATAGGCCGCGAGCGCCTGGCCGCTGCTCTCCATGGCCCGCGCGAGGTTCATCGCGAAAGCTTCAGGATCGAACTTCTTCTCAGTCCGGGTTTCGGTGGTAACGTCGCTCATAACCGGACACTACAGGTTCGTTTAGGGTTCGTCACCGCGTTGATCGACCATGAACGGTTCCGGATTAACCCTGACATCACATCCTGTTGCACTGCGACAAAGTATCTTGGTTCTGTCATATTGAAGCCCCGGCGGCTCGGTTTGTTGTTCACGACTTAATCGTTTCGGACAACAAAGGTTGAGCCCGGCCCTTGCAACTGATGATATAATTATCAGGCTGCAAAGCTTGGGGTTGGCGAAGTGGGGACTTCCAGAGCAGTGCCGGCGGATCGAAAAACAAGCGCACTTGCGGTGGGGCTGCTGTTGCTGTCGGCGCTCGCGCTCGGCGGCTGCTCGAGCACGATCGCGGATTTGCCGCTGGTCGGCACGCCGGCCGACGCACCCGCCCGCTCCAAGGATGCCGGCGCCTACCTTCCGGTTCATGATTTGCCGCCGGACCGCGTGGAGGCCGAGATGACCCCTGCGGAGCAGGCCAAGGCGTTGAAGGAACTGGCTGCCGCCCGGGACCACCAGGCGTCGGTGGCTGCCAAAACCCCCGCCGCGAAGTGAGCCTTGGCGGAGTATTTGGCCGAGTATTACGGCTGGCGCAGCCGGGCGCGCGTGGTAAAACAACCCCGATTCAACGGTTTGGCGTCTGAATTTGTCCTAAATCATTGATTTTATGTGCTTTCTGCGCGGAATCCGATTCCGCTCCGACGCACAGCACCATGACGATCTTGCCCTGACCGGCTTCCGGAGCTTGAGACCGATGGAAGATTTTTACCGCATTCGCCGTCTGCCGCCTTACGTGTTCGAGCAGGTCAACCGCGCCAAGGCGGCCGCGCGCAATGCCGGGGCCGATATCATCGATCTCGGCATGGGCAATCCGGATTTGCCGACGCCGCCCCATGTCATCGAAAAACTGAAGGAAACGCTGGGCAAGCCGCGGACCGATCGCTACTCCGCGTCGCGCGGAATTACCGGTTTGCGCAAGGCCCAAGCGGCCTATTACGACCGGCGCTTTGGCGTGAAACTGAACCCCGAGACCCAGATCGTGGCGACGCTGGGCTCAAAGGAAGGTTTTGCCAACGTGGCGCAGGCGATCACCGCGCCCGGCGATGTGGTGCTGTGCCCGAATCCGAGCTACCCTATACACGCCTTTGGATTCCTGATGGCCGGCGGCGTGATCCGATCGGTACCCTCGGAGCCGACGCCGCAATTCTTCGAGGCGGTCGAGCGCGCCATCACCCATTCGATCCCGAAGCCGCTTGCCATCGTCGTGTGTTATCCCTCCAATCCGACGGCCTACGTCGCGAGCCTCGATTTCTACCGGGATCTGGTGGCGTTTGCGAAGAAACACGAGATCTTCATTCTGTCGGATCTCGCCTATGCCGAGGTCTATTTCGACGACAACAATCCGCCGCCCTCGGTGCTGCAGGTTCCCGGGGCGATCGATGTCACCGTGGAATTTACCTCGATGTCGAAGACGTTTTCGATGGCCGGCTGGCGGATGGGATTTGCCGTCGGCAACGAACGGATCATCGCAGCATTGGCGCGGGTGAAATCCTATCTCGATTACGGCGCATTCACCCCGATCCAGGTCGCCGCGACCGCCGCGCTGAACGGTCCGGACGATTGCATTCGCGAGATGCGCGACACCTACCGCAAGCGCAGGGATGCGCTGGTGGAATCCTTTGGCCGGGCGGGGTGGGATATTCCGCCGCCTGAAGCCTCGATGTTCGCCTGGGCGCCGCTGCCCAAAGCTTTCCGCGACGTCGGCAGCATGCAGTTCGCAACCCTGATGGTTGAAAAGTCCGGCGTCGTGGTGTCGCCGGGGGTTGCCTTCGGCGAGCACGGCGAGGGCTATGTTCGCATCGCCATGGTGGAAAACGAGCAACGCATTCGCCAGGCTGCCCGCGGAGTCCGCCGTTTCCTTGAAAGCGGCATCGAAACCTTGCACAACGTGATTCCTCTCGCCAACCGGCGTTAGGCATGATCCCGAAAAGCCTGTCCGCGGGCTTGACCCCCGGATGCAGACGGTTTCCGGATGGGATCATGCCTCGTTATAATGTCTCCGGCAGGTTTTTTGCGTCATGGTCGCACCCCTGAATGTGGGTATTGCGGGGCTCGGCACCGTGGGCGCCGAAGTCATCCGTCTCATCGAGCAGCAGGGCCGGACTTTGTCGGCGCGTTGTGGACGCGGCGTGCGCGTCGTCGCCGTCACCGCGCGTTCGAAGGCAAAAAAGCGCGGTCTCGATCTGCGCGGCATGGACTGGGCCAGGGATCCGTTGACGCTGGCCAGCGATGCCGGGATCGATTGCTTTGTCGAATTGATGGGCGGGTCCGGCGAGCCCGCGCTGTCGGCGATCGAGGCGGCGCTGAAGTCCGGCAAATCGGTGGTCACGGCCAACAAGGCGCTGATCGCCAAACATGGCTTACGGCTGGCGGCGTCTGCCGAGAAATACGGCGGCGCGCTGAATTTCGAGGCGGCGGTTGGCGCAGCAATCCCCATCATCAAAACCCTGCGCGAGGGCCTTGCGGGTACCGACGTCAATCGCGTCTACGGCATTCTCAACGGCACCTGCAATTACATCCTGACCCGGATGGAACAGGAAGGATTGTCGTTCGCCGAATGCCTCAAGGATGCCCAGCGGCTCGGCTACGCCGAGGCCGATCCGTCGTTCGACGTCGACGGCCACGACACCGCGCAGAAGCTCGCCATTCTGGCCAGCCTCGCATTCGGCACCAGGGTCGCGCAGAGCGCGGTCTATGTCGAAGGTATTTCCTCGATCGCGCCGGAAGATCTGCGCGCCGCCGAAGAGCTCGGATTTCGCGTAAAACTGCTCGGGGTCGCGGTGCGCACCGCGAAAGGCATCGAACAGCGTGTGCACCCAACCATGGTGCCGAAATCATCGTCGATTGCACAAGTGATGGGCGTCACCAATGCGGTAACCATCGACGGCGAAGGTATTCCGCCGATCACGCTGGTCGGGCCGGGCGCGGGTGGAGCGGCAACCGCATCAGCCGTGGTTGCCGATATCGCCGACGTCTCGCGCGGCATTCGCGCCAAACCGTTCGGACGTCCGGCGGCGCAGTTGCGCGAGACCAAAAAGGCGCCGATGGAGCGCCATGAGGGTGGCTATTATATCCGCTTGATGGCGCGCGATCTCGCCGGTACTGCTGCGACCATCGCCACCCGGCTCGCGGAACAAAAAATTTCCATCGAATCGATCGTGCAGCGCCATGCCGACGGTGTTGACGCGAACGGCGCGGCGAGGAAAGCTTCGCCGGTGCCGGTCATCCTGATCACCTACGCGACCAGCGAGGACGCGGTCTATCGTGCGCTGCAGGCGGTGCAACGCGACAAGGTGATCAGTGGCCGGCCGCAGGTGATACGGATCGAAAAAAACTAGCGCGTGGCCCGAACGGACCACGTGTGAAACGATTGGTGGCAGGCCGAAAGACCCGCAGCGAGGCTTTAGAGGAGTTTTAGCGATGTCGACCCATATTTCGGTTCCCCCGCAGCTGTTGTTGGAGCGCATTCTGACACTTGAAATCGTACGGGTCACGGAACGCGCGGCGGTGTCGGCCGCGCGGCTGCGCGGCCACGGCAACGAGAAGGCGGCTGACCAGGCCGCCGTCGACGCGATGCGCCGCGAGCTCAACAAGCTGCCCATCGAAGGCACGATCGTGATCGGCGAGGGCGAGCGCGACGAGGCGCCGATGCTGTTCATCGGCGAGAAAGTCGGGTTGAACGCCGGCCCGAAGGTCGATATCGCCGTCGACCCGCTCGAGGGCACCACGCTGTGCGCCAAGAACATGCCTGGCTCGATCGCGACCATGGCGGTGGCGGATGGCGGTACGCTGCTCCATGCGCCCGACGTTTACATGCAGAAGATCGCCGTCGGCCCCGGCTACAAGAAAGGCGTCGTCGAGCTGGACGCGTCGCCGGCCGACAACGTTCGCCGACTGGCCAAGGCAAAGGGTGTCGATGCCTCCGCGATCACGGTGCTGGTGCTCGATCGCCCGCGCCATTCCGACATCATTGCCGGCGTGCGCTCTATGGGTGCCGCGGTACGCCTGATCACCGACGGTGACGTGGCGGGCGTGATCCACTGCGCCGATCCCGATAACACCGGGGTCGATATGTACATCGGCACCGGTGGCGCGCCCGAAGGTGTGCTGGCGGCGGCGGCGCTGCGCTGCATCGGCGGCCAGATGCAATGCCGGCTGATTCTCGACACCGAGGAGAGACGCGAGCGCGCCCACAAGATGGGCGTCGACGATCCGCGCTTTATCTACGGCATCGAGGACATGGCGAAGGGCGACTGCCTGTTCGCGGCGACCGGCGTCACCACCGGTTCGCTGCTGTCGGGCGTCAAATTCCGCAAGGACGGCGTCATCGAGACCGAGACCGTGGTGATGCGTTCGGTCACCGGCACCGTCCGCTACATCAAGGCCGAACACCGGCAGTTGGAAAAATTCCATCTCGATTGAGAAGAGCGTGCGATGGCTGCCAACGTCGTCATCCGGCCCGTCGGCAGGGACGAGCGCGCCGCGTGGGCGTGGTACTTTGCGTCGATGAGAAGAGCCGGATCCAGCCCGCTGACTCCATCCGCAGAAACTCGCGCGACTTTGTCAGCGAATTTCCGGGACGGAACACTNGCAGCTACTGCGCTTGATCGCACGCCGGATAGGGGTAGGCCGAGGGCGTGTGTCGCTCACAANCACAATGGTAATCTAGCTGAATATCCATTCAAGAAAGTTCCGAAGCAGTTCCTGGAACGTCGCGATGCCCCATTCGTTTTCTCCCAACGCAACAACGAAAGGAGAAGGAAGCATGAGGAAGATTTCTTGCGTTCTCGCCGCCTTAGCGACCATCGCGGTTGCGGCGCCTACAGTGGCAAGCGCTGAGGGTTTTAGCTTCCGGATCGGAAGCGACCGGGATTATTATCGCGACCGTGACTATCGCGGCCCTCGTGCTGAGTTTTACGAACATGATCGCGGGCTGCATCGCGGCTGGTACAATCATGATGGCGACCGAACGGTAATCATTAAGCGTCACCGTTACTGGGACGACTAAGCAGAGAATGGCCCCCTAACCGGGGCCATTTTCGTAAGTCTGACCGACGGGCCATATCTGCGACGATGCGTCAGCAATGCGGGGCACGTGCAAAAACACTTGCTCGGGGCCGTGCATGTCGAATACCTCGCGCAGGGACACTTCCTAAGCAGGGACACTTCCTAACCCAACTTGCGCAGTTCGTAGGTTGTTTTCGGAATTTTGCGAGACGCGGAGTGAGTCGGATCAATAGGTTAAGTGGCGCGCGATGGCGATTTGAGCGTGTAGTGACGACCTTGGGGATTGACGCGTCGCTGCGAGCATGATTCTCGTTCACGAAATGCGATTCGCGCCGGAAAAACAGCGGCCCATCGTAACT
>JGI12053J15887_10001407_pt1 | contig 11174 bp, 9 predicted proteins | sample MedBloCAOM1_O3_FD_15887 | JGI IMG/M metagenome (IMG submission 15887) | reverse complement strand
ACCTGCGCCGCAAGCTCACCGAAACCAAGATTGCGCCGGCAACGGAGACCCCTGCGACGCCCGCCCAAATCAAGCAGGGCGACGCCACCCCGGGCGACATCACCGCCTCCATCCGTAGCGGCAGGAACAAGCGGGCTCAGGCCGACAGATAGCCGGCAATCTCCTCACCAGCGAGAGCGCCGAGGTGAGCCCGGGCGACTCGATGCCGAACAGGTGCACGAGGTGGGGAACGCCGTGCTCGTTCGGCCCGTCGATCATGAAATCCGCCGCTGCCTCGCTCGGTCCGGTCAGCTTCGGCCTGATGCCGGAATAGTCCGGCACCAAACCGTTGTCCGGGAGGCCGGGCCAATAGTCCCGAATCCGCGCGTAGAACGCCGCCGCGCGCGTTGCGTCGACGTCGTAGTTCTCCTGGCCGATCCACTCGACGTCGGGCCCGAAGCGCATGCGGCCCGCCATGTCGAGAGTCACGTGCACGCCGAGCCCGCCTGGAATCGGCACCGGATAGATCAGCCGTGAAAATACCGGCCGTCCGGCAAAGCTGAAATAGCTGCCCTTCCCGAGGAAGAGCCGGGGCACCCGCTCGGGCGGATAGCCCTCGGTCGCCCGGCCGAGCTTTTGCGCGCCGAGGCCCGCCGAGTTGACCACCGCGTCGACGGTGATCGACTGCGGATCGGCGCTCCCGAAGTAAGCCTCCCAGCCGCCCGCCACCTTGACCAGGCGCTCGATGCTGGTGTTGAGCGCAATCACACCACCGTGATCTTCGAGGTCGCCCTGCAGCGCCAGCATATAGCGGTGGCTGTCGACGATGCCCGTTTCCGGGGAGCTCATGGCGCGGCGGCAACTGAGCGCGGGCTCGAGCCGGCGGGCCGCCGCGCCGTCGATCATCTCGACCCCTTCCACTCCGTTGATCCTCGCTTGCGCAATGATCGCTTCGAGCCGCTCGGTCTCGCTCTCGTTGGTGGCGACGACGAGCTTGCCGCATTTGCGGTGTGGAACGCCATGGGAGGCACAAAAGTCGTAGAGCATCCGCCGTCCGCGCACACAGTGATAGGCACGCTTCGAGCCGGTCGGATAGTACAGTCCGGCATGGATGACCTCGCTGTTGCGTGAGGACACGCCGGTGCCGATACCGGACGCTGCTTCCGCGACGATGACCTCGTGGCCGGCCATCGCCGCCGAGCGCGCTATCGCAAGCCCGACCACGCCCGCGCCGACTACAAGGACCTGCATCTCCCCTGCCCCGCTCAAATCTCGACCAACCACCGTTGCGGTNGGGTTCTATAGCACAGCGGAACTCCGGAGATTGTTCTAGACGACTTGANTTGACTTGGTTGCGGTCGTTCATGGCCGCCGCCGAACGGAGCGCATTGATGCAGCTGAGCTCGGCCCGATTGCTCGCGGCTTNGATCAGCAAGAAGCCGGTCCGGAGTCTCAGCCTANNGCCGCCGCAAGATCGGCGATGAGGTCGTCGGGCTCCTCGATGCCGACGGAGAGGCGCACCAGCGTCTCGCTGATGCCGAGCGTCGCGCGCACGTCGGGCGGTACCGAGCCATGGGTCATGATCGCGGGATGCTCGATCAGGCTTTCCACGCCGCCGAGGCTCTCGGCCAGCGCGAACAGCTGGCAGCGCTCCAGAAAGCGGCGGGCATCGTCGAGCGTACCCTCGAGCTCGGCCGAGATCATGCCGCCATAGGCGCGCATCTGCTTCCTGGCGAGCGCGTGCTGGGGATGGCTCGCCAGGCCCGGATAGAGCACCCGCCGCACCTTGGGATGTCGCTCGAGCCATTCGGCGATCTTGTGCGCCGAGGCGCAATGGCGCTCCATGCGCAAGGCGAGCGTCTTGAGACCACGCAACGCGAGGAACGAATCGAACGGGCCCTGGATGGCGCCGACGGCGTTCTGCAGGAACTTCAGCTGATCCCGCAGCTCGGCATTGTCGCCGACGACCGCGCAACCGCCGACCATGTCGGAATGGCCGTTGAGGTATTTGGTGGTCGAGTGCACGACGATATCAAAACCGAAGTCCAGTGGGTTCTGGACATAGGGACTGGCGAAAGTGTTGTCGGCGGCGGCCAAGATGCCCCGCCGCTTGGCGATCGCCGCCACCCGTTCGAGATCGACCAGCTTGAGCAGCGGATTGGTCGGAGTCTCGACCCAGACGAGGCGCGTGCTCGGGCGGATCGCGGCTTCGAGCGCGGCCGCATCGGTGAGATCGAGCTGGGTCACCTCGATCCCCATCGAACGCTTGCGCACGCGCTCGAACAGCCGCCGCGAGCCGCCATAGAGATCGTCGACGGCGATGATATGGGAGCCGTGGTCGAGGCATTCGAGCGTCGTGGAAATCGCGGCCAATCCCGACGCAAAGGCAAACGCCGCGCTGCCGCCCTCGAGATCGGCGATGCAGCGCTCGAACGCCATGCGGGTGGGATTCTTGGTGCGGGCATAGTCGAAGCCCTTGTGCACGCCGGGGCTCTGCTGCACGTAGGTCGACGTCGTATAGATCGGCATCATCACCGCGCCGGTGGTCGGATCGGGCTCCTGCCCTGCATGCACGCAGCGAGTGGAGAAGCCGAGCTGGTTCGGTTTGGCCATTATGGTGTGATCCGGAAATAGTTGATGAGATCGAGGCGGGTCGCGACGCCGAGGAATTGATCGCCGTCCATCACGATGGCGATGTAGTCCTTGCGGAACAGCGGCACGAGGTCGGCGATGGGCGCATCGGCGGAAATGGTCTCGAGCCGCGTCACCATCACCTCCTTGACTTGCCGCGCGAACACCTTGTTGACGCCCTCCGGATCGGTGAGCAGCGCAGCGAGCACGTCGCTCTCGTCGACCAGGCCCACCACGTGTCCGCCCGCATCGACGACCGGGAGTTGCGAGACGTCGGCGGAGCGCATGCGCGCGAACACCGTGCGCAGGTTATCCTCGGGACGCACGACGATGGCGGTGCCTTCGCTCACGCGACTGACGACGACGTCGCGCACGGTGCCGTGGCGGTTGGGATGGGTCCAGCCCTCCTGCGCCAGAAAGGTTGGATTGAATACCTTGGACAGATACTTGGCGCCGGAATCGCAGACGAGGCTCACCACCCGCTTGGGCCCCGATTGCGCACGGCAATAGCGCAGCGCCGCCGCGAGCAGCGTGCCGGAGGAGGAGCCGGCGAGCACGCCCTCGGCCCGCAGCAGCTCGCGCGCACTGGCGAAGCTTTCCGCGTCGGGGATCGCATACGCCTTCGAGACGAGGGTGAGATCGGCATTGGGCGGCACGAAATCCTCGCCGATGCCTTCGACCGCCCAGCTTCCGACCTCGGTCATTCTTCCGGTCTCGACATAGGGCGCGAGGATCGAGCCTTCGGGATCGGCGAGGATCATCGCGGTGTTGGGCGAAGCCCGCCGCATGAAGCGGCCGATCCCGGTCAGCGTTCCACCGGAGCCGACGCCGACCACGATGGCATCGACGTCACCGTCCATCTGGCGAAGAACTTCCGGGCCGGTCGTCGCTTCGTGTGCCTGCGGATTGGCCGGATTGGCGAACTGATTGACGAAGAACGCGCCCGGCGTGCGCTGCGTGATCGTCTCGGCGAGGTCCTGATAGTAGTCGGGATGTCCCTTGCCGACGTCCGAGCGCGTGATGACGACCTCCGCGCCCATGGCCCTGGCATGCAGCACCTTCTCGCGCGCCATCTTGTCTGGGACCACCAACAGCGTGCGATAACCCTTGCGGGCGCCGACCAAAGCGAGACCGAGCCCGGTATTGCCTGCGGTCGCTTCGACGATGGTGCCGCCCGGCTTCAACCGCCCTTCGGCCTCGGCCGCCTCGATCATGGTTCGCGCCGGCCGGTCCTTGACCGAGCCCGAGGGATTGGCGCTTTCAAGCTTGAGAAAGAGACGGCTCGGGCCGCAGTCGATACGCGTCACCTCGATGAGAGGCGTTTCGCCGATGAGGTCGAGGACGGAGGCCATGACCTAGATAGTATAGCCGTGACCGCCCGGTCCTTTCCACAAACGCAGTTCAAGGATGTTGACGGCGCTGCGGCCGCCGGCGCACTGCCTTTTGCGACGTCGCGGCGGGAATTGGACGCGTCCGAACGCCGGTTCCGCCGAGCAGAACTTTCTTGGCCTGGTTGATCTTGACGGTCAGGTAGTGGGATCCGCCGCGATCGGGATGGACCATTTGCACCAGACGTCGATGCGCCTCGTGGATATCCTCATCCTGCGCACCATGATCAAGCCCGAGGATCTCCAGCGCTTCCTTCTCCGACATCGCACCGGCAGCGACCTCCTCGTCGTGGCCGTTGGCTCGTGAGCTGCCGTTGGCGTGTCCGCGACCGACGGTCTGCAGACTTGCCCCATTGTGCGAAGCGGAGGCGGCCATCTGACACAGATACTCCTCCAATACCGCAGCCGAGCGCTCGATGAGCGCGCGATCGGCCTCGACACCGCCGCCGAAGGCGAATTCCGCAGTCTTGGTGGCGGGCGGGCTCGGGTCCGGCGCCGGGTCGAGCAGCCGGAACGGTTGGCGCAAAAGTCGCGGGCCATACCAGGCGAGGACAAGCACCATGACGGCCGCAAGTGCGACGGCAGCCGTCCACTGCTGATTGAACAGAAGCACGAGCAATAGCGGAAATGACAAGACAGCGAGGCCGATGGCCGCCCAGCGTGCCGTTCGAACAACGGCCTTGGGGTCGCTGTGAATGAACCAGTGGCCCAGCCTTATCGCCGAGACGCCCAACGAGAGGCCAAGCGCAACGACAGCGACGAGAAGCGGATCACCCATCAGCCACAATCCCGCGGTGCCGGGGCTCGGATTTTTTCAAATCGCGCGAATCGCGCGTACCCGAACTTGATCCTCTACATCTCGGCGCGCCGCGCAACAACCTTTATCAATACGTCAATAACAGTTTCACTTGATCAAGATAACTCAACAACAGTTTTATGACACAAAGGCTAGTTGCTTCGGCGTCGGATCATTTATGGACTTCCACAAACTCCTCTGACAACCTTGCTCCATAGTGATTCTGCCCTCCATCATCGAGAGAGCGCCGAGGTCATGATCGATCCAAGGAAGAAAACAGCCGCTAAGGACGACCCCGCCCTCACGCCAGAGATCAGGCAAGAGCCGGAACACAGCAAGGGCGCCTTGGTCGAGCAATATCTCAAACGGAAGGCTGAAGTCACCGAAGAGGATCACAGAGAGTTTCGAACCTATTTGGAGCAGAAGGCGCAACAGCTCGCGCGAGTTGATGCGCCGACGCCTGACAAGCCGTCACTGGTCAATCGCCGCAACATTCTGAAGGTCGTCGCCGGCACGGCGGTGGCGGGTGAAGCGGCCGCGATCGGATATTCATGGGTCAAAGCCGGACCCGCATCGAATGCGCCGGCGGGCAATCTCAACACCGGCCCGCAACGCGAGCCCATCGTCCGTCAGATGACGGACTCGAAGGCCGACGTCGGCGGACGAAGCCTGGGCAGATGGATCTTGTTGCTCCCGACCAAGCTCGGCGGCGGTACCTACGCAATCGACCTGCATTCCAACCGCGTCCTGGCATCGATCTGGTACTGGACCTACGGCGACTACAACCCGATCTCCCATCACCTCTGTGCATTCCCCAGCGCCGACCCGTACCGCTCATTCGAGTTCGTCAACAGCACGCAAGGCGGCAAGAACTGCCTGATCTACGGCATTCCGACGAGAATGGAGACGCCCGACCCGGGCTTCAACATCTATCGGGTCCGCTACGACGGCGCGCAGATGGAGCTGCTGGAGAACGTCTCCGAGACGACCGGGCTCGGCCTGGGCGTTCATGTCACGGTCAATCCGAAGGACGCGCAATCCTATTTCGTCACCGACGGGCAGAAGGACATCGCGGCCTGCTTCGATCGGAATACGTCCAGGGTTCTCGCGGCCTTGAAATACGACTGGGCGTCCAATTCGAGCAACCTGTCGGATTGCTGGCAGAAGGGCGGCACCCTGAAAATCTCGAAGATCTATCCCGACCCCCAAACCGGCAAATTCGACTATCAGGGCACCAAAGGACAGAAGATCGAATGGGAGATGGTGCCGATGGGAGAATTGTACGTCGAGGAAGGGACCATCCCTGGCGATTCGGTCCACACGCTCAGCGGCGCCGACGGCACCATCTGGCATCCGAGCGGCCGTTGGGCGGCGACGGTCGTCCGGCTGTGCGGCGGCATCGCAATTCTCGATGCGGACAAGAACTTCGATCCGGTGGCATTCCTCCAATTCAACAAGAATTCGCTCGACCAATACGACATCACCAAGATCGACAAGGACCATTGGGAGGTCACGTTCGATCGGGTTTTCTCGCCCGGCCATGAGATCGGCTTCTCGCCCGACGGAAAATTCCTGTGCATGATGAACAACCTGCGGGAAAACAATTGCGGCGTTTTCGACAGCAGCGATCCCGATCCGACCAAATGGAAGAAGATCGCGCACATCGAAGACCCGCTGTGGCGGGGCAAGTATCCGAACCCCTTTCACATGGTGTTCTCGCTCGACGGCTCGAAGCTCTATCTGTCGGTGCTGCATCCGGCGCCAGCGGCCAGCGGCATCATGGTGGTGGATACCAAGACCTGGACGATCAAGAAGGAAATCCAGGGCATCGGGCCCGACTTGCAGACACCGGCCATAACCTACGACGGCAAGTACCTGCTGGCCCCGTTCAGCGGTTTTCAGCGGCTGTCGAGCGGGATTGCCGTGATCGATACCGCGACGGACGAGTTGCTGGGCATCTTGCCGAGCAGCGGCGGTCACCATGACTGCGTCGTCATCCCTACCGAGCTCGGGCACATGAAGCACACCCGCTCGTGCACGCTGTAGCAAGCGACGGATGTCGATAGTGCCATAGTTCAGGTGACGGCAGGTAGGCGACGCGATGGCCAGCGCCGACATCTATTTCGAAGCCGACGGGCAGCGATCGGCAAAGCCTGATGGAGCCGGGATCAGGTTCTTGCTGGGCAGCCTGGCGCTGCAGAATCTCGGACGACGCAAGGCGCGCACGTTCCTGCTGTTGGCGGCGGTGGCCATCTGCAGCGGCGCGGTCTTCACCGGCGCCGTTCTGATGAGAAGCATCGAGAACAGCATGGACCTCGGCTTCACGCGCCTCGGGGCCGACATGCTCATCATTCCGGAAGGAACATTGACGAACATCACGGCGGCTCTGCTGACCGCCGAGCCGACGGACCTCACCCTCGATACCAGCATCGTCGATCGTCTTGCGGGCCTCAAAGGCATCCGGCGGACTGCTCCGCAATTGATCTTTCGGACTGACCTCTCGGGCTATGGCGGACGGGACGAGTCGGTGGACATGATCGCCTTCGATCCCGAACGCGACATCACGGTCCAGCCTTGGCTGGAGCAGCGCCTCGACCGTCCGATGCGGCAGGGCGACGTGATCGTGGGCGGGCGCCGCGAGGAGGCGATCGGCGCGCAACTGTTGCTGTTCGGCAAGCCCCTCATTGTCTATGGCAGGCTCGGAAAGACCGCGGTCGGCACTCACGAACGCGGCCTGTTCGTCTCGTTCGAGACAATGGATGGGCTGCGAGAGACGATCCGGCAGATTTGTGGAACGAAGGCACCGCTGGAACCCAACAAGATATCCGGCGTGCTGATCGAGCTGGCAGCCGGCGCCACCACCCGGCAAATGCGCTTCGCCATTCTAGCGAACGTGCCCGGCGTCAAGATCGTGGGCGGCGAAACGATGCTGACGTCGATCCGCCAGGGCTTGACGGCATTGCTCGATGGCGTGCTCGCCCTGATCGTCATCATGTTCGCCAGCAGCGCCGCCATGGTCAGCGTGTTGTTCTCGGCCATCATCACGGAACGACGGCGCGAGCTCGGACTGCTCAGGGCGATCGGCGCTCGCCGCGCACAGATCATCGGGATGCTGCTGACCGAGGCTGCGATGGCGACCGCCGTGGGCGGGGTGTTGGGTTGTGCGCTGGGCGTGCTGCTCATGCGCTCCTACCAGCATTCGCTGGTCTATTATCTTCAGAATCTCGGCATTCCGTTTGTTTGGCTGGATACGGCTGCGACTGGCTTCATTGCCATCGCATGCATTCTGTTGGCAGCCGTGATCGGAGCAATCGGCGCACTCGTTCCGGCATGGCGAGCGAGCCGCGCGGAACCCTACGAGCTCATTCGATCCGAAGGATAGGCGATGTTGTCGTGCGGAAATGTCGGCAAGACCTATCCGACCGAACGGGGCGATGTCGACGCCGTCAAGGGCATCGACCTCGAAGTACCGCGCGGCCAGTTCGCAGCGATCGTCGGGCGCTCGGGCTCCGGGAAGTCGTCGCTGATGGCGATGATCGGCGGACTGAGCCGCCCGACGCGCGGGGCCGTGCGGGTGGAGGACACCGACATCTGGGCGCTGCCTGACGACCGTTTGGCGCAGTTCAGGAATCGCGAGATCGGCTTCGTCTTTCAGTTCGCGAGCCTGTTGCCGACGCTCCGCATCATCGACAACGTGGCGCTGCCGGCGCTCCTCGGTCGCCCACGCGAGACGAAAGCCGCCTACCGGACCGCGGCTGAGCTACTCGGTCAACTTGGGCTAAGCGAATATGTCGACGCCTATCCGTCCGAGATCTCGTCCGGCGAGCAGCGCCGCGCCGTCATCGCCAGGGCGCTCATCAATGCACCTTCCCTGCTCTTGGCCGACGAACCGACGTCCGACCTCGACGAGCCGACCGAAATCGAGATCATGGATCAGCTTCGGGAGTTGAACCGGGATCGCGGCATGACGCTCATCATGGTTACCCACAACCTGCGTCTCGCCGAACAATCCGACCGCGTATTGCATATTGCGAACGGCAGCCTCGTGTCATGACGACCGGCGAGGGCCTGCCGCATCTCGATGCGCTCTCTGAAGCGCAAAAGGACGAATTGATCCGTCACCTTTGGGATGACTTGCGCAGCCAACGCGCTCAATGCCGGGAGCTCGAGCAACGATTGACCGGGCTCGAATGCCGAACGGCGATCGCGAGCGAGCCCGAGCGCCCGCTCTTGACGGAGCTTCGCAACAGAGGCGGCAAGAAGAGACCGACGACCGCGGCGTCGAGCGCCAAGGTCCGGCTCGGCAGTGGACTAGGCCTGCTGCGATCCGGACTCGTGCTCGGGGCGCTCGTGTTCGGCGCCCTGGCGCTCACCGTGGACCAGGGAATCGGGTGGTNTCAAAACCAGCGGTTGGAGCAGAAGCGGTTGGCCAGCCTCCAACTTCATCANGCNGCCTTTGCGGGCCTGCTCGTGGAATTGGTGAAGGTCGCGTATGAAGCGGACGGGCAATCCTACCGGCTCACGATGGCGATGAAGAACCTCGATCCTGAGCATCCGATCTACGTGATGCTCAGTCCGGTCCGGGTCTTCGAGCAGTCCGGCCTGGTGTGGAAAGAGGTGCCGGCACGCGCCGCCAGCGGGCAAGCCGCGGGCGTCATCAAACTGACCGACCGGCACACCTATGAGACGGTCTTTGAACCCAATCTCAAGGACTGGACGGAGCTGATGCCGGGCTACATGCATATCCGGTTGGCGAACAACCGGCTCATCAGCCAACGCAGCGAGCCGGACGACGACATCGTCGAACGTAATGACCGCTACTATGTCTATCTGAAGCCGCACGGCGCTGATGACGAGGCTATCCGCAAACGCATGAAATACCCGGGCGAGCCGCCGGTCTACATACCGATGCCGCCGCACTAAACGCATGTCCCGGAAAAGTGGGAATTTCCGATAAGGACATGCGCAAACTCAAGGAATCTAGAGCGCATCCCGAGTCCTCGATCGGGATGCGCTCTAAGTCACGAGTTTTCGCAGCAGATCGAAGGCGATCACGAAGAGCAGCACGGTGTATACCCGTCGCAGCCAGGCATCGCTGAGCATGCGGCCCACGCGCACGCCGATCGGAGCGGCGATCATGATGGCGGGCATCATGGCCGCGAAAACAGCCAAGTCTACGTAGCCCAGGGAGTAGCCGGGCAGATTCGGCGTTCGCCAACCTCCCAGGACGGCGCCGATCGTGGCGACGACCCCGGTCACCAGTCCGGTGGCCGACGCGGTGGCGATGGCCGCCTCCAATTTCACGCCGAATGCCTTCAGGATCGGAGTCACCATCGTTCCGCCGCCGGTTCCGGTCAATGCGGCCACGCATCCGATCGCTGAGGCCACGCCCAGCTTGATCGCACCTCGTGGCGCCTCATGCGCGATCACGAAGCGATCCCCGACGAAGCCCACATAGACGCCGACCGTGACCATGAACAGCGCAAAGATGACCTTCAGGGCCTCGGTGGAGGCGTGTGGCAGCAGCACCAATCCGACCAAGACGCCGACCAAGATGCCCAAGGCCCAAGTCCGGTAGAACGACAGGTCCAAGTTTCCCAGCGCGTATTGCTTGCGCGTCGATGCGATAGCGCTCGGCAGCACCAGCGCCATCGATGTCCCCACCGCCACATGCATCAGGACCGGATGCGCGACTCCGAACAACGGCAGCAAGTAGACAAAGATCGGAACTCTGACGATGCCGCCGCCGATTCCAAACAGGCCCGACGCGAATCCGGACGCAAGCCCAACCAGCGCAAACACAACGATTCGGTCCAGGATGCCATCCATGGTGCGCGCCAAATGTCATGTCATCGTAGCGTTCCGCGAAGAAGCCGACCAGCATGGTCGGCTTTGCGGATTGGCAACCATTATCGGAAAGAGCGCTTCGCGATCAATCCAAGGCCAAATATCGTTGGTATGATCCGATTCGGCGTCGTGGTCCGCAGGAGCATTGAAGATAGTCAGGCACATCGAAGGACCTCTCAAATGGCAGACCTCAGCAAACCTCCCCTCAGGCCCATCGATTCGCTGGTCGTGGATGTGTTGACTGATAATGTCAGCGACGCCTATGTCAGCAAGACCCTGTTTGCAGTCTCCGAGTTTTCGAATGTCGTCCTTGCCGGAGCAAAAGTCATTTCCGGAGGGACCCTTCTTGGTGCAAATCTCGGGTTTGGTTTGCGGCTAGTGTCCGAGGCCGATCACATTCGACATACACTACTGTTCGATACCGGCCCGGAAGGCAGCATTTTTGTCCGCAACTGCGCCAATCTCGGAATTCGGCTGGGGGATGTCGAATGCATTGCCGTGACGCACGGTCACTGGGATCACATGGCCGCGCT
>JGI12053J15887_10001405_pt1 | contig 11176 bp, 13 predicted proteins | sample MedBloCAOM1_O3_FD_15887 | JGI IMG/M metagenome (IMG submission 15887) | reverse complement strand
ATCCGAAAGGCGGCTTCTACGCCGAATATGTCGCGGTGCCCGCCGACAAGGTCGCGCCGATCCCGAGGCGATTGGATCTGCGGCATGCCGGTGCGATCCCGATCACGGGCTTGACGGCGCTGCAAGGTATTGACGACGCGCTTGGATTGAAAAAGGGCGAGACCATCATCATTCACGGCGCGTCGGGCGGCGTGGGAACGCTCGCTGTGCAATTCGCAAGACTACGCGGTGCGCGCGTATTCGTAACGGCATCCGGAAAGGAAGGCGTCGAACTCGCGCTGGAGATGGGCGCGCATGCGGCTGTCGACGGCAAACGCGTCGTCGATATCGACGATCGGGCGCGCCGCTTCGTACCCGACGGCGTCGACGCTATACTTGCACTCGCCGGCGGAGACGCGCTGGAGAAATGCCTGAATGTGCTTCGGCCCGGCGGCCGCCTGGCGCATCCGAATGGGATCGAGCCCGTGCCGAAGAAGCGGCGCGGCATGAAATTGATCCGTTATGACGGTATTTCGGGAGTTCGCGAATTCGAACGCTTGAACGCCGCGGTGCAAACCGCGAGGCTCAAGGTTCCAATCGCTGAATGCTACCCCCTCGCCCGCGCCTACAAGGCGCACGAGCGCCTCGCCGAGGGTCACGTCATCGGAAAAATTGTTCTCGCAGTGCACGACTAGTCGTCACGGCTGCTGCTGTGGTGTGCATGACGCGCAATTGCAGTGGCGGGGTGAGCATGCGGTTCCGATAGATGAGTATTTGTCCGAGTCATACCGGAACGCGAGGCCGCGGCCCGAATTGGTCCTGATGCAGCGATTCTTCTTCCATCGGTACCTGAACGGACAACCGGCGGAGGACCGGCGAGGCGTTCCATTTCGGAACGCGGAAGGAGCATGCGCGCATGCCGTTCGCCGTACACCCGTGGTGCTCAGAAAAACCGTTCGCCCTACGACCAATACCTACCTCGCAACCGAGGTATCTGACGGCAAGCAAACGCTGTGCGTGGTCAGAGCGAAAGTAATCATAGAAAGACACTGGCCAGGGTCGACGTTCTTCGGCGCTCAGGGAAAGCCTACTTCGGTGGCCTCAGTTCGCTTGCAAGCCAGCCGACCGCGTCGGTCCTGAGTGGGTCCATGGGAACGGCGAGCGTTTCCAAACGGCCACAAGTCGAGCACTCGAACGTGAGTTTCTGATAACCGATTGCGCCGGGAGAGTTCCTGCCTACCCTCATCGGATGCTTGCATCTGTGGCACAATGGCCGCTCGTCGGTTGCGCGCCTCATGGATGTGTTAAATCGATCTAACAGCATCGGTTTCAAGCAGGGATTAGCCGCTCTCCTTTATCGGGACTTCCGCATCCACAATCGACAGTTGCTGCGCATCATTCCCGACAATTTTTGTTGGGGTTGCGTTACTGGTGCTTTGTAAGACCTAGCACTTAGCCGGACAGGCGCGCTATGTCGTAATGTTACGTACAATCAGAGCGCGCGAGCGCCACCTCAACTCTGTCACCGAATTCGCCTGCGGCTCGGATACAAGCGTATACTTGGTTTGGGAGGAATCATGCTTCGACGCATCGGACCACGGCAACAGGAATGTCTTTCCCGAACAATCCATTGCAGGGAGCTCGCTGAACTCGCGGCCGACCCCAAGTCTCGCGCGGAATATCTCAAGATGGAACAGAGCTGGCTTCGCCTGGCTGACAGTTATCAATTTTCGGAACGGCTCGATCTGTTCGTTGCCGATAAGGAACGCACCAGAAAGAGGTCGTGAGGATTCATTTCTGCCGCCGCGCCAAATCCTCAGCCAGTTCGAACGCTTCGGCCTGACGCTCCGCGGCCCGCCACGCCTCGGCCAGTTCGATCCATTGTCGCTTGACCTCAGGGTCAAGCCCTTCGCTGCCGGCGCGCCTGCAGCACAGCAGGAACTGTTGATGGCATTGCTTCGCGTTCATGCGGCCTGAAAACAGCTGCGTCACTTTGAGCGTCCTGCAGGCAGCAGTCCGTCGGCACCCGCGATCGGCTTCAACTCGGACCAGTTGGTAAGATCGAAGAACGTCAACAATACCCCTCGATCACATTATTCCCGCCGCGATAAGGCAGAATACGCATCAGATATTGGGCCGATTTGTCGGAACGGGCAACACTGCGCTCCATCGTTTGCCCGCGTTCCAGCACTATGCTGGATATCACGCCTGAGATCACCGGTCTCGACGTGACTTACGATATCCGTGAGCGGCCGTCCCCGGTCGGTCGAGATCAGATTGAAGATCGTGGTAACAGGTTGCGCAAATCGGAGTTGGCGCGGTCGAGCTCGTCGATCTTGCTGTTGAGTTCGGTGTTGACCGTATGCAGCTCTTCATTGACCGATTGCAGCTCCTCCTTGGAGGTCTCCAGCTCCTCGTTGGTGGATTGCAGCTCCTCATTGACCGAAACCATTTCCTCGTTCGCGGCCTTGAGCTCCTCCAATGCGCTTTCATATTCCTCGACCGTCGCCTGCAAACGCTCCCTCGTGTCGCGCAATTCGTGATGCAGCTGCGCCAAGCTGCTGGNTTGGGAACTCGGCGGAAGATTGAGGCCGCCCGAGATCGGTAAACAGCACGAGGTACAGCGGTTCGGCTTCGGGACTGTTCACCGGCTCGACGGTCAACCTGATGTTCTGGACGCGGTCGTCGATTTCCACCGGGACCGGCTCCCGGATCACCATGGCCCGGCTTTCCATCGCTTCCTGCAATGCGTGGCGCAGGTCCATGCGCAGGCCGCGCCGTGCCGAAGCGACAAGCTGTCGGCTCGGCAGTCCAGGCGCGGCTTCGAGATATCTTCCCGTCCTCCCTGAATAATAGACGATCTCGCCTTCGCGGTTGACGACCACATGGGCCGGTGCGAACTGGTCCAGCACCCGGGCGTCTGCGATCTTGCGCAAATTTGCGGCCGTGGGAATGAGGTCGCGCTGACCCGGCTGGATTTCTCCGCCGGACTTTCGAACGGGGGCGAACATGGGAAACTGCAGCGACGAAACGACGTGGTCGCGCCGCCGAAACAGCCGGTGCTTGCGGTCGACCCTTTGGAACGGTTCGTTGTACTGGCCGACGTTTTCCGACGAGCCCAGGAACAGGAATCCGCCGGGCCTGAGAGCAAAATGAAAAGCCGGAATGACCCGGGCCTGAAAATCACTGCCGAGATAGATCAGCAGATTGCGGCACGAAATCAAGTCAAGGCGCGAAGACGGCGGATCACAAATGACGCTGTCGGTCGAGAAGATGCAAAAGTCCCGGATTTCCTTGGCGCCGCTGTCAGCCACAGGCCACGCCACCACGCACCTCGGCAGGCCTTCGCGGTACTCGCAATCCTACCAGTAAACCATCGTCCGGGCCGCCCTAAATGCCCTTTGCAGCAAACATTGGACCGAGGGTGGCTGTGGAACGGTATCGCTTGATATTTTCGGATGGGGACTCCTTCGAGCATGGGCGAGGCGCCATACGCCGGCCCCCTGGCCGCGGAAGCGCATGCGGTCCAGATCGCCAAAGAATTGTCGGAAGACGACACCTGGCACGGCGGTTGGATTTCGGTGGAGGATAGTGCCCCTCTCGGTCGCTCATGACCTGGCTGTCACTTGGGCGTGACTTGGCCGTGCAAGGGATCGATGCGTCGGGGCCGAGACTGGAAAGGGCGCTTTCTTGATGGGCGTCAATGCGCGCACATAACCCTCGCATTAGACACCGCACGTCAATAGATTGAAACCAGGTTGCGGGAGCATGTCATGACCAGCACCACTATCAACAGTGGCTCTGACGTTCGATCCGATTCTGCAAGCGGGGGCCTCGCTCAAAATTGGTGGCTGTTCACGCTGCGAGGCGTGTTGGGCATTATCTTCGGATGCATCGCGCTGATCTTTCCCGGTCCAACGATGCTCTCGCTGGTGATCTTTTTCTCCGCCTATATGCTGGTCGACGGAGTAGCCGGAATCATCTCGGCTGTGCGGAAGATCCGTCGCAAGGAGGACCGCTGGGGATTATTGATATTTGAAGGGCTGGTCAATATCGCCGTGGGCATTGCCGCGTTTCTCTGGCCGGGTATTACCGTCTTTGCGTTTGTGTTGCTGATTGCCGCATGGGCGATTGTCTCGGGCTCGCTGATGACGGCCGCGGGTTTCCGTTTGAACATTGAACATGGCCGCTGGTGGCTGGTTCTCGGCGGACTGCTGTCTCTTGCGTATGGCACGCTCCTTATTATCACGCCGATAATCGGAGCTATTGTGCTCACCTGGTGGCTGGGAGCATACGCCCTCGTATTTGGTGTCGCGCTGGTCATATTCTCTTTCAAACTTCGGTCGCGACAACAACAGCGGGCCAATCCGACACCGGTCGGAACGGCCGCCTAGACAAGATCTGTGATGACGCCCAAGCCACCGCACCATCGAAGCCGAAAAGGCCGGGCGAATGCCCGGCCCCTGCGACGAATTGAAACGACCGAGGCCGCCGATGACATCGTCGTCGAGAGCCTGATTGAGACTTTTCCTGCGAGTGATCCTCCAGCTTGGGTCGCCTTGGCCCGTGTCGGCATTCCCGACCGACGGCCGAAAACCCGTTCCGCTCCGAAAAGGCCTCGCTGATCGACGCATTTTTCAATGGTTGATGTACGGTAGCGGCCAATGCGTTTTCCTCTGCGGCGGCTCCTTCGTAGCAAGGCAGCCGCGACTTTTTAGTCGTTGCCAATCCCGAAAGATCGGTATCAAATCCACCCAGGCCACCGCGAAGATCGCGCAAGGCGCGAGCCATGCCATGGACCGAGCCGCTTGCAGATCCTGACGATTTGCGACGTTGCATCCGCGATCTCGTCGCGCTCTCAACGCTGCCCGCGGCGTGGCGAAATTATGACATGCGCCAGATCGGCGACAGCATTGTCGCCGCGCTGATCACGATGTTGGCCGCGGATTTCATTTTCATGGCGCTGCCAAGCCATGGCGACCAGTTCACCGAACTGGCCCGCAGCGATCCGACGCTGACTCCTGCAAGTCTGGATCATGTACGGGCGATACTGCAGCGTGAAAAAGCGACGCTCGGCGGTGAGCAGGAATTTATCGTTGCCGACGCATCCAGCGGCAGAAACCTGCACGTGGCGACCGCGCCGATCGGGTTGAGCGGCGATGCGATGGTTGCCGCCGGCTCCTCTCGCAGCACGTTTCCAACCAGAACAGAAAAGTTGCTGCTGAACACCGGGGCAAATCAGGCGGCAATCGCCTTCCAGCAGTGGTTAGGCGACGCCGATAAACGAAGGTTTACCACGTTGGTGCAACGATCGACCGATGTCGTGGGCATCGCCTCGCTCGGTGGCCATATTCAGTATGTCAATCCGGCAGGTCTTCAATCGCTGGGATTTTCCACCCTCGACGATGCGTTACGGCTTCATGTGCTTGATCTCGTTTCGCGGCGAGACCGGCCGGCTGTTCGGAACGAAGTTTGGCCTCTGGTGCTGCGTACCGGCCGCTGGAAGGGAGAGCTTGATCTCATGCATTTCAGATCCAAGACACCTATACCCTTCCTCATCGACTGCTTCAGGATCGACGATCCACGAAACGGGGAGCCGATGAATGTCGCAACGGTCAGCCGCGATCTCAGCGCGCAAAAGATTTCCGAGGCAGAACTGCGTCGTCTAAACGAAAGCCTCGAACGGCGCGTGGAGCGGCGAACCATTGAACTGGCAGAGGCGCACAAGCAGCTTCTGGCCGATAATCTAGAACGCGAGAAAGCCGATGTCCGCTTTCAAAAACTGCGCAACGAGCTGTTTCATATGGCGCGCCTCACGGCAGCCGGCCAGATGACGAGCGCGCTCGCACACGAACTTACCCAGCCGCTCACCGCAATCATCAACTCGGTCAATGCAACAAAGCGGCTGCTGGCTCGCGAGGATCGCGCCAGCCTGGTGATAGCGCAAGAGGTCGCGGATGAAGTGGTTGACCAGGCCTTGCGCGCAAGCGACATCATCCGCGGGCTGCGGCAATTCGTCACGCTGGATGAGACAGAAAGGCGAACGGAAGCGCTTCCTCCGATGATCGAGGAAGCCGTTGCTCTTGCATTGAGCAGCGTTGCTTCGCTCGCGGCGCATCCAAATTTCGAGTTTGACGACAAAGCTACGGACGTGTTCGTGAATCGGGTTCAAATCCAGCAAGTTCTCGTCAATCTCATTCGCAATGCAATTGAAGCGATGGCAGGCCAGGATCAGCGGGAAATGACCCTGGCGACCAGGGTTCTCGACGACGGCATGATCGAGGTTACCGTCGTCGACATCGGGCCCGGAATTCCCGGCGATATCGCCGGCCGGTTGTTTGAGCCATTTGTTTCAAACAAGCGCGACGGCATGGGATTGGGCTTGTCAATTTCGCGCTCGGTTATCGAGGCGCATGGCGGTCGATTGACGGCGGGACCGAAGCCCGGAGGCGGCACCATCCTTCGCTTCACCATTCCGCCCGGTGGAGGAGTCGATGCCGGTTGAACGAACCGTCTACGTTCTGGATGATGACGAGGCGGTTCTTCGTTCACTCGAACGCTTGCTGGGTTCAGCGAACTTCGAGCCGGTCACGTTCGAGAGCTCGGACCTGTTTCTGACGGCCGCGAAGAGGTTCAAAACGGGGTGTGTCCTGCTCGATGTCCGCTTGCCGGGCATGAGCGGCCTAGATGTCCAGGCACAACTTAGCAGGATGAGAGGCGACCTGCCGGTTATTATGATGACCGCCCAGGGCGACATCCAAACCGCCGTCCGTGCGTTGAAAGCGGGCGCAAGCGATTTCCTGGAAAAGCCATACAGCGAGCATGCCTTGCTCGGGGCGATCGAGGCCGCTCTTGAGAAAGAAAACCGCACAGGACGCGACCGCGATATCGCCGGCGCCGTCCAGCGGATCGCGACCCTCAGTCCGCGCGGGCGGGACGTTCTTGACGGGCTGTTGGCCGGCCGTCCGAACAAGGTGATTGCTTTCCAACTCGGTATCAGCGTGCGCACGGTTGAGGTTCACCGGGCGCGCATGATGGAGCGGCTTGGAGTCCGTCAGCTCGCAGAAGCTATCCGGCTCGGAGTAATGGCGAGGCTAAACACCTCGCCGGCCGCCGACGAACGATAGCTTGGGCAGAGATCAGCCCCCGACTCAAACCCCTGCCACCACGGAGCTCTCGCTCATGCGGTCTTCCAGCGCGCTCCGGTTCAGGATCTTGACCGTGCGTTTGCCTGCCAAGGTAATGACACCGCGATGCCTCAGATCCGTGAGGGCGCGGCAAACCGTTTCGACCGAGACTGCGAGATAATCGGCGATGTCGTAACGCGAGACCGGCAGCACGACCTGCCCGCTCGCATCCGAGGCGCGTCCGTCAAGCGAAAGCAGGAAGGAACCGACCTTCTCGAGAGCCGTGAAGCGGCCGAGGATCAGGAGCTGGGCTTGGGACCGAGTGAGGGACTGGAACGCGACCTCCCGCAGTTCCCGCGCGAAGCTTGCATCGCGTTCCGCGATCAATTCAACCCGCTGACCTGGATAACTCGCAAGCACGGTCTCTTCTGCGATCGCCTCGATCGTCGCCTCATTTTGACTGTCTGACACAAAAAAGAAATCCCGCGGCAGCATCAGGTCGACGATTTGCCGCCGACCGTCCGACCGCACGGCGCAGCGCCGGACGGCGCCGGTGATAACATAGTACCAGTGGCCCGCAGGCCCCGGATTATTCGGGATTTCCTGACCGCGATTGCAGGCCATGATCTTGGCGAATGCATCGAGCCGTTTCAGCGCATGCGGTTGTACCGCGAGCATCCGCCGATAGTAGTCCGCTGCAGGGATCCTGGTTTTCATAGTCGCACCCTTTTGTTCGAAGGAACCGTTCGGAAGGAACCAAATCGGAAGATGAACGATCGCTCGGCGAGATCGTTCAAAGAAATCTGACGAATCCCCGTACCGTAAAAGTACGTAATGCGATGACGGAGGTGATAAACGGACGGCCGCGCAACGTTGCAGCGCCGGAAATTGATTGCAGTCAACGACGCGAAGGCAGGCTGATGTTGAATGGCAGCAGTCGGTTTGACCGCGCTCGCGCGAGGCAGAAAAATGGCATCCACTCTGCCTGCTGGTACCACTGCACCGGATTTCACGCTGCGAGGTCACCCCTGATCAAAACCTCACGCTTTCGAGTCTGAGGGGGAGGCCCGTCATCCTGGCGTTCTATCCCGCAGACTGGAGCCCCGTTTGTGGCGATCAGCTGATGCTGTACCACGAAACTCTTACAGAGTTTCACAAGCACAACGCAGAGTTGGTGGGCATCTCGGTCGACGGGGTCTGGAACGCCGTCTTCGCCCGCGACGCCGCCTGGAGAAAAAATGCTTTCGCCGTTGGGAAACACCGCCGATGACGACTCGCCATCCCGTTCGGAGTTTTCATGGCCTTCTACACCAGCAACGCCAACTGGCTCTTGTTGTGCGGATTCCTGCTCATTTGTCTTTCTTGATGGAGCACTAGCGATGACAAAGACCGATGGCGCAGTGAGCGCGGGGGAGTTGCTGGGCAATCTTCCACTCAATACGTGGACGGTCCTGAATATTGGACGNTGACCGATGCAACAGGCGGGGCGTTCGCGCTGACCGTTCAGCCTGAATTGATGAAGCTGATAGAGCAAGCCGCCCGCCGCTCGCCAGTCCCAGCGACGGAGAACTATGCATCGCTCGGGAATCCAGATGCGCCTTGCTGCCGATACCAGCGTGTAGCCGATCTGCAAAGACGCCACTCCGGCATGGCGACGCAAAAATATTCGACGAATTGACAATGGTCAGTGCTGCTTCGAGGCCCGCGGATTATCCTTGCAACTCTGCTTAAACCCTCAGGAGAGAGCCATGGTTGCCTTCACAGGATTCCGGATGCCCCCAAAACCCGGCACTGATGCAATTTCCGTTTCGCCTGACCTGTTCAATATTGCTCGTGCGACACGACAACGCTCTTCGCACTGGATGATCTGGACTGCCCTCGCCCTCGCCCTCGCCCTCGCCGCCGGTCCTGCGCTGTCGCAAGCAGGGGTCGCGCTCATCAAAGTCGATCTTTCGGTCGTGTCGAAAGGCTATCGGATGAGCAAGCTGATCGGCACCACCGTCATCAACGACAAGAACGAAAAGATCGGGACCGTCGATGATATCGTCGCGGACAAGGACAAGAAACTGCTCAATTTTGCAGTGCTGCAGGTCGGCGGCTTCCTTGGCCTCGGCGGGCGTCTTGTGGTGGTGCCCTATGACAGTCTTCAGATCGACGAGACCGGCCAGAAGATCACCCTGCCCGGCGCGTCAAAGGACGAACTGAAGAAATTGTCCGAATTCAACTATCCGGCGTGATTGAAGCCGCAGCTCGGACAAGTCAGATGCATGGGTCGTCAGACGATATCCTGGACCGGATGCGTATGCGCGAGGTGACGGGCGTCTTCCATTCGCGGAAGGCGCTCCTCGCCGCTGCGCAGGAACTGCTTACAGCGGGAAACGACCGCGCTGATATCGATGTCAGCGCCTCGCTCGATGAACTGCAACGGCGACTGAACTACGCGTCAATTCCTCCCGCAGACCTAGCCGATATCCCGACTGCTGCCCGGCAACCTTTTGTAGGTGAAGACGACACTATGACCACGGAAGTTGTGGTTGGCAGCGCTGCCGGCTGCATCGCCGCGTTGGCCATGGCGTTCTATCTTGTCGCGCGGGATCTGAGCCCGGTTTCCGTCGGCGTTCTCTCGGTCCTGTTCGGGCTGATTTTAGGCGCCGCTGCGGTGTTCTGGGCGCGGCGACGGCTGCAGCGAGAACGAGCGCTAGGATTGGAGAATCTTTCGGAAGCCCACGGATTGCTGATCTGGGTGCGGGTCCGCTCCCCGGAGAAAGAGGCCCAGGCTCAGGAAATCCTGATGCGGCACGGCGGGAAAGCCGTCCACGTTCACGAAATCGAACTGACAAAGCGGACAGAGGATCTTCCGCTGCATTCGCTGCGACCCGATCCCTGGCTGGGCGACGAACGGTTGGGGCAGCCATAGCCCTGCTGAAAAGCCACTGACGCGGTACGAGCCCTCGATCGTCTGCCGGACATCCGTCGCGCTCCTCAGCAACCGGCCGTGGCAACGAACCTTTCTGACCGCNGCCGACAAACTTGGAGAGGAAGTTGATGATCGTCATGGCCGCCTAGCTGATCTCCCATAAACTTGGCCGTGATCGGTAGCGTCATCCACCGATCCGCATATTCGCTTTTGTACAGACGAGGAGTCAACCATGAAATCCGACAGTGAAATTGAACGCGACGTTCGTGAAGAGCTGAAATGGGATCCCGATCTTGATGCCACGGACATTGCGGTCGCCGTCAAAAATGGCGTCGTCACGCTGGCCGGCTTCACCAAGAGTTACACCGACAGGCTTGAAGCCGAACTCGCGGCGAAGCGGGTTGCCGGAGTTCACGCCGTCGCGAATGATATCGAGGTCCGCCTGCCGGCGATTGATCAGCGCCCCGACCCGGACATCGCTCGCGATGCCGTTGTGGCCCTGAAGTCGGAACTGCCGATTTCTCACGACCGGATCAAGATCATCGTCAAGGACGGCTGGATAACCCTGGAAGGCGCGGTGGAGTGGCAATATCAGAAAACCACCGCTGAGACCGCCGTGCGGAGAGTGAAAGGCGTGAAGGGGGTGACCAGCGTCATCGCGGTCAAGCCCAAGGTGGAACCCTCAGAGCTTCAGCGCAAGATCATGGAAGCGTTCAAGCGAAATGCCGAGGTGGACGCCAATCGGATCACCGTCGAAGCACATGGCAGCGAGGTGATACTGAAAGGCACCGTTCGCTCGTGGATCGAACGCGAGGAGGCCGAGCGTGTGGCGTGGTCGGCGCCGGGCATCACCCATGTCGAGGACCGGATCGTAGTCAGTCCGTAACGCGGTTGCCGCTGGCCGCCGCGTCGGTCAGCAAGTCTTACCAACGTGAAAAGGAGAGTCCCATGAGGTTAAGATCACTGATTCCGTCTCGTGACGGTGGCGCATTGATGCGGCCCGATTTCGGTTTGTTCGGCTTGCATCGAGAGATCGACCGGCTGTTCAGCGAATTCGCGCAGGGAGTAGGTCCCAACGGTGCGCAGAACATCGTCCCCAACATCGAAATCTCCGAAACCGACAAGGCCATCGAGGTCACCGCAGAGATGCCGG
>JGI12053J15887_10001404_pt1 | contig 11184 bp, 9 predicted proteins | sample MedBloCAOM1_O3_FD_15887 | JGI IMG/M metagenome (IMG submission 15887) | reverse complement strand
CGCCGCAACCCGGCCAGCACCCGGCTGGCGAACGAGCGGTCCCGTGCCCCCAGCGCGTCGAGCAGCCCGACGGGTGTCGCCCCCATCGCGGCCAAGTCGTTGACGTTGACCAGAACCGAGCACCACCCGGCCCACTCCGGATCGCGTTCGACCATCGACGGAATGATCGCGTCGCAGGCAGCCACCAGGTCGCTGCCGGGCACTGGTGCGCCATCGTCGCCGACGTAACCGGTTCTGCCGCTGACCAGCCCGGATATCAATCCTGCGAGCTCGGACTTGGTCGCCGAGACCAGCGCGGCGATCCGACCGATCGGCCAGCGCATCAGCACGTGGGGGGTGCCGGCCACGGTCACCGGGCGAACCGGGGACCAGCCGAGTCGGCTGAAAAGTACCTCGTTGCGCGCCTGCACCGTGGCCTCGAAACGCAGCACGCCGGCACCTTCGGCGTGCGCGCAGGCGGCCCGGACGAGTGCCCCGCCGACGCCTCGGGCGGGGTGGTCCGGGTCCACCACGAGCCGGCCGCCGAACCACCAGCCCAGGTCGGGGCCATCGTTGACCGGGCCCAGCCGCACGCCGCCTAGCACGGTGCCTTCGGTGTTGCGGGCGACCAGGACCTGGGTGCGCGGGTCATCGTCGTGGTCGTCATGGTCATGCTCGGCGAACAAACCCTGCCCGTGCACGAACACCCGAGTTCGCAGCCGGTGGTAGGCCGCCAAGGTCACCGGGTCCGCGGCGGGCTCTATCCGGAAGTCGGGCCGGCGGGCCGGTTGGCCGAGCAGCACCTCGCCCAGACCGCCGGCGCCGCGGTAAGCCGTCGCGGGCATGTCTCAGGCCCCCGCCGCGGACAGCGCGCCGCACGCCCCGCAGGCCGCGCAGCCGGCCCCCTGGTCGGCGCCGATCATGCCGGCCTCGCGCAGCATGGCGGCGACCCGCTCGGTGACATCACGGACCAGCTCGGCAGGTGGCGCGCCGATGCCATCGCGGCGGGCCAGCGTGCCGGCCATCGGACGAAACGGCACCACGAACGGATACACGCCCCGCTCGATCAACCCTCTCGCGCCGGTGACGAGCTCATCGGGGTCCTCGCCCAGTCCCACGAGCAGGTAGGTGGACACCCGGTTGCGGCCGAACACCCGCACGGCCTCGTCCCAGGCGGCCTCGTACTCGGTCATCGGAACCGACCCCTTGCCGGGCATCCACCGCTTGCGCACCTCGTCATCGAGGGATTCGACGTGGATCCCGATCGCGGTGACGCCCACGCTGCGCAGGTCAGCCAGCACTGCGAGGTCAGCCGGCGGTTCGATCTGTACCTGGATAGGCAGCCAGGGCACCGCCTCCAGCACCGCCCGCACGCATCGCACGAGGTAGCGGGCGCCTCGATCCGGGCCTGCCGTGGTCCCGGTGGTCATCACCATCTGCCGGATCCCGTCCAGCTTGACCGCCGCGTGCGCCACTTCGGCCAGCTGGGCCGGAGTCTTGGCAGCGATGGTGGCGCCGGATCGTAGCGACTCCTCGATCGTGCAGAAGCGGCAGCGCTGCTCCTGGTCGTACCGGATGCAGGTCTGCACCACGGTGGTGGCCAGCACGTCGGCGCCGTGCAGCCGGGCGATCTGCTCATAGGCAACGCCGTCGGCGGTGCTCAGGTCATAGAACCGGGGTCGGGCGACGACCTGCAACGGCAGCCCAGTGTCCAGCTCCCCGAGGAAGATCCGGCCGTCGTGCAACCGGTAAGGACTGTCCGGGTTGCGGGGCAGTGCTGCGTTGGCACCGTCGACCAGCACGTGACCGTCATCGCTGGGTCCGGCCCCGTCCGGCCGCCAGACGGGCGCATCGATCCGTACGCCGCGCACGGCGATGTCAACCCGAGTCGACAGTCTCTCGGTTGTGATGTCGGTGCCAACGCGCACTGTCGCCTCCTAGAACATGTAGGTCGAATTGATGATCGCGCCTTTACGCGCGTAATGGATCAATGCGTCCTGCACGTCGAGTGGGTGCGTCGGGATGACGCCGTCGAGAAGATCCTCTTCGCGGGCGCCGTGCAGCGAAAGACCGAAGCGGCAGCAATACACCTTGCCGCCCTCCTTCATGAAGGTCTTCAGCGAGTCGTTGATGTTGTGCTCGCCGGGAAACGCCGAGTTCCCCGTTGTGGGAAAACCGCGAGTGGCCAGGCAATTCAGCGACCCAGGGCCATAGAAGTAGATCGCCGACTCGTAACCCTTCCGCTGCGCCCGGGTGGCCTGCAGGATCGCCACGAAACTGACCGAGGACTCATGTGCGATCCCATGCACCAGCGTGAAATACTCCTCACCGTTTTCAGCCTGGTAATCCGGGAAGACCTTGGTCCCGCCATAGATGCTCGAGCCCTCAGGCAGCGACGGGTGCGGGATCTCTTCAAGGCTTTGCTTCTCGATGTCGGTCAGATCGGACATGTGACTCCTCCTCGAGTATGACTTCTCATCGGGTCCGCTACGGATTCATCCGTAGAGCTCTTCAAAAGTTCGGGTAAACACTCGACCTGCGAGCTCGCCATCGCCGGTGGCCGCGCGCAGCTTCGCCAGCTCACCGGCGAAATCGCCCCACGGCTGGTCGCTAGCGAACAGCACTCGGTCATGGCCCAGCCCGCGCCGGTCGATCTCGTCAACCAGCCAGCGGGGGGCGAATCCGATCGACCAGGACAGATCGGTGTAGACCCGCTTGCCGGCGGCGATCCAGTCNAAGAATCGTGACCCGACCAGCTTGATGTGGCCGCTCATTCCGCCGCCGAAGTGCACCAGGTGGATCGCCACGGTGTCGCCGTAGGAGTCGACGAGGTGGCCCACCTCGTCGATGTCCGAGCTGCCGCCGGGGGAGGTGTGCACGTGGACCACGAGATCGTGTTGCCGGGCGACGTCGAAGATCGCGTCGAGCTGCGGTGTGCAGTCCGGATCGGTCACCCGGCCACCGAGCAGGAAACTGAGCTTCAGCGCCCGCACCCCGGGCTCACCAGCCAGCGCCAGCGCCTTCGCTGTCCGGTCGGCGTCAGCGGCCTTGGGCGAGACCCACAGCGCTGCGCTGATCCGGTCGTCGGTCTGGGCGGCCTCGACGACCAGCTCGTTGAACGAGAAGGCGATGTCCGGATCGGGTACCCCATAGTTCGGGATGACCAGCGCGCGGTCTGTGCCTTCGGCGTCCAGATCCGAGATCAGCTCCGCGATGGTGGCTCTGGCGGTGGTATCGGGGTGCACCGCAGGGCCACCGTAGAACGGGAATGCCGGCAGTACTCCCAGATGGCGGTGAGCGTCGAAGACTCGATTCGCAGGCATGACGTCAGGCCACCGTGCGAGGGGCGACCCATTCGTCGTCCCGAGGATAAGTGCTGGTAGACGTGCCGGCGATCCATCGGAACAGGTGTTCCGGCGTAGTCCCCGTGGTGATGCGTTCGGTCAGGTACGCCGCGTCATCGGCTATCCCGGACAGCCGGCCCGAGCCCCAGGTGTGCTGCCAGGGCAATCCGAGGAAGTACAGGCCCTGGCAGCTGGTCACGCCCCGGTCATGGGTGGGATAGCCACGGCCGTCGAAAACCGGAACCTCGATCCATCGATCGTCCCGACCGAATCCGGTGCTCCAGATCGCCGAGGTGATCTCGGTGTCGCCGAGATCCAGGTGGGTGGCCGCTCGTTGCGGTGTCCACACCGGCGTGTAGCGCGCCTCGGGCGGGGCGTCGATGCGCTGTGCGTCGATGTAGCTGTCGATGGAGTCCTTGATGCCTTCCGCCACTGCGTCGGCGTGATCCAGGTTCTGTTCCAGATCCGGCGCGAACTGCAATGCGGCGCCGGCCGCCCCGATGAGCCGCCCGTAGAGCCGCATGCCGTCGCGGGCGAACGCGCGTAGATCGATGTCCCGTCCGCCGTCGCGTCCGGTGACGTAATGGTTCACCCGGAAGCGCACCGCGTCGACATCCGCGAACTCGTCGACCGCCTTGCGGTAGTAACCCAGCGCCTCTAGCCAGGCCACCACGTCACGGCCGCGGTAGAACCGCGACACTCGCGGTGCGCTGCCCACGGCGAGATGCACCTGACGGCCGGCCAAGTGCAGATCTTCGGCGATCTGGCAGCCAGACTGGCCGGTACCGATCACCAGCACCTCACCGGGCGGTAGCTGGTCGGGGCTACGGTATTGCGAGGAATGGATTTGCGTCAGCTCGTCGGGTAACCGGTCCGCCAGCCGGGGGATCAGCGGCACTTGGTACGGACCAGTAGCCAGCACCACGTGCTCGGCTATCAGCTCGCCGCGGCTGGTACCGACCAGATATCGTCCCTTTCGGTCCCGGCGTAGGCGGGTCGCCGCGACCCCTTCGACAACCGGCGGCCCGAAGGACCTCGCATATTCATCGATATACCGAACAATCTCGTCACGCACCAGGAAACCGTCCGGATCATCCCCCGCGTACGGGTAACCTGGTAGCTGGCATTGCCAATTGGGAGTGACCAGACAGAACGAGTCCCATCTCCGGTCGCGCCACTCGTGACCGATCCGATCACGTTCCAGCACGATGTGATCGACGCCCTGTTGGGTGAGGCAGTAGCTCATCGACAGGCCGGCTTGCCCGCCGCCGACAATCACCACCGAACGATGCACGCCCTCCAGATCGTCAGAAGCGCCATCGTCCGTCGAGATCATGCCTCTCATTCCTCCACGGTAAGTGCCGGACCGCTCTGGCTTCGGCCAGTACAGATGATGATTGTTTCCGTTTCGTTGCGTCGGGAATATAGACGTGTTTCAAAGCTGCGGACTCCGCTAGCCAGCACACCCCCACAAGAGATTTGGCCGCGAAGAGCCGAGTCACGTGGGCCGCGAAACGTGGATGTTACAAGCAACGTCTGGTCACGTAACAGGTCCTGCCTAGCTTTGCCGCATGGATACAGAGCCGTATACAGGGCCGGATACGAAGCGTCCTGCTGGTCGGTCTTCGGCCAACCGTGCCGGCGTCCCGGCTGTGCTGCCGCGGCTGAGGCGCGATCAGGTCTACCAGGAGCTGCGCCGCCGCATCATGGTCGGCGAGTTCGCGTTGAACTCCCGGTTGGTCGAGGAGCGCCTGGCCGCGCTGCTCGGGGTGTCCCGCACCCCGGTGCGGGAGGCACTGGTGCGGTTGTTGGCCGATGGCCAGGTGACCCGGGTGGACGGCGGTTATTTCGTGGCCACGCCGGACTTCAGCGGTCTACGGGACCTGTACGACCTGCGGATCACCCTGGAGCTGCGGGGTCTGACCCGCGGTCTGGAGATCGAATCGGTCAGCCATGACGTGTCGCTGCTGGAACCGCTGCGTGACCAGTGGCAGGCGATGTGGGACGACCGTCCCGACCCGGCGCCGGATTTCGTGCTGGTGGACGAGGACTTTCATGTGACGCTGCTGCGCTCTGCCGGCAACGCCGCGCTGACCAGCACGCTTGAGTCGGTTAACGCCCGGATCCGGCCGGTGCGGATGTACGACTTCCTCTCCGAGGAGCGCATAGAGCTGACCATCTCCCAACACTTGGCCGTGCTGGACCGGGTGCTCGGCGGGCGGCTGGACGAGGCGGTCGGCGCGCTGCGCGCTCATGTCGGGGAGTCGATGGAGGAAGTGGAACGCCGGGCTGCCCGGGCGATCACGCAGATGCACCTGCACCGAGGAGGTTTGGGATGACGACAGTCGAACTGGACGGGGGTTCGCCGGGACAAGAGCCTGGGCCGGTCACTGATGCGGATCCGCTGCTAGAACTCCGCGCTATCACCAAGAAGTTCGGGCCGCTGGTGGCCAACAACGCGGTGAGTTTCTCGGTGCGCGCGGGTGAGGTGCACGCTCTGCTCGGCGAGAACGGTGCCGGCAAAAGCACGTTGATGAAGGTGCTCTACGGCGTCTACCAGCCGGAAGACGGCAAAATCCTCCGCGACGGCAAGGTGGTCACCGTCTCGTCCTCGGCAGCGGCCCGCAGCCTTGGCATCGGCATGGTGTTTCAGGATCTGCGGCTGGTTCCGGCGTTGACGGTGTGGGAGAACATCGCCTTGCACGTTGGCGGCGGCTCGCTGCTCAAGGGTCCTGCTATGCAGAAGCTGATCAGTCAGGCGTCGACCCGGTACGGCTTGGCGGTGGATCCGAAGGCGAAAGTCACTGATCTGTCCATCGGCGAGTGGCAACGGGTTGAATTGATCAAGGTACTGCTGGCCCGGGCCCGGGTACTGATTTTGGACGAGCCGACCAGTGTGCTGACACCGGTCGAGGTGGCGGGTCTGTTCGACGTGATCCGCACGCTGCGGGCCGAGGGCGTCGGTCTCGTGTTGATCACCCACAAGATGCGGGAGGTCCGGGAGATCGCGGACCGGGTTACCGTGCTGCGAGCCGGGCGAGTGGTGGTTGCCGACGCGCCAGTGGGCGGGCTGGGCGACGAGCAGCTGGTGACAGCGATGGTTGGCGAGCCCGTTGAGGTCGTGCGCAACTACGGCAAGACCGGCACCGACGGCAAGGTGCCGACGCTGGAGCTGACCGGGGTTCGGCTGGCTGGCCCGGGCGGGGGCGCAGGGTTGAAGGACATCGATCTGACCCTCTACGCCGGTGAGATCGTCGGCGTGGCCGGGGTATCCGGCAACGGCCAGCGCGAACTCGCCGATCTGCTCGTGGGGGCGGCTCACCCCGGCGCCGGGCAGATCACCGTCGATGGCACCCGGATGGAGTCCGCTGATCCGGCCGCGTTCCACGCCGCAGGGGTGGTCAGCGTGCCGGCCGATCCGCTGCGCGACTTCGTGATCCCCGGCCTGTCCATCGCCGAGCACGCCGCCCTGTGGGATCGCGCCAAATCCGGCGGCAAGGCCCCGTTCGAGAGCAAAACCTCGAGCCAGAAGCTAGCCGACAACGGCCGCCGCCTCGGACTCAAGCTCGCCGATCCCGCCCGGCAGCTCGATCAGCTCTCCGGTGGCAACATCCAGCGGGTGCTGCTGGCGCTGGCTCTCGGCGAGCCGGCGCGTGTGCTGGTCGTCTCCTACCCGACCCGCGGCCTGGACGTGCTCACCACCGAGACCACCCGGCTGCTGTTGCTGAAAGCGCGCGACGCCGGCGCGGCGGTAGTGCTGGTGAGCGAGGATCTGGACGAGATCCTGCAGCTCTCGGATCGAATCGTGGTGCTTGCGCACGGCCGGGTCAGCGGGGTCGTGCCAGCGGCTGATGCCGACCGGCAGAGCCTGGGAAGCCTGATGACGGCGGACGCGGCATGACCGCCACACCGGTGAACGAATCGTCCGTCCGGGGCACGGACGTCGACCAGCTCCCGCCTGAACAGCCGGTCGGACCGGAGGTTCCAGGAGCGGCCAGCCGGATACGCTTGGGCCCCGGATCCCGCTATACGCTGATCAGCGCGCTCGGCTACGTCACCTCCCTGGCGATCTTCGGGGTGCTCGTCGCGGTCAAGGGCGCCGAACCGATCAGCGTGTATCACACGATCATCTCCTCGACGCTGCTCAACGGCGATGCCCTGCAGCAGACGGTGTTGCGGGCCATCCCCATCGGGTTGGCGGCGCTGGCGGTCGCCGTCCCAGCCCGGGCCGGACTGATCAATGTGGGCGGCGAGGGCCAGCTGATCATGGGCGCGGTGGCCGCGACAGGCATCGGCGTGGCAATCGGCGCGGCGGTTCCCGGCGCCCTGAGCTGGGTCGCGATGTGCGTCGGCGGTGCGCTGGCCGGTGCGATGTGGGCGGCGCTATCGGGTGTGCTACGCACCTGGCTCGGCGCCAGCGAAGCCGTCACCACGCTGCTGCTCAACTTCATCGCCAACGACGTGATGCTGTACCTGATCTATCAGGCATGGAAGGATCCCCACGGCTCGGGGCAGCCACAGAGCCGGCCACTGGCGCACGCTGCCCAGTTGCCCAAGATGTTCGGCAGCCAGCTCAACATCGGCGTGCTGATCGCGCTGGTGGTGGTCGCCGCAACCTGGTTCCTGTTGCAGCGCACTGGCTGGGGATTCCAGCTGCGCGTGGTCGGCGGCAACATCGAGGCCGCCCGACGCGCTGGCCTGCGGGTCAACTCACTGCTGCTGTCCTCGATGGCGGTCGGTGGAGCGCTGGCCGGCTTGGGCGGCGCGCTGAACCTGGCTGGCGTGGAGACGCAGCTGCGCCCGGACATCACCGTGACCTTCGGCTACGTCGCCTTCCTAGCCAGCTTCCTGGGCCGGCACCAACCGGTGAAGGTGGTCGGGGCGGCCTTGCTGTTCAGCGCCGTCGCCCTGAGCGGCAACGGATTGCAGATCACCGATGGGCTCGACGGAACCATCGTCGACATCCTTCTCGCCTTGATTGTGGCGGTGCCGTTGATCATGGCCAAGTACCGGAGGCGGGCAGCATGAACGGTGTCGAGCAGGCCCTCATCGGCGGGGTAAGCGGCGGGACGGCGATCCTGCTACCGGCCCTGGGCGAATTGATCAGCGAGCGGGCCGGAGTGATCAACCTGGGCACTGAGGGCGCGATGCTAGCCGGAGCGCTCGGTGCCTACGCGATGACCGAGAGCAGCGGCGTGATCTGGTACGGGATCATCGCTGGGGTGCTGGCCGGGGCGGTCGTCGGTCTCGCGCACTCGTGGATCACTGTCCGCCGCGGCGGCGACCAGATCGCCAGCGGCCTGCTGCTGTGGTTCCTCGCGCTGGGAGTCACCTCGGTGTTCGGCACCGATTACGTCGGGACGGCGATCACTCCGCTATCCAACATCGCGATCCCGGGGCTGCACTCCATCCCCTGGATCGGCGCCATCCTCTTCGACCAGAACGTTTTGGTCTACGCCGGCTACGTACTGGTCGCGGTGATCTGGTTCGTCTTCTACCGGACCAGGGTCGGACTGATCCTGCGGGCCACCGGCGAACGCCCCGAAGTGGTGGCCGCGACCGGCGGCAAGCCGCAGCTCGTACAGATCGTCGCAGTCACCATCGGGGCTTGCCTCGGCGGCCTCGGCGGCGCGCAGCTGTCCATCGGCTACGTCGGCAACTGGTTCAACAACATGACCAGCGGTTACGGGTTCGTCGCGGTCGCAGTCGTGCTCTTTGCTGCGTGGCGCCCGATGCGGGTGCTCGGCGGGGCATACCTGTTCGGCATCGTGCTCGCCGCCGCATCGGTACTACAGGCCCACGGCGTGTCGGTGAATCAATACCTGTTGGACGCCTTGCCTTACCTCGTCACCCTGCTTGCGCTGGCCCTATTCGCGCGCCGTGGGCGATCCGAGACACCCGAGGCGCTCACCCGATCCCTGAGCCGCAGCGGTTAACCCAGCCCAGTTCAGCGCACCGCACCATCGGAAGGATCAGCTATGCCTCAACGCTTTCATCGCCTGTCGCGGGTGCTCGCGCTAGCAGTAGTCGGCCTGCTCGCCGCCGCTTGCTCCAGCACTGGCAATTCCAGCGCCGCTGGCGACTCCGGCTCAGGCAAGACGACGGTAGGTTTCGTCATGGTCGGCTCAACCAGCGACTATGGCTACAACCAGGCCGTCTACACGGCCAGCCAGCAACTGGCCAAAGACATGCCCAACGTCGACGTGATCACTGCGGACCACGTCCCGGAGAACAACGCAGTCACCCAGACCATGCAGTCGATGGTGAACAAGGGCGCGAAGATCATCTTCGCCTCCAGCTACGGCTACTTCTCCTACGCAGAGAAGTTTGCCGCGGCTCATCCGAACGTGATCGTGCTGCACCAGGGCGGCTTCGAGACCGGCAAGTTCAGCCCGAACTTCGGCACCTACTGGGGCGAGGCCTACGAGCCGGTCTCGCTCGGCGGCATGGCCGCCGGTGGGCTCACCAAGACCAACAAGCTGGGCTTCGTCTACGCCTTCCCGATCAGCCAGACCATCGCCAATATCGACGCATTCGAGCTCGGTGCGCGCAGCGTCAACCCGCAAGCGCAAACCTACCTGGTCAACACGTCGAACTGGTGTGATCCGCTGAAGCAGAAGGAAGCCGCCGCCGCGCTGCTGTCCGAGGGTGTGGACGTGCTTAGCCAACACCAGGACTGCCAGACCACGGTGATCCAAACCGCGAAGGCGGCGGGCAAGTATGTGGTGGGCTACCACTACGACGCGAAGTCGCTGGATCCGAGCGGGTGGCTCACCGGATCCGCCTGGGACTGGACCCCGGTCTACGAGGCGATCACCAAGGTTGCCGTGAGCGGTAGCTTCACCGGCAGCAAGTACAACGCCAACTGGGTCGGCTCGTTCGCCGACAACGACAATCCGTTGACGCTGGCGTCCTTCGGATCCTCGGTACCGTCGGACCTACAATCGAAGATCACCACGGCGCAGACCGCGCTGAAGAAGCCGGGGGCATCGGTCTTCGCCGGACCGATCACCTGCCAGGACGGCAGCACACTCGTGGCGGCCGGCCAGACGATGACCTACGACCAGATCAACAACATCGGCTGCCTGGTGAAGGGTGTCGTGGGCACCCTGCCCAAATCGTGACACCAACCGGCAACGTCACGCAGCCGGCGCTGATGGCCCTTGCCGCGGCCCGCGAAGTCGCGCAGCCGGCGTTCACTGCGGTGTTGGACGAGCAGTGGGTGCGTTCGGCACTTCAGGCCCCCTCCGTGCGCAACAACAACGACTCACCGCTGCAGGGGATGGCCTTCGCGGTCAAGGACAACATCGACGTCGAGGGCGTCCCTACCACCGGTGCCTGTCCCGCAATCACCGCTCCGGCGCTGAGGTCAGCGGTCGCGGTGCAGCGGCTGATGTCGGCCGGCGCGATCCCGATCGCCAAGACGAACATGGACCAGTTCGCCACCGGCCTGGTCGGTACCCGGTCGCCTTACGGTGCCTGCCACTGTGTGGCGTCGGCGGCACACGTCAGCGGTGGTAGTAGCTCGGGCAGTGCGGTTGCGGTGGCACTCGGCGTCGTCGATCTCGCGCTGGGCACCGACACCGCGGGCAGTGGCCGGGTGCCGGCCGCGTTCAACGGGCTGGTCGGCATGAAACCGTCCCGCGGACTGATCTCCAATCGGGGGCTGATGCCCGCCAGCCCGTCCCTGGACTGCATCACCACCTTCAGCCGGACGGTCGCGTTGGCCCGGGTGGCTCTCGAGACGTTGATCGCCCCCGACTCCGACGACCCCTACTCCCGGCCGATGCCGCCCACCGCGCCAGCCGGGGTCGCGGATCGGATGCGAGTGATCGGCGTGCCGTCAGCACAGCTCGACCTG
>JGI12053J15887_10001403_pt1 | contig 11185 bp, 9 predicted proteins | sample MedBloCAOM1_O3_FD_15887 | JGI IMG/M metagenome (IMG submission 15887) | reverse complement strand
GACTTCACACCGGGAGTCGCTACCAGCTTGTCCAGAATTTCGTTCTGAATGCGCAGCACTCGCTCCGGCTCTGCTACCAGCGCGCCCGGAATCGAGATGCGCATCACTTGGAGATGCTGGGGGTCCGTGAATCCCAGGTCGACCGTTCGCAATGCTCGGAACGTTCGGATCATCAAGCCCGCGCTCACGAGCAGCACGAGTGCCATCGCTACCTGAGCCACTACGAGAATGTTGCGGGCGCGGTGGCGCTCCCGGCTCGCGCTCGCTGCCCGCCCTCCGCTGCGGAGAGCTAACGATGCCCGCGGCCCGGCATATTTCAGCGCAGGAATTAGCCCGAGGAATAAACCGGAAAGCACCGCAAGCAGCACCGTGAACCCGAGCGTCCGCGCATCCAGCGAAATCTCACTTAGGCGCGGCAGATTCGTCGGGCCAATGGCCAATAGCAGACGCACCCCGGCATAAGCGAAGGCAGCGCCGAGAGCTCCGCCCATCAGCCCCAGCATCACGCTTTCAACCAGGAGTCCTCTGACCATTCGTCCCCATCCCGCGCCGAGCGCGGCGCGAACGGCTAGTTCCTGCTGTCGCGCCTCGATCCTCACCAGCAACAGGTTCGTCACGTTAGCGCACGCGACGAGCATCACCAGCCCGATCGTCCCCATCACCACCCAGAGAACATCGCTGACGTTGCCAATGACTTCTCGCTTTAATGGGCGAATCATCGGTGTAATCTTCCACGTCTCGTAGAAATGCGGATTCGTACCAGGACCATTTGTCCAGGAGTCCATCCAGATCGGCAACATGCGCGTCAGATCGGCATTGGCTTCCGCGATGGTGAAACCGGGTTTCAGCCGCGCGACCCCCTCGAACCCGAATCCCGCAAGGATCAAATTGCGGCGGTCAAACGCGAGCGGCACCATGACCTCGAAATCGGTATCGACCAACCGGAAACCTTTATGGGCAACGCCGACTACTTCTCGAGGCCGCGCATCCACTGTAATGTTGCGCCCGACGATCGACTGGTCTCCGCCGAACCGCCGCTGCCAGTAGCCATAGCTGAGCATTACGCGCTGCGGGCCGCCCGGAACTTGATCTGCCTCGGAGAGCCATCGCCCAACTGCAGGAGGAACGTCCAACGCCTGAAGTACACCATCGCTGACTTCAACTGTACGCACCTGCTCCGGCTCAGCCACGCCTGTAACGCTCGCGGTTCCGGTATCCCACACTCCCAATGACTGGAATGCGCGATTGTGCTCGGCGTACGTGAAATACAGAGAGGGTGAAAGGTGCAGGCCGCTCTCGAAATCCGCCAGTCCTGGCGCGCCCGGGGCGATTTGGTGCAGCGATACTAACNGCTCAGCATTTGGATAGTTCAGCGGTTTCAGCAGTACGCTATTCACCACGCTGAACACCGCCGTGTTCGCGCCGATTCCTATCGCAATCGTCAGCAACGCTACTGCGCTAAACATCGGGTTGTGGCGGAGCGCGCGCAGGCCATAGCGGACGTCCGCAAGAAGTTCTTCAACGGAAGGCCAGCGCCAGACGTTTCGACTATCCTCTTCGGTCAGCGTTACGTTCCCAAACGCGCGGCGAGCCGCAGCAGTAGCCTCTTTTCTCGACATCCCGCCCGCAACCAGCTCCTCGATCTTCTCTTCGAGGTGCTCCTGTATCTCTTCTGAGAGATCTTTGTAGACCCGCCGCCGCGAAAGCAATTGTCTCAGCCAACTCATGATTCACGCGGTGCTAAAACGCGCGTAATCCCTTCGAGCATGCGCTCAAAGCTCGACACCTCACTTTCCAGGTGCTTTGCACCTGCCGCCGTCAGTCGGTAAATCCGAACACGGCGGTTTGTAGAAGAGACGCCCCACTCAGCCTTGACCAACTCCTCCTTGAGAAGCCGCTGGAGAGCCGGATACAGCGATCCTTCTTCGATCTGAAGCAAGTCATGCGANGTTCGTTTGATATGCTGNACGAGCGCATANCCGTGCGAGGGCTTTCGTCTTAGGNTTCGGAGAATCATCATCTCCAAGGCACCNGGAAAGAGGTCNCGCTGTNCGGTTTTCTTCATGCGAACGAATCCTTCTCCTTACGNGCTNCCTACCNAGACTGTTCAGCTCTAGGCCTAGNTCAAAATAGTATGAAGATNCGANCGNNGTCAAGTCAAATAGCACGGGCCGCTGAAGCGCCTAGCAGTCCCCGTGATTTGCGCCCAGACAGTGATTTACCTCCGTCATTATTTGTGACAAGATGGTGTAGGAAACTAACACCCGTGGCCAAAAAGCCCAAGACAAGAGAGCCCTTCGACATTCAGGAATTTCTTTCGTCCGCCGGGACATCGCGAAGCATTGCGAAGTTCAAAAAAGGGCAGGTCATCTTTTCGCAGGATGATCCTTGCGATGAGGTTTTATACATTCAATCTGGAAATGCCAAGCTGAGCATCGTAAATACGCAGGGCAAGGAAGCAGTTCTGGCGATTGTGGGACCGGGCGACTTTCTGGGCGAGGGCTGCATTATCGGAAACCCGGTACGCATGGCCACGGCGACGGCAATCGCGCCGCTGAACGCGATGAGCATTGAAAAGAAAGAAATGATGCGCGTCCTCCACGATGAGCAAGAATTTGCGGGAAAGTTCATTGCTTACATGCTGGAGCGCAACCTGAAGACTGAGGCCGACTTGGTGGACCAGTTGTTCAATTCGAGCGAAAAGCGGCTGGCCCGTGCGTTATTGATCCTCGCNCGTTATGGAAANGCGGGCGAGCCGGAAACGATAGTGGCCAAAATATCGCAGGAGACTTTGGCCGAATTGGTAGGGACTACGCGGAGCCGCGTGAACTTCTTCATGAACAAATTCAGGAAGCTGGGATTTATTCACTACAATGGCGGCGGGATGCAAATACACAGTTCACTGCTGAACGTCGTTTTACACGATTAGTAAGCACGCCGCGTAAGTTGCCTTGACGGAGTAAAAATGAAACAGCCATTTGATATTTTCTGGTTTGGGGAAACCGGGCGGAATTGGATTGAGGCAGTGGATACACTTGAAATCGCAAAAGCGCACATAGAGAAGCTGCCGCNAGTATTCTCAGGCAGTTACGCCGTGCTTGACCAGAGGACGGGCAACCGAATTTCATTCGCTGCGAAGATTCAGGCCAGNGCAACTAAGTAAACCCAGTCCTCGTNCAACCCGACACCGACTTCGCTTGCGGACGGGCTTCGTGTCGCATGCNCTCCCCTTCTACCCGGGCCTCGTCAAGCTGCGGGCACATAGTCGGGATGCGGTTCGCGATCTATGGTTTGCGGNGTGATTCANGTATTTTGAGGNGTTGCTGAACNNTCGCAGCTGACCATCGGTAATCTTTCGGAGCTGGGTTCGAAGCGCTTCAACGTCCAGCGATCCTCNTGACGCGGGTAATTTAAATACTTTTGANGATACTACCGTCATNNNTTNTTNNNNTTGTAATTATCCTATCTCGATGAAGAGAAGCCAACTAACGAACCAACAGAAACGACTCGTTCCTTGCCCGATCTGCGCTGCCGCCATCGGCGTGCATGGTCAGATGTATTCAGGCTTCGGTCGGCGCAACGAGGCACACTCGGAGCGGAAATATTACGCCATCCAAGCCATCGAACATGGTTATGGTCGGGACGAGTTGCTCCGCACGTTTATCCGGGAAAGCGCTCATATTTGGCAGGCGTCCGGCAGTGCGGGCAACTCGTAAATTGTAAGGCCATAGTGGGGCGCGAACATGCCACAATGAGTTCTTAGTTGTCTCGAATGCTGGTCTCATTTTACAAATAGCGAAATTCCACCAAGGTCTCTGACTGGCCCGTTCGACCCGCTCTGGCCGGTCAAGCCAGAATTTCCGGAATGAGGCGAGAGCCTGACGTGCCTGACGTGCCCGACCCGCCAGAAGACTTCCGTTTTCCAACGATATGAATTGATGTATAAGCCGGGCTGATTGTGTCCGCTTTCCTAACTTCGTTACCTTCCTATCCCCCGGCCTTCTGAGCCCTCTTGCCGGTGGCATCGCTCTGCCACATCTTCACTTGGCACTCATAGACTTTGCGATACATTTCACTCTCCTACGGCGATCACCAAAGACATTCGGTATCACGAACCCGCCGATGTCACACGCTTTGTCCTTAGCACTTCTAAAAGATCAGGATTTGTAATTTTGTTTTCTCGACCAAGCATCATTAGTTCTTGTGTCGTGAAGTGCCCGCCCTGAATTTCGAAGCGCGGCTCCGCATCCTGCGTTGTGAAACGAATTTTATGCTTGATCAGAACACGCGCCAATCTATTAAAATCGGATTTAATTGGTCACCTCCGGCTTCAATGGAGTCTTACATACGTTGGACGAATCATCCGAAGGATTCGAAGCGAGGCAAGTTTGCTTTCCCAGGCTCCATTTGCAATTTAACTAGTCAACCTCCGGTGATCCCCAGCCATCAACATCGTTTAGTACATTCCGCCCATGCCGCCGTGCCCGGCACCAGCCACCGCCAATTGTCCCTCATCCTTAATATCGGCGATCAGCACTTCGGTAGTTAGCATCAATGAGACGATCGATGCGGCGTTCTGCAAAGCGAGGCGGGTTACCTTCGCTGGATCAATTACTCCAGCTTTGATCATGTTTCCGAACTCGCCGGTCTCAGCATTGAACCCGAATGTTTCGTCTTTAGATTCGCGTACACGCCCCACGATTACCGCACCCTCTCGTCCGGCATTCTGCGCAATCTGACGGATGGGTTCTTCGAGTGCCCGTTTTACGATGTTCACACCGATGGCTTCATCGTCGTGAAGCTTGAGCTTTTCTAACACAGGGATGCACCGCAAGTAGGCGGTTCCGCCGCCAGGTACAATGCCCTCTTCAACCGCTGCACGTGTTGCGTGCATGGCATCCTCAACCCGAGCTTTTTTCTCCTTAAGCTCCATCTCCGTTGCCGCGCCCACTTTGATTACCGCCACACCTCCGACGAGTTTGGCGAGGCGTTCCTGAAGCTTTTCTTTGTCGTAATCCGAAGTGGACTCTTCGACCTGCATGCGGAGTTGCTTGACGCGTCCTTCAATTTCGCTGGTCTTACCAGCACCATCGATAATTGTGGTGTTGTCCTTGTCGATGGTTATCTTTTTTGCGCTACCCAGATCCTCGGCCTTCAGATTCTCGAGCTTGAGTCCGAGGTCTTCCGTAATGGCCTTCCCGCCGGTAAGCGTGGCGATATCCTCCAGCATGGCCTTTCGTCGATCCCCAAATCCCGGCGCTTTGACCGCCGCGCATTTTAACGTTCCTCGGAGTTTGTTAACCACCAGAGTAGCAAGGGCTTCGCCTTCTATATCTTCCGCAATGATCAACAGCGGTTTGCCTAACTTAGCGGTCTGTTCGAGTAACGGCAACACGTCCTTCATTGAACTTATTCTCTTCTCGTGAATCAGAATAAGAGCGTCCTCCAGTACGCACTCCATCCGCTCCGGGTCGGTAACGAAGTACGGGGAGAGGTATCCCCGATCGAATTGCATACCTTCGACCACTTCCAGCGTGGTTTCCATCGTCTTCGATTCTTCGACGGTGATGACGCCGTCCTTGCCGACCTTCTTCATGGCTTCAGCGATGATGCTGCCCACTTGCTTATCATTGTTAGCGCTGATTGTACCCACCTGCGTGATCATGTCCCCCTTCACTTCGCGGGATAGTCTCTTAATCTCGGCCACGACGGCTTCCACAGCTTTATCGATGCCGCGCTTAAGCGCCATCGGACTTGCACCGGCTGCTACCGTGCGCACCCCTTCGCGGAAAATCGCCTGAGCCAACAGAGTTGCGGTCGTCGTACCGTCCCCCGCCACATCTGAGGTTTTGGACGCGACCTCGCGAACCATCTGTGCGCCCATGTTCTCTAGTGGATCCTGCAGCTCAATCTCTTTCGCGACAGTCACACCGTCTTTTGTGATGACGGGCGCACCAAATTTCTTCTCGATCACCGCGTTCCTTCCCTTCGGACCCAACGTGATTTTCACTGCGTCAGCTAGAATATTGACCCCGCGTAGAATCGACTGACGTGAATTCGCACCTGTAACGATTTGTTTTGCCATTGAACTTCACCCTCCTGGGTGATTAACAGCTAATCCAATTCTGAACTGAGAAACTACCTTCTGCCGGTGGCCGCTTTGACCATGCCGCTTAGCTTCCCGAAAATTTCCTCTTCGCGCAGAATCAAATACTCCTGATCATCGATCTTGATTTCGCTGCCGGTGTATTTGCCGAACAAAATCCGGTCACCAACTTTGACATCGAGGGGTACTCTTTTGCCCTTTTCGATCTTGCCGGCCCCGACGGCCATCACTTCACCCTCCTGCGGCTTTTCTTTGGCCGTGTCCGGGATGATGATCCCACCCTTAGCAGTGTTTTTCTCTTCCAGCCTCCGCACCAAGACGCGGTCGTGTAAGGGGGTAACGTTTATAGTCATTTTTCAATCCTCCGTTAAATCCATGGATTACCAAAAACTCCGATTTCAGCGAGACAAATGAATCACAGCCTAGATAGTCAGTTAGCGTCGACTATCGTTCGACTATTTCTACGGGCACTTTCTAGGCGACCCGAGCACTCTTTGGTGATGTTACCTGAAGGGCAGCAGCGGCGGTCCACGCCTTGGTCGCGCCGGAATTGGATTGTTCAGGCAATTCTGTTAATTCATTCTCGGCAGTAAGCCAATCTGCTCGATCATGACCATGTTCTCCGCCGCGTTCAAGGTATAGCTCGTATGCGCGTTGTTCAATTTGTTGTGGTATTGACAATTTCCTTTCGCTCATTTGCATTTCCTCCTCTAACTCTAATCAGACTGGGCCAATCGGAAATCGACCATGATTTCCCATCCACCTTACCGCGGATTTCATTCAATAAGGGCAGTCGTGCAATTACGTGGTCGACCAATACGCCAACATATATTCAGGAGTCAGCGAGAATTGAACAGAAGGTCCGCTGCATGAACGGACCTTCCGATTTCTCGCCCGAGGCCTAGACGGCTACCTTGTGGAGGCGGCGGCTTTGGCTTTGCCGAGATCAGGGACGACGCCGAGCTGCTGCATAAGAGCCAGAGCATCCCAGTTGACCCAACCTTCCTCCATCTTGCCGTTCGCGAAGCGGGCGATGCTTACTCCTGTGATGTTGACCTGCTTTCCCGTTGGAGGAATCCCGCTGAGATCACCTTTATGGGTACCTCTGCAAGACCATCGAGCCACGACTGTTTCGCCTTCGGCAATGATGTCATCCATCGTCAATCGAATGTCGGGGAAGGCGGTGCGGTAGAGAGTCGCTCGCTTCTTTTCACTCTCGGGGCCTCGCCCAACATCGGGCGTGGAAGCGTCATGATGAGCATAGTTGGGGGCAAAAAGCTCGTCGGTCACTTGCAGATTGCCCTTGTTCCAAACTTCTTCGAACAAACGACGGACGACATTCTTGTTTGATTCTGACATGGTGGTTCTCCTTTTTGAGAAATTCAAAATTCCCACTCGCATCGAGCGAGTTGTGCGTGAGTAGTGTTTCCCTTGGAACCGCTAGCGTCTTGGGTTTGCAGACCTGTACGTCGGACAGGAGGTAGGGCCGCACTCGAGGGAATAAAAAGCGGGCAGGTTGTGCCCTCTTTGCGCTCGATGTGGAGCTTGACCTTTAACGAAACTGCTTTCGGACTTCGAAGCGGGAGTCTCGCCTCAAACGGCGAAACCTCGACATGATCCTGTTCCCTTAGAGTGTGAGTGTCAAGGAGAATCGAAAAACTCTTCTGTGCAAAGGAGCTGCGAAAAACGCGAGAATGACTAACCTTAATTTTTGCGATTGCTTCATCTAGAGGGCTGGCAGCACGGGTATCGTACCGCGATGCATTCGGGCTGGTCCCCTTCACCGGCCGAACGGCCGTGGGTCACAATAACGCCAACAAGTAGGCAAGACGTCCAGCAAACGAATCCTAACAATCAGATAGCCATTCCTAGCCGCAGCCGGTTGTTTTTTGGCGAAAATCTATTTGTTGATTGCGCTGGAACCCTAGCGGCGTGCCATAAGGAGCCACAAATCATGAATTCCAAGCAAGTGGTGGAAGCCAATGCGCATACTTAAATTCTTAGCGCGATTAGCCCTCGCGATTACGCTCGCGGGCCTCGTTGCCAAAGCAAACGCTCAATCGATCGACGAACTCTACCAAGCAGCCAAAAAGGAAGGCGAGTTGTCCTTAAACGGTGGCGGCCTCGCCGGTCTCTACGAGCCGTGGGTTCGGGAGTTTGAGCAGCGCTTTCCTGGCATCAAGGTCAAGTTGACCGCAGATTTCAGCAACATTCTGGCCCCGATCATCGATCGCGAGATTGCCGAAAGAAAACTGAGCGTCGATCTGACGATATTTCAAACGCTCCAGGACTATGACCGGTGGAAGAAGCAGGGAGTGCTGATGTCTTTCAGGCCGGAAGGCTGGGACCAAATTCATNAAAGNTTCAAGGATCCTGACGGCCAGTATGTCGGCGTGGCGGTGTATGCGCTGTCGTATGCCTACAACACTCAGGCCATCGCTGGAATCGATGTTCCAAGATCGGCCCAGGATTTCTTGAAGTCAGAATTCAAAGGCAAGGTCATTACGTGCTATCCGAACGACGACGATGTCACGCTCTATCTGTTCTATACGATTGTTCAGAAATACGGCTGGGAGTTCATGGACAAGTATATGGCGAACAACCCGCAGTGGGTTCGCGGACACTTGGGAACCGCTCGTGCCGTGGCCAGCGGCCAAGCCGCTGCGACCTTCGACACCATGACCAACGTTACGCTTGGCATGAAAAAGAACAATCAGCCAACCGACGTCGCTTTTTCGAACGTTGATCCGCTGCCGATCTGGCCGCAAACGACGGCGATCTTCAAGGACGCCCCACACCCGAACGCGGCCAAACTCTACATCACCTGGTTCCTGGCGAAGCAACAGCAAAGCCGAACCGGCACTTGGTCGACGCGCTTGGATGTTCCTCCACCGTCAGGTCTCAAGCCGATATTCGAGTATCAACTTGCCAACGACTTTCGCACCTTCATCACTAATGAGAAGCTCGCCGAGGAGCTGCGTAAGCGGTTCGAGGGTTATGTCGGCAAGCCGAAAGGCGAGCCGGTGATTCACTAGAAGTCTATCAAATAAGGAGAATGGAGGATTCTGATGTTTAAGGTGTGGTTGGTTACTGGCAGCGCAAGCGGTTTGGGCCGCAACATTGCTGAAGCAGTTCTCGCATCGGGCGATCGCCTCGTCGCAACAGCCCGCGATCCCGGTCGCTTGGAAGATCTGGTAGAGAAGTACGGCGATCAGGTTCGCACCGCTCCCCTCGACGTTGCCGATGAGGCGGCCGCCTATGCGGCAGTGCAGGTGGCAATAGATGCGTTCGGCCGTCTCGATGTAGCGGTCAATAACGCAGGCCACGGCGACTTTGCGCCGTTCGAGCAGTTGAGCTCGGCGAGATTCAAGGCCGTGATCGACACCAACTTGTATGGCGTAGTCAACGTCACCCGCGCGGCGCTACCCATCATGCGTAAGCAAAAGAGTGGCTGCATCCTGCAGATATCATCGGTGGGCGGTCGCCTGGGCGTCCCCGGCAACTCGCCGTACCACGCTGCCAAGTGGGCTGTTGGAGGATTCACTGAGTCGCTCGCGAAAGAAGTGGCCCCTTTTGGTGTCAAGGTCTGCGCTCTCGAGCCCGCCGGAATGCGCACCAACTGGGGCGCTCGTGCGAACAGCTACAGACCGGATCTGCTCCCAGACTATGAACCGTCCGTGGGCGGCGTGATGAAGGCGCTGGAGTCTCGCTGGGGCCATGAGAATAGCGATCCGGCCAAGGTGGCTCAGGTCGTCCTTCGTCTGGCCGCTAGTGATTGTCTGCCTGCACATCTTCTGATCGGCAGTGACGCCGTTCAGCACGCCGGCCAAGCCGAGGCGACGCGTGCCACCGATGCGGAACGCTGGCGAGAGGTCAGCGTATCGACAGACGCGGATGCTCCCAGGTTCATGTCTGCATTGCAATTCTGATCGGAGTGCGTGTTCAACGCGGTATTCGAAAGCACGGATGGGCATCAAATCGACGTCCGTACCGGCGTGACGGCGAAGTTCGATCTAGCTCGCGTGGCGCCGTGGCCTGCCGTCTGTCATGCCCGGAATAAAACTCGACCACGCGTGTTTTTTCATAGCGGGGCACGGTAGCGTGACTGTGCCCCAGGCCGAGCATTGTTCATTATTGCGAGAGCAGGATGTCGCGAGGCCGAAGGTGAGGCAGTGCTAACAACATCTGAATCGTTGCATGGGCGGGCCCTCCCGCGCGGGTGCACGTTCTCCGAATCTGATTGGCGAGTTCTTGCGCCTTTCTGGTACCCGGTTGCGTTCTCACACGAAATCACTGATCGACCTCATGCCGTGACACTACTCGATGAGCGTGTAGTCGTCTATCGTCTCTCCGACGGCTCGCTGTCCGCCGCAAGAGACATCTGCCCTCATCGGGGAGTGCCCCTTAGTCTCGGTCACGTCGAAGGGAACGAGATCATCTGCAAATACCATGGCTTACGCTACGACCGAAATGGCAAATGCACCTGCATTCCTGCTCATCCGAACCAAACTATCTCGCCGCGGCTGCGGCTAGATATGTTCAGCGTTAAGGAACGCTACGGCCTGGTTTGGGTTCGTTTGGTGGACAACGGCCCCCGCCCTCTACCCGAAATGAGGGAATGGGAAGACGCTGACTACATCAAGGCGCTACCCGATAGTGTCATCATAAACGCCGCTGCGGGACGTCAGGTAGAGGGCTTTCTCGATGTAAGTCACTTCGCCTTCGTTCACGCTACGAGCTTTGGAGAACCAGATAATCCCGTTGTGCCCGATTATCCGATTACGAAGACCGCGACAGGGTTCGTGGCCGACTACATCAGTACGGTCAGCAACTATTCGCAAGAGTCCAAGCACCTGAGCCCACCGGGCTTTCTCTGGCGCAGGCGATTCGAGGCGTTCTTGCCCTTCGTCGCAAAGCTAACGGTATTCTTTCCTGGAGAGGGACAGCTGCAGATCATGAATGCTGCGTCACCTGCTTCTGCGAGAAAGACACGGCTCTTCGTTCCCATCTGTCGGAACTTCGACAAGGATGCACCACTTCAGGCTACGCTGGACTTCAACTATCAGGTGTTTGCTGAAG
>JGI12053J15887_10001402_pt1 | contig 11185 bp, 8 predicted proteins | sample MedBloCAOM1_O3_FD_15887 | JGI IMG/M metagenome (IMG submission 15887) | reverse complement strand
GCACGTTGGCCGCTTCCCAGCCGCGAATGAAGGCGGCGATCTCCAGATTGTTCTTCTCCAGCATCATCATGTGCCCGTTGCCGCGGATGCCGAGCTCGGGAAGCCGGACGAATGAATTCTTGACGCCGGCCTGCTCGAGGAATTTCGCGGTGCAGTGATCATAGGGCGCATGATAGGAGGACTCGCTCACGAGAATGAGGATCGGAATTCCCCGCAGGCGCGGAATCTGCCGCGCGGGCTCGGCCTGCAGAAAACAGCGCACCAGACCGGGGCCATCCGCTTGCTCTTGCCGCACGAGCTTGAGGTCGCCCGCGGTTTCAGCCGGCGGGTCGTAGGCAATCTTCCCGCGCGTGACGCCCCAGGGGCGCGCAGCGGCGCCATCCTCGAAGAAGTCGGGTGCGCCTTTGGCCACATTCTCGCGGATCGGAGGCCCGCTCGACTCGATCGCCAGAATGCCCTTCACCAGGTTGGGCCGTGCGTCGGCGACGCTCCATCCGATCACGCCCGCCTGCGAGTGGGTCAGCAGCACCGCCGGTCCGATGCGATCGAGCAGCTTGGCACCGGCTTCGCGATTGATCTCCTCGATCATGCCCTCGTCGCCGATGGTCTCGACTTGGCTGGCATAGAAGGCATCGAATGTCGGGTCGCCCTGCGTTCCCGAGCCGGGCCATTGGGTGTGGAGGTTAGCCTGCGGCCAGAGCGGCTTGCGCTTCGGCGCGGTGAAGCGCTGCTCGACGTTCCCCACCGACGGCTTGCGCGTCNTGCCGTAGACGTCGCCGAAGAATCCCGAGCGACCGCGTCCGGACTGATCGACGACGTAGACGGCGTAGCCGTGGGCGACGAAGTCGTCGGCCCAGCCGCGGCGTCCGTCCGGCGTGCTCAGAAAATTCGATGCGGTCTGCCCGCCGCCATGGATCATCACCACCGGGTAGGGGCGCGTCTTGTTTTTCGGGATCTGATACTGNACGAACATCTGGCCGACCATGATGGTCTGCTTGTCGACCTCGACGTAGCGNCCGGGAATGGAGAAGACGCCCTGGTCCGCGATCTCGAGCGGCCGGCTGGCGTCGAACAACGAGTCTTCGGCCATCGTCGGTACCGTCATGCCGGCCAATATCGAGCAGGCGAGCGCGGTCGTGCGAATGCCGTGTGACTGTGCGTTGGGGTCATGGCGGTTCCCGCGCTCGCCGTGCGACCGCATCGGCTAGCCCCGCCCGACGAACGGCATCAGGTTTGCCATCACGGTCATGAACAGCACGTTGGTATCGAGCGGCAGGTTGGCCATGTAGACCACCGCGCGGCCGACGTCGTCGGCATTCATGCGCGGCTCGACCGCCATGTGGCCGTCCGCCTGCATGACGCCTTGGCCCTGCACCATGCGCTCGGTCAGCGGGGTTGCGGCATTGCCGATGTCGATCTGGCCGCAGGTGATGTCGTAGGCGCGGCAGTCGAGCGAGGTCGATTTGGTGAGCCCGGTGACCGCGTGCTTGGTCGCGGTATAGGCGACCGAGCGCGGGCGCGGCGCGTGCGCCGAGATCGAGCCGTTGTTGATGATGCGTCCGCCGCGCGGGTTCTGCGCTTTCATGATCCTGATCGCTTCTTGCGTGCACAGGAACATGCCGGTGAGATTGGTATCGATGACCTTCTTCCAGGTCTCGTAGGGCAGGTCCTCGAGCGGCACCGCAGGCGCGCCGATGCCCGCATTGTTGAAAAGGACGTCGAGGCGGCCGAACGTTTCCTTGGTCTTGGCGAACAAGGCTTTGATCGAGGCCGCGTCGCTCACGTCGGTCGGGACAACGAGGCTCTGGCCGCTGTTCGACTTGCCCTCGGTCGCGGTCTCCACGAGCTTGTCCGGCCGTCGCCCCGCCAGCACGACCGCGTAGCCTTCCTTCATCAGCGCCAGCGCAACGGCCTTGCCGATGCCGGTGCCGGCACCGGTAACCAGAGCGACTTTTTGCAACGCTGCCATTTCCGTCTCCCTTCTATTCTTTTCACCCCCGCACGACCCGGCGGCTGGCAGGACGACCACGAATTTGATGGACATGGTGGCGGAGTTCGACCCCCGGAGGCAACGCATTTCAGCCTTCAGCGGCCAGGCTTCGGGGTCTGGATGGCGTACGCCGGCGACTCCTCAACTACTCTTTGAAACAAATCTATTGACTTCATATCGAAGTTGACGTAGTGATCACATCAACCTCGCTCATGAGGGGCGCTTCTAGAGGCGATCCTGTTAGGCGGAGCGAGGCGTGGCGTCCCCGGAGGCGGTTTGCGACCGCGCCGTGGGGGGCCCGCGAGACCCGCTCCTCCGGGTAACGATGACCCGTGCGTCGAACAAGGTCGCCGCACGATCCTGGAGGGAATGCCGGACAACGGCGAGCACGGGCCCGGGTCGAAAATCGCCACGGTGGAGCGCCGAGAGGCGAGCGTCCCGTCGCTGGGAACGCAGGGCGCCTGACAGGCGCCCGCATGCCGGTCATGGCATGCCGAGACGGGTGCCTCGCATGCACCTGGGCGCCTCCGGCGCTCCGCCATCTCCTCATCGGGGTGGCAAATGAAAAAGCGAAAAGCGAGTAGGAAAAGGAAGGGAGAGAAAGGAGAAACGAGAAACGAGAAAGAGAGATTCTTCGTAGGGTGGGCAAAGGCGCCTGACGGATGTTTCGGTCAACACGCCGGTGTTGCGCGCCGTGCCCACGCGAAACACCGCCCCGCGGGAACGATTTCCGCGTGGGCACGGCGCGCAAGAGCGCGCCTTTGCCCACCCTACAGGGCTGTTTGACATCGTGAGATGCGAGTGCGGCGCTCGCTTATGGCCGCCTTCGTCCTGCTATCCCGCCATCGCGAGACCGGTCTCGTCGTCGGCGACGCGGAAGGATTCCGGCTGGGTCAGGCGGATGCTCAACGAATGTTTTTGTAGGGCGGGCGTGGAATGGCGGCGTGGGCCGCTCGCAACGCCGCCGACCAGCGCTCGCGCAGGTCGTGGAAATAGGGCTCGCCCGGCTCGATGCGGTAGTTGAGCTCGGCGTCGCAAACGTCGCGGCGGGCAATGAGAACGTCGAGCGGCAGGCCGACGCTGAGATTCGAGCGCATGGTGGAATCGACCGAGACCAGACCGACCTTGAGCGCATCGTAGAGGTCGATGTCGTAGGTAATCGCGCGGTCGAGCACCGGCTTGCCGTATTTGTGTTCTCCGACCTGCAGATAGGGCGTGTCCTGGGTGCATTCGATGAAGTTGCCTGCGGCGTAAAGCATGAACAGCCGCGGCCGCTCGCCCTTGATCTGGCCCCCGAGCAGGAACGAGACGTCGAATTTCACGTCGGAGGCTTCGAGCGCGCGTCCTTCGAGATCGTGAAGCTGGCGGATGACGTGGCCGGCGCGTTGTGCCGCCTGAAACATGGTCGGGGCATTCATCAGCGTTTCTGTCCCGCCGGTCTCGGGATTCTCCCAGCCCTCGCGCAGGATGCTGACGACCGATTGGCTGATCGACAGGTTGCCGGCGGAGGCGACCGCCATGATGCGCTGGCCGGGCTCGACGAAGACGTGGAGCTTTCGAAACGTCGAGATGTTGTCGACGCCCGCATTGGTGCGGGTATCGGCAAACATCACGAGGCCGTCGCGAACGAGGATGCCGCAGCAATAGGTCATGGCGGACGAGCGTTTCTCCGACGATCGAGCAGGCTTCTTATAGCGAGCCCGGCAGCAGACCGGCAATTGCTTGCCGGCATTTTTCAGTTTTGCGTCTGCTGAGCCGCCTGCGCGACCCTGACCTTGACCGAGAGCACCTCGCCCGCACCGCCATAGCGCGTTCCGCGCAGGGGCGCGGCGCCGAGGTGGTCGAGCCCGACCGCGACCCGCACGTACGCGTCCGTGGCGCAGATGCCGTTCGCCGGATCGAACGCCACCCAGCCGAGCTCGGGCACGAAGGCTTCCGCCCAGGCGTGGCCGGCGTCCTGCTCGCGCACGCCGTCCTCGCGGTGGAAATAGCCGCCGACATAGCGCGCCGGGACCCCGAGGCTGCGCGACGCCGCGATGAAAACGTGAGTGAAATCCTGGCACACGCCGCGCTTGAGCGCAAAGGCTTCCGCGGCCGAGGTTGCACTGTGGGTGGGGTCGGTGTCGTAGGTCATATCGTCGTGCAGGCGTTCGAGCATTCCATGCAGGAGCTTGAGCACATCGCCGCCGACGGCGTCGCGGCTCGCCGCGGCGAAGCCGGCGATGTCAGCATCGGGGCTCGTCAGCGCGGTCTCGCGCAGATAGAGGCTCGGCGGGAACCGCTCGACCGTGCCGCGCACGACACCCTGGGTATCGCGAGTCTCGACCTCGCCCTCGACCAGGATGGTGAGCTCGCCGAGCGGGCCTTCAGCGGTGAAGGCGTGGGTGATGTTGCCGAAAGCGTCCTCATGCTGGTCGAGCCGGCAATCCGTGGAGACGTCGATCCGCCAGCGCGTGAGATATTGCCCATCGTGATTGCGCGGCGTCAGCCGCAGCATCTGGATCACACTGGTTGCGGGCGTCTCGTAGCGGTAATTCGTCAGGTGCGAGATGCGGATGCGCATGGCAGAGGACGGACGACCCGGGGGCAGGCGACAGAAAATAGCGGACTCCGGACAGAGTCCAGCGTTCTCTTTGCCATCCTCCGTCAGCCGTCCCTCGGTCTTGCGACCCTACATCAGATATTGCTCGGTAATGGCCGCCCCCAGGCGGTTGTTGTCGCCGATGAAGTCGCCGATGAATTCGTGCAGCCCGGTCTGGAAAATCTCCTCCATGCGGCTGTTCTCGATCCTCGCGCGGACGGCGCGCGCCTGGCGCTGGGCCGGCCCCTGCCGGCCATAGGCGCGGGCGATGTGGTCGAGGTAGAGCACCAGGTTCTCGTAGCAGCTCGCCAGCGAGCGCGGCATCTCGTCCCGCAATATCAGCAGGTCGGCGATCAGCCACGGCTTCACGCTCTCGCGGTAGACCCAGTGATAGGCGGTCAGTGCCGACACCGAGCGCAGGATCGCCGACCACTGGAAATAGTCGAGCGGCCCGCCGACCCGCTCGTGCGCCGGCAGCAGCAAGTGATACTTGACGTCGAGGATGCGCGCGGTGTTGTCGGCGCGTTCCATGTAGACGCCGAGACGGGAGAACCAATAGGCGTCATTGCGCAGCATGGTGCGGTACGCCGAGCCGTCGAAACGCAGCGAGCTCTCCTGCACCCAGCGCAGGAAGCGCATGAACTCCTCGCGCGAGGTCGCCCCGTTGCCGAAGCGCTTGAGCTCGAGCCAGGCGCCGTTGATGGCGTCCCACATCTCCATGGTCAGCGCGGTACGCACGGCGCGTGCATTGGTGCGGGCCATTTCGAAGCAGTTGCGGATGGAGGAGGGGTTGGCGGTGGAGAAGCAGAGAAAATCGATGACGGTCTCCTCGTTCGCTTCCGGATAGGCGGCGGCAAAGGCGTGAGCGCAGCCGGCAGTCGCGACCGCCGATTCCCATTCGTTCGAGGACCCGACATAGGCGAGCGGCAGCGTGGTGAGGCGCTGCGTCACCTCGAGGATGCGCGCCAGATATTCCGCGCGCTCGACGTAGCGCGCCAGCCAATAGAGGTTATCGGCGGTACGGGAGAGCATTACCGGTCCAGCACCCACGTATCCTTGGTGCCGCCGCCCTGGCTCGAATTGACCACCAGCGAGCCCTTCTTGAGCGCGACGCGGGTAAGGCCGCCCGGCACGATGCGAATGCGGTCGCGCCCGGTCAGCACGAACGGGCGCAGGTCGACGTGGCGCGGTGCGACGCCCTCTTCCACGCAAGTGGGGCAAGTCGAGAGCGCGAGCGTCGGCTGCGCAATGAAGTTTTTCGGGTTGGATTTGAGCTTGGCGCGGAACGCGGCGATGGTCGCCTTGTCGGCCTTGGGCCCGATCAGCATGCCGTAGCCGCCGGAGCCATGCACCTCCTTGACGACCAGCTCCTCGAGGTGATCGAGCACGTAGGTCAAGTGCTCCTCCTCGCGGCAGCGCCAGGTCGGGACGTTCTTCAGGATGGGCTCCTCGCCGAGATAGAATTTCACGATCGCCGGCATGTAGCTGTAGACCGCTTTGTCATCCGCGATGCCGGTGCCCACCGCATTGGCGAGCGTGACGTTGCCGGCCTGGTAGGCCGACATCAATCCCGGCACGCCGAGCGCGGAATCGGGCCGGAACGCGAGCGGATCGAGGAAGTCGTCGTCGATGCGACGGTAGATCACGTCGACNCGCTTGGGTCCCTGCGTCGTGCGCATGAAGACGACGTCGTCCTTCACAAACAGGTCGCGGCCTTCGACCAGCTCGATGCCGAGCTTGTCGGCGAGGAAGGAATGCTCGTAGTAGGCCGAGTTGTAGACGCCGGGGGTGAGCAGCACGACCGTCGGGTCGGCGCTCGCGGTCGCCGGCGCGATCGAATCGAGCGTCGCGAGCAACTCGTCCGGGTAGTTCTCGACCGGCGCCACGCGATGGCGGGCGAACAATTCCGGAAACAGCCGCAGCATGATTTCCCGGTTCTCCAGCATGTAGGAGACGCCGGAGGGCGTGCGGGCATTGTCCTCGAGCACGTAGAAGGTCTCGGCATCGACCCGCACGATATCGATGCCGCCGATATGCACGTAGATGTCGTGCGGTACCTTCTGGCCGTTCATTTCCGGGCGGAACACCGGGTTCTGGAACACCAGGTCCTCGGGCACGATGCCCGCCTTGAGGATATCGCGGCGGTGGTAGACGTCGCGGATATAGTGGTTGATGGCCTTGATGCGCTGCTCGAGCCCGGCGCGCAAAATGTCCCATTCGGGGGCCGACAGGATGCGCGGGAGCACGTCGAAGGGGATGAGCCGCTCCTGGGCGTCCGCCTCGCCGTAGACGGCGAAGGTAATGCCGATGCGCCGAAACAGCACCTCCGCCTCGCGCCGGCGGTAGTCGAGCACATCGGGCGGCACCTCCGCGAGCCAACGAAACAGCTCGCCATAGGCGGGCCGCAGCGTCCCGTCGGTGCCCTTCATCTCGTCGAACGCGACCGCCATGGGTTGTCCCCCGGCCGCGCGCCCGCGCCACCCATGCGAACCGCGCGCCACCTGATCCTAGCTGCAAGCGGCGCGCCAACCCAAGGGGTCTTCGGGGGTGCCGACGGGAACTCGTTCAGCGGCCTTTGCCCAGGATTTGGGCGGTGGATGACCAACATGCGGGCGAACCAGCAGTTTTAGGGCGCCAACAGCTTCTTGATCCGCTCGATCACCGGCCGCGGCGTGGCATAGATGCGCTCGACCAGCTTCTGCACGTCCTCGCCGGTCGTCGGCGCCACATCGGCCTGGATCTTGGCCGCCTCGGCGCGGAAATCCGGGTCCTGCATGGTGGCGTCGAAGGCGCGGCGGATGAGCGCGGCCCTGCTCGCCGGAAGCCCGGGCGGCGCCACGAACGGCCGCGCCATCGCGCCTGGCGCGACCATCAGCTCGAGCAGTTGGCGATCCTCCGGCTTGGTGACGAGATCCACGACCGCCGGCACGCCGGGAAAGTCGGGGCTGGTGGCGAGCGCGGTCAGCACCAGCACGTTGATCTTCTTGTCGCGCAGCCAATCGGGCTTGGCGGTCTTCAGCGCGGAATGGCTGAACACGCAGCGGCCGTGCGTTTCGCCGCGCTCGATCGCCAAGATCGTCTCTTGGCTGCCGACATAGCCGGTCACCAGCTTGAACTTGGTGCCGAGCACCTCGTTGAGCACGATCGGCCAGGTGTCCGTTTCCGAGCCGGCGCCGGTCCCGCCGACCACCATCTGCTGCTTTTTGACATCGTCGATGGTCTTGAACGGGCTCGCGCCCCACGCAATGCAAAGGCCGATGTCCTTGGTGACGGCGCCGACCCAGGTGAACTGGCTCATGTCGTAGCCGGGATGGCGGGCGCCGATCAGCGGCTCGAGGATCGGCCCATTGGCGAATGCCGTGATCGCGGTGCCGTCGCGCGGTGCCTGCTGGGCGAGAAAGTTCGCCGCCCGGATGCCGCCGGCGCCCGGCATCACCTGCACCGTCACCGAAGGCTTGCCCGGGATGTGGCGGCCGAGGTGGCGGCCGAGCAGCCGGGCATAGAGGTCGATCCCGCCACCGGCGGTGCCGGCGACGTAGATGGTGACCGGGCGATCGATGATCTCCTGCGCCCGGCCCGGCTCCGTCCAGGCCAGGACCAGCGACGCCAGGCTCAGCAACACCGTCCGGCGCAAGATCATGCAGATCGCCTGCTCTCCTCGGCAACGCAGATCAGGGGATCGGAACCTCGCCGACGTCCTTCGGCACCTTGTAGCCCTTCTGAACCGCCGGCCGCTTGGCGATGGTCGTGTACCAGCGCTTCACGTTGGGATATTGGTTGAGATCGACGGTCTGCCATTCGTAGCGCGACACCCACGGCCAGATGGCGATGTCGGCGATCGAATAATCGTCGGCGACGAATTCGCGGTCGGCGAGCCTCTTGTCGAGCACGCCATAGAGNCGCTGCGCCTCTTTGAGATAACGCTCCTCGGCGTATGGGGCCTTGCCCTTGTTGTATTTCACGAAGTGGTGGACCTGGCCGAACATCGGACCGGGCCCGCCCATCTGCCACATCAGCCACTCCAGCACGCGGTAGCGCGCCTCGCCGTCCTTCGGCAGCAGCTTGCCGGTCTTGTCGGCGAGATAGATCATCAGCGCGCCGGACTCCATCAGGCTGATCCCGGTGTCGCGGTCGACGATGGCGGGGATGCGGTTGTTCGGGCTGATCTTCAGGAATTCGGGCTTGAACTGCTCGTCCTTGCCGATATCGACCGCATGCGCGGTGTAGGGGAGGCCGATCTCCTCCAGCATGATGGATGCCTTGCGGCCATTGGGCGTCGTCCAGGTATAAAGATCGATCACGGTTATNTTCCTGTGCTCGGGATTATGGGTTGGTTTGCTCTTGCGGCAAGCAAGGCCGACGGAGGNGCCGCCGGAAGGTACAGCATTTTCCTACGCCTTGCGGCCGACGTCCATGACGTCGACGTCGACCGACATGTCGCGGCCGTCGCGCTTGATCGCCAGGGTCACGCGCTTGCCGACCCCGACGCGCTCGAGCTCTTCGGTCAAGTCCGGCAGCCGGCGCACCGGCTTGCCGTTCACGCCGACGATGATGTCGCCGAGCGTTCTGCGGTTGGGGTCGATGCCGCGCAGGCCGGCCCGTTCGGCGGACGAGCCGGGCGCGGTCCGCACGATGACGACCCCTTCGACGCCCGCGCGCGTTGCTGTCTCTTCGTTGGCGGCGACGATGCCGATGCCCGGCGTGGGCACATAGCCCTTGCTGATGATCTCGGGCACCACCCGGTTGACCACGTCGATCGGGATGGCAAAGCCGATGCCGGCGCTGGTGCCGGAGGGCGAAAGGATCGCGGTGTTGACGCCGATGACGCGTCCCGCCGAATCGAGCAGCGGGCCGCCCGAATTTCCGGGATTGATGGCGGCGTCGGTCTGGATCACGTTGGTGATCTCCCGCCCGCTGGCGGTCGGCAACCGGCGCTTGAGCGCGCTGATGATGCCGGTGGTCAGCGACTGGTCGAGGCCGAACGGATTGCCGATCGCGAACACGGACTGCCCGACCTTGAGGTCGTCGGACGTACCGATGGTGATCGGCGGCGGCAAGGAGCGCGGATTGTCCACGCGCAGCACCGCGAGGTCGTAGTTCGGCGCGGTGCCGACGATTTGTGCCCGCAGGGCCTGACCGGATGCCAGCCGCACCGCCACCGTACCAGTGCCTTCGACGACGTGATCGTTCGTGACGATGTGGCCCGCCGCGTCCCAGACGAAGCCCGTGCCCGATTGCGCCGGGCTGCCCTCGTTCTCGGCGTGCGAGGGATCGAGCGCGGCGCCGCGCGCCACGACTTGCACGACGGACGGCGAGACCCGCTCGAACAGCTCGATCGTCGACCGCTCGAGCTCGGACAGGCTGCCGCGCGGCGCGACCGTGCGCGGGGTCGAGGCGGAGAACAGCAGGCGGTCGACATAGGGCTGGCCGATATAGACCCCGAGCACGACCAGCAGCGCAACAACGAGAAACTTCGCGAAACGGTCGCCCATCGCAGGCCTCTCTCCGGGTTATGGTGCTGATGGCGTGATGACGATGACGTCGGCTTCCGGCTTCGCCGCGAACAAGCGTTCGACGTCGGCCTTGCGCCGCTCCAGCGCGAGCCGCTGGTTGATGTAGCCCTTGTCGGTGATCTCGTTGGCGTCGATCGACGGCGCNTCTGCCAGCAGCACGATCCGCGCGATGCGCTCGGACGAGCCACGATGCGCGGCGTTCCACTTGGCGATNGCNGCNTCGACATGGGCGCGCACGGCGGGATGGCGCGAAAGGTCCGGCAGCGAAGCTTCGCCGCCAATGAGCTTGTGGCAGCCTGCGGCGCTGAGCCAGGCCAGCACGCCGATGAATTCGCGGTTCTCGCCGGCCACGATGGCGTCCTGCAGCGCCGGCGAAGCGGCGGCGAGCGCGCCCACTCTCAGGCCGCCGACATGGACCCAGGTCCCGGTCGCGAGCTTGAAGTCTTCGGCGAGGCGCCCGTCGAACACGATGCCGCCTGCCGGCTCCGCGGGCTCGGCAAAGCGCACGGCGTCGCCCGGCTTGTAGAAACCGTCCTCGTCGAACGCCGCCGCAGTGAGATCGGGCCGTCGCCAGTAGCCCGGCGTCACGTTCGGGCCGCGCACGCGCACTTCGAGCTTGCCGCCCGATGGCACGAGCTTGAGCTCGACGCCGGGGACGGGCACGCCGATGGCGCCGGCCCGCTCGATGATGAAATGCGCGGCGGTCGACAGCGGCGAGGTCTCGGTCGTCCCCCATGACGAGGTCATCGGCACGCGTTCGCCCGTGGCATTGAGCGACACCGCTTCGAGCCGCTCCCAGAGGTCCTGCGGCAGGGCGGCGCCGGCATAGAAGATGAGCCGCAGCTGCTTGAAGAAAGATCGCGCCAGCGCCTNGTCGCGTTCGAGGAACGGCAGCAGGGCGGCATAGCCCGCCGGCACNTTGAAATAGATCGTGGGCGAGACCTCGCGCAGATTGCGCACGGTCTCGTCGATCAGGCCCGGCACCGGCCGGCCGCCGTCGATGAAGAGCGAGCCGGCATGGCGCAGCACGAGATTGAAATTGTGGTTGGCGCCGAAGGTGTGGTTCCACGGCAGCCAATCGAGCAGCACGAGCGGCGCCTC
>JGI12053J15887_10001401_pt1 | contig 11187 bp, 12 predicted proteins | sample MedBloCAOM1_O3_FD_15887 | JGI IMG/M metagenome (IMG submission 15887) | reverse complement strand
CGCGCTGATCGGGCCGAACCGCGCCGCGCCGTTCTTTCACCTGGTGCCGGTGTTCGGCTCGGCGATGGCGATCCTGCTGCTCGGCGAACAGCCGCGGCTGTTTCATCTGGTCGGCTACCTCCTGGTGCTGGCGGGCGTAGTAATCGCCTCACGGCAGGCATCGGCGGCGGGGTGACTGCTGCGGCGCTGTATCGGCTTCCGCTTTGCTTTCCGACGGGCTAGCGTGCGGGCCAAGAAATCAACCAAAATCGCCCCTGGGAGACGGAACAGAATGATTTCGCTATCGACACCCCGCCTGCGCGCCATTGCGGCCTCCGCGCTGGTTTTCGCCGGGCTGGCATCCGCCGCATCAGCACAAACCCCCTATCCGAACCGCACCATCACGCTGGTGCTGCCGTTCGCCGCCGGCAGCGGCACCGACACCACGACGCGGATCATCTCGCAACATCTCGGTATAGCCCTCGGCGTCGGCATCGTGATCGACAACAAGCCCGGCGCCAACGGCATGATCGCTGCGACCTATGTCGCGCGCGCCGCACCCGACGGCTACACGCTGTTCGTCACCACCAACACCACGCATTCGGCCAACCCGTATCTTTTGAAAACCCTGACCTACGACCCGGTCAAGGATTTCACGCCGATCGCGCGCACCGGCGATCTGCCGTTCATGCTGGTGGTGCATCCGGATGTGCCGGCGAAAACCGTCGCCGAACTGGTCGCCTACGGCAAGGCCAATCCGGGCAAGATGACCTATGCCAGCGGCAGTTCGTCGGCGATCGTCTCCGGCGCCACCTTCGCGCATAATGCGGGGATCGACATGCTGCACGTGCCCTACAAGAGTTCGCCGCCGGCGATGAACGACGTGATCGGCGGCCGCATCACCATGATGTTCACGGACGTGCTGACCGGCCTGCCGCATGTCAACGGCAACGCGCTGCGCGCGCTGGCGGTCACCACCAAGGACCGCTCGCCGCTGGTGCCGAACCTGCCGTCGATGCAGGAAGCCGGCGTGCCGGATTTCGACATCACCTCGTGGCAGGGCTATTTCGGCCCGGCTAATCTGCCGAAGGAGATCGTGACGCGGCTGAACACCGAAATCCGCAGGATCGTCGAGAAGCCCGAGATCAAGGCGCAACTCGCGACGCTCGGGATGGATGCGTTCTCCGGCACGCCGGAAGAACTTCGCGTTTTCGTCGGCGAGCAGCTGGTGCTGTGGGAAAAGCTGATCAAGAACGCCGGCATCGAAAAGCAATAGCGGCGGAACGCGATTCAGACGCAGGGTGGGAAAAGGCGCTCTTGGCGCCGTACCCACCATCTACCCTTTGGCCAACCTCTCGAATGGTGAGCACGCTTCGCTTTGCCCACCCATCTCGCGCTGCATCAAATGGCCTGCAAGAACCCCGGCGCAGAGGCCGAGCAGCGTGACACCCACCAGAATGACGAGCTTGGGCGTGATCGTCAGATTGGTGAGTTTCACGGGGCATCTCCGGGGGAATCTGCGCGATTTGCGCAATGTGTCCCGCACGGTATAGTTCGCCTGTTTAGCGCCTCCTTACGAAGCCTCTCCGTAGAAGTACCCGACGCAAAAGCCGCCTTCGTCTTTAAGGGCTGCCGGGATTATGCGAAGAGCTGGTCAGGACGCTGGAATCGGGAGGCGGCGACGACTTGTCGCGGCCATAATCAACACCGAGAAGTCAAATCGGGAGCAGGAAATGTCGAAGTTCAAAGTGGTGACGCCGAAGGGCGCGAGTTTCACGGTCGCCGGTGGCGGCTACGGGTATGAAAAGGAGGCGCTCGATCCGATCGACGCCGAGATCGTCGAGGCGCCGGCCAACGAGGCGGAATTCATCGCCGCCGCGCGCACCGCGGATGCGATCTACGCCAAGGGCCTTCCGATCACCAAGACCATCATCGACGCGCTGGAAAACTGCAAGGTCATCACGCTCGGCAGCGTCGGCGTCGACAGCGTCGACGTCAAGGCCGCCACCGCGCGCGGCATTCCTGTCACCAACATTCCCGACACTTTTATTGAGGAAGTCGCCGACCACGCCATGATGCTGCTGCTCGCCGGCTTCCGCCGCCTCGTCGAGCAGGACAAGATGGTCCGCACCGGCCGCTGGTCGGAGGGCCGTCCCGCTTTGCTGAAAATTCCCCGGCTGATGGGGCAAACCCTCGGTTTCATCTCGTTCGGCAGGGTGGCGCGCGCCGTCGCCAAACGCGCCGCACCGTTTGGCTTGCGGATGATGGCCTACGATCCCTTCATCCAGGAGACACTGATTTCGGATCACGGCGTGCTGCCGTCCACCCTGTCCGAGGTGCTGTCGCAGTCCGATTTCATCTCGATGCATGCGCCGGCGCGGCCCGAGGTGCACCACATGCTCGGCGAGAAGCATTTCAGGCAGATGAAGCCGAACGCCATCTTCATCAATACCGGACGGGGTCCGACCGTCGACGAGGAAGCGCTGATCAAGGCGCTGCAGGAAGGCTGGATTTCGCACGCCGCCCTCGACGTGCTGGAGAAGGAACCGCCGTCGCACAATAATCCGATGCTGGGCATGGAGAACGTCACGCTGACCGCCCATGTCGCCTCGGCCTCGGCACGCTTCGACGAGGCGCGCAAGCGCCGCGTGGGCTACGAATTGTCACTGGTGCTGTCCGGCATGTGGCCGGTAAGCTGCGTCAATCCGTCCGTGCTGCAAAACACCACGCTTCGCCGCTGGCAACCTGTCAGCATGGACCGCGGTCCGAACAGCTAGCCACGGCCAACGTCACCAGCGATCAACGCCGGGACAAAAAGGGAGAAAATCATGAAGAACGAGATTACCCGCCGCGACGCCCTCGTTTTGGGCGTTTCGGCCGCAGCATTGGCTGCGACCGGCGCGTCGGCACAGACGGCGTCGACCATCAAGGCCGCCGACGTTCCGGCGCCGGCACTTCCGATCGAGAAGGGCGCCAGCCTGCGCATGCTGCGGCCGGTGCGATTCGTGAAGCCCGACGAGGATGTGTTTCGCGCCAATGCGGCAAAATTCACCGAAAAGACCGGCGTCGAGATGAAGGTCGATTTCGTCGGCTGGGAGGACATCAATCAGCAGACCGCGGTGACGTCGAACTCGGGCGCCGGCCCCGACATCATTATCGGCTTCTCCGACGCGCCGCACATCTATGCCGACAAGCTGATCGAACTGACGGATGTCGCCGACTATCTAGGAAAACGCTATGGCGGCTGGATGTTTCTCGCCGAGAAATACGGCAAGCGTCAGAAGGGCAATGCGTGGATCGGACTGCCGTTCGGCTCGACCGCCGGTCCGCTGATCTATCGCAAGTCGATGATTCAGGCCGCCGGTTTTCAAAAGGTTCCCGACGATCACGCCGGATTTCTGGATCTTTGTCAGAAGCTGCAGAAAGCCGGAAAGCCCGCAGGTTTCGCCCTCGGCAACGCGGTAGGCGACGGCAACGGGTTTGCGCACTGGCTGTTGTGGTCGCACGGCGCTGCGCTGCTTGACGAGGAAGGCAATGTCAGCATCAACAGCAAGGAGACCGTCGCTGCGCTCAAATATCTCAAGCAGCTATACCCGACCTTCATTGCCGGGACGCCTTCGTGGAACGACGTCAGCAACAACCGTGCCTATTCGTCACAGGAGATTTCGCTGACGGCCAACGGCGTCTCGCTTTACTTCTCGCTGAAGAACGACGCGGCGACGGCAGCGATCGCGGAAGACAGCGAACACCAGCTGCTGCCGATGGGGCTTGCGAAAAGCTCGCCGATGGGAGGCCTGACACTGAACGCGATGGTGTTCAAGCACAGTCCCTACCCCAATGCGGCCAAGGCATTTCTGCAGTTCATGCTGGAGCGTGAACAATACGACCCCTGGCTGAATGCCAACAATGGCTATTGGGGGCATCCGCTCGCGGCCTACGGCGAAAGCGCGGTGTGGTCGAGCGATCCCAAGGTCCGCATCTTCAGGGACACGATGGCCAACAAATATTGGACTGGCTACCAGGGTCCGATTTCAGCGGCCAGCGGCGCGGTCAACGCGGACTATGTGCTGGTGCAGATGTGCGCGTCGGTTGCGACCGAAGCCGCGACGCCGGAAGCCGCCGCCGCCGAGGCGGAGCGACGCGCCAAGCGGTATTTCCGCAGGTAAGGCGATCGCTCCAACCGTCATTGCTAGCGCAAGCGAAGCAATCCATGCAACCGCGCCCCAAGAGTGGATTGCTTCGTCGCTTTGCTCCTCGCAATGACGAGTACTACGTGAATCAGACTGCTAGGACGACGATATGTCTGTGACGACACTGCCTTCCCGACGTGTAGTTCAGCGGCAGCCGGGCTGGCTGGTCCGGCTGTTCGACTACAAGCCGTTCCTGATCGTGATCTGCCTGACGCCGGCGATCGGCCTGCTGGCGGTGTTCCTCACCTATCCGCTCGGCCTCGGCATCTGGCTNGCCTTCACCGACACCACGATCGGCCGCCGCGGGGTNTTCGTCGGCCTGGAAAACTTCCAGTATCTGCTGACCGATCCGCTGTGGTGGAACGCGGTGTTCTACAGCGTGTTCTATACCGCCGTCGCNACCTTCGGAAAATTCGCGCTCGGCTTCTGGCTAGCGCTGCTGCTGAACAACCACTTTCCGTTCAAGAGCCTGTTGCGGGCGATCGTGCTGCTGCCGTGGATCGTGCCGACGGTGCTGTCGGCGCTGGCGTTCTGGTGGATTTACGATCCGCAGTTTTCGATCATTTCCTATCTGCTGGTGGACGTGCTGCACATCCGCACCACCAATATCGACTTTCTCGGGTCGCCCTGGCCGGCGCGGTTCTCGCTGATCGCCGCCAACATCTGGCGCGGCATTCCGTTCGTGGCGATTTCACTGCTGGCCGGCCTGCAGACCATCTCGCCGTCGCTTTACGAGGCGGCAATGCTGGACGGCGCCACCGCCTGGCAGCGCTTCCGCTACATCACGTTCCCGATGATGCTGCCGATCCTGGCCATCGTGATGACGTTCTCGATCATCTTCACCTTCACCGACTTCCAGCTGGTCTACGCCATCACCCGCGGCGGGCCGGTGAACTCCACGCATCTGCTGGCGACGCTGGCGTTCCAGCGCGGCATCGCCGGCGGCGAACTCGGCGAAGGGGCGGCGATCGCGGTCTCGATGATCCCGTTCCTGGTGTTCGCCACACTGTTCAGTTACTTCGGCCTTGCCCGCCGCAAATGGCAGCAGGGAGAGAGCAATGACTGAGGCCGTCGCACAGTCCAAAAAATCCACCAACGTCGCCAGTTCCACGCCCGATACGATGGAGTGGGATTCGCGGGCGCGGCGGGTGGTGATGATCTATCTGCCGCTATCCTGCTTCGTGCTGATCCTGCTGTTTCCGTTCTACTGGATGGCGATCACCTCGTTCAAGCCGAACGCGGAACTGCTCAATTACAAGGAGCACAACCCGTTCTGGATCACCTCGCCGACGCTCGCCCATATCAAGCATTTGCTGTTCGAAACGGCGTATCCGAGATGGCTGAAGACGACGATGTTCGTCGCGATCTGCTCGACCTTCCTGTCGCTGTTCGCCAGCACGCTGGCCGCCTACGCGATCGAGCGGCTGCGGTTCAGAGGTAGCCCCTATGTCGGCCTTGGGATCTACATGGCCTATCTGGTGCCGCCGTCGATCCTGTTCATTCCGCTGGCGACGGTGGTGGTGCAGTTCGGCCTGTTCGACAGTCCGCTGGCGCTAATCCTGGTCTATCCGACCTTCCTGGTGCCGTTCTGCACCTGGCTGCTGATCGGCTATTTCAAATCCATTCCCTACGAACTGGAAGAATGCGCGCTGGTCGACGGCGCGACGCGGCTGCAGATCCTGTGGCGGATCACGCTGCCGCTGGCGGTGCCCGGCCTGATCTCGGCGGGCATCTTCAGTTTCACGCTGTCCTGGAACGAGTTCATCTATGCGCTGGCCTTCATCCAGAGCAGCGCCAACAAGACCGTTCCGGTGGCAATCCTGACCGAACTGGTGTCGGGCGACGTCTATCAGTGGGGCGCGCTGATGGCGGGCTCGCTGCTCGGCTCGCTGCCGGTCGCGATCTTCTACTCGCTGTTCGTCGATTACTACGTCTCCTCGCTCACGGGCGCCGTGAAGGAATAGGCGGCGCCACGCTGGCGTTTCCATAACGGGCCTTCTTCATCAGGCAGCGAATAACTCCATTGTCGTCCCGGCCTTGAGCCGGGACCCATAGCCACCGATGTCGATGCTTTCCAAAAATGCATCAACAGCATCGTCAAATCGAAGCGACACGGCGTATGGGTCCCCGCCTTCGCGGGGACGACACGTTGAGAGGTTTGCGCTAGAGTCTCTCGTCCCGCGAACTCACGTGGCCTTAAAACACCAGCGCCTTGGCCTGCTTCACCTGCGGCAGCGCCTGCACCTTGGTCAGCACATCCGCCGGCACCGCGCCGTCGATCTCGACCAGCGCGATGGCGTCGCCGCCCTGCTTGTTGCGGCCGAGATGGAAGGTCGCGATGTTGATCTTGGCATCGCCGAGCAGGCCGGCAAAACTGCCGATGAAGCCCGGTCTGTCCTCGTTGGTGACGTAGATCATCGACTTGCCGAATTCGGCATCGACCCGGATGCCCTTGATGTCGACCAGCCGCGGCTTGCCGTCGGCATAGACCGTGCCCGACACCGAACGCTCCTGCCGTTCGGTGGTGACGGTGACCGTGATCAGGCTTTCATAGTCGCTCTGCGCCGCGCGCACGATCTCGTCGACCACCATGCCGCGCTCTTTTGCCACTACCGGCGCCGAAACCACGTTGACGTCGCCCAGCATCGGCCGCAGCAGGCCCGACAATGCCGCCGAGGTCAGCGCCTTGATCTTCATTTCGGCGACATGGCCCTCATAGGTGATCTGAACTTTCAGGATGCCGCTCTCGGTGAGCTGGCCGGCGAACGAGCCGAGCTTTTCGGCCAATTCAATGAACGGCTTCAGCTTCGGCGCCTCTTCCGCCGTGATCGACGGGAAGTTGACCGCGTTGGAAATCGCGCCGCTTAGCAGATAATCCGACATCTGTTCGGCGACCTGCAGCGCGACATTCTCCTGCGCTTCCGTGGTGGCGGCGCCGAGATGCGGCGTGCAGATCACATTGGGATGGCCGAACAGCACGTTCTTGGTGGCCGGCTCCTCGATGAACACGTCGAAGGCGGCGCCCGCGACATGCTTGGAATTCAGGGCATCGACCAGCGCCTGCTCGTCGACCAGCCCGCCGCGCGCGCAATTGATGATGCGCACGCCCTTCTTCATTTTCGCCAATGCCGCGGCATCGATGATGTTCCTGGTCTTCTCGGTCAGCGGTGTATGCAAAGTGATAAAATCGGCGCGCTTGAAAAGATCGTCGAGATCGACCTTCTCGACGCCGATGTCCTTGGCGCGCTCCGGCGACAGGAACGGATCGAACGCGATCACCTTCATGCGCAAGCCGAGCGCGCGGTCGGCGACGATCGCACCGATATTGCCGCAGCCGATCACGCCCAGCGTCTTGGCGGTGATCTCGACCCCCATGAAGCGGTTCTTCTCCCACTTGCCGGCCTGGGTCGAGGCATCGGCCTGCGGAATTTCGCGCGCCAGCGCCAGCATCAGCGTGATCGCATGTTCGGCGGTCGTGATCGAATTGCCGAACGGCGTGTTCATCACGATGATGCCCTTGGCGGTGGCGGCGGGAATTTCCACATTATCGACGCCGATGCCGGCGCGGCCGATCACCTTCAGCCGCGTCGCCTTCTCGATGATCTTGGCGGTCGCCTTGGTGGCGGAGCGGATCGCCAGCCCATCGTAATTGCCGATGATCTCGGCGAGCTTGTCCTTGTCCTTGCCGAGATTGGGCTGGAAGTCGACTTCGATGCCGCGATCCCTGAAGATCTGCACGGCGGCCGGCGACAGCGCGTCGGAAATGAGAACTTTGGGTTTTGTCATTGGGGTTTTCCTTCACCCTCCCCTGGAGGGGGAGGGTCGGCGCGAAGCGCCGGGGTGGGGTGAAGCTGCGGAGTTATTCCATCTCCCTCTCCCCGTTCTTACGGGGAGAGGGTAGGGTGAGGGGCATCTATCAACGGGTGCAAGGCTCAAGAGCCCCTCACCCGGATTGCTGCGCAATCCGACCTCTCCCCGTAAGAACGGGGAGAGGTAAAAAACAAACTCACGCCGCCTTGGCGAGCGTGGACTTGGTTTCGGCGAATGCCCAGTCGATCCACTGCGTCAGCAGCGCGACGTCGCTGGCTTCGACGGTGGCGCCGCACCAGATGCGGAGGCCCGCGGGCGCATCGCGGTAATGCGCGAAATCGTAGCCGGCGCCTTCTTTCTCCACCAAAGCGACCAGCTTCTTTGAGAAATCAGCCTGCGCGTCCGGCGTCAGCGACGTGATGGCGGGATCGACCACCTTCATGCATACCGAGGTGTTGGAACGGATCGCCGGATCCTTGGCCAGGAAATCGATCCACGGCGTCTTCGCCTTCCAGTCGGCGAGCACTTTTGTATTCGCGTCGGCGCGCGCCATCAGGCCCTTGAGGCCACCGACCGACTTGCCCCAGTTCAGCGCGTCGAGATAATCCTCCACGCACAACATCGACGGCGTGTTGATGGTCTCGCCTTCAAAAATGCCTTCGTTGAGCTTGCCGCCCTTGGTCATGCGGAAGATTTTCGGCAGCGGCCACGCCGGCGTATAGCTCTCCAGCCGCGCCACCGCGCGCGGGGAGAGTACCAGCATGCCGTGCGCGGCCTCGCCGCCCAGCGCCTTCTGCCAGGAGAACGTCACCACATCGAGCTTGGGCCAGTCGAGCACTTGCGCGAACGCCGCCGAGGTGGCGTCGCAGATGGTGAGGCCTTCGCGATCAGCACTGATCCAGTCGGCATTGGGCACGCGCACGCCCGAGGTGGTGCCGTTCCAGGTGAAGACGATGTCGGAGGCCGGATCGGCCTTGCTGAGATCAGGAATTTCGCCATAGCCGGCATGCAGCTTGGTGACGTCCTTGAGCTTTAATTCCTTGATGATATCGCTGACCCAGCCTTCGCCGAAGGATTCCCAAGCGATCGTGGTCACGGGCCGGGCGCCGAGCAGCGACCACAGCGCCATTTCGACCGCGCCGGTATCCGACGCCGGCACAATGCCGATCTTGTAACCGGCGGGAACTTCAAGCACTTCGCGGGTCAATTCGATCGCGAGCTTGAGTTTGGCCTTGCCGATCTTGGCGCGATGCGAGCGGCCTAGAGCTGCATCTTTGAGATTTTGGGCGTTCCAGCCGGGGCGCTTGGCACAGGGGCCGGACGAAAAATGCGGCACATTCGGCCGCGAAGCGGGCTTCGCTGCAGTCATGATCTATCCTTCCAGATAGCTAGCCTCCCGTTGGGGGGAGGTGTCCCGCCGCGGTGATTAGGGGAATCGGCAAGAATCGTCAAGGAACTTCGGAAGGATCACAAGTGATTGATGGTTCGGCGTCGTTTTCCGGCGACAATGGCGGCGCCGGCTGCAAGTCCAGCAACGCCGTCGCCTCGGTGATGAACCGTGCAGCCTTGCGCTTGCTGGTGGTTTTCAAAATGCTCTTGTCGTCGGCCTGCACGACATACTCGTTGCCGACCCGGATAATCGAATAATTTTTCATGTGCGCTCCCCCAGCTGTCCGAAGCCCGACGGGATACATCACAGTGCCACAAAACTGGCGTGAAAAAAATTACGACGGTCTGGTTAGTTTATCGCGCGTTAACCGGATCGAATGGCAAACCCCGTTTCGCAATGGCCGCAAGGGCCACCGGAATCAGCGCGGTCGAACAGGCTTCAAAAGCCGGCAATGCTGTCGCCGACAGCCAGCCAAACAGGAACGCACCGATGCCGTGAACGGCCGCCATCGAGGCGAACATTTTCGGCTGCTAGGCGACGCCGTCACTGAAGGTGGTGCGGTTCCGCAAGACGCGAACCAGCGTCCACGCAATGGAAACGGCAAACGCGCCCAACATAAGGCTTCCAACCGGCGGCATGCTGCACTTCATCCTTTCATGCGCATCCTTGCGGCACAGGTCTGAACCAATTACCCGGATCGAGGTTATTTCCGGCGCTTGACGATGTTGTGCTTGACGCCTGGTTTGCGCTTGCCTGGAGGAAGGTCCGGCACCAATTCGAGAAGCGAGATTTCGAGAGCGATAGCAAGCCGCTGGAGGACCGTGACATCTCCCGTTTTGAGGCCGCTTTCAATTTCGGACAAAAAACCCTGAGCGATGTCGGCAGCCTTCGCTAAATCCGTCTGTGTCAGGCCGCGCTTCTTGCGCCAGAATGCGAGCGGCGTCCTGGCGGCAAGCAGTTCATCCATCTCGGCTTCGCTTAGCGTCTCCTCGTTGCGTGCAATCGCTTTCTTGGCAACCAAGGCATCGGTCGCATCTTCATTGGCGGCGACGAGCAGTCGATCGTACTCCTTACGGGAGAGGATCACGATATCGTCGCCCTTCGGGCTCTTGGTCATCACGGGCATGGGCTGCTCCTATTCGTAGATCCCGCCGCGCGGGCCAACATCGAGAACGGTAATGGTGTCGGTCGTTTCGGTGAAGATCACCCGGAAGTCGCCAACGCGTAAGCGCTTCGCATCGACGCCGACCAACGGCTTCACGTTGTTGGCCTGAGACGACGCATCCTCGGCATATTGTCTGATCTTGGCCCGAATCAACTTCGCCCGATTGGCATGCTTGCGCAGGGCCGTTGCCGCGGTTCGCGTGTAGAGAACCGATTTCATCATCGCGAATATCTCATACGGAGATATAATAATCAATCTCTAAATGAGATATCCTGGACCGCAAGTCGTCGCGGTCGCTCAAAACCGCAGCGTCATCCCGACATGGCTCGGCTGAAATCCCAGCCTTACGTAGAACCGCTGCGCATCGACCCGGGTGTTGTGCGTGAGCAGCTCGACCAGCTTGCAACCCTTGCCGCGCGCCTCCGCGATCGCCCATTGCACCAGTTGCTCGCCGATCCCGCGGCTGCGGCAATGCGTGGCGACGCGGACGTCCTCGATCAGGCCGCGCGAGGCGCCCTGCGAGCTCAGTCCCGGCAGGATGCAGAGCTGCAGGCAGCCGACCACCGCGCCGCCCTCCTCCGCGACCACGAGCTGGATATTGGAAGCCTGTTCGAGCGCCTCGAACGCCCGGAAATAGCATGGCGGCAACGGCT
>JGI12053J15887_10001399_pt1 | contig 11192 bp, 11 predicted proteins | sample MedBloCAOM1_O3_FD_15887 | JGI IMG/M metagenome (IMG submission 15887) | reverse complement strand
GGCCCTACGACATTCACAGCTATGTCGATGTCGCGCCCTCGCTGGCGTCGGCGGGCTATCGGGTGATCGTCCCGCATCTGCGCGGCTATGGCACCACCCGCTTTCTTTCAAATGAAACCTTCCGCAGCGGCCAGCCGTTGGCGGTCGCTGCCGATATCATCGCCTTGATGGATGCGCTCAAGATCGAGAAGGCGACGCTTGGCGGTTTTGATTGGGGCGCGCGGACCGCCAACATCATGGCGGCGCTCTGGCCGGAGCGCTGCAAGGCGATGGTCTCCGTGAGCGGCTATCTGATCGGCAGCCAGCAATCCGGCAAGATGCCGCTGCCGCCAAAGGCGGAGCTGCAATGGTGGTACCAATTCTATTTCGCCACCGAACGCGGTCGCGAAGGCTACGAGAAATACCGGCACGATTTTGCAAAACTCATTTGGCAGATCGCCTCGCCGAAATGGGATTTTGATGATGCCACCTTCGATCGCTCTGCGGCGTCATTCGAGAACCCGGATCACGTCGCTATCGTGATCCATAATTACCGCTGGCGGCTCGGCCTGGCCGACGGCGAGCGGAAATTTGACGATCTGGAAAAGCGGCTTGCCGAAGGTCCTATGATCGCCGTGCCGACGATTACGATGGAAGGTGACGCCAATGGCGCACCACATCCGGAACCCGGCGCCTACGCCAAAAAATTCTCCGGCAAATATGCACACCGGACCATCGAGGGCGGCATCGGGCACAATCTGCCTCAGGAAGCCCCGCGGGCCTTTGCCGAAGCCGTCGTCGAAGTTGCCGAAATCTGATCGGCATCAGCCGCAGGCGCTGCGGAAAGTGGCCATCGTCACGGCCGCAACTCAATGAAGGAGGTTGACAATGCGTACGCGATTCAAGGGTTTCTCAATCATTCCGGTGGCCTCGCTCGCGCTGGCCCTGATGCTACCGGCAAGAGCAGTTTCGCACACGCTCAGAGGCAGGGACAAAGCGAGGGAGATTACGATGCGGATGTTCCTGTCGCTGCGCCAGTCGAGCTGAGAAAAAATGGCATGCGCTGGGTGCGTGCCCTCCTTCAAACATCAAGGAGAGAACCATGACAACGGCAGGCATCAAGGAGGGAACCATGACCGCTGCAATCGCGACCCCGAGAGCGCGGACGGTCGACATGAAGCTCGAGGTCGTCGTCATCCCTGTTTCGGACGTCGATCGCGCCAAGCGCTTTTACGGTGGCCTGGGTTGGAGGCTCGACGCCGACTTCGCCGCCGGTGACGACTTCCGCGTGATCCAGTTCACGCCGCCTGGCTCGCCGTGCTCGGTCATCTTCGGCAAGAACGTCACCGCGGCGGCACCCGGCTCCGCCCAGGGACTGTACTTGATCGTCTCCGACATCAAAGCCGCCCGCGACGAACTGATCTGTCGCGGCGTCGAGATTAGCGAGGTGTTCCACGACGCCGGCGACGTGCACGCTGGCACCGACGAGCCCTATTTGTTTGGGCGGCTCCGGGTTAGCGGTCCGGATCCCGACCAGCGCAGCTACCGCTCGTTCGCCTCGTTCAGCGATCCGGACGGCAACGGCTGGCTGTTCCAGGAGGTCACCGCGCGATTGCCCGGACGCGTGGACGCGAACGACACGACCTTCACCTCGTCGACCGAACTCGCGACCGCGCTGCGACGTGCGGCGGCCGCGCACGGCGAGCACGAGAAGCGGATCGGCAAGCACGATCCGGACTGGCCGGACTGGTACGCCAACTACATCGTCCGGGAGCAGGCCGGCGAAGAGCTGCCGTCATGAGAACGGGTACGAAACCGCTCCGAGGGAGACTGTAGCAAAGTCCAAGCCTATGCGCCGGGCAGCGTCATGGAATCCGGGCGACGATCCGCGTGAGCAGAATCGCAAACATCCGGTTCCGTCATCGAACTGACTTGGATTGTAACCATGCGAATGTCCCCGAGTAAGATTATTGCGGCGGTCGTGCTCGCGCTTGTTGTGCTCCTGATTGTCGCAGAGTTTGGCCCAAGCGTGTTTGGCGGCGAACTTTGAACGGCCGGTCTGGCGGCCGTCCAAACAGTGCGTCCTAACGCCGCTATGCGTTGTTTCACGTATTCGCGCGGCCGGACGAATCGGTCATCCTGACCAAACGGTTAACGCCGTATTAATAGGTCAATCCTAGGCTGGGCGGTCGAGGTACCTGACAGCACGAGAAAGTCCATGGACGCCCAGAGAATTGCCGTCGATGCCGTGGTGGCACTGACCGACTGCGACCGCGAACAGATCGCCGCCTTCATCCGCAGGCTGTATCTGGCCGGCGTGAAGGACCCCAAGCGCCTGACCTTCAAGGGTCTGCAGGCGATGGCGCGGGGCTGACGGCCAGCTGGGCCTTAAGCCAATAAGTAGGCGTCAACACCGGGCTTGTCCTTGGCTTGTCCCGATGATCCACGTCTTACCTTTTTCATTGCGCGACAAAGACGTGGATGGCCGGGTCACCTGGCGCGAAGACGCGCGGAGCCTGTCATCGGGCCGCGCTTTGCGCGGACCCGTTGGCGCTTTCGCCCGGCCATGACGACGTTGAAATATGCGAAGACCTAAGCCGCCGCCGCGATCGATTTCAGAAAACCGTCGATCTCGGCCTGCAGGCTGGCGGTTGAATCGGACAATCGTTTCGCCGATGACAATAACTGGCTCGATGCCGCACCGGTCTGGTTGGCGCCCTGGCTGACTTCGGCGATGGTGCCGGCGACCTGCGAGGTGCCATCGGCGGTACGCTGGATATTGCCGGAAATTTCCTGGGTGGCGGCACCCTGTTCCTCGATCGCCGCTGAAATCGCGCTGGTGATCTCGGAAATCTTGCCGATCGTCGAAGAGATCATCTTGAGCGAACCGACCGCCTCCTGCGTCGCGGTCTGCATGCCCGCGATTTGAATGCCGATTTCGTCGGTGGCCTTGGCGGTCTGCGAAGCGAGCGCCTTGACCTCCTGCGCCACCACCGCAAAGCCGCGGCCGGCATCGCCGGCGCGCGCCGCCTCGATGGTGGCGTTGAGCGCGAGCAGGTTGGTCTGTTCGGCAACCGAGGTGATCAGCTTGATGACGTCGCCGATCCGATTGGCGGCCTGCGACAACGCGTTGATGCGGGCGTCGGTTTCATCGGCCTGCTTCACGGCGCTCAAGGCAATGCGGTTGGATTCCTGGACCTGCGCCGAGATCTCGCGCACCGAACTGGCAAGCTCTTCGGTCGCCGACGCCACCGACTGCACATTGTTGGAAGCATCCTCCGAGGCATTGGCGACCACAGTGGCAAGCCGCGTGGTATTGCCGGCATTGTCGCTCAGCGAGCGTGCGGTGCTTTCCAGTTCACTGGATGCTGTCGACAGCGAGGTGATGATGGCGCGGAAGCGGTCGCTGGCTTCGGCGATGGTGTCCTTGCGGATCTGACGGTTGGAGCCGAAATAGACCGCGACGACGTGTTCGGTGTCCAGCATGTTGGCCTTGGCGATGGCGCTCAGCATCGCGGCCTTCTTGTCGCGCGCGGCCTGCGCGGCGGAGCCAAAGCGCGGAATCTCTATTTCGGAATCGACCGCCTTCATCAACTCGTTGGCGACGAACATCAGGCGGCAGCCGATATACCATTGCGGCGCGACGCCTGAGCGCTGATTGAACTCACAAATGCGCGCGACCGAACTTACATAGGCGAGGCCGAAATCGCCCGCGCCGATCAGGTCCCAGTGTTGCAGCTGCAGGCGAATGGCTTCCTGCATGACTCCGTCCTTGAAGATGCCGCAGGCGGGATCGTAGTGCCGGACCTTGTCGTAGAACCGTGCCAGGATGCCCGGAAGGACTTTTGCGAAAAACGGCCGCATTTCGCGCAAGCCCGCCCGCATCGGCTCGTCCATCCCTAGCAAATCGAGGCGGATAGCGTTCCAGTCGGGGGTCATCGGCGGCTCCAGCGCAAGCGTCGTGGCGGTCCGCGCATTTAATGTGGGTATGGTTAACGGACTGCGAATTTCTCCGTAGTTCTACTCAGGAGCTGCGCAAATTCAGCCGCAAAAAGGCCCCCGGACGGGGTCCGGAGCCCTGATTTTCGCGTTTTTGCCAAGGAGGGCGGTTAGGCCGGCTTGCCGATCGAAACCTTCAGGGTGCCGATGCCGTCGACTCCGCATTCGATCCTGTCGCCGGGCGAAAGTGCTGCGACGCCGGCCGGCGTCCCCGTCATGATGATATCGCCGGCGCCGAGCGAAACCTGCTCCGACAGTTTGGCGATGATCTCGGGCACGCTCCAGATCAGTTCGGTGAGGTCGCCCTTCTGCCGTTCAGTGCCGTTGACCGAAAGCCAGATCTTTCCCTTCGCCGGGTGGCCGATTTTCGAGGCCGGCTGCAGCGCGCCGCAGGGCGCGGAATGGTCGAACGATTTGCCGACTTCCCACGGCCGCTCCTTCTTGCGCGCGGCGAGCTGCAGATCGCGCCGCGTGAGGTCGATGCCGACGCCATAGCCGTAGACGTGGTCGAGTGCCTTGTCGGCTGTAATGTTGAGGCCGCCGCTCTTCATCGCCACGATCAGTTCGACCTCGTGATGCAGATCCTTGGTCAGCGGCGGGTAGGGGATGCTGGCGCCATCGGGCTCCAGCATGTCGGCATGCTTGGCGAAGAAAAACGGCGGCGCCCGCTCGTCGTTTCCCATCTCCCGGATGTGCTCGAGATAATTGCGCCCGACGCACCAGATGCGGCGAACCGGAAACGACTTTGCCTCGCCGGCGACCGGAATCGAAGCCTGCGGAGGGGCTGAGATGACGAAGGATGTGGCGTTCATGAAACCTTCTCGGCGGGGTTTTGGGGAGCGGGAAATCGGCTCGTAGCTTTACGCGGTTGCGCCGATCTGCGCCAGAGTGAGAGGGTCTGTTTCGCGTTGCTGCAGGCGGAAAAGACCAGGCGTCGCGAAAATTCGATCCGCGCATTCGTGCGAGGGTGCAGCGCGCGGAGTTCATGGAACTGCCCGATTGCAAGACCCCGTACTTGCGTCCGGGGCCTTGCCGTTGAGATCGGGGCATGATGAAATGGATCGAGTTTTCGGGGCAACGGAACTGCGCTGCCTCCCACTCGCATGGCTTGTTTGATAGCTTTTTTGCGGATTGGCTTTTGCTAGACACGCTCGGGCTATGGGGAGTGTTGGCGGGCCGCGATCGTGGGAAAGAAATATGCTCAAACTGCTTCTCTCGCCACAGCTTGTCGCCATTTATATTCTCGCCGCATGCACAATGTACGTGCATTTCCGCGGCCGTGAGCGTCTTCGGATCGGGCGTCAGCTCGGCGATCACTCGACGTTCCTCGCTCCATACAACGTGCTGATGTACGCGGGCTCGGCGATTCCGAACCAGCCGGTGATCCCGGTTGACCGCTTTCCTGAACTGGCAAAACTGCGAGATAATTGGGAGACGATCCGTGACGAAGCGGTAAGGCTATTCGACGAGGGCTTCATCCGGGCAGCAGCCAAGAACAACGACTGGGGTTTTTATTCGTTCTTTAAAAGCGGCTGGAAGCGCTTTTATCTCAAGTGGTACGATGACTTTCTGCCTTCGGCGCGCACGCTCTGCCCGAACACAGTCGAACTCCTGAACTCGATTCCGACTGTCCACGGCGCCATGTTTGCAATGCTGCCGCCCGGCGGCAAGCTTGGCGCCCACCGCGATCCGTTCGCCGGCTCACTGCGTTATCACCTCGGATTGGTTACCCCTAATTCGGACAAATGCCGAATCTTGGTCGATGGCGTGGAATGTGTTTGGCGCGACGGAGAGGGATTCGTATTCGACGAAACCTTCATTCACCGCGCCGAGAATACGACCGATCAAGCTCGAATCATCCTATTCTGCGACGTCGAGCGGCCGATGAAGTACCGGTTCATGACTGCCATGAATCGTTGGGTCAGCAACCACATCGTCAAGGCCTCTGCTACCCAGAATGTGGATGGCGAGCATGTCGGCGTGCTCAACAAGGCGTTCGCCTGGCTCTACGAGATTCATTTGGCCGGACGCCGCGTCAAGCAGTGGAACCGCAAAGTCTATTACGCGCTCAAATATACCCTGACCCTTGCTGTTCTAGGCCTCATTATCGCATCAGCTTTCGGATGATGCGATAACGGCGCGACGGCGCCGCGCGACCAGGATCGTCGTTACGCGGTGGCGCTGATCGGCGCTAGCGTCGCCGTGTCCCTCTGCTGCAGGCGGAAGAACGAGGCATAGCGGCCGCCTCGGCGGAACAGATCGTCATGGCGTCCGCGCTCGACGATCTCGCCGCCCTCCACCACCAGGATGGCATCGGCATGCATGATGGTGTGCAGCCGGTGGGCGATGACGATGGTGGTGCGGTTCTGGCAGAGATGCTCGATCGCCTCCTGCACCTGCTTTTCGGATTCCGAATCCAGCGCCGCGGTCGCTTCATCGAGCAGGATGATCGGGGCGTCCTTGATCAGGGCGCGGGCCACCGCGATCCGCTGGCGCTGGCCACCCGAAAGTTGCGTACCGTGCTCGCCGACCGGCGTGTCATAGCCGAGCGGGAAGCCCATGATGAACTCATGCGCGCAAGCCGCCTTCGCAGCCTCGATGATCGCGGCTTCCGTCGCACCTTCCTTGCCGAAGGCAATGTTGGCGCGGATGGTGTCGCGGAACAGATAGACATCCTGCCCAACATAGGCGGTCTGCTGGCGCAACGATCGTCGCGATACCCTGGAGATCGATTGTCCGTCGATCAGGATCTCGCCCTCGCGCACCTCGTAAAACCGGAGCAGCAGCGCCAGTACCGTCGATTTGCCACCGCCGGAGGGGCCGACCAGGGCGGTGACCTTGCCGGGCTCAGCGATGAAGCTCATGCGGTTGAGCACGGGCTCGTTGGCCCGATAGGCGAAGCTGACGTCGCGCAATTCGATCCGGGCCTCAGATAGTTCCAGCGACGGTTTGTCGTCGTCGGACAATTCGCTGGCCGGACTGTCGACAACTTCCAACAGCATCCGCGCGCCGACGAGATTGCTGCTCAATTCAATGTTGAGCCGCGCCAGGCGTTTGGCTGGCTCGGTAGCCAACAGAAAAGCCGTCAGGAAGGAAAAAAACTGCCCTGGCGTTGCTCCCAGTGCAACTACACTATAGCCGCCATACATCAGCCCGGCGGCGACCGCGAAGCCGCCAAGCGTCTCCATCAGCGGGCTCGAACGGTTGGACACCCGCGCCATCTTGTTGGCGTTTCGCTCGACGCCCGCGATGTTTTCGTTGATGCGCTCGCGCATGGTCTCTTCGAGTGTGAAGGCTTTTACAGTGCGGATGCCTTGCAGCGCTTCCTGCATCGTCTCGAGAATGTCGGCGGTGCCGGTGAATTGGGTGTAGGCCAGTCCCCTGATTCGCTTCACCAGCTTACGCAGCACCAGCATCGCCGGCGGCGTCACCGCGAAACTGAGGATCGCCATATAGGGGTCGGTCATCAGCATGACGACGACGAGCGCGATCAGGGACAGCAGGTCGCGGCCGATCGCGTTTATCAGCAGGTTGAGAACCTGTGTAACCGAGTTGGTGCCGGTGGTGAGTCGGGCGAGGAACTCGGATGAATGGCGGTCGGAGAAGAACGCGATGTTCTCGCTCATCAGCTTGGCGAACAGCCGGCGCTGGTTGTTGGCAAGGATGGCGTTGCTGATCTTCGACAGGATCACGGTGTGCCCGTAGGTCGCCGCGCCCTTGATGATGAAGATCGCGATGGTGACCAATGACAGCAGCACGATGCCGCGGACGTTCTTGTCGACATAGGCCTGATTGATAACCTGGCCCAGGATATAGGCCGAGCCTGCGGTCGCCGCCGCCGCGACGCCCATGAGTGCGAACGCCAGCAGATAGCGCCGCCAGTAGACGGTTGCCTGTTCCGTGATCAGGCGGCGGATCAGAATCGCCGCGCCATAGGGATCGTCTGAGATTTTCTTCGGAAGTTCGGTCATCCGCGTTCCATTGACAGCGCCGGCATATCCCGCGCGTCAGGGCTGCTGCGAAACGACTCCTTGCCCGCTATGTCGGGGTTTTTCAAGCCAAATCAGGGCTTGCGCCGAACGAGATTTTAGGCCGATGCCGCTTGCTGCGGCTCGCCGTGGCGCTCGCGGAACAATTTCTCTTCCCAGGCCAGCGCGTGCGCGGCGATGGTGTCGAGATCATCATATTGCGGCGTCCAGTCCAGCGTGGTGCGGATGCGGCCGGTATCCGCGATCATGGTCATGATGTCGCCCGGTCGGCGCGGGGCATATTGAACCGCAAAATTACGCCCGGAAACCCGCCGCACGGCCTCGATGGTCTCCAGCACGGAGTAGCCGCGGCCGTAGCCGCAATTCAGCGTCACGGAGGCACCATTGCCACGCAAATAGGACAGCGCCGCGCGATGCGCCTGCGCCAGATCGCTGACGTGAATGAAATCGCGGATGCAGCTTCCGTCCGGCGTCGGATAGTCGGTTCCGAACACATCGATCTTGGCGCGCTGTCCGGTGGCCGCCTCGACCGCGATTTTCAAAAGGTGGGTCGCGCCGACGGTCGAAAGGCCAATGCGCGCTTTGGGATCGGCGCCCGCGACGTTGAAATAGCGCAGCACGACATAGTTCATGCCATGCGCGGTGGCTGCGTCATGCAACATGATTTCGGTCATCAGCTTCGAGGAGCCATAAGGCGACAGCGGCCGCGTCGGTGCATGTTCGGGGACCGGCACCTGATCCGGATTGCCGTACACCGCCGCGGTCGATGAAAAGATGAAGCGGTTGACGCCGCACTTCACCGCCGCGTTCAAGAGGCTACGCGTGGTCATGGTGTTGTTGCGGTAATAGGCGAGCGGATCGCGCATCGAATCCGGCACCACCACCGAGCCCGCAAAATGAATGATGCTTTCCACGCCATGCGCTGATATCACGCCCTCGACGAGGTTCTCGTCCGCGGCGTCGCCAATGAACAGCGGAACGCCTTCGGGCAAGTGTGCGGAAAATCCGGTGGACAGGTTGTCGATCACGACCACGCTTTCGCCGGCGTCCACCAGCGCCTGAACCATGTGACTTCCGATATAGCCGGCGCCGCCGGTGACAAGCACAGTCATGAGCTCACCCATCTCCCCAATTACATAGGCGATGCTATCGGGGACGCGGTGAAGAGCGGGTTTCGCCGCAAGCCAACTGGCCACTATGCTTAATGTTGCGTATAGGACAAGCGCGAAACGGAGCCTGACGTGCCGATCGAGAACAATTCCGCCGACGATCTGCAGCTGATCGTGCCGAATCTGCACAGGCGCTATTCCGGCGTGACCGCGACCAACCGCATGGTGGCGCCGAAACTCGCCCAATTTCTTCGCGCCGCATGGCTCGGTCCCGATGCGCCCGACGGCATTGCGGCAATCCGAGCCGCGGATCTCCTGAAATTATGGCGGCGCCGCAATTCGCTGATCTGGCATGCGCGGCGCAACAACGAGATGATCGTTGGCGTCGTGTTGCGAACGCTCGGCTGGCCGCTGAAACTGGTATTCACCTCGGCGGCGCAGCGGCACCACACCTGGATCACGCGGTGGCTGATCAGGCGGATGGACGCGATCATCGCCACCAGCGATATCTCGGCGTCGTTTCTTAAAGTGCAGGCAACGGTGATTCCGCACGGGGTCGATACCGGTCGCTACGCGCCGCCGGCGAATCGCGCAGCGGCGTTCGCGGAAGCCGGATTGCCCGGCCGCTACGCGATCGGCTGTTTTGGGCGGGTCCGCGCGCAGAAAGGCAGCGATGTGTTCGTGGACGCGATGTGCCGGCTGCTGCCGCGCCACCCGGATTTTACCGCGGTCATGGTCGGCGCTGTCACGCCCGAGCAAACCCTGTTCGCCAACGATCTGGGAAAGCGGATCGAGGCCGCGGGCCTGCAATCGCGCATCGTCATCACTGGCGAACTTGGAATCGAGGACGTGCAGCGCTGGTACCAGCGGCTGACGATCTACGCCTTCACCTCGCGCAACGAAGGTTTTGGGCTGACACTGATCGAGGCGATGTCGGCAGGCGCAGCGCTGGTGGCGTCGCGGGCGGGCGCGGCCGAACTGGTGGTCGAGGATGGCGTGACCGGCGTGCTGACGCCGCCGGGCGATGCCGACGCGCTTGTCGCCGCACTGGAACCGCTGATGCGCGATCCGGCTTCAGCCGCCGAGATGGGCGAGCGGGGCCGCGCGCGGGTGCTCGAAAAATTCAGCCTCGATGCGGAAGCAAATCGGATCGCCGAAGTCTATCGCGCACTGGTCTGAGCGATCGCTTCCGCGACGAACGCATCGAGGTCGCCGCCTGCGAACAGGAAGCCGGGCAGCCCTGCAGCTGCCGCNGCCTCGATNTCGGTCGCCCGGTCGCCAATGACAAAGCTGCCTTCGCGCCGCACCGGCCAGTGTGCCATCAGGTCGAGGATCATGCCGGGGCTCGGCTTTCGCCAATGGTGGTCTTCGAGATAGCCGGCCACCGATCCGTCGGGATGATGCGGGCAATACCTGACATCGTCGATGACCGCGCCTTGGGTCGCGAGTTCGGCAACCATCCAGTCATGCAGGGTGCTGAGTTCATCTTCGGTGAAGTAACCGCGCGCCACGCCGGATTGATTGGTAAAGAAAAATACGAAATATCCGGCCGCGTTGAGGCGGCGGATCGCCTTCGCTGCGTTCGGCATCCAGCGAATCCGCTCCTGGGTGCCCATGTAGCCGTCGTCGTGGTTGATGACGCCGTCGCGGTCGAGGAAGGCGGCAGGTCTCGGCGCGGAGCGGGCGGAATCGATGCCGCTCATTTTCTAAGGGCCTCGCGCATCAATGTCTGCTCGATCTCGTCGCAGATTCCGTGGGCGGCGGCGAGATGAATTTGCTGGACCACCGGGGTCTCGTCGCTGGGCGAGACGAACAGATGATCGCAATGTTTGCCGAGCGCATCGCCCTTGGCTCCGGTGAAGCCGATGGTGACAAGNCCGCGTTCGCGCGCGACGCGCAATGCCGCCAGAATGTTCGGCGAACGCCCCGAAGTGGATAGCGCCATCAGCACGTCACCGCGCTGGCCGAGCCCCTCGACCTGGCGAGCGAATACCTGTTCAAAACCGTAGTCGTTGGCGATCGCGGTCAGCGCCGAGGTGTCGGTGGTCAATGCGATCGCGGCGTAGGCAGGCCGGTCCTGCTTGTAGCGGCCGACGATTTCGGCGGCGATATGCTG
>JGI12053J15887_10001398_pt1 | contig 11192 bp, 6 predicted proteins | sample MedBloCAOM1_O3_FD_15887 | JGI IMG/M metagenome (IMG submission 15887) | reverse complement strand
CCGCCGCAGCTCCTCTGCCCAGACGGGATTGTCGGTCAGCTCCTCGAACGAGGCGGCCGGCTTGAGGCCGAACAACCGGCGGAACTCGTTGTATCGCGGGACGCCCCGTTCGCGGCCCCTCAGAACGTCGATGGCCCCGAGATCAACGAGTTCGCCTGGGGTCTTGTCGCTTTTGACCTTGCGGAATTCCTGCAAATGCCGGGGGAAATTGTGCAGCGTGATGGCACCGGGATTAGACCGGCCGAACGAATAGAAGATGTCGGCCATCGGCAGCTCCTCCAGTCGCTGGCGGACCTTACATACGGTCAGGTCCGGTAGCTCGTGACGTGCCAGCTCTGAGTCGTCGGTCACCGAGCGGAAGACGTAGTCGTCGGGCATCAGCGGATGCATCCGGTAGACCGCGACGAATTCCTCGGTCAGCGAGTAGGGCACGCCGTGATCGTTGGTCGGCGACCCCGGTATGCCCTGCAGGATCTCGCTGTCGGTGATCCGTCCGAACCGGCGATGGAATCGTTCGCCAAGAACGCCAAACCAGTTGGCGCGCAACGAAAAAACGGTAGTGGGATGCGCGATGATGGCAGGCGTCCAATCGACGGTGTGAATCTTGGCCATCAACGCGGCGTTGACCAGTCGCGCCTTGTCGTAGAGCTGTTGATCGGACATCTGCGGATACTCCGCGGCGAGGCGGTCGCATATCGCGTTGTGTTCACGCATGAACAGCGAGTGCAGGATCGCCAGACCCAACCAGAAGTTGCCCGCAGGGCCGTCCAAATCCAGCAACGAGTCTGTTTCCTCGGGAGCCAGCCCGAGGCCGTCGATCAGGAGATGCCCGCCTTCCCACGTGCGAATAGCGTCGGCGAAATCGGGTTTCGTCCCGTAGATCTGCGAACCGTCCCACCAATGGCTGTCGCGCGTCACGAAGGTCGGCGGACCCCAGCCGTCTGGATTCGGATCGGGCTCGGTCCTCTTGATGGTCATCGGCGGTTCAGGCCAGTCGTCGTCGGGTTCGAGCGGGATCTCCCACCGCTGCTGGTCGACTGTGCCGTGGCTCAGCCAGTCGTGCACTTCGAATTGGATCCACGCAGCGGCCAGCAGGTTCAACGTGGTGGCGGGCTGGAACTGTTCGCGGGTGAGGAGTCGACGGCTGATCAGGCGGGGGTTGGGCTCCAATAACTGTGCGGGCTCCTCGCGATATACGTGAGTCAGCGGGACATTGCGCCCGAATCTGCATCCCGTTGCCCCGACGAGGGGGTCAGCGAGGTTGTTGTAGCTGCCGTCGATCGTGCGCGCGGCGCGGTGCGCGGCGGCGTCGGGGTCGTTGCCCGCCGACCCGCCCGTATTCGGGCCGCGCGTGTCGTAGAGGTTTCTCGCCCGCATCTTGGCGCGTAGCCCGATCAGCACTGGTACTGCCAGCACGGTCGGCAACCGTGACCACCCGACGAATCGATCGATTTGGTCGGCGACCCAGGTAAGGAGCCGTGTCAGCATCCTCGTCACTACGGTGCCCCCCTGATTGTCCATCCCCAGCCGCGTCGATACCGCACCAGCAATATTCGCAGCAGGAACGTCGCGGCGGGCGCGTAGTGCCTTACTCGATTCGGGAAGTTACGTTCGTTCGCCAAACGAACTATCCGTTCGCGCGTCGCAGCGACCGCATCTGTACTTCGCTTCTTGTCTCGCGAAGATCTGCATTTCGAGGGAATTCCATCTTTTGCGATCAATTTTGCGTGTCGATGAAATTGGAACCGGCGGACCCCTCGACCGCGAGCACCTAGCGGTTCGGGCCTACCGCTTCGCCAACGACAAGATCTGCCGGAAAGAACGTTTCGCGGCGTATCGGGAAGCGTTGGGAGACAGGTCCGCTGACCGAGCATCTGATCGACGAGGTTGGTACGAAGAAGCGCGACGAAGTCCTGGCGTTCCTCACGATGCGGCCGCCGTCGCGAACCCGCATCAATCGTCGGGATCTGGTGGTGGTGGCTGAGCCACCAGCTGTTCGTCGAGAGCCGCAATGACGTCGCGGTATTCGGGCCGGTCGGCGTATCCGGAATGCGCGCAGATCGGCAATGTTTGGTCGCGAGGGCCGGGGTCGAGCGTTTCCGCATCTGGGATGCGATAGTCCACGAGCCGTAGTGCATCGGCAAAATTGGCGTTGGTGTCGTTCAGGATCCACCCGCCGATGGGGTCGCTGAACACCCACATGTTGATCCAGCGAGGTTGCACGGAATGCAACCTCGCCATCGCGGTAAGGCCGAAGTAGGCCGGGAAGTTTCGGCCGTAGAGCCGCCGCAACGGCGACCCGAAGGTCAGCAAGGCAATCCGCCGGCGGACCGCATCGGACAGTTGCAGCACGGTTGCCGCGCCGATGATGGTGCCCTGACTATGAGTTGCGGCGATGACCCGCTGCTCGTCGGTGGCCGCCATGTGCTGACACAGCTGCAGACGCAGCTCGGGGACTGCTCGCTCCGCGTAACAAGGCGGCGTCAATGGGTGGTTGGCGCGGGGCCAGAATGTGACCACGTCCCAAATGATTCCGACGGTCCGGCGCGTCTGGCGGTTGCGGTATGCGAGCACGGCCAGTCCGACAAGTCCCGCGGCGGTACCCGAGAAGAGGGCGACGGCCACGAAGGTGCCAGGCAGCGTCCGCTGGAGCGCGGCCTCACCGTCGGCGTAGTACATGACCAACACGGCGGCGAACGACAGGAGCGCAAGCCCGGTCATCGCCGCGAGTATCGCAGGCAGCAGGTCGGCCAGGGATGCGAATGCTCGCGCCTTCGCGATGGCTCGCACACGTGCCTGACGGTATTTGGCCTCGTCGGGCTCAGCAGGTGGAAGGTCGTAATCGTCCGGTACCACTTTCAGTGCAGCCGCCGCTCGAGGCCGCAGGACTTTCACCCACACAACGGGAACCACGATGAAGAGCAACACCATGAGGAGGCCGAAGAAGACAATGGCTGCCCAGATGTAGGCGGGCGGAATGAGCAGCGCTGCATCGGCGGAAGTGGCGTGCACCTGCTCCTCGAACCCCACATGGGAAGGCCATTTCGAATGCGAAAGCCCGTCGCAAACCGCTGGCGGGTTCGTTTTCCCGGCCACGAGGTCGTCGACGATTTGCGTCTCGCACTGCGCCCGTTCGCTGGAGGAGACGGGGTTGCCGAGGAACTGAGCGACGAACAATCCGACGCCGGCACTGAATCCGCCCCCGGCGAGCCACGCGATGGCGGCAATGAAAAATGCTGTGAACCCCCACAGGGTGGGCCGAAACCCTTTGAGGGTGGCATCGGGCACGTCGGCTTGTGCGACGGGGGGCGGTGCCGGCCAGCACTTCGACACTGCGGTCGAGATGAACAACAAGACGATCAGCCCTGCCTGGACGAGCAGCAGCAGATAGATGGCGCTGTACAGGTAGGGGAACGACATAGGCTGTGTCACATCGTATTTGACATCCGCGCGACCTACGGCGATGAGCGCGGCGGCGAGGGCGGCGACCGACAGCCATTGCAGGCCTCTGAGANTGACCCCTACCGCGTGGGGTGCGCCTTTGCCGCCGCGGCCGGTGACGTATGAACTGAACACCGCCAACGCGGCTACGGCGAATATCACCGTGTTAAGCCAGAGCAACCACGTCAGGGGGCGGCCCCCATCGTCGACTTGCGTTCTGGCCCCGAATAGAACCACGCATGCCAGACCGGACAGCCACACCGTGACGTGGCAGCGCCGCAAGCGGATCACCGAGGCATCCGGCTTCCAGAAGTTGGGATCCTCAAGGGGGACAGCGTCGCTGGGAACCTCGGCCGCAGGCGGAGGCACGCCGCCTGCCGGGGGATTGCCTCTACCGAACCACAGCAGCAGGCCCACCAGCGCCGCGACGGGCAGTGATGTCAAGAACAGGCGCATGCCCACTGACCGATCGACAAGGAAACGCAGCGGGCCAAGGCGCGCGCCGCAGTGCGGCATCGCCGCGCACTGCCAGCCCACCAGGTCGACCGTCAGCAGCACGGCCGCGAGCATCAGAGTGAGGGTCAGGGTGAGCCCGAGCAATCGCAGAAGCCGGACGGACGCTCTGGTGGCAGTCGTGGCCGTCCAAGAACCCACCTTGGCCGGCGGCACCATCCAGTGAGCCAAGTTGATCAGGATGAAAGGCAGAAACAACAGCCAAAGCCCTCGACTCGCCTTCCCCGACGTGAGTGCGCCCCACGAATACGCCTCTACGTTGCGGCCCGGGTCGGTCGGCGCGTCAGTGGCGGAGTTGTCTCGTCGCCGATAGGTGCCTGCGGCAGAGTCGCCGCTGACCTGATCGATGAGCTCGGGAGGGTAATGCAGCATCGCTTCGGGCGGAGTCCCCGAAACACCGTGTACGCGGAGTTGGATCACCGAGTCGACCGTCACCGTCTACTGCCCCTCGCGTCAGGCCTGCGCAAAAGTCTGATGCCGCTGTTATGCAGCTCCTTCTAGTGTGCGTATGTTTGCGCGCGATATCGGTCGGAACACGCGTAGTGCGCTACCTGATATTGGATCGACCGCGGTCTAGCGAGGCGTCATGCCCGCCGCACGGTACGCGGCGTCGACGTAGGCCATGTTCTCCACCGCGTCGGCGGTGTCCAGCGGCAGGGGCGCCCCGTGCTGCACGTGTGCGGCGAACGCCTCGAGTTGGTAGGTGTAGGACGGACGGGTGCCCAGCCTCTCGACGACGGTGCCGTCGGCCGTGTTGATCGTGAGTCGGTCGTCGTCGTGCGGCTTGATGAAGTTGTGCACCAAGGCGTCTCCCTTGGTACCCACGATCCGCAAGGTGAACGAGTAGTCGTCGGCGACCATCGAGTTCGCGCTCAGCCCCGTTGCCCCGCAGGCAAAAGCGAGGTCGACATCGCACCACGCGTCGACTCCAGGGGTGCGCTGTTCGGCGTGCGCGCGGACGATCGACGAGTGGCCAAGCCGCCGCATGATGTGGAGGCCGTAGCAGCCCAGATCCATCAACGCGCCGCCGGCCAACTCCAGTGACCACCGCGGGTCCCCGTCGTCCGGTGCAGGCATCGCCATCCGCACCTCGACATGAACAAGCTCACCGAGCGTGCCGTCGTCCGCCAGGTCCAGTGCGCGGCGGGTGACCGGATGAAACAGGTAGTGAAACCCCTCCATCACGGTGATGCTCGCGGCGTCGGCCGCTGCGGCCACCTTCTCCGCCTCCGCGCGATCGCGAGCGAACGGCTTCTCGGTCAGCACCGGCTTACCCGCCGCGACGGCCGCGAGATTCCACGGGGCGTGCAGCGCGTTCGCCAGCGGGTTGTACACGACATCGACCTCTGGATCATTGACGACGTCGTCGTAGGAGGTCAAAACGCGTTCCACACCGTGCTTTTCGGCGAACAACTGCGCCCGATACGGGTCGCGCGCCGCGACCGCGACCAGCCGGTGGCCCAGCCCTTGTGCCGGCTCGACGATGGCGAGTTCGGCGATCCGCGATGCGCCCAGTACCCCGATGCGCAGGCTCATACCGGGGCGGGGGTCGGCAGGCCGGACTGACAAACACTGCTCATGTAGGCCACGCTGGTTCGCACGTCGCGCATCGGTCCCTCGTCGGTTGGCTCGCCACCGAGGATGGTGTCCTGTTCCATGACGAACCAGCCGTCAAAGCCGTTGTGGCGCAAAGCCGTGACGATGCCCGCGATGTCGATATCGCCGGCACCCAGCGGGGTGTACATGCCGTCCCGCACCGCGTCCGTATAGGTCAGTTCACCGGCTTGAACGCGGGTTGCGATCGCGGCGTCGACGTCCTTGAGGTGGGCGTGGGCGATGCGGTCAGGAACCTCGCGGGCCAACTGCAGGGGATCGGTTCCGCCGATCAGCAGGTGGCCGGTGTCCAGGCACAGCTTGATCTGCGAACCGGCAAGCACCCGATCGACCTCGCTGCGGGTCTCGACCATCGTGCCGACGTGCGGATGCAGCACCGCGAGCACGCCCTTCTCCGCCGCTGCGGCGCCGAGCCGATCGAGATTGCCAAGCAGCGTCGCCCATTGGGCGTCATCGAGCGTCGGGCGGGAGTCGTATCCGTCTGTACCGGTCGCCGCGGCCAGCACGAGAACACTGGCCCCGCATGCCACCAGCGCATCGAGCGGGCCTGCGATATCGGGCAGGGGATCGTGCCCGGCGTCGTGCAGCACGACCGGCGCGAAGGTTCCCACACAGCTCAGCCCATAGGAGTCCAGCAGGGCAGTCAGCCCCTCGGGATCGGACGGCAGGAAGCCCTCGGGTCCCAGTTCGGTTGCGGCCAGCCCGACGTCACGCATCTCGGCGAGTACGCGTTCCGGGGTGAGCTGGTAGCCCCACCCCGGCACCTCGCACACACCCCAGGAGATTGGCGCGCCAGCGATTTTCACAATGACCTCACTTCGTCGATCCGTACGGGGACACCGCGCCGCAATGACTCTGTGGCCGCTTCCGCCAGCCACGCGACCTCAACCGCGTCAGCGACCGTGCACGCGGGTGCGGCTGTACCGTTGACCACGTCGACGAACGCGGTCAGCTCGGCGCGAAACGCATCGGTGAAGCGGTCCATGAAGAAGTGGTGCGCTGGGCCGTCCGGAAACTCGTTGTCCGGGTCGACATTCCGCACCGGTGCTCCCTGGTCCCAGCCGGCGACCACGGTGTCGTGGAAGCCGTGCACCTCGAGACGGCAGTCGTACCCGCGGCCGTTGTAGCGCGCCGCCGACACCAACCCGAGCGTGCCCTGATCAAACGTCACCACCACCGCGGCGGTGTCCACGTCGCCGAACTCGGCGAACCGCGGGTCGCCCTGCACGCTGCCGGTCGCGTAGACCTCGACCGCCTGCTGCCCCGTGATCCAGCGCAGCACATCGAAATCGTGGACGGCGCAGTCGCGGAAGATGCCGCCGGAACTCGCGATGTACTCCATCGGCGGGGGAGCAGGATCCATGGTGGTGCTGCGGACGGTGTGCAGTAGACCCAGCGAGCCGTCGTCGACCGCGCGCTTGGCGGCCGCGAATGCGGCGTCGAACCGCCTCTGATAGCCGACCTGCACGGGCACGCCGGAACGCGCGATCACCTCGGCGACCTTGGCGCTCTCTACGGCGGTCGCAGCGATCGGCTTCTCGCAGAAGGTCGGCAGACCGCGATGGACGGCGGCCAGCGTCAGCTCGGCGTGCGCGGGCGTCGCGGCCGAGACCACGACCCCGTCGACGCCAGACGCCAACAGTTCTTCCACCGAGTCTGCTGGTTTTGCACCATGTTTGGCGGCGACCGCCGCGACCACATCGGGGCGCTCGTCGGCGACGACAAGCCCGTCGACGCCTTCGATGCCGGACAACGTTTCGGCGTGGAAGGCGCCGATGCGGCCCAGTCCGATTACGCCGAGAGTGGTCATGGCTTTCTCCGATCGTTTTGGTCGCGCAGCGCGACGTCGAGTTGTTCTGCGGTCATGTCGTCGGACAGCGCGGCAAGCACGGTGTCGACCTGACTGGGCGGGGCCAGAGTGCCGATCGGCTGGTCGCTGTCGAGGTTGGTGGGAAATGCGTAACCCTCGGCGGTCGCCACCACAGCGTTGAGCAGTTCGCGCTGCGGGCGGCCCGCCGCCTTCATCGCGCGCAGTGCTGGGTACACCGCCCGCACCATCGCCGTGCGGTCCAGCGCCTCCATCGCACGACCGAACGGCGACGAGATCTGCAACAGATTGGCGATCCGGCGGATATCGACCGAAACGTTGGACCCCGCACCGTGATACAGCGCCGGGTTGAAGAACACCGCGTCACCCATGGCCAGCGGCACCTGCACGTGGTGCTCGGCGAAGAATTCGACGAACTCTGGGCGGTTGAACGCGATATAACCGCCCTCGAATAGTTGCGAGAACGGCAGCAGCATCGTCGGGCCGCTGTTGATCGGCATGTCGCAGTGCGCCACCGCACCCTGCAGCGTCAGCACCGGCGATGTGCGGTGCAGGTGCGCGGGATATTCAGCCAGCTGTTCGGCGGAAACAAATCCTAGGTGGTAGTCACGATGTGGAACCTGCTGTGTCCCACCGGGGTTGACGACATTCACCTGCGAGGTGACTTGATATCGCGGGCCAAGCCACGCCTGGCAGATGACGGCAAGCGCATCGTTGGCGTAGTAGTCGGCGAACACCTGAGGGGCATGCAGTGCGAGCTTCTGCGCAGCGTTCCAGATCCGGTCGTTGGCGCCGGGCTTACCGAAGTGGTCGCCGTGCGCTTCGCCGGCCTCATGTTGCGCGTCGATGATCGAAAAGAACGCTTCGCTGGTCCGATCCACCACGCCAGGGGAGAAGGCCCCTTCGAAGATCACCACACCGGGCCCGTCGGCCAGCGCGCGGATCAGTTCGGACTGCAGCGCCCGGCGGTCGGCCGCACCGATCGTGGCTGCGGTGTACACCGGCACATTGCTTCGCACGGCGGTCGCCAGCGGGTAATCGGCGGGATCGGCGTCGCGCAGCACCTGTGCGCGGAAGTCGTCGAGCCGGCAGTCGGACTCGTCGATCCACTGCCGGTACGTCGTGCTCACGGGTGCGGCCATGCCAGCTAGTCTTGCTGTGACAGTGACCGCATTCAACGCCAAAAACCCATCAAAAACACCTCAAGGACCGCCCGATGCCGCACCGCTACAAGGTTCGCGAGATCGCACAGCAGTCCGGGCTGAGCGAGGCCACCGTCGACCGTGTGCTCAATGAGCGGCCGGGGGTGCGGGAGAACACCCGGGCAGAGGTCACGCAGGCCATCGCCGACCTGGACAAGCAGCGCGCCCAGCTGCGCCTCGTCGGCCGTCGCTACCTCATCGACGTGGTCATGCAGACGCCGCAGCGGTTCTCCGACGCGTTCCGGGCCGCGGTCGAGGCCGAGTTGCCCGCATTCGCGCCTGCCATGGTGCGGGCGCGGTTTCACCTGTGGGAGTCGGGCTCGACAGAGCAGATGGTCGACGCGCTCGGCGATCTGCGCGGCAGCCACGGAGTGGTCCTCAAGGCACAGGACGAACCCGACGTATCGGAGGCCATCGACAGGCTCGTCGACGGCGGAGTGCCCGTTGTGACCTATGCGACGGACGTGCCTGCCAGTTCGCGCTGCGGTTACGTCGGCATCGACAACCACGGGGCCGGGGTGACGGCTGCGTATCTGATGAACCAGTGGCTGGGGCCCGCGCCGTCGGATGTGCTCATCACGCTGTCCCGCACGGTGTTCCGCGGCGAGGGGGAGCGCGAGGTCGGTTTCCGTTCGGCACTGCGCGGCTCGGGACGCGCGATCGTCGAAGTCAGCGACAGCGACGGCATCGACGCCACCAACGAGCGGCTGGTGCTCGAGGCGTTGGAAGAACATCCCAGCGTGGAAGCCGTGTACTCCGTCGGCGGCGGCAATACCGCCACGGTCGCGGCGTTCAAACGTTTGGGTCGTGCCTGTCGGGTCTTTATCGCCCACGATCTCGACGTCGACAACCGCCGGCTGCTGCGCGAAGGCCGCATCTCGGTGGTGCTGCACAACGATCTGCGCGCCGACGCGCGACTTGCGATGCGGCTGATCCTGCAGGAGCGCGGCGCGTTGCCGGTCGAGCCGCCGCGATCCGTCCCTATCCAGGTCATCACGCCGTACAACCTGCCCAGCTAGTGCTAGCCGGTGGCTACTGATCGGTAACCATTTCCTTATTAATGACACCGAGTGCCAACGTGACGTAAAACACAATTATGTCTCACGGCGCCCTTCGGCACGGGCGCTGAGCAGTGGGTTCGACCCGAGGTCACCTGCGCGTCGCCTGCGCGTCGGGTGAAGGGCTGCCTAAGAGAAGTGCAATAATCGGTACTGGCAGTGACATCAAAACTCGTGCGGACGTCCACCGACGGCGCGTCGGTCTGATCGCGACGCGGAGGACATTCGCCAGCACGGCGCAAAAGGACGGGAAGGCAGGCGAGTGGGGGCGAACGGCAACGGCGCCAATCCAGGGACGCGGCAGAAGCTCGAAAAGGTCGTCATTCGTTTCGCCGGTGACTCCGGCGACGGTATGCAGCTCACCGGTGACCGGTTCACCTCCGAGGCCGCTCTGTTCGGCAATGACCTTGCGACGCAACCGAATTACCCCGCCGAGATCCGTGCGCCACAGGGCACGCTGCCCGGCGTCTCCTCGTTCCAGATCCAGATTGCCGACTACGACATCCTGACCGCAGGCGACCGCCCTGACGTGCTCGTCGCGATGAACCCCGCCGCACTCAAGGCCAACGTGTCCGATCTGCCCCGTGGCGGCCTGATCATCGCCAACTCCGATGAGTTCACCAAGCGCAACCTCGCGAAGGTCGGCTACGAAGACAACCCGCTCGAGAGCGACGAGCTCTCCGACTACGTCGTGCAACCCGTCCCGATGACCACGTTGACGCTCGGCGCGGTCGAGTCGATCGGCGCGTCGAAGAAGGACGGCCAGCGCGCCAAGAACATGTTCGCGCTCGGCCTGCTGTCGTGGATGTACGGCCGCGAGCTGGAGCACAGCGAGGCGTTCATCCGCGAGAAGTTCGCTCGCAAGCCCGAAGTCGCCGAGGCCAACGTGCTGGCGCTCAACGCCGGCTGGAACTACGGCGAGACCACAGAGGCGTTCGCCAGCACCTACGAGGTGGGGCCCGCCAAGCTGAAATCCGGTGACTACCGGCAGATCTCGGGCAACACGGCACTGGCGTACGGCCTCATCACCGCCGGTCAACTCGCCGACGTCCAGGTCGTGCTCGGCAGCTACCCGATCACCCCGGCGTCCGACATCCTCCACGAGCTGTCCAAGCACAAGAACTTCAATGTGCTGACGTTCCAGGCCGAAGACGAGATCGCAGGCATCGGTGCGGCCATCGGCGCCTCCTACGGCGGTGCGCTGGGTATCACCACCACCTCCGGCCCTGGCATCTCGCTGAAGTCCGAGGCGATCGGTCTGGCCGTAATGACCGAGCTTCCCCTGATTGTCATCGACGTGCAGCGCGGCGGACCGTCCACCGGGCTGCCCACCAAGACCGAGCAGGCAGACCTGCTGCAGGCGCTGTACGGACGCAACGGCGAGTCGCCGGTCGCGGTGCTCGCCCCGCGGACCCCGTCCGATTGCTTCGACGTCGCTGTCGAGGCCGCGCGCATCGCGGTGACCTACCACACCCCGGTGATCATCCTGTCCGATGGCGCGATCGCGAACGGCTCGGAGCCATGGCGCATCCCCGA
>JGI12053J15887_10001397_pt1 | contig 11195 bp, 10 predicted proteins | sample MedBloCAOM1_O3_FD_15887 | JGI IMG/M metagenome (IMG submission 15887) | reverse complement strand
GCCGAGCTTGGTTACGAGCCGGTAATCTCGGCGATTCGACACGGGCCGAGGCCACCGAAATTACCGAAAATACGGTACACGTAACGCGAATCAAAATCCGCAGGCCGAGCTTCGCGGCGATCGCGACAAGCGCCAGAACGTTCGCCACAACGGTATGGAAGCTGTAATTTTTATTGGAATTCAAGGATCCGGCAAAAGCACTTTCTTCCGCGAGCGGTTTTTCGATACTCACGTGCGCATCAATCTGGATATGTTGCGCACGCGCCGCCGGGAAGAACTGCTGGTAGCTGCGTGCCTCCAAGGCGGGCAGCCGTTTGTCATTGACAACACCAACCCGCTTCGGTCGGACCGTGCGCGCTATATAGAGCCTGCTCGCGCGGCGGGCTTTCGCACGGTGGCTTACTTTTTCGAAGCGAGCTTGCGGGAGGCCATGCAGCGAAATAATTTACGCGCGGGAAAACAAAAAGTCCCGGCTCCAGCGGTGGCGGCGGCGTTTAAGAAACTTGTTCCGCCCTCGGCTGACGAAGGGTTCGATGAGATTTACACAGTGACACTGCCTGCTGATCGCGGCTTCCTTGTGACTAAAAATAGTCCGCAAGACTAATTTTGAATTAATTCGACTTAATTTCGAGACAAGGGCATCTGCTGGCTTCCCGGCCGCATCTTGTACTCGTCGCCTACTCACGGTGACGAGCCCATGCTAGGCTATCCAACTGCTTTCATGGCTTACATGTTTGGTGTAAACCGCCCTGTCCCCGCGCGGAATGCTCCCGCCGCGGCTTGCCGCCGCCTCGTTCCGACTTTTTTACTTTTCTATATTTTCGCCGTGCCCGCGACAAGAATGGCGGCACAGCAGGCGCATCTCCCATTTAAAACCGGAGGCGTGGCTGATCTTTCGTCTCGCGGTCCGCAAAGCCGACGAGGGGATTTGTATATCGCCGACGATGATGTGGATATTCGCTACGGGGATTCGCGATTACGGGCGGATCACGTGGAATACAACGAAAAAACCTCCGAGGCGTTTGCGCGGGGCCACGTGCAATTTGATTTTGAGAATCAGCATGTGGAGGCCGACGAGGCGCACTACAACGTTAAAACCGGCCACGGCGTTTTCCATAATGTTCGCGGCACGGTAAAGATCGAGCGGCGGCCAAATCCCAACGTTTTGCTGTCAGACAATCCTCTGTACTTCGAAGCTCAGGAAGTGGAGCGCTTTACAAAAGATGTTTACGTAATTGAACAAGCCTGGATCACCATCTGCGACGCAGAACATCCCACGTGGCAATTCTTTGCGCCGCACGCGCGAGTGCAACTGGAAAAAACTGTGGCGATGGTGAACGCAAACTTTCGGCTGTTTCGCGTTCCGCTGGTTTGGTTGCCATATGCCACTGCGCCAGCCGGCCGCAAAGTGCGGGAGTCCGGATTTCTGATCCCGGATATTGGGGACAGCTCGCGGAAGGGGTTTACGTTCGGCGACGCTTTCTACTGGGCTCCCAAACCGTGGTTTGACGCCACGCTGGGAGCGCAATATATGAGTTCCCGCGGAGCACTGGAACGAGGCACGCTGCGCGCCAAGCCGTTTGAAGGTACGTCAATCAACTACACGTACTTTGGCGTCGACGATCGCGGCCTGTCAGTCGGGGGAGTCCGGCAACCACAGGGCGGCGAGGAGCAGCGCCTGGAAATCCAATCGGAATTGCCTGGCGGGTGGCGATTCGTTACGGACTATAACCATCTTTCTTCGCTCACCTTTCGACTCGCGTTTGCGGACACCTATGGCGACGCCATCAACTCCGAAGTACGAAGTGCGGTTTTCCTCAGCAATAATTTCCGCGGGTTCAGCCTAAATTTCGCGGGCTTGAACGACAAAAGTTTTTTGCAGATAAACCCAGCTACGGGGGTCACCCTTCGCAATCTTCCGGAGGCGCGTTTTGATTCCGTGGAGCAAGCCCCATGGAGGAACTTGCCGGTTTATTTTGGATTGGAAAGTTTTGTGGATGCGCTGCACCGCTCCGACAGAGAGATTAATACGCCGAGTTTTGTGGGCCGCACGGAATTTGCTCCACGTGTGACGGTGCCCATTCATCTGGGAGATTGGCTTGGCATTACGACTACCGCCGCGTTCCGGACGACGCGTTACGGGGCTTCGTTGACGGCGGCTGAAACGGTGAGCAATCGAGCGATTGTGCGAAACACCGGGGAATTTACAGTGGACCTGCGGCCGCCAACGCTGGAGCGTTTCTTTGAGCGGCCAAAATCAAAGAGAAGATATAAACATTCGATTGAGCCGGTGGTTATCTATCGCTACGTTACGGGCGTGAACAACTTTGCGGACTTCATTCGCTTCGATTCGGACTCTACGATCACGGATACGAACGAAATAGAGTACGGGGTCACGCAACGATTTTTCGTCAAGAAGGATGGCGACGACGAGGCGCGGGAGTTGATTTCGTGGCGTTTAGTGCAGAGACATTATTTTGATCCGACTTTCGGAGGAGCCGCGGTTGCGGGGGAACGCAACGTATTTCAGGCGCTCAATTCCATCACGCCATTTGCGTTCGCGCTCGGGCCGGTGCGCTGGTCGCCGCTGATCAGCGATGTGACGATTTCGCCCGGCATCAAGTACGACATCGAGCAGATCCTGGAGTACGATCCGAACATTGCAAAGTTGACTACCATCGGCTCGCTGCTAAAAGTGAAACCGTATGGAAAATGGTTCTCGACGGTTGCCCATTTTCGGCTGAACGCGAATCCCATCCTGCAGCCAATTTCGAATCAAGTGCGCACATTATTCGGCTACGGCAGCCAAAATATCCAGGGCTTCGGTGCGGCCGCGGGCATCAGCTACGATCTAACCAATCACGAACTGCAGAACCAGCTTGTGCAGGTCAGCTATAACGGACGATGCTGCGGACTGTCGCTGGAATACCGGCGCATCGCGCTGGGCCAGGTACGCACGGAGAACCAGTTTCGGGTGGCGTTTATCATCGCGAATATCGGCACGTTTGGAAATTTGCGGCGGCAAGAGAAAATTTATTGATGAGGGTCACTGGATGAGCGCGAATACTCTTCACGAACGAATTTAGATGAATGACACCGAGTTAGTATTTGCCACGATCGCTGAGATCGCCCGTCTTTTTCGAACTGGCAAACTGTCGCCGGTGGAATTGACGGAGTTGATGCTCGCGCGGATTGAACGAACCAACCCAAAATTAAATGCGTACATCACGGTGACGGATGAATTGGCACGGATACAGGCGAAGAGAGCGGAAGCGGAACTTAGCGTAAGGGGAAAGCGTAAAACACGAATAGATCGCGGACTCGTACATGGTATTCCACTTTCGCTGAAAGACAATATTTGTACTGCTGGCACTCGTACTACCGCCGGATCGAAGATTCTTCGCGATTATTTTCCTGAGCGGGATGCGCCGGTCGTTACGTGCCTGAAACAAGCTGGAGCGGTTTTGCTTGGCAAGACCAACATGCACGAGTTTGCTTATGGGGTGACAAATAACAATCCGCACTATGGAGCGGTGCGAAATCCGTGGGATACGAGCAGAATTCCTGGAGGTTCGAGCGGTGGTTCGGCTGCTGCGGTGGCTGCCGGGCTTTGTTTTGGCAGTGTTGGCACGGATACCGGAGGCTCGATTCGAATACCGGCGGCGCTATGCGGGATTGTGGGACTTAAACCGGGTCTTGATCGCGTAAACGTCGCCGGCGTCATTCCTTTGTCGGTGACGCACGATTGTGTTGGGCCTCTGGCGCGCACGGTGGCGGACGCAGTGATTCTTTTTCAAGCTATTGTTGATGGTGGCGACGGCAAGGTACCAGGCGAAGGTCGCCGTGGGAGTGTCGCAAGAAAACTTTCTAAACTTCGACTCGGGGTACCTCGAGAATTTTTCTTTGACGTGATTTCCGGAGAAGTGCGGAAAAGCTTTGATGTTGCGGTTCGGTCACTTAGCGCACTCGGAGCAAAAATCAAAGAGGTGTCCATACCTCTTTTGGCGCAAACCGAACAGGCGGGCAACCGCATCGCCTGGGCTGAGGCCAGTTATTATCATCAGCGATCAGGATGGTTTCCTGGTCGAGCAGCAGAATATAGCGACGACGTTCGCGCGCGACTCGAAACGGGAATGAAAGTTTTGGCTGTGGAATATCTGGAATCNCAGGATCAGCGAAGGAGCTTCATCTCGCAATTGCGCAAGGTGATGGAGAAAGAGGCGATCGATGCGCTAATGGTTCCGACCACGCCGATTGCGGCGCCGCTGATTGGTGAAGAAACTATCCGCGTTGCGCAAACCGACCATCCCGCGAGGGCGCTTCTGTTGCGCCTGAATCGTCCCGCGAACCTGGCGGGCGTCCCGGCGATCTCGGTGCCATGCGGTTTCACCGCGGGGGGATTGCCGATTGGCTTGCAATTCATCGGCGCGGAGCACGATGAGCAGTTGTTGCTGGACATCGCCGACACTTGCCAGCGTTCGAATCCTCCCAAAATACCGTCCAATTTGAAGGCCTAACTCGCATCATTTGCAGCGGAAGTGCGTCTAATGCATTTATGGGAGAATGGTGTGTGTCTGCGGGTGGTTCGGCCGGAATATACACGATGAACATACTTCACAGGAACGTTGAACCATGAGCGACGTTTCGCTTGCCGGGGCATTTCTTGCGGGGCTGGTTTCGTTTTTGTCGCCTTGCGTTTTGCCGCTAGTACCCGGCTACATTTCCATGTTGTCCGGAATCGGCATGGAACAACTGCGCAAAGGCGAACTGCCGCCCTCCGGGCTGTTTGGGTCTTCGCTGGCTTTTGTGGCGGGATTTTCTGCGGTTTTTATTTCTTTCGGGGCATCGGCCAGTGCAGTCGGATCATTTCTCCGACAAAACCGAGGCTTTCTGGCGCCCATTGCGGGCGCGCTGATATTGCTATTTGGCCTGCATCTGTTGGGATTGCTGCTCAAGCTGACGTTAAAAACCGGACTTATCATCGGGACGGCATTGGTTGTTCTCGGAGTCATCTCGTTGGTACGTCATGCGCCGCTTTTTGCGGGTTTTGGCGCGACCCACTTTTTTTCCTTGTCGTTGATAGGGTTTTTGGGCCCATCGATGGCCCGCTGGCTTAATCGCGATGTGCGTATACAAAGCAAAATCGGGCAGCCTGGCGTTTGGAGCGCGTTTTTGTTGGGATTTGCTTTCGCATTTGGCTGGACACCCTGTATCGGGCCAATTCTCGCAACGGTTTTGGCGCTCGCGGCGGCCAGCGACACCATCGCTCGCGGAATTTTACTGTTAGCGGTTTATTCTGCGGGGCTGGCGGTGCCTTTTTTGCTTACAGCGTTAGGTATCGGGCAGTTCCTGCGTTTCTATCAGAATTTTCGCAAATATCTTCACGCGGTGGAGGTTTTCAGCGGGGCGCTGCTGCTTTTTGTCGGGGGGCTGGTGTTCGTTAACAAGCTGACCTGGCTCTCGGGGAAACTGACTTTTCTGAACCGGTTCTCACTCTAAGAGCGGCCGGGTTAAGATCGGGTAATGACAATGAAGAATGTTGGCGTGATCGTAGCGACCGTGCTGCTACTCATAGGGGCCACGTACTATGCGGACAAAAAGACGCGCGTATCGAATAATGCAGCGGCGCACAAAGACTATTCGGCGGATAAATCCATCGGCATGCCGGCGCCGGTGGTGCATTTCAAGGACCTCGACGGGAAAGATGTTTCGCTGGACGGTTACAAGGGCAAAGTAGTGCTGGTAAATTTTTGGGCTACGTGGTGCGATCCGTGCCGGGTGGAGATTCCCTGGTTGATCGAGATGCAGCAGAAATATGGGAACAAGGGATTCACAGTGCTGGGCGTAGCGATGGATGAGGAAGGGAAAAGTGTGGTGGCGCCGTTCGTGGCGAAGGAACAATTCGACGTGAGCGGGCGTAAGTCGACGATGAGTTATCCAATTGTGCTGGGCAATGACGACATTGCCGAGAAATTTGGCGGGCTGCTGGGGTATCCCACGAGCATTCTTATTTCGCGGGATGGCAAGCAGGTGAAACGGATTACGGGTTTGATCAGCTACGAAGAAATCTCGCATGCGATCGAATCGCAACTTTAGCGGCGCGTGATTGCAGTCAGAGACGAACCGCTTCCCTCCAGATAGTTTCTTCGTGTACGCTGAAAAGATGCTGGAAGAAAAAGACTTTCAACGAAAAGCAGACTCCGCTTTTGAGGAGCTGAAGAGACGCTTGCTGACTGCGGGCGACGAACATGGTTTTGATGTCGAGGGGGAAAGCGGGAAGCTGGAGGTGCTGTTTGAGGACGATGACGAGACGAAGTTTGTCGTTTCCCCCAACACTCCGGTGCGGGAAATTTGGATTTCGGCGCTGTCCACCAGCTTCAAGCTGAGATGGTCTGAGGAACAAAACGCCTTTGTGCTGGAAAAGACCGGCGAAAACCTGCACGCGGTGATGGCGCGAGTAATTTCGCAGCAGCTCGGGGCCCAGGTTTCGCTGTGACTTTTCGCAGATTGAAAATTCGTGGGGCGAGTCACGTTCCCGGGAATGGCATGTTGTTGAATGCCCTTATAGTAATTTCCGCGTTGCTGCTTTCTGTTGCAGGAATAGCGCAGTCACAAAAAATCCCTTCTCCCCACGAGGTTGTTTCTCCAGCGGTTTATGTATCGGCGGATCCCGCGGCTCGCGGCGTTCCTTTTCAATTGGCAGTGGTTTTCAAAATTCGCCCGGGGTTTCATGTGAATGCGCGAGAAAAATCGGCGGATTATTTGATCGCTACGGATTTGCGCGCGGAGATGCCCGTTGGCTTTAAAGCGGGTGATGTGGCTTATCCGAAAGGCCAGCTTCACACCTTCACTTTTTCGAAGACTCCGCTGAATGTTTACCAGGGGACGGTGACTTTGCACATGCCGGTCACCGCATTGTCCACCGCGCCCGTCGGAGCGCAGAAGATTCCGTTGAAGATGCGCTACCAAGCATGCAGCACGGAAATCTGTTTGCCGCCTGTGACCATAGATCTTCAGGCCGCGGTAAATATTGTGGCTAGCGCCGCTGCAGCCAAGCCGGCGCATGCGGAATTATTCCCAGCACCGTAAGCGGCACTGCGGTATTCTCCCGTCATGGCGCCCGAAGAGAGCGGAAAACCGCGTTCACGCGCGTGGATTGTGGCGCTGTGTGTTGTCCTGCTGGTGTTCATTATTCCTGGAGCGCTCCTGTATCAGCGGTTCCGTGACGTAGATGACGTTACGCGCGACTGGGTGGTGCGCGCACTTTCGGAACGATTCGAGAGCCGCGTGGAGCTGGAATCGATTCATGTGACGGCTTTTCCGGAAATGAGCGTTACCGGGGACAAGTTGGCGATTTATTTTCACAATCGCACTGATGTTCCGCCGATGATTCAGATCCAGCAATTCACGTTTCACCTTGGATTTATTGGAATTTTAAGGGTTCCACGGCATATCCGGGGCGTGCACCTGGATAATATGGTGATCAGCATTCCACCTCGCGGGCAGCCACCGGGGGAACCGGCACCTCCGCCAATCACAAAAATAAAAAAAGCGCTTCCCAGAATTACGATTGACCACGTGGTGTGCGATAACACCACGCTGCTGATTCTGCCGAAACAAAGCGGCAAACAACCACTTGATTTTGATATTCACGATTTAGTTTTGGGCTCCGTGGGTGCGGGAGAACCGTTTTCCTTTCGTGGCAACCTGACAAACGCCAAACCCGTAGGAGAAATTCGAACGAATGGAACCTTTGGACCCTGGCAAGTGGAAGACCCTGGCGGCACGGCGGTTTCTGGTTCGTACACGTTTACGGACGCGGATCTCGGGCCGCTTCCAGGTATTGGCGGGATATTGTCTTCAAGCGGCAAGTATTCAGGCGTGCTGCAGAGTATTGAGGTAGAAGGCTTCACCGACACGCCGGATTTTTCGATTGATCCGGTGGGACGGGCGGTGCCGCTGCACACGGAATTTTTCGCCACGGTGGACGGCACCAATGGCAATACGTATCTGCATCCCGTTCGCGCGACGTTGATTCGCTCGCAAATTACTGCGAAAGGCAGCGTGGTGCGTGTGCCCGAAAAGCAGGGGCACTTGATTCGTCTTGATGTCGTGGCACCCAAAGCACGGCTGGAAGATTTGCTGCAGTTGGCCACGAAATCAACGCAGCCGATGATGAGCGGGCTGGTTAATCTGAGAACTAAAATGGCTTTGCCACCTGGCAAAGTGAAGGTGCTGGACAAACTGACTTTGGACGGAGAATTCGATGTGACCGATGCGCGCTTTGCCAGTTCTGACGTGCGCGACAAGCTGGCGTCTTTCAGCCGCCATGCCATGGGTCAACCGGACAACCCCGACGCGGGAGGCGCGATTTCGGACTTGCGAGGAAAATTTGAACTGAAAAATGGAGTGATTAAATTCGATCGATTGACTTTCAGTGTGCCAGGGGCGGTGATCAAGTTGAATGGGACTTACAAATTGCGCGGCGAGGATCTGGATTTCACGGGAGAGTTGCGCATGGAGGCCAAGCTGTCGCAATTGGTGACCGGCAAAAAGTCTCTCTTCCTGAAAGCCATTGATCCGTTTTTCAGTAAGCGCGGAGCGGGCACACTGATTCCGATCAGCATTACCGGCACGCGTGACAAGCCCACTCTGGAATTCAGCATTTTGCATCGCAAGATGAGGAAAAGCTTTGGCAGCGATAAGAACGCCAGCGGCAATTAGCTAACTCAGCTTAGGCTTTGGCGATGGCAGCCGGCGCAGCGGCGCGCAAACGTTTCACTACACGGTCGCGACCCAGGACCACCATGGTGTCGAAGAGCGGCGGCGCGACGGCTTGTCCTACGATTGCGACACGTGTGGCATTGATTAAGAGTCCAGCTTTCACACCTTCGGCTTCACACAGGGCGCGCAGGGCGTGATCGCACGCATCGTGATTCCATTCGGGCAATGCGGCTAACTTCTCGGCCAATTTCGCGAGCAAATCTGGGATTTTTGGATCTTTCCAGAATTTTGCTTCAGCCGCGGAATCGATGGCGAAATCGTCGCTGAAGAATGCTCGCGCCCACGTGGAGAAATCAGGCAACAATCTTACGCGGGGCCGCAATAAGTCGACGGTGCGGGCAAACCATTCGCATCCAGGCCCGGAGGCCCACTCTTCTTTCCACAAACCGCTGCGCTTTAATTCCTGTTCGACTTGCGGCAGCAAGTCTTCAATGGGCAGATGCTGGAGATATTGGGTGTTGAACCATTCGAGTTTGGCTTTATCAAAGACACCGTTGGTGCGGCTTACGCCTTCGAGTTTAAATTTTTGAATCAAGTCGGGAGTACGAAGAAACTCCACGTCGCCTCCCGGAGCCCATCCGAGGAGCGCGAGGAAGTTTTGAAAGGCTTCGGGCAAAAAGCCTTCGTCGCGGTACATGCTGACGCTGGTGGCGCCGTGGCGTTTGGAGAGGCGCTTGCGGTCCGGTCCTAGGATAAGAGGCAGATGTGCAAAAATTGGCGGCTTTGCTTCGAGCGCGCGGTACAGAAGCACCTGTTTGGGGGTATTGGAAAGATGATCGGCACCGCGAATCACATGAGTGATGCGCATCTCGATGTCGTCGACGACGACGCTGAGCTGGTACATGGGCTGGCCAAATTCTTGGTCCGGGCCGCCTGAGCGCAGCAGCATGAAGTCTTCGATATCGTCGTTGGAAAATTCGGTGTCGCCGAATACCACGTCGTAAAAAGTAGTTTTTCCGCCGATGGGGACTTTGAAGCGAATTGCAGGCTTGGTTCCTGGCGTGGATGGGATTCCATCTCGGCAACTGCAGCGAACCACGCGGCGAAACTGGCCGCCCTCGCTGCTATCTTCGGCGTGATCGCCGCCGACATATTTTTCCGCCGGGCAGTAACAGAGGAAAGCAGTTCCGTTGGCAAGGCATTTTTTGGCGGCGGCGCGGTAAAGTTCGGTACGCTGCGATTGGTAAAACGGGCCCTCGTCCCAGTTGAGGCCTAGCCAGTTCAGGCCGCTTAGAATGCCTTCTACCAGCTCGGGTTTGTTGCGTTCGGCGTCGGTGTCTTCGATGCGCAGAACCATGGCGCCGCCCTGCTGTCGCGCGAAGAGCCAGTTAAAAAGGGCCGTGCGCGCTCCGCCGACATGCAAATAGCCCGTGGGCGAAGGCGCAAATCGCACCCGCACGTTGCCGGCATCGTTACTGGATTCGCTCATGGTTGGCATTCGCAGCTAATTGGCGATGTTTTAGTTTAGCTAAAAGGGGAATGGTCAGTCCAACTCTGGCAGGTTATATGTTTGCGCAAATCTACAGTGATTGGGGTAATGCCATCCGTCACCTACGCGTATACAGTCGCTTGGCATAACTGGGGAGTGGCTACATCCCAGGATCAGTCTGGGCCGCCGTTTGTGCTCGACGATATCGCGGCGCACATAAATGGAGAGGGGTCTATGATCAATCGTAATGTGTGGCGTAGCAATGTGTGGTTGTTGGGCCTGATCGCAGCGCTGGCTTTCGGCGTCTCGCTGTGCGGTCAAGACCGTGACGATTACCGCGGCCGATGGGTTTATCTCGGAAGCAGACATGTCGACGGTCACCGCGATCATGACGTGATACGGGTCGGCCAGCGGGACGGGAAATTTCGCGCGGTGCAGTTGCGCGTGACCGGCGGTGCGGTGGACTTCCATCGCGTGGTGGTGCATTTCGGCGATGGTACATCCGAAGAAATCGCATTCCGCGAACGCATTCCTAGCGGCGGCCGGACGCGTCCGATCGATCTCCCTGGGAATCGCCGCATAATTAGCAGCGTAGAATTTTGGTATGGGAAGGAAAGCTGGCACCGGCTACCGAAGGTGGAGGTATTTGGGATCCGCTAATTAGCCCAACCATTCTTAAAGTAGAAAAGGCGAGCGGGCTGGATTGCCGGGTCGCCTTTTTTTGTTTTAGTGCTGTTCGATTCTGCGGTGCTCGAGATTACATCCTTGCTGCGCGGCCGGAGGGCTGCGTTTTTTTGCATCGGCTGTCCGCAGGCGCAATAGAAAACTGATTCGCCGGACGACCCTGTTTCAATGTTCGAAGTGCTGCTGGAGCCCTGCGAGCCGGACTTGAGAGAGCTTCCGGTGGAGGCCAAGCGTCCGGACGCAGTAGAGCGCTGATTTCCGCCGGAGGTCAAGCGTCCGGACGCAGTAGAGCGCTGAT
>JGI12053J15887_10001396_pt1 | contig 11195 bp, 15 predicted proteins | sample MedBloCAOM1_O3_FD_15887 | JGI IMG/M metagenome (IMG submission 15887) | reverse complement strand
CCAAGACAGGTTGCGAGTAGCACCTTGCGCATATTGAACCCTCCCAGGTTGATTCAAGTTTTGTTTTGTTTGTCCGGTGGGCATCCGCCCAGCGTGAACCTTTGCTACCGAAGGCATCCCGAAAGCTGAACACTTTCAGTCTGCTTCAGTCCGCCAGTTTGCGCGTCGCCCAACTTCGAAAGAACATCGGCGATCTCAGTGAACCGAAGTCCAATTGAAGCCGGAACCATGCAAATGCTATGCTCGTCAATTGGAGCGCGCAACAGAAATCATCTTTGCAACTCAATCGCTTTGCGTGCTGCGACGCAAACCTGTTTCGGCAGGAGAGCGCGAGGCGGCAGGTGTAGCTTCGTGGCGCGACGGAGGCCGAACTATGATTCATCGCGCTGCTATTTTTGTGGCGTTCGCAATACTAAGCGCATCGACATTAGGCACATCGATGCTCTCGCAGGCGCAGCAAAGCGCGCTGCCAATCAACGAAATCGCACCGGGCGTATTCGTGCACNCGGGCCTGACCGCGCTGATGACCCACGAAAATGAAGGGGCCATTGCCAATATCGGATTCGTCGTNGGCGATAGCGCGGTCGCGGTGATTGATACCGGAGGCAGTGTTCGCGAGGGACGCCAGCTGCTCGCGGCAATTCGCGCTCGCACCGAAAGGCCGATCCGATACGTGATAAACACTCACGGTCACCCGGATCACGTCTTTGGAAATGCAGCATTCTCGAGAGATGAAATAACTTTCGTCGGTCACAGGAATTTGCCGCGGGCACTGGCCGCGCGCGGACAATTCTACATCGATGCATTTCGCCGGATCATGGGCGATGAATTAATTGGCGAGGTACGGATCGTACCGCCTACGCTTTTGGTGGCTGGAACTCTCCGCCTCGATCTCGGGCGCAGGGACCTGGTCTTGCGGGCGTGGCCGACAGCTCACAGCGACAACGACCTCACCGTGCTCGACGAGCAAACCGGCACCCTGTTCGCGGGTGATCTGGTTTTCCTCACCCACATACCTGTGCTCGACGGCAGCATTCGTGGCTGGCTGAAAGTCATCGACGAGCTCGGCGGTCTCCCTGCGCAACGTGTGGTTCCCGGTCACGGATCCGTGAGCAACTGGCCGGGCGCCCTTGTCGACGAACGCCGCTATCTGGAAAAACTGGCAGCCGATGTTCGCGGACTGGTCGCCCGCGGCAAGCCCCTAACGGTCGCGAGCGATACCGCAGCCGCGTCCGAGCGACCGCAATGGGAGCTATACGACGACTTCAATGCGCGTAACGCAACTGCCGCCTTTTCGGAAATTGAATGGGAATAGCCCGCTCCATGCGTTATGTTGAGTTCGTTGCTTTTCCATCACCATGAGGAGCGCGACTATGCAGGGATATCATTCCCGCCTGCTCTGCATCGCTGGTCTCCTGACCGCAATGCAGTTCGGAGCGCGCCTCGCACCTGCCGCGACGCCGGAGCCTTATGATCCGTGGCCCGGCCTCGTCCAGGACATCTTCAGCAATCGTGCGATGAACGATGGCGCGGGCGTGATCGCGATCGAGATGCCATACCGCGCCGAGGACGCGGCGATCGTTCCCGTCACGTTGCGCGCGATGCTTCCGCCCGACGACACCCGCCGCGTCCTGGCGATCACGCTGGTGATCGATCAGAATCCTGCACCGATGGCGGCGCGGTTTGAACTGGGACAGGACGCGTCAGTGTCGGAAATCTCGACACGCGTACGGGTCAACAACTACACCGATGTTCATGCCGTCGCCGAGCTGAGTGACGGCAAGCTCTACATGACGAAAACCTATGTGAAGGCCTCCGGCGGTTGCTCGGCTCCGGCCGCCAAGAACGCCGATGAAGCGAACGGCAAGCTCGGCCAGATGCGTTTCAGACAGTTCGTAAAGTCCAGCGAGGGCCCAACGAGCGGAACTCACGAAGCCCAGATCATGATCGGCCACCCGAACAATTCCGGCCTGCAGATGGACCAGGTCACACGACTCTATGTTCCGGCATTCTTCGTCAATGAATTGCGGCTTTGGCAGGACGACAGCCTGGTTCTGACGATGGAAGGCGGTATCTCGATTTCGGAAGATCCCAATATTCGATTCACCTATGTCCCCAATGGCGCCAAGCGTTTCCGGGTCGAGGCCAAGGACACTGCGGGCCACGTGTTCCAGAACGAGTGGAAAGTCGACAGTTCCGGAATTTGATGCAGCGCGATATCCCCCTCGCTGGCAGGATGCGACCGCGAACAAAGCCGCGGCTCAGAAACATCTCACTTCCGCTTCGGCCTGCGCTTGTCGCAGATCATTGAGCGCGCTGTTTGCCTGTTCGGAAGTGCGGAATTGTCCGCCAAGATTTCCCCGCACCTGCGCCATACTCAGCACGGTTTCGGCTGTGACGTACCGCTCATAGGGCAGCAAAGACGCGACAACATCGATCGAGCAGGAGCATTGCTCGATCGCCTGCCGCGTTTCACCGTTCGCCTTGAGGCAGCCGAACACATACTCCGATCGCGCCACGGTGGGATAATCATTGACTTCGTCGGCGCGGGCGGCAATGGCCATTGCTCCCAGCACGGCCAGCGCCCAGACATTAAGTCGCATTGATCCGGCAAGTGTCATCGCGTTCCTCGTTCTGATGCGGGTCGGAGCCATGCTATCATATGGAAAACAGGCTGGACCAGGAAACGACTTATCGGAAGTTTTGTCGAACCGTGGATGCCCGTCGGGCATAGAGGTTTTGACAACAGGGACATCATGAAGCTTTTCACCCGCATTCTGCTGGCGACGGCAGTTTTGGCTGCGGCGCCGGGCGCCTCGTCCCGCGCCGCCGAAACGATACGGCTTGCAGTGCAGAAGACCGGAACTTTCGCTTGGGAGCTTGCCGTGATCCGCGCTCACGGCCTCGACAGGCAGGCAAACCTCGTGATCGAGGTCAGCGAGCTTGCGAGTACCGAGGCAGGCAAGATCGCGCTGCGCGCAGGCGCCGCCGACGTCATTATCTCCGACTGGCTATGGGTTTCGCGTGAGCGCGGGCTTGGCGCCAAACTGACGTTCTATCCGTATTCAAGCGCGCTTGGCGCAGTGATGGTACCCAATTCATCTCCGATCCGGACTTTGGCGGATCTCAAGGGCCGCAAGCTCGCTGTCGCCGGCGGCCCGATCGACAAGAATTGGCTGCTGCTGAGGGCGTCGATGAAACAGGACGGCATCGACCCGATGTCGGAATCCACGATCGTTTACGGTGCGCCACCGCTGCTGGCGGCGAAGACCCTNAGTGGCGAAATGGACGCCACCGTCAATTACTGGAATTTCTGCGCTGCGCTGGAAGCAAAGGGTTTCCGCCGCCTGATAGGTATCGAGGAGCTTTTGCTGAAGCTTGGCGCAAAGGGCCGCACGGCGATGATCGGCTACGTCTTCGACGAAGCCTGGGAGAGCGCAAACCGCGACGCGGTTTCCCGCTTCATCGCGATGACCCGCGAAGCAAAGGAGATTTTGGCGACCTCGGATGCGGAATGGGAAAAGATCGCGGCGCTGACCGGTACTGCCGACGCCGCAACCTTGCGCGCCTACCGTGATCGCTATCGGGAAGGAATTCCGCGCCGGCGGATCGCCGAGGAAGAAGCCGACGCGCGCGTTCTCTACCGCGTGCTGGCAGCGATCGGCGGTCGCGAAATCGTGGGGCCGGCGCCAGAGCTTGACTCCGGCACATTCTATCGCGCGACCTCCGGAGACTGAGATGCTCCGTCTCCTGTCATTCACCGTGTTTCTTGCCACCTGGTGGATCGCTGCGCTGCTCGCTGGCGCCGAGCGGCTGCCGCCTCCTCCCGCTGTGCTGGCGGCAATTGTTACGGAGGCCAATTCCGGGGCGCTGTTCTTCAATCTCGGCGTGACATTGGCACGGGTTGCCCTCGCCTTCACATTGGCAATGACGCTAGGGGGCGCCATCGGTTACCTGATGGGTCGGGTGCGGCTCGCCAACCGATTCGGCGATCCCTGGCTGATCCTGCTGCTCAACCTGCCCGCGCTCGTCGTCATCGTGCTTGCGTATATCTGGGCCGGATTGACAGAGGTCGCCGCGATTGCGGCAATCGCCATTAACAAACTACCCACCGCCGTCGTCACGGTGCGCGAGGGAACCCGCGCACTCGACGCCACGCTTGACGAAATGGCGACGGTGTTTGCGATCCCACGCTGGAGGGCGTTCCGGCACGTTATATTGCCGCAACTGGCGCCCTATATCGCGGCCGCCGCGCGATCCGGTCTTTCTCTGGTCTGGAAGATCGTGCTGGTCGCCGAATTGCTCGGACGCTCAAACGGCGTTGGCTTCGAAATCGGCGTCGCCTTCCAGCTATTCGACATCGCTCTTTTGCTCGCCTATTCGCTGAGTTTCGTGGCGGTGGTGCTCGCCATCGAAATCCTCCTGGTGCAGCCGTTTGAGATTCGGCTATCTCGGTGGCGGCCCCGTGCAGCTTGAGGTCGGTATCGCACGCAAGGCGTTCACAAACGCGGCCGGCGAACGGCTCGACGTGCTCGCTGATTTCAACTTTGCGCTCGGTGCAGGAGAGGTTGGCGCGTTCGTCGGCCCATCCGGCTGCGGCAAGAGCACCATGCTGAAGATCCTCGCCGGTCTCGACCATGACTATCAGGGCCGCGTTACGCGTCCGGCAGAGGCACGGATCGCCATGGTGTTTCAGGAGCCGCGGCTGCTGCCCTGGCGGTCGGTCGAAGAAAACGTGCGGCTTGCTGCGCCGCAGGCGGATGAAGCAAAGCTTTCCGCGCTGTTCGCCGTTCTGGAGTTGAACGCACATCGCAGCCATTTTCCCGGCGAACTATCCCTCGGCCTCGCCCGGCGCGTCGCGCTCGCCCGAGCGTTCGCGGTTGAGCCGGATTTCCTCATTCTCGACGAACCGCTGGCGTCGCTCGACGACGCTCTTGCTGCCCGCCTGCGCGACCAAATCGCCACGTTGGTGGACAGCCGTTCCGTCATGACACTGCTTGTCACCCACAACGTCGACGACGCGATTCGCCTTGGCGATCGCGTGTTCCTGCTGTCGCCGCGACCGGCACGGATTCTCGCGGACCTGCCCATCCGCACACCGCGCAGCGCGCGCGGCGAAGCCGAGATAGCTGCGATCAAGGCAGACATCGCGCGGCGCACCAATGGCGATCGCATCGAGCGAGATGCCTCATAGGCAGTGCTAGAGGCGCGTGCTAAAATAGAATACGTGGGCGGAGTTGACGATGAAGCGTATGATCGGAACCGCGACGCTCGGCCTCGGTCTTATCGCCATGACGGCGACGGCCCAGGATATGATGCGCCACGTCGACCTGTCGTCGCCTGATATGGTCTCGGCCGAAATGACCCGCGGGGACGTCGAGGCCGCGGTTACTATGGCGACCACCACCGCGCCCGCCGATTTCGCCGGAAGGAGATTGTCCGGTCTCGACCTCTCCGGGCTCAACCTGTCCAGCGCCATTTTTCGCGCGGCACGGCTCAATAAGACGAAGCTCGCCGGTGCGAGACTTGATCGTGCGGTCCTCGACCAGGCATGGCTGCTCGAGGCAGACCTGACGGGCGCAAGCCTGAAGGGCGCCAACCTGTTCGCCTCGCAGATGGCTCGCGCCCGTCTCGACGGCGCCGATCTCTCGGGAGCCCGCGTTGCGGCTGACTTGACCGGCGCGAGCCTTGTCGGAGCCTCGATCGCGGGCGCGAAGTTGGGTGCCGACATGCGCAACCAGTCGATGGGCCTGATGCGCGCGGTGCTGAAATCCGCCAATCTGGAGCGGTTGAACGCACGCGGCGCCGATTTGTCTCGCGTCGATCTCGAATTTGCTTCGTTGAAGGGGGCCGACTTGACCGGTGCTTCCCTTAAGAATGCCCAGCTCGGGGGAGCCGACTTGACCGGCGTCACGGTCATCGACACCGATTTCGACGGCGCCGATCTGATATCGGCGAAGTTGATCGCCCCAATTGGTCTCGACCAGGCAAAAAATTTCGACAAGGCGAAAAATCGCGACCGTCTGATAGAGCAATGACGGCTCGAAGGGCTCCACTTGGGAGGATTATCTGATGCGACGGATCCTGGCTTCGATCGCGCTGTTGTTAGCGAGCGCCAGTGAACTTACAGCGCAGGGCAAGGGTATCCGGTTATGGAACCTGACCACCGCGACCATATCCAGTTTTCAGCTTTCTCCTGCCGGCAAGAACGCCTGGGGCGCCAACCAGACGCTGAACGACAAGGACAAGGAGGTCGACCACGATGAGCGGCTGCGCATCACAAATGTGGAGCCGGGGCGTTACGACGCCAAAGTCGGCTATCGAGACTCCAAGCAGTGTTTTGTGCGCGACATCGAGATCAAGACGGATGCGGTGTTTTCAATCGCCGACAAGGATTTGAAGGACTGCAACAAATAGCTTGTCGGGCGGCGTCAAATCCTCGATCAGCCCTTGGGCGTTGCTTCGCCCGCATCTGCCTTGTCGCTGCTGTGCGGATATTCGCAGCGCCACCGCACCGCGTTCCATTTCGGGTGCTCACCTACCCACTGTGCGATGTATGGCGGCGCACCCATGGCACACTGTTGCAGCGAACCGCTCCAGGAAAAAACCAGATGGGTCTCTTGGCAGGTGGCCGGCGACAGCACGGCACATACCGTTATTATTAGGTCTACAGGATTCATGCCTGACACCCCCACATCGTCAAAAGATAGCACAAACAGCTACGAAACCTGCAGCGCGAGGTTTCAAGACACCGTGAAAGAATCAGCCCCCGGCGAGAGCGTTTTCAAGCGAAAGCCCGCCCCGGACTTGATCCGGGGTGAGAGCCGGTTCGCGTCAAGAAAACGCGGCAAATCAAGAAGCTGGAGCCCGGTTTCGATTTTGTCGAAATGGAAAAGGCGCTGGCACCATCATGCCGGTGAGGCGCCCTTCAGCCTAAAAATTGACGCCGAACACGAGCCGCGCCTGGTGGCGTTCGAAGTTAACAAGATCAAGGACAGGACTCGATTGGGCCGAACGGCCCCATGCCTGAAAGCTCCAGGCTAAAGTCAGCCGGGAGCGCTCCGACAGCTGGAAATACGCGGTGGGACCGACAAATAGCGCCTGACCCGCGAACTCCTCCAGAGCGATGCCTTCGTATTTTCGCAGATAGCGCGCCTCTCCGCCGACCAAGAAGCCCGGACGCATTTGCGCCATCACCGCGAACGCGGCGCCGATGGTGGATTCCTGCTCCGCTGCTCCAGTACCAACAAGGCGCGTCCATTCCGGCTGATAAATCAGATTGAGAGCCGCGACGGCGAAGTTTGGGACCAGTTCCCGATCGAACGCCAGCGTCAATGCCGTACCGTAATTCCGGACAACTGCTGCCGTGGTTTCATTGATGCGGTCGGCGTGACTCTCCACGGCGAATGTCAGACCGAGAGGGGCAGTATCCCGATCCAAAAATCGATAGCGCAAATCCACGGAAACACCTTGCCAGGCCAATTGGCGGCGATCCTCAAAACCCGGAACGCCGTTGATGTCATGAGACGCAAAGGCGCTTCCTACCTCGATCCGAAAATCCTTGGCGGGCACGAATTCCAGTTCGAGTTCCTGGCTGATCGCCCGGTAGCGACCGCCACTTTTGGAAAATCGCCCGGTCGTCTGAGTCTGGAATTCGCGTTCGCCGGCGTTGCCCAGATCGGTACCGATCATGAAGCCAAAAAGATGTTCGGTATCGATGCCTTCAGCATGCACGCAGCTCGGGAGCAGCGTCGAACAGCACACGATCGCAATTCGAAACGCTTTGGCACGGATAGGCATTCACATTCCGAAAATCGCTGATTGCTGAAAAGCGACAGCAGGGCTGACCGACCAGGAGCCTATCACAATGTGACGATGGATGCTGAAGCCTCCCGAGGCCTTGCTACCGTTATGTTCTGATCGGCCCAATGTTGGCCTGTCTCAAAAATGCCGAAGCCTTCGATAAGCACTATTCTTGGTTCACGTTTCCGTTTGCAAAGGAAAAATCCTGGTCTGAAGAAATATGGCGCAGCACAAGCGCCATCAGAACTGGTGCCGGGCCGGGTTCACCCTGTCGCCCCGCCTATTCGACCGGCTTGATACCGTTAAAGCCGGTCTGGCATGGCCCCAGGGCCGGGCTGCGGCGGGCGANCTTGCCCAACTTTGCGCACGGGACGGCGCGAACTCTATTTTTTTCAATAGGAAAAAGCTTGAGCGCCGCGCCACGGATACGCGGAGCAGATGAGACAGGATTGTGGTTCGGGATTGTTGCTTTGGTGGCTTCAGGATTGTCGCTTCAGGATTGCGCTTCAGGATTGGCGCCGCTGCCTTGAAATCCGAGAGACGCCTGCCACGGCTCGAAGCAAGGAGATTGCTTCTAAAGCCGGGCAGATCGCCTCGATGCGGTCTATTTGCGCGCTGCGCAAGCGTACATGTTGATTTCCATGCCCACCGGCACTTCGGCAATCTTCGGAGTTTTCCAGGTCATTCGGGTCTCCAAGTATTAAACGCGATATCGCGCATGAATGACGGTAAGGCCACCTCGACCATAGTGCAAGTGTTCACATTGAGGTTGTGCGCTGCACATGCCACGTCTGGAATTTCTGGTCGATATCTTTGGCTTGAAGACTATCTGAGTAGCCGCAACAGCGCCTGTCCTGCGCGAGTGTTCAGTTCCTTGGCATCCAAGGTTCCATCATTATCCGGATTTGCTGCGTTGAAGCGCTGCTCGACGACGGCAAGATATTCGTCTGCCGTCAGCGTTCCATCGTGATCAGGATCGGCCGCGGCCAACTCCTTGGCGCTCAATCTCCCCGCCAATTCGCGCTTGTCGAGAGTGCCGTCATGATCGCGGTCCAGCTTCGCGAACAAGGCGGACGCCGCCTTCTTTACCTCCGCCAGATCGAGCGTTCCGTCGTTATCCGTGTCGAACATTTGGATCGGATTGACGCGGCGTGAACCCGCCAGGACCGGCAAGCTTGCAACAGACAACGTCGCGATAGCCAACGTCATCAGAACAGGTCGTCGCGATATCATGGGTTGATCTCCTGTTTTCTCTCAGCCAAAATCCAGTACGAAATGCCGGGCTTGTTCGCTAGCGAAGTGAGGGTGACCTATGGGAAGTCACGTTTTTAATGTCGTCAAGGCTCCGATCGGGTGGGCGCTGTTTTGCGACCGCGAACGCATCGGCGGGTTTGTTTCGAGTGAGGCAGCGTTGGAAGCGGCAACCGCATTCGGCGCAAATGCTGTTCGAGACGGTCACAGTATTCAGATCAACGTGCCGGGACCGGAATTGCGCGAAATCGAAGGCTTCGAATCGTGGCCGGCGCGGTGGCACGTCGATGTAAAATAGCAAAACAGCTCGCGCCACATTTTAGCAGTCTTTATCGGCCGTCTGCCCTGTTGGCTTGGCGCCCTGGGCTTGCTGCGCCGCCGTGGGTTCGCCCTGCATCTGCTTCTGTGCATCTTGCGATGAGGTTGCAGCGTCTCCGGTTGCGCGGTTCATGGTGCCGGTCGGCGGGTGCTGGTTGGCATCCGTCGTATTCGCGCCGATCGTCTGCCCGGTATTACCCGGGGTGGGTCCAGCGCCTGCGTCCTTTAAGTTCGCGGCTCGGCCGGTGGTGTCGCAGGGGCCAGCCAATGCGCTGCCGGCGCTCACAACGATAANGGCGCAGGCCGCAAGTACGAGTCGTTTCGTGTTCATCTGCTTCTCCTTGGTTTCCTCCTGAAGTGCGCCCTGGCGGGCCAGGACGGATGAGAAACGGACCCGTGCGCCACGGGTTCCGGGTGGAAAGGCAAATCTCGTTATAGTTCTATCAAGCGCTTTCTTTTTCGCGTCGCACCCAAGCTCAGAGGTTTACGAGGCCATCCATGGGACCTTTGGACGGACGATCTCTCGTTTCAATGCTCACAATCTGTCTTGCGTTCTGCCTTGCGTGGCCGGCGTCTGCTCAAGATTTGCCTCTTGACCCGGCCATCAACGCAGCAATCTTGCCNTTGAATGCGCCCGCGTCGCTGACCGGAAAGGAGCGGCTCGGCAAGAAGTGGATGGACGAACAGCGGATCGACAATTGCAAGGTGCCGATCGACAAGCGGGGAANCAAGCCGCGGCCCAGCGCCTGTCCCCACGCTCCGATGGGTTGATGAAGGTGCTCCGGCAAACGCATCGTGCTGGCGAACCGACTCTGTTCGGTCAGGCGCGGAGGAATTGCGTGCACCTAATCCGACGGGCCAGTGCTGGACTTCAGGCCTGCCTGATATCGACGTTACTGGTCGCGCTTACTTGCCCCGCGGCTCTCGCCGAAGAACTATCCGTCACGCCGGCGAGCATGACTCGCATCGGCACGGTCCACGACCGCTTCCAATCCTATAACGTTGAAATGGTCGAAGTGACCGGCGGAAGATTTTGGAAGCCATATCGACCGAACACTTCGGATGCACATGCACATTCGGACTTGTACGAATACCGGCCGCCGATTGATCTTGCCAATTCTCGATTGCGAAGGCTCGCGGCCGCCTTGGCGCCGGCCTTTATGCGTATTAGCGGAACCTGGGCGAACGCTACCTTTTTTGCAGATTCGGATAGCGCGCCATCCACGCCGCCGGCTGGATTCAACGGCATTCTGACTCGCCCACAATGGCGGGGGGTGATCGATTTCTCGCAGGCGGTCGACGCGCAGATCGTGACCTCGTTCGCCACCAGCCCAGGCACCCGCGATGCGGCCGGCGTATGGACACCGGACCAGGCGCGCCCCCTCCTCGCTTATACCCGCGCGGTTGGCGGCAGCATCGCAGCCGCAGAGTTCATGAACGAGCCGGACCTCGCTGCGATGGGCGGTGCGCCAGCCGGCTACGATGCGGCCGGATATGGACGCGACTTCAAGGTCTTCCATTCGTTCGTGAAGGAAAACTTTCCCGAAATAATGATCCTCGGTCCGGGCGCCGCCGGCGAGACGGCCGCCGCATCGGACCTGCTGGTTGCATCCGGCCCCGAGGGCGTGGACGCCATTTCGTATCATCACTATGGAACGCTGTCGGAGCGATGCACCGGTACCAGTGCGCCGGAGGCGGCTCTTTCGGAGGGGTGGCTGTCTCGGACGGATCAGACCCTGAATTTCTACCGGTTGCTTCGCGACAAGTTCGAGCCCGGCAAGCCGATCTGGTTGACCGAAACCGCGGAAGCGGCTTGCGGGGGG
>JGI12053J15887_10001395_pt1 | contig 11196 bp, 14 predicted proteins | sample MedBloCAOM1_O3_FD_15887 | JGI IMG/M metagenome (IMG submission 15887) | reverse complement strand
ACCAGAAAAGTACTCGCAACTCGAACCCGAATGAGTCGCTGACCGACTATGCGTGATTCGAGTGCTTTAATATAGGTGACGATATCCGGCAGTTCCGGCATTCCGATGAACTTGCCTGTCACACCCGGGCTTTGGCAAACCTGCTTTCGAAGAAAAAAATCTCACGCAAAGACGCAAAGGCGCCAAGACGGATTTCAAACAAAAGTTAGCAAAGGAAGCAAAGGTTCGACAATTCTTGCTTCTAAATTCCAACGCTAGTTCATGGATCGCACACGGCCAATCGACTCCGTGCCGTTCGCGGTAGGATTTTGCGATCTGGACCGGTGTTCGATTTTTCTGAGTCGCGAGCCAACGTCGCGCCGAGGACAGCCGTGCACCGCGCTTCATCCGCAAGCATCGTGGAGCCAACGGCTTCTTTTTCTTGGCCATCAGCTCAGGTCTGCCTCAATACGTTTCGATTTTCAACCTGCGCCTCTTTCGGCGTCCGGTTATCGTTCTGGGATCAGGAGCGGAATCACTTGTCGACCTTTTTTGCGATAGACCTGAAAATCGGTATCGGTAGTCAAGATGATCGCTTCGTCGCGTAGCTCAGCCATTCGGACGAGGCACGCATCCGCGAAACTCATCGGGGTATCCTGATAGCGGCCGATCAGGCGAATAGTTTCGGTAGGCTGGTGCTGGAATGAAAAATCCGGGACGATAATTCCTCGTCCCAAAAGATTGCAAAGCGATGCCTTTCCTCCAGGTGCGCGCTCCAGCAGGAACAGACTTTCGGAGATAACCCCTTCACAAGTCAGAAACGGCTCGGTTGTTGCCTCGAATTGCGCCCGCGCCCAATCATGATGATGATCGCGCCTCCGCAGCACGGCCACGATGGGTCCGCTATCGATGAGGACGGTTCTTGCCATACCCTTTTAGATGTTTCCGGTTGGATGATAGATCGGTTGGGAGGGCGTCCTCTTCGATAACCAGGTCTTCCATACTGCTCCAGAGCGAGGCGCCCTTCGATGTGGTCGGTTTTCGGACGAGTCGTTCACGGACGATTTCGGACTTTGGCACATTGCGGGCCTTGGCGGCGCCGGAGATTTCTGCGAAAAGAGCGTCCGGGACCTTGATGGTGAGAGTCTTCATCCTGGGGAGGGTAATACCGTTATGGCAGAATAGCAATACGCAGCGGGCGCATGACAAATGACAGATGACAAAGAGGCAGTATTCAGAATCCGGATGCAGCGGCAAAGGCTGTGTCGGGGCGTCTTGTGTGATAGTTACCGGTAATCCATCCGAGCAAGAAATAATCCGCTCAACCCGCTAATAGCGGCGAAGTCGCCGCAGAACCATACTATTGGCAGGTATGTATTACCGGCCAGGTTGCTATCCTGACCGAAGCAGCAGGAGAAAATATGACGTGTGCTAATTGTTGGGAAGAGATTTTGCAGCCTCCGCCAGATAGTACGGAGCTAGAGATCCAGTGGACTTTCGACGGATCGGTAGTCTGTCCTGCCTGCCATTCAATCTTGCGGGAACTGGAGCTAGTTGAATAACCGATCCTGATCGACTGCCTGAAAATCTTATGCAGCATTATTTTGTTTTAACCGATGCAGTTGGCGTCGTTCATATCGATCGCCAAACCGGGGTGATGTTTTGGGAAAAAGAGGACCTGGATCCCGTTTTAAAGCAGTACGCCAAAAAGTATATCATGGACGAGGGCTTCCTCGAACAGGCGCTTGGAGCACTCGAGCCCCTACCTGACCCAGAGATCGATTCATTCTTCGACGACGCCAATCCGGCCTAATAAAGATCACAGAATTTAGCTAGGAGGAAACAACTGGCGGGCGCGTAAACAGCAAAAAAACTTGCCAGAGGAGAAGTGTTTATGTCGAAAGGAAATCCTCGAGCAGCCATAATGGGTGGCTCTATAGGTGGACTTACCGCCGCTCTTGTGCTTCGAAGCAAAGGTTGGGCGGTGGACGTCTTCGAACGCTCAAGTGCTTTGTTGGAGAGTCGCGGAGCTGGCATTATCTCGCACCCCATCACGCTACGCTGTCCTACAGAATTCGGAGGTTACAGTCTCGACGACCTCTCGATCAAACCTGAATGGTGCCGCTATGTTGACGGTCAAGGAAGGATCGTAAGCCAACTATCATGTGGGTTTCGCGTTAGCTCTTACGGTGCGCTGTACCGGGCGCTTCTGCATATCTTTGGGATGGACAAGTATCACTTGGGCACCTCAGTTACTGGTTTTCGTGATGAAGGTTCTGAGGTTACAGCGTTTCTCTCAGACGGTGAGACAAAGAAAGTAGACTTGCTGGTGTGCGCAGATGGCATTAACTCGACGGCGAGGCGATTGCTGGTAGCGAACGCGTCCCCGGAGTACGCCGGTTATGTCGCATGGAGAGGCACTATTGGACCAGAAAACGTCGTGGCCGAGACCTTCAACTTCCTCCAGGAATCAATCACCTACCATCTCATGCCGGATGGTCACTTACTAAGTTACCCCATCTTGGCGCTCGATCGGGTCACGGCAAAGCGTAAGAGTTTAATCAATTGGCTATGGTATCGCAACGTCCCGAACGGAGACGATTTGAACGGCCTGCTCACCGATCGCGACGGCGTCCTGCGCGACACCTCGCTCGCATACAAAGGCTTACAGGAGAGGCATGTTGAAAACCTGCGCAATAAGGCCCGGAAGGTATTACCGCCGATGTTTACGGAACTGGTGATGAACACCGAAGAACCTTTCATCCAAGCCATTTTCGACGGCGTCATTCCGGCCATGGCTTTCGGTCGTATCTGTATCATGGGTGACGCCGCCTTTGCGGCTCGGCCTCATTGCGGCGCAGGCACAGTCAAAGCGGCGGAGGATGCTTGGCAACTAGGTAATACGTTGGCGGAAACCGGCAACGACGTGGTGCCTGCCCTCCGACAATGGCAAAAAGGGCAACTACGGTGCGGGCGAGAATTAGTAGACCGCGCTCGGGAAATTGGTAATCGACTGCAATTTGAGAACTCCTGGATGGTAGGACAAGACTTTCCGTTTGGCCTGTACAAGCCCGGAGACAGTGCATTCCGATCGTAAGTAATTCGAAAGGGGAGCGAACCAATGCCGCGGCTCGTTGTTCGTCCGCGGAGCCCCAAAGCAGCTTCCGAACTCCATTCAATGGGTTACCGTTATGGAAAGCCCACGTTGCAGTGATGTAACTACCGTCGAGATCGCTACCGCCCGCTCGATTAGAACCTCCACGTCGGTCTTCTTATCGGCGGCGTCGACGCGCACCGCAATTTCGGCGGCCGTTGCTAACGCGGGATTCCCTTCAAGCCGGACTGTGACATCTACTTCAACCGATAAGAGCTGAACGCCAAGGTCATGAGCAACATACCGGAGATCGTTGCATAGGCATCCCCCAATAGCTAATCCCAGCAATTGTCCGCCATTGAATCCGAGCCCTTTTCCTCCGGCCTTGCCCTCAGCTCGATCAACAATGAGCGTATGGGATCCGGCCCAGCCGAGAGCTGCTTCGGTTCCGTGCACGTTGCGCAATTGGACAGTTATTTCTGCCATCGTAGCGAATGACTAATAGCAAGAGGCGAAGCGCATGACAAATGACAAAGAGACAGAATTCAGAAGCTAGAATCTAGAATTGTTCTAAACTTTGCTTCCTTCGCTAACTTTTGTTTAGGGATTTTCTTTACCCACTCCGCCTGAACGTTTTCTCCGATCTCGTCGTTTCGCGGGCTGTGTCCCACCGTATGAACCGGAATCGAACGAGCAAGTCTTAGAAGGGGTCAGTCAACAAATCTTGACAGTCTTGATCCAGCTTCTGACCAGACCGTCAGTCCGGGCTTTGGCAAACCTGCTTTTTACCCCTTGCCGGTTACGCCTCGAAGGCAGCCTGGGCTAAGATCTGTAACGCCGTTGGCGTATATGGATCTTCGGAGACGGATTTTAAACAAAAGTTAACAAAGGGAGCAAAGTTTAGAGCAATTCTAGATTCTAAATTCCGGATTCTGAATTCTGCCTCTTTGTCATCTGCTATTTCTCATGCGCTTCGCCCGGGGCTGGCCATTGGATTCCCGGGCCCAGAAACATCTATCGTGGAGCTCCTCCTATCGATGCGCGTCATGGCGTCACGATCTTTGTGATAATACCAATACGAAACGACTAAAACGGCCAAAAACACCAAAGGATCTAAAGACGCTAGGCCATCGCCACTGGAGGAGTGAGCAATAATTGCGGAAATCAGCGTGATTGCGAAACCAAAGTAGGCGAACTCTTTTATCCGATTGGGTATCGTTGGAATAAGTAAGGCCAGTGAACCTAATATTTTTGCGACAGTCAGCTCTACTCGAAACCAATTGGGTAGACCTAAATGGGCAAAAGCGCCTTCCATTTCTTTATTTAAAGAAAAGTTGAGCGCACTGCACAGCATTACAGCCGCGATAATTCCGGTGGCAGTCCAATAGATGATTTTTTTCATTTCTTCGGGTGTTACTATTTTGGAAGACCGGTGAACGGGTTGATTTGTGACATCAATTTTAAAGGAGCGATCGAAATTTCTGCAAAGCAGACAGGTCGGCGGTCGCGGAGCGACACGCACTACCTCGCCACGGGCTGTGGTTGCGCGGCAGTGATTTAAAGGTGAGAATTAGACAGCGGAACATAGAGGTTCAGTGCCCACCCCCGGCAAATTCGAATTTGATTTTTCAAAATACCCTGAGAGCGGCCTCGTAATCATAATCGTCGTTCTCGGATTGGTGTTGGCGGTTTTTGGCGGTTCGGTGCAAATGCCGCGATTCGAAACGACTCCGGAGGGTAAACGCCAAAGAGCTCTGATGACCAACACTGAAGGTCAGCAAGTGCCTGCCTTCGATTCGGCCAACAAATTCTTCAATGCCGCAACGATTGTGCAGATCGCAAAGGACACGAGCTTCTTCGCCATTATGGCCGTCGGAATGACGGTGGTGATTATCACGGGCGGGATCGATCTGTCGGTCGGGGCGACCTACGCGCTGGCCTCGGTGTGCGGCGCCCTGGTGCTATCGCCGTATGGTCCGTCCGGAGGCGGCGTAGCTACCGTGCTCGGCATAATCGTAACGGTTGGCATCGGCACGCTGCTTGGCTTTTTCAACGGCGCGATGATTACGACGTTCAGGGTGCACCCGTTCATTATCACGCTCGGGACGATGGCGATCTATCGCGGTATTGCTTTTGTCCAGACCGGTGGCCAGTCGGTCGGTGGTTTTCCGTCCGCCTTTCGGCAATTCGTGCGTTGGGAGCTACTGCCGGGTTTGAGCTTGGTACCTCTAATCGTGATGATCATTGTCGCCATTGTTGGGGGAGTTTTACTCTCCCGGACGGCATTTGGTCGCAGGATTTATGCGATCGGGGGTAACGAAATTGCCAGCCGCTTCAGTGGCATCCGAGTGGGCCGGATTAAGGTGCTGGCTTACACTCTGAGCGGATTAACGGCCGGGATCGCTGCCGTCTTGTCTCTCGGATACTACGGTGCGGGCTCTTCGGGCGATGGACAAGGCTACGAGCTGAACGTGATTGCCGCGGCGGTGGTCGGTGGCGCCAGCCTCATTGGCGGCAAAGGGACAGCGCTCGGTGCGCTTCTCGGCGCCATCATTCTCCAGATGATCTCTAACGGATTGGTGATCCTGGATATTCCGCAGAATTACAGCCAAATCGTCATTGGGTTGGTCGTGATTGCTGCTGTACTGTTCGACCAATTGAACACCTGGCTGACGAAGCGTCGTTTGTTAGCCAGAACCAGTTCCATGAAGAAGGAAGTCACTGTTGCGAGCGACACTCCCGTTTCGTCAACCACCAATGCGTTATAGGCTGATCGCGCTGGCTTCACTCTTCGCCATGGTGCATGCGCCGCTTGCATCTCATGCGGCTAGCGAACCCAAGCTAGAAGTCTTTTCCTGGTGGACCTCGGGCGGTGAAGCAGCCGCACTCGATGCGTTATTCAATGTCTACAAAGAGCAGAACGCTGGCGTTGAAATTGTCAACGCTACCGTGGCGGGCGGCGGAGGCTCCGCGGCTCGGCCCGTTTTGCAAACTCGTCTGTCCGGCGGTAATCCACCCGACAGCTGGCAAACCCATCCCGGTTGGGAATTGCTTGGTCAGTACGTCGAACCCGGTTACTGCGAGCCGATTACTGATCTCTACAAGAGTGACGGATGGGATAAATCTTTTCCGAAGGAGTTGGTAGTGAACCTGATGACCAAGGATCGAAAGATCTATGCCGTACTCGCCGGCATCCATCGGGGGAACGTACTTTGGTACAACACTAACCTCCTCCAAAAGAATGGGATCAAGGTTGGTAATAAAATGTCCTTCGAGGAGTTCTTCGCAGCGTGTGACAAGCTAAAAGCGGCGGGAATTCCTGCTCTGGGTGTCGGTGATTCAGGGATTTGGGCCTCGGCCCAGCTCTTTGAGAACACGTTGCTTGGCGTCGTCGGACCAAAAGGCTGGACGGATTTGTTCAGCGGTACAATGCAATGGGACGATCCAAAAGTGAAAGAGGCGATGAAGCTCTTCGCGAAAATGCAGGATTATGTCAATCCGGACCATTCAGCTTTGAGTTGGGATCAGGCCATCCAGGCACTGATGGAAGGTAGGGTGGCATTTAGTTCCATGGGTGATTGGGCCGATGGCGAATTCCTCAAGGCCAGTATGAAAGAGAAAGATGATTTCGGCTGGGTGAGTCATCCCGGTACCGACGGCTCATTTATCATCGTCGCTGACGGCTTCGCACTAGCCAAAGGTGCTCCGCACAAGGAGGCGGCTTTGGCTTGGTTAAAAAGCATCGGCAGCAAGGAAGCACAGGAAGCATTCAACCGCTTGAAGGGCTCGATTCCGGCTCGAACCGATGTCGATCGTTCGAAATTCGACGGCTACCATCAATGGTCGATGGATTCCTTTACCAAGGATAAACTCGTGGCGAGCTGTGTCCATGGCGAAGCTGCTCCGGCCGCCTTTGAACAGGCATTGAATGATGGAGTGACCGCTTTCATTGTCGATAAGAACGTTGACAATTTTGCCAACGCGCTGGTGCGAGCGGCCAGAGAGTTCCCATCACCGAAATAGCGAGGGAAAAGGTACCGAGCGGCAAAGCACATACACCGCACCGGCTTTCAATCGCTCGATAAACGGTTAGTTAACGAACGCGAAGAGGAAAAAAAACAAACTCCCGGACATATGGCCTGGTTGCTGATTTTTTTTCTCAGTTACTTCCTTGGTTCGATCCCATGGGGATATCTCTTCGCACGATCGAAAGGAATTGATATCCGCCAGCAGGGTAGCGGGAACATCGGAGCGGCCAATGTGCTCCGGGTGATGGGTAAGAAATGGGGCTATCTGGTCTTTCTTTGCGATTTTCTCAAAGGTTTTCTATCGGTGAAGCTCGGTTCCCTGATTGCTACATATTTCCTGGCCGACCTTGCTCTGGCAAACGTCATTGCCGCGATCGCGTGCGTCCTGGGGCACGACTACCCCATCTGGCTTGGCTTTAAAGGTGGCAAAGGTATTGCCACTTTGGCGGGAGCGGTTCTTTCTTTATTTCCTCCTCTGGTGTTTGTTTCGTTCGGTGTGGTCTGGATTATGGTCTTCCTTATCGGCCGGTACACGTCGTTGGCTTCGATCAGTGCGGCTGTCGCTCTGCCGATTGCAGCCTTCTTGATTGTCGCTGACACCGAACGCCCTTTACTGGTTGGATTTTCCGTCTTAATGGGCGCTTTGGCGGTCTGGCGTCATCGCAGTAACATAGTGCGGCTGCTGAACGGGACCGAGAATCGGTTTGGAAAGAAATAGCCCGCAATTAGCGCTCCAATTTAGGGGTGAGGTTTGCCGGCCAGCTGTTGATGCTTCACTCGTACGTTGTACACAAGCCGCTTGATAAACATCGGGAGGAAGGCGACTGCCGTCATTGCCAAATTCACGATAGTGCCAGGAATCACTCTTGCGCGGTCGTTCGTTACGGCCTTCAACGCTTGTCGCACGACTTCTTGGACGGGAACAATAAAACAGTCCGGAGCGGTGTGCTTCTGAGGCTCACCTGCGCGGGTGGCATGTGATAGGTATTCCGTCGAAACAGGTCCTGGACATAACGCTGTAACGGATATGTTGGACGAACGCAGCTCTGCCCGAACGGCCTCGCTAAAACTGGTCACGTACGCTTTCGTCGCGGCATACACCGCACTGTTGGGCAAAGGGAGCAAGCTAGCAATCGAACTCACATTGAGGATCGCGCCACATCTGGCCTTTCTCATTTTGGGGAGAACTCTGAAAGTCAGGTAGGTCAACGCGTACACGTTAACCTGCAGCATGGAGTTAACCCGCTCCCATTCGCTGTCGACGAACGGTCCATGATCACCCAATCCAGCGTTGTTGATCAAAACATCAATGGCCAGATCGCTTTCATCCAGCCAATCGCAGAAACGTTCCAGCTCATCTTTGTCGCGAAGGTCCAGGGGTCGACTGAACAGCTCCAGTTTCGGATTAATCACCTTAAGTTCCGATTTGAGCGCCGCCAAGCGATCGTTGCGACGGGCTACCAGCACCATTGTACTCACCACCGGGGCGAGCTGACGCGCAAACTCGTAACCGATCCCGGCGGACGCTCCGGTAATCAGGACCGTGCGCCCGGTGAAATAGGTGATGCGCACAGCTTTTCCTAACTAATCCATTCCCACGGATTCGGCGCGGTAAAAAGGAGAATNAGCGCGAGCTGTACTCTTCGGATCCGATGCGTTCGTCCGCAAGGTGACCAATCTATTGAAGGGCAAAGGCAGCGAGCCGATAGGGGTCAGTCAACAAATCCTGACACATTTTATTACAGCTTCGGACTGCTTCAGGGCCGCACTTGATTGGCTGTCAAGATTTGCTGACTGACCCCTTTTGACATCACCATTGGCGGACAGCTCCTAATGCTCGGATAGTTAGTAATCAAAGTTTTGAAAATGGTCAAAGTGTTTTTTGGAGCGAGGAACGATTTTGTCCGGCATGGATTGAGATCCTCTCGTGCTTTTCAGTCTTTGCGTTTTTCGTGGCTATTTCGGCTGGAGGAATACCACCTAGGACAGCCGATGTCCTATCCGCTGTGTATGATTGTGCGATGTTTATCTCTTCTCGTAAGCCTAAAAGTCCTCCTGGTGTTCCGCTTCGCACNGGAGAAGTGGCTTTGCCCGGCTCTCTCAGTTCTCCAGCACCGNAATATGAATGGCTCAATGTCGCGACTTCTTGATCGCATCGGAAGATGCGCGGTGCATCGGGCAGATGTTCCTGCGTAANGCNACTCTTNAGAAAGTGCCATGAAGACAAGCACCCAAGTTTACCGAGANTTAAAGGCGGCGCTGTTTAGCGACCCACAAGCCAGGGCGTTGGTAGAGATACTGCGAGCGGCCGGTACTATCGAACCCGAGCCACCCGAGAGCGAACTTGAGCGAATAGAACAATATTTGTTGGCTGAACCGTTTGAGCCGTTTGTTATCGAAATGACTGGTGGCAAGAGTTACCGAATCGAACGGCGTGACCAGTGCGGATTTAGCCGGCACGGTTCGGTACAACTGTACGGTGTTGATGAAATGCGGCGGTCTATCCTCAGTTCAGACCATATCGTGCGAGTGCAGAAGCTATGAGCGAGGAACTTAACAAGCAGTTAGCTGAGCTTGCTAACAAACTTGGCGTCAGTGTCGAGCATCTCTGGGGAGTCTTAATTAAACAAGCTTACATCGATGGTATTAGTTCGTTGGCGACGGTATTGGTGTGTTTACTACTGGTCATCGTAATCGTCTACGCGTTTCTTTATTTCCGTCGCAGGTTCAGAAACACACCAGCTCAGGAATCGCCGCAACCCTTCGGAGTACTGGTCGAGCCATTCGGTTTCGTGATTGTCGGCATAGCCCTGTTGTTCATCGTCGCGCTTGCTTGTGATAACTTCTATTGGGTTATCTCCGATTTCTTTAATCCCGAATTCTATGCTTTGCGCCATCTGCCGCTCTCGAAGTGATGCCGCCATGGTGCCTCATGCCAAGCCAAATAGACGGATTCAAAACAGAGAATCTCACGCAAAGACGCCAAGCCGCCAAGATGGGTTTCGAACTAAAAACGCTTCCGTCTGTCATTTTTCACGCGCTGTGCTCGTCATGCGTTTCGCTACGGTCCGCCGCGCCATAGACATAGTAAACGCACCTTCCAGGTGCGGGCGAGTATCGGCCCGACTACTTTGTCTCGGGTCATATCCATGACTTGCCCTATCAACCAGGGAACGGTTGGCAAAAAAGAATCGACCAAACACTGATCATTACGCCCGGCCAACTTCTCGATGCGTCGTTCCCGAATCATGTGAAACTCCCGGGTGGACATGGTGGGTGGGTTACGGATATCCGGTCTGGAACTCGCGACTATGCCACGCGAGCCCATTGAAACGGAAGGCCTGAGGAGTCACCTCGATCCGTCTTTGCTTCCTTTGCTAACTTTTGTTTAAGAATCTTCTCTTTGTGTCTTGGCGTGAGATTCTTCTGCTGCGCCCTTGAGTGAGACTACCGGTTACGAACAGCTGCTCGTTGGTGAGACGCTCGCACGCTGTCCCGTAAAGTTACCGGTGAGACAACTTCTACTGCGTCACCCCAGGACCAGAGCCATCGTTCCAGTTCCGGATTGATCGCGACCTTAAGTCTGAGCTCGACCGTTTCGTCGTCGCGTTTCCGAATCGTTTGCGATGGATGCCACACGCGTTCACTGATCACGGTAGCTGCCCACCCACTGAAACGCAGAACGACGTTTTCTGGTTCTGTACCGATGTATACGCCGATCGAATCAAGGAACGATTCGTTCACATCGAATCCCGCCGGACGCTTAAAACGATGCGGTAGCTTCTTGGCTTGGGCAATCCGTCCGAGATGGAAGGTCCGGAGATCACGACGAACTAAATCCCACGCGCGGAGATACCACTGGTTCTCAATGCAAACCAACGAGTAAGGTTGTAGCCTTCGTAGTTCCGGGCGTTTTGCTTCCAGTTTGCGGTATTGCAGTTCCAGTTCGCGCTCCTCCCGGAGAGCGGCTGCCACCGTCTCGAAGATAGCGAGATTCTGCTGCGGGATACCAATGGGCCGGAAATCGAATGTGTGTTCCAATTCCTGCCAGTTAAAGTTTATCTGCCCTTCCAAACCGGTACTCAATTTCTGAAA